>Reba_p2__coassemble_257_pt1 | contig 66586 bp, 59 predicted proteins | sample Reba_p2__metabat2_low_PE_017 | metagenome-assembled genome bin Reba_p2 | reverse complement strand
CGGAAACTGCATCATTAGCAGCTTGCTGAGCTAAAGCTGTGCCCTGAACAGCGCCGCCATAAACAGCTAAGTTAGCAGTGCCTTCGATAGACTTACCGCCATCAACATCGCTCATATCGATAATGTACTTAACATTATCATTGATGGTGCTTAAGCTGCCATACTTACCTTCTAAAGCGGCAAAGGTTAAGTCCTTAACAGGAGTAGACTGGTTGTAGAGACCTGCATAGACCTTATCCTTGTCAATAGCAAAGGAAATCTGGCCATTGTTAAGGTTGCCTGTAAAGAAACCATTGCCAATAAGGATGTTATCTTTGCCGTTATTAGTTACAGTATGACCTGTATTAACTAAGTTGAGCTTGTCCTTAGCAGTAATAGCGCCATCAATGATGACCTTGCTGCCCTGTGCTAGGGTTAAGGTACCTGTAGCAGCAAAATTAATAACGCTACCAGAGGTATTAATGATGCTCTCGGTTAACTCATCGGTTACAACTAAAGCAGCGCCCGCACCAAGGTCAAACTTATTTGTAGCAGAGGTAAGAGCAGTATTTAACTCTTGAGAGGTCTTATTAGGATCAACAATTACAGCTTTACCACTCTCAACATTGTAGGTCTTATTGGCAATAAATAGCGCGCCAACTTCGTCTGCATCAAGAGCATTATTACCATTCTTGTCTAAGGAGCCCTTAGCATTGGTATAACGAGCTAAGATAGCATCAGCTGCAGGATCGCCTTCACGCATACCAGCTACGAAAGCAGCGTTCTTACCTACGCCAACCTTACCGCCAGTAGTAACGATATCGGTCTTAGCAGCGCCACCAACGAAGCCTAAAGAAGCCTTATCCTTCCACTCAGGATCAATGATTAAAGAACCGCCATTTAAGTTTAAGGTAGCTAAGTCTAAGATGCCAGAAGCGCTGTTCTCACCATCCTGACCTACAAAAACAGTTTTGCCAGTAACAGAGAATGCTAAGGAGTCAGCCTTTACATTGCCATTAACATTTAAGTTCTCAGCTGCGCTTACGGCCTTGGCAATAACGGTGCCATCTACAGTTGAAGCCTTAGCAAGAGTTAACTTACCATCAGTATCAGCATTGCCAGCTAAGGTTAAGGTAGCACCCTGATTTACGTTTAAGGTATTAATAAAAGCGTTGGTTGCGGCAACAGAGCCATTAGCCTGAACAGTAAGTTCATTTACCTTAGCGGTATCAGCACCAACATCCTTATTTACCTTTAAAGCAGCGCCAACTAAGACCTTGCCCTTATCAGCAGTTGATGCAGTAATAGAATCAATGGTACCGCCCTTGCCTTGAACGTTTAAGGTAGAACCGTCATCTAATGCTACGCCAGCAGCGGTCTTATCGCTCTTGGAAACTAAGTTATCAGAACCTTGAACGCCGTTTAAGGTTACAGTACCACCACTACCGATAGCGATATTCTCCTTGCCTTCAGCAAGAGCTACAGCACCCCAAGAATGAGATGCATTGGAAACTTCGTCTGTAACACCTGTAATGGTATTGGTCTTGTAGATATCAAGGCCAGCCTTGACATCATCTACAGCAATTTCAGTATTTGCCTCAACACCTGTAACTTTTACGTTGTCTAAGCTGAATAAACCAGTGTCCTTAACAAAATTTTTCTTAATGGTTTCTAACTCATCAACAGTAACAGATTGCTTATCTTGATAGCCTGTTAAAACTAAAGTAGAAGTACCATCGAGAGCGGCCTTGCCTGTTAAGCCATTATCATCGGACTCACTAGAAGTAGAGTTGCCACTAGCCTGTGCATAAGACATGGTTAATGAGGAATTGTCTTTTAAAACAACGCCATCACCAGACTCGGCAGCAACCTTGCCTTCTGCAGTAATGCTTAAGTTAGAATTGGTTAAGGTAATAACACCATTGCCACCAGAAACTACATATAAGCCCTTGGCAGTGACAGAGGTATTGGTTAAAAGAATCTTACCTGAGTCAGCAGTTAAAACGCCAACATTGGTAACACCAGCTGTGCCCTGATCCTTGAAATCAACCTGAGCTGCTGCACCAGAAGCTGTAACATTAGCACCACCTAAGTTCCAGTCACCAGTTACAACCATGTTGCCAGAGTTGGAAGCGGCTTTAACTTCAAAATCTTTAATGCCAGTAACAGTACCTGCATTTTCAAGGTTTAAAGCTGCTTTAGCTGCTGTTGTATCAATAGTGTACTTGCCTTCACCAGTAAGAGCGGAGGATACATTGATATTCTGTTGCTTCTGAGTGAAATCCTTACCTACAGTTAAAGAACCAGCCTTTAAGGAAAGATTGGCAGCATCAAAATCAGTGCCCAAAACAAGCTTGTCTGCATTTAAGGTAAGACCAGCAATAGTAACATCAGACTTTAACTGACCACTGTCTTGTAATAAGCCCATTGCTCCAGAGGCACTGGATAAATCAACAGCAGCAGTATCAGTTAAAGTTAACTCACTCTTTGCTGTCTTGAAGTCAACGGTACCACCAATAAAGCTCTTTAATTCATCAGAGCTCATGGTCATCTTAGGAGTGTAAAAGTTTACAGTGCCCTTATTAGCAATAGTGTTCTTGCCTTCAAAAGCTACAGAAGCGGCAGAATCTGTATAACCAAAGTTTAAGGTAGATCCTGTACCTAAAGTAACAGTGCTGTCCTTAATAGCGATGTTGCCTTCAATGGCGGAGCCAGAATTGGTGTCGGAAGCAAATGCCTTAACATCAAAATCAGTGCCAATAGTTAAAGCAGCAGAATCGGCTAAGGATAACTTTGCGCCATTGCTAATTACAATGTTACGACCAGATAAGGCATTCTTACCGCCAGAGACATTAATATTTGCCTTATTGATGTTTAAGTTACGTGAGCCCTCAAGGAAGGTTAAGTTGTAGTAGTGACTTTCTAAATCGCTCTTATTACCATTAAGCTTAATAGTGCCCTCATTAACATCTAATTTGCCAATAGCAGTGATGTTAGAGGCATCGCCTAAAGTTGCAGTTACCTTAGTGAGAGTTCCTTGGCCATCATACTTAGTAGGTGCAGTTTCGCCAACACGCTCACCATGAGCTGTTAAGTTGGTGCCATTGGTACCACCAGAAGATAAAGTAAGGGTTGCCTCAGATACGCTAAAGCTATGAGCACCAATATTGCCTGCCATAGTAAGAGTTGCGCCAGAGTTTACGGTTAACTTCTTGTCGTAAACAGGAGCATTGCTTTGATCTGCATCTTCTGTGGATGCAAGTAATAAGCTCTTTCCTTGAGCAATATCTAAAGTACCATTAACAGCAACATCTGCGACAGAGACAAAGTCGCTAGCTACAGTTAGCTTTGTATCCTTAGTAACAGTAATGCCGTTAACATATTTGTTGCTAGCATTAAGGGTAAGAGTGTTTTCGGCATCCTTAGTAACAATTGACTCTGCCTTTAATGCTGATTCAATAGTGGAGGTAGCTAAGTCACCGCTACCTAACTCAGTAGCACCAGAGGCAGCCTGAGCCTGACCTGCAGCCATGGCTACGGTTACGATAGCAGCAGATGCTAAGCCCTTGAAGTAAGCGTTATTAAAAATAGCACGATATTGAGCCATTAAGAATTTAATGGCACTGTTAGTTTGCTTCATTTTTGTTGATTTCAAAATGAGGACGGTTTTGTCTTTAAAGGGGAAATTAAGATTCTTAGCTAAATTGTTTGTTGGCGTATATGTGATTTGCGTAATCACATTAGGGTGCTAAGAATATAAGCTTGAGAAGTGAGCGTAAAAAAGTGCTTGTTTTGAGCTATTCATCAATAGCATGCATTAAGCAAAGGTGAGATCCTAAAGCAACACACGCTATGGGTAAGACAAAACCGATGTATGTTTAGAGCATACCAGTTATGCCTAAAGGTCACTTTAGACGTTTTTTACTATAGCACACAAAGATATAATTTTGTCAAATACTTTGCACCATAATGACACTCTAGGTATAGCAATAAACACAGCCAATTGTTTATGTTGTTATAGCTTAATTCCCTAGAATTAGGCACATGTTATCTTAAGGCGCGTCAGGCTCACAAACGCTGTATTATCAGGCTTTAAGGAGCTATTAATCTCAGCTTGCCCACTAATTGATTTGAGCCTTTAAAAGCCGTCTAACAGCTCCGTCATATTTATTAACATAAACTTGTATTACAAGTAGCGTTATCGTCTTGTGTGATGAAAGAGCCTAAATGATGCAAGACAACGCTCATAGCTTAAGCGCCCGCTCGCTTAGACCAAGGCTTAAGCCTCCTACAAGCGCCTCATTGTTTTTCAGGTCTCTTCTGATCCTGCCCTTGATATCTGGATCCAACACTATAGGACAGCTGTGCTCAATTTGACTTAGATGCCTTAAGAAAATGACGGGATTACTCTATCTGGAGAGGAGCTTATCGTTAGCAACAGCAACTGTGAGTATCCTGCAGGTATTGTATAAAACTAAGGAAGACCTAGTTTAGCCTTGCTCATAGACGTATTTAAGGGACATGATAGTTAAGAGCACTCTAGGCTGAAATATGTGAGGCTTAAATATGTGGATACTAGACGGGGCATAAACTCTAGCTCATAGGCTTAGCTGCCGATATAAATAGGCTTTTAGTGCGTTTTACCTCATAGCTAGCTACTTCTAGTGGGCAGTTAATTATTTGCCTAAAACATGCTGACGAGTTACTTGATACTCCCCTAGGGAGAAATCATACCTCCTAGAGGGAAAAGCAAAGCTCTGTAAAGTGCCCAGCCTGATGAAATCTAGCTTTGAGGCTCTTTGTGTGCTCAGACTAGCAGAGCCTAAAAGGCCTATTTAGAGAAATAGGCAATCTTTTGGGATACAGCCACGTAAATTTTGATACTAAAAGTAATGATTTTGTAAAATTGGGCAAATTTTGTTCATTAAACGGCTCGCTAAGGCGCCTTTTTTCTGTTTTAAGGCAGTTTTAGCGCTCTGTAAATCATGATAAAGGCCTCTTGCTAGGAGCTGAGGTATCTACCAGCTGCATTAAGAAGTAATGGGGGCGGTAGCTACTATCTGCCGTGCGTATTTTAGCCTTGCTTTGAGGATAGTCTTAGAGATTAGGGAGCGGGCGTTTCTTAGCGGGAGTTTTACTGTATAGCGCTGCTGTAGGTGATTAAGCACCGTGAGTAAGTGCTAAGGAGCGGGCGCTTGCTAGTAAGCCTAGAGCGTTGGTAGGGCGGCTCGATTTGGTAATTAATGTTAAATAATACTATTAAGATACGACACTAAAATGACTGGGGACATCAAGACAATCGATGATCTGAGCAGACACAATGACCATGCGAATAAGAACATAGGGTACCCTGCTTAGTTTTCTCTAACCGAGCAGGGCGCTGTGAGGCAAGACTGGGGCATGTTCAGTAGAGCAAGGCCGCCTCAGCTGTTGTAAGTCCTTTTTACTAAAACTCTTAAGATCAAGCACTTAATGCTGCTTGCCCTCCCACTTATTACAGGTAAGATTACAGTAAGTTCTTATTAGCTAGGCGGCACTTGATGGTTAGCGAGCGCTCAATCACAATCCATCCAGAGCAAATGCTTATGGCAATGCAAACATTGGAATAAATAGCACTGGAGATGCCCGCCATTAACAGAGGTGCGAATGAGCTCCTTTTGCTCTTCATCCCAGGTAGGATCATCAAGTACTTCCTCTAAAATGCCATAGGACTTAAGCTCTTGAGCTCCAACATAGCCTAAAAAGGCGCAAAAATCGCCACAATGAGCGCGCCAGTATTCTTGTTGAAAACCGCTATAGCCTGGAGTGCGATGTATCAGCTCATCGATCTTACTCTCATCACTGACCCCCTCGTCGACCGAGCAAATATCCTGAAACTCACCAGCAAATTTGTGCGCAGCCTCTCCTGAGGCAATACAAGCAGGACAAAGGCAAGGTTCATCATGCTCTGAATAAAAAGGTCCCACATAATAGACCTGCGTTGCCTTGCCGCAGCAATCACAGATGACTCCTGCTTTAGAGTGCTCAAACATTCCTGTTTGGAGAGGATCGGGATGATAACGAAAGTGCGGTAGTTCTAAGGCGCATTTACTTAGCTGACAGGAGGCCGTGCTAGGCTTCTTAATCGCCCACCGATCTCCGTGGCTTTGTGCATAGTCTTTGAGCGTGCCTAGTTTTTTGAGCATTTTACGATCTGACTTGTCGGCTATGGTGAGTAAGAGCTCATACGCGCTTTTTTGGTAATTGAGAAGACTATAGACCTCTACCAAGATAGCCTTAGCTTCACGAGAGACATCAGTCTCCAAAGCCTCTTTAAACTCATAGAGAGCCAAGAGACTATCAACGCCCCCTTCACCACCATTATAAGCAGCGGCAAGTGTACGATATTGTTCTTGGTACTTATTCATAGGAACTCCTATCTTAGGCTGCTACCCATAGCTAAAAGCTATTATACGTATGCTATCAAGGCTCATCATTAAGGAAACGCGATATCTAAGCTCTATATCACGAGGCAATCATACTATCTTGATGGCTTTATAAATAGTATAGGGCTCATCAACCGCCTCTGCGCCGCACACTGATGATGGCACTGCATAAGCTGATAGCAGCTATTGCTTAAACTTCGGCCTTGCTCCCTAGTCGTGCTGTTGTCTCTTATATGAGTTTACCTAGTATTAATTCCCAACTTAACTGCTGAACTGAGCTTAAGCGCCTGATACAACACAGCGCGCTCTACTATCAGCCCCCAACATACCTTGCAGCTTATCTTTCCCCATAAAATCGCTTCATCTTGATCATCCTAGACTTACCATCAGGTGCCACTTGGGCTAGTGAGGTAGAGGTAATAGTTATTTTTAATTAATTAATTAGTTAAGGGCGCGGAGTGCGCTACATCAAAAGTAACGCCTGTTCGCTCTGTGCTTTTTGTGTGCGCTGATCTTAAGTGCTGCTCACCACACAAAGCTGCTTACGCGAGCAGGGCACAGTGATGCCTTATTGTCTTTACCAGTGTAATTAATCAAGCCACAGCTGACGATTATGGAGAGCGCTGCTTAAGCTTTTTTCCTAAAATCCTTTAATAAGCTCACCCCATCTCATACCTTAAATAGTTGCTGACTCTGGGTAAGCTCCGAGAGCGTAAGAGCTCAGCAGTGCTTAGCAAACTTTGGTAAAACAAAGGATCGCTCTTGTTAAGCGCTAAGAAACAACGCCCCCAGCATAAGCAGGTAATCGTACTCGGCGTTGTCAGTTATTAGGTGAAACTTTTAAAGATGTAAGCACTACAGGGCACTAAGCTAGAGGCTAAGAGCTATTCAGGGAAAATGAGGGAGCAGGTACAGTGCTTGTTATAAGCTTACTCGATTGAGCAATTAGGAAAGGTAGGGGTAAGAGATAGGGAGGCTGAGCTCTGTTAGGGAATTAGGGGGAGGGGATGGTCTTATTACACATCAATTAATCAAGAGCAGTTTTTTTTAAGGGATAAAATTAGTGTGTCAGGGAGAATATAGAGGGGGATTAATGTGCCTCTTTGTGCCTTTTTTAGGTAATTGTTGTTGTTGGTTTCATAGGTAAAGTTTTTATAATTATGTCAGTTATGGGGTGATTTTGTTGCTCAAACTTCAATTTTGTTGCAGAAATCGTGAAGATTTGGGCATAAAGTTGCAAGAAATGCGTGTTTTTGGGGGGCTTTGTTGCAATGTTGCACCACCTTATTAAACTTTTTTAAGTTTAGGCATAAACTACTTATAGATGTTGAGAGCAATCAAATAAATGAGAGGTTTCTTATGATTAGCTATACCGTGATCTGCCTAGCGCGCCGCATGAAAGAGTTGCGTGAAAAGAATGGTGTCTCCATGGATGAGATGGCCAAGCTTTTAAATAAAGGGAATAAGTCTACTGTCTCACGTGTTGAATCAGCCAAAGTCAGTGAAAGTAGCACTCTTGAGTTTGCTAAGAAGTATTGCAATATCTTTAAGCTCGATGAGAAACAAACTGAGAATTTCTTACGTGGTGCACGTGTGGTCATCCCTGACACTTCTGCACTTTTAAGCAATCCTCAGCTAATTAATGTGCTCAATAAAACCTACGGTACCATTGTTGTGCCTGATACCGTGCTCTATGAGATTAACAAGCTCAAGAATTATGGTAATACGACTATTAGCCGTAAAGCTTGGGAAGTGTTAAGCGATATGGGCAATAAGAACAACGATATTGTTAGCTGGTTCTATGGGGGCGACAATAGTGAGGCCAATAATGATATGCGTATTATTTGGGTAGCTCGTGAGGTCGCTCGATTTTATAATTGCCGTGTGGACATCATCTCCAATGATGTTGATTACTCCGCATACTTAAGAGGCTCTGAAGAGGTCAAAGCCGTACATTTAGCTGAATTTATGGCTAATAGTCAAGATCTTCCTAGCACTAGGCATTTAGAGGAGATCGATCAGTATTTTGCCTTAAATTACGATGATATTGACCCCCCTAATGAGCACGAGGTCAATGCCTACTTACCTAATGGCAACACTTTAATCATTTCTACTATTCGTGATCGCCGCCATAATTTACAAGAAAAAATGGCTAAAATTCGCTGGCTGATTGCCCATGGTGCTGATGTCAATGCTTGTGATTGTAGCCGTCGCTATTTCCCACCATTATCTCATGCCATTCAAGTTAATAATTTTGAGCTCTTTGTCTTCTTACTCAAAGAGTGTAATGCCAATCCTAATCGTTGCAGTCGTGATCCGCGTAGCTCAGGCAAGGTCCGCCAGAAAAACGAAGGCAATACTCCTTTAATGGTCGCAGCTTGGGAAGGCAAAGATAAGTTTGTCCGTGCTTTATGTCTGGAGAAGGATATTAGCTTAAATCAACAAGATGGTAATGGTTTTACCGCCTTGATCAAGGCTTGTGCCAATTTAAACCGTAGTTGTATGGACATTCTTTTAAATAGAGGCGCTGATCCGCTGATCACTGACATCAATGGCAAGAACTACATTGATCATTTAAATGAGGCCATTTCTGAAGGTCCATTAGTCTCTAGACCACGCAATATCAAGCCAAGTAAGCCTATTCAACATTTATTTGCAGGATATCAAGAGCGTGATATCTTTTTTGAAAAATTGAGCGAAAAGGGAAAAAAGAAAATGCTCAAAGAGATGAATCTGCCATACTCCGTGCTCTAAAGCATTAGCTGCCCCTCCCATTTTTTAAGACTCTAGTTAGGGCTAATTCATAATGGCGGCATTTACCTAGTAAATACCGTTGGAGGGGGCTTTTTTGTCCTCAAATAATGGTTTATTTGCCATCACAGCATCATATTTTTATGTTTACCTTCCGTAGTGTTAAATAGGGAGAAGCGCATATGATCACGCGCGCCTGCATTTCTATTAACAATAGCTGCAATCTCAAATGCGCCTATTGTCATTTTCATGAAAAGCAAGAGGCTATTGCAGCCTCATCTATGGATGTCATCGAGATTTTAGATAACATTCGCCAGCATATTGACAAGTATCACCTTGATCTCTTTAAGTTGGGCTTTGTTGGTAATGGTGAGCCTTTTCTTGATTTTGCCGCCCTAAGTACCTATATCGAGCATATTTATGATCTGATCTCCTTAGGCTCCATTGCCGCCTATACCATTACCAATGGCACTTTGCTGACTCAAGAGCGCATCGAGTTCTTAGCTGATCATAAGGTCAATATTGGTGTCTCGCTTGATGGCTTAGAGGAAATTCACAATAAGTGGCGCTCCCATTCTTATAAGAAAGTAATGCACAATGTCGAGCTCTACCATGAGATCTTGGGGCACTATCCTACTTTTAACTGTACGGTAGGCCAAGATGTGCTCTCAAAAGCTGATGAGACTATTGCCTTCTTTGAACGCTTTGGCTCTCGTATTACTTTCTCTCGCATGATTGGCCAGTATGGTATTGCGCTTGACGACTTTAATGCCTTTTTAAACAAGGCGGCACAGCACCTTGATGTCCGTCGCGGGGGCTATGACTGCACTATGTATGGCGGTAAGTGTGCTGCAGGCATTGACAATATCTTCTATGCCAATGGCTTTATCTACATTTGTGGCAACTGTGTTGACCAGCCTTCTCCTTTTAGCTCAGCTACTCCTTTAGATAAGGTTAACTTTGCGTTGCCTATGTTTAATCGTAATTTTTGTTTTAAAGAAATGGTAGTGAGGTAGTGCGTAATGAAATTTGTCCTCTATGGCATGCCTTGTTCGGGCAAAACAACTTTGCTTAATGCTTTGAGTAAGCAGCTTTTTGTAGTCAAGGGGAGCTCATGGTTGCAAGAGCAAACCCAAGGCAGTTTTGACTCTTTACTTGATCTGCAAAAGCTTTATTGGCGGGGAGCTTATCTTGATTATTTAAAGGAGCTCCCTCACGAGCATCTGATCTCTGATGGGCACTATGCTTTTGCAGATGACGTGGTATTCACTTCCGAAGATGGCGACTGCTATGACGTATTTTTGTACTTATACTGTCAGCCCGAAGTGCTCTTTGAGCGTCTTAGCCATTCCAGCAAAAATCACAAGTTTGCTCATTTAAGTGTCGATGAGTTAGATGCTTGGCAACAGCGTGAAGTCCGTGAGTTAAGAGAGCAATGCCATCAGCGCAATAAAGACTTTTATGTCATCCCTGATTCCAACCTTTCTGTGCTCGAGGTTCAGAGTTTTATTAAAGCTATTATCGACGATGACTTTAGCTCCTTTAAGCTCGCTGAAATTATAGTAGCAAAGATTAAAGAGACTTACCCCCAAACTGAAAAGCTTGTATTAATAGATGGTGATAAGACCTTCATCAACGAAGACACTTTGAGTGTGTGCGCTCCTGGCTTTAAAACTACCATCTTTGATGGTGATTTTTATACTGGCTATCAGTCCTATTGTTTTGAGCAGCAAGTACAAGGGCTAGAGCTAGACTATAAGCGCTTGGAACAGTGCACCTTAAATGAAAAAATACTGCTATGTCTTCACTGTGAAGAAGCAAGGGATCACACAAAGCTTGAGGAACTGGAAGATAAAGGGGTGATAATTATCTCCTCAGGTATCAATAATCTTTGGTCTCAATTAGTTCAGCGCTGGAACTTGTCAACAGTCTTTGCCTCTCCTTTCATCTCAGCAGATACCAAGTATTACGTAGCTAAGCTATTACGTGCTGAGGGCTATCACATCACCGCCTATGGCGACAGCCAAAATGACTGGTATCTGCTCCATGAAGCAGATGAGGGCTATGTATACATAGGTTCTCGTGTAAGCCGCTCCTTGCGTAATAGTGATATATCAGACCTAAAATTTCTCATGACGAATCATGTCATGGTGTTAAATCAGTGTGCTGCCGATAGTGAGCTCTTACGCGATATTGAGCTGTGTAAGTCATCCTCAGGTGTTACAGGGGCTAAATTAGCCCAAGCTCACTATAACTTAGGCCAAAAAATGGGCGCTTATCTCAAGCAAGTACTGCCTAATAAGAATATCCCTGTGCTAGTTCTTGAGCGCGGTGGTCGCTTCTTTGGTGATGGTATTTATCTCAGTTTTGGCGGCAAGTTCTATCCCGTTAATCCTAAGCACGATAAGCTCCCTGAGCTTAAGAGCAACTTTATTCTTATCGTTGATAGCGTCATTAATACAGGCAATTCACTCTTGGATTTAATAAAGCAGCTTAAACACGCTAATCCTGATCTTCAAGTAGCTCTGGTTACTAATGTTATCCAAAGGGAAGCTCTCGCTAAGTTTAAGCTATACCCCTTATTTGCCATTAGAGTCTCCGACAACAAGTTTGTTGGTAAGCGCCAAAGAAAGCAGGTAGGCAATAGCGGTCCAGATACAGCCGATCGCTTATTTAACCTCATTGAGGATTGATAACACTTTGACCCTAGGCTTAAGTTGCTAACTTAAGGGAGCTTATTGCTCAATTGAGGTGCAGTGCTTCTTAAAAGCCTCAACTGTCTAAGAGATCTTAGGTAGTGCTCTTAAGCCTAGCTTGTAGCAACAACCAATCTTGGTGATTAAGTGTAATTACCAAGTTAATTGATAAATCCTGTGTCTCTCCCCTATCAATAAGCTGGGAGGGCTGACTCTTACGAGGTGCTTTATGAGTTTTTGGGAATTTTTGTTGTGGGGATTTCTTCTTTGGATTGCCTACAGATTCTTAAAGGCTATTATCTCTATTATAGCTGTACGTCAGGGTGCAAAGATCCTATATGATTTGCATATATTATTAGTTAGTTTTTCTAAAAGGCCCCAAATACGCCAAAATTAACCACATAATAAATGCTCCAAAATGGCGCTTATATGCCGTTTTTCGGCTTTTTATGTCTTCCATTGTCTTCAATAGGGACTATCTTCAACTATCTACAATCACGCTCTAGGCACAAATTAGTACAAATTATAAAATCATCATAATACTAGTCTAAAGGTGATGAAATGCGTGCCTCAAATAAACTAACGGACTTAGCGCTCAGGTCGCTTAAGCCTAAAGAGACTGCCTTTGTTAAAAGTGACGGGGCAGGTCTCAACATTAAGGTATACCCAAATGGCCGTATGCAGTGGTTTTTACGCAAGCATACCCAAGGCCGCGCAATCCAAATTGTACTTGGAGACTATCCGAGTGTGTCTCTTAAACAAGCTCGTGAGCAAGCCGCTATCGAATCGTCCAATTTTACTGATGGCAGATGCGCTAAACGTCCTATTACAACTCTCTGTTTTGGAGAGCTTTTGGAACAATGGTTAAACACCAAACCTGATTTACGAGCAAACTCTTTAAGGGCCTATAAAAACATCGCAAGACATCTTGCTGTGTTTAATAACCGTTATCTTGATAACATAACTCCAATGGAGCTTAAGCAATTTGCCGATAAGCTGCCACCTACTATTGCGCCTTTAACTTTAAACACTGTGGCTAATGTTGAGATTTACGCCAATGCCTTAGGCCTAATTGAGGTGCCTAAGCTCCAATATGTAGCCAAAACCCTAAAGCCACATAAGACCGAACACGTCAGGAGCATTAATTATGAGGAGCTGCCAAATCTATTTGAGCTAGCAAGCAAGTGCACCTTAGTAAGGCGCGACTACTATCTAAAGATGTTGCTTATTGGTATGTTTACCCTTTTGCGTACTCATGAGCTACAAGCCTTACAATCAAGTTGGGTTGATAATGACGCTAAAGTGATTAATCTCCCTAGCTCTATCATGAAAGCCAAAAGGCCGCATACTGTGCCTATTTGTACGCAGCTTGATTTTATCCTTAGCACTATGTGCCCTTATAACTTGGTAGCGTCCAGAACTAGCCAAGATTTAAATTTAGGACAAAGACAATCCTTCATCTTTAGGAGGCTAAAGATAACCCCAATTATATGCCCTCACGGGGTACGCTCCTTAGCTCGTACTTGGTTAGCTGAGCAAGATTTTAACTTTGCAGCTAGTGAGATGTGCTTAGCTCATAGAGTAGAAAACGCGACACAACAGGCTTACCAACGTTCAGACTACCTAAAGCAACGCCGTGTTATTATGCAGGCGTGGGGGGACTATGTGGAGGAGTGCGCGCGGCCTTTCTTGCCTGAGTTCTTCCAATAAAAAAGGGCTGTCCTAAGACAACCCCCAAATGCTAAAGAATAATTAAAAATACGCTCCTTTGATTTTATCAAACTTACGGCCTAATTGTGGAGCGCGCCTTTCCGCCTCAATACTTTTAGGCCTTTTTAGTTCGTTTATCCTTGCCAAAGCTTCGGCAGTAGACAGCGGGCAAGAATCCTTACCTTGCAGCATCTTCCAAAGCCTGCATGCTTCTTTATATGGCCACCCCTCCAAATCAAAGTTTAAGAACGCCATAATATGGTACGGCTTAAACCCTTTCTTACATACAAAGTCTAACCTGATACAGTACTTGCCACTCTTTGCCTTGTGCGCAGAATGCACCATATTAAGCACTGTATGTCCGCTATCCTCCTCCTGCACTTTCGTGCCACCTATACTATAGTCAATCGCCTCCGTACTTGATAAGTCCTCAAAATCCATTTCCTGAGAGATGCGCATACGTAACGCGCCACATTCAGGGCATATGTATGATTCAAAGCTATATTCAAAACCACATGATGGACAGATAACTACATGCGACCTCGATTCATCAGTATCTAAAGTATCATCTATATAGTTAGCTTTAGGGTCTGGAATGTGTGGATTATTTACAGGCCCTAATCGTTTGAGGTTGCGGACAAAGTCCAATACTAGGCAGTCGGTTTTCCCCTCACAAGGGCGCATACCACGGCCTAACATCTGGACATGCAATGATGGCGACATGGTAGGTCGCAACATGCCTATGAAGTCTACCTTAGGCACATCAAAACCAGTGGTAAGTTGATCTGCACTCACTAGGCACTGGAGTTCGCCCGCCCTAAACTCTGATATGGCCTTGGCGTTTTCCTCCTTGGTGTTTTTGGAGTGCACGGCGGCAGTATTTACCCCTCGAAGATTGAGCGCTTCGCTCACGCCTATAGCACTAGCAATACCACTAACAAACACTAACCACGCCTTACGGTCTTTGGCAGTGGCTACCATGATGTTGCATGCCTCATTTAGCATTTCTTCCTGATTAAAAAGCTTGTCAAGCTGTCCACTGTTGAAGTCACCGCCGATTACCTTTACTTTGCTTAAGTCAGGAGCTGTTTTTAAAGGTTGGGATAAAGTGTCTAACGGTGCAAGATATCCTTGCTCAATAAGCTTAGGCATCTCTTTGGACATGTCATAGCATATGTCCGTAAATATAGCGTCTTCCTGCTCTGTCAGTAGACCACAATCAAGTCTATATGGAGTTGCGCTCAAGCCTAGCATGCGCATGCGTGGGTTAACCTCCTTGAGGGCGTTAATAGCAATACGGTACATGCTGTTTTCTTTGCTACTAAGTAAGTGAGCTTCATCAATGACCAGAAGGGCACGCTTACCAAAAGCATTGCTATTTTTCTTAAGAGCCTTATATACGCTCTGGACTGTGCCACAGACGATATCGGCCTTTTTGTCCTTGCTACCTAATGAGGCTGAATAGATGCCCACTGTGGACTTAGGGCACATAAGCCGAATCTTTTCGGCATTCTGTTTCACTAGCTCTGAGTTGTGGGTAAGGAGCATAAACTTGTTTTCAGGGAACACAGATAGGCGATTGAATAAAGCGGCCGATATCACGCTCTTACCTGCACCTGTTGGCAGGACTTCTAAAGGATTACAGGCGCAATCCCGCTCTTTCCTGTAGTAGCTTATAGCTTGATTGACCGCCGCTTCTTGGTAGTCTCTTAGCTTAATCTCAACCATATTACACCCAATAAAAAAGGGGCTCTATGGCCCCTATCATCGATTACTATCTCTTGGCAGCTTCGGCCAAATTCCTTTGATACCATTGCTCGACCTGAGCACCATCAAATTTAAGATTCCTATAACAAGGAAATACTGGCTTAGGAAAGGTAGGATCTTCATTACGCCATCTATACAAGGTTGATTCGCTCACCTTAAGGTGACGACAAATTTCTTTAGTTGTCATTACCTGCATTGGCCTTAGCCTCCTTTACTTTCTGTCTTAACCACTGGGCAGCTTGTGCCTTAGTCCTGAAGTTAAAGCGCGTCATAATATCGCGCTCATTGAGCCTATCTCGAGCGGCTACCGTTTCGCCATATACTTGCCGTGGGGCATATGTGTAGCTGCAACCTAAAAATTCCGCTAACGCTCTTTTAGACCTAAACTGCACCCCAAATACTTTGACTCTCATGTTCTAAATCCCCTTCCAAAAAAGGGGGCTTTTACACCCCCTTTGAATAATTACAGCTTGAATCTGATTACTCTAGAAAGGAATAACGTCCTGATTGTTGTCTACAGGAGCTGAGGCTTGAGCCTGAGGTGCCATAGCCTGATAAGGGTTTGCTCCCTGTTGAACTTGGTATGGAGTATTTATAGGAGTAACTGTTTGAGCCTGAGGTGTCATACCCTGATAAGCGTTAGTAGCCTGAGCTGCCATTGCAGGATAAGCGGTGGTAGCCTGAGCTGCATAAGGGCTAGCTTGCACTGCAGGTGCGCCCACTGGAGCGGGTGGGGCAAATGGATTGGCAGCGGCTTGAACTGAACTTGCTTGCTCTTGTGATGGACCAAGTGGCAAGCCCTCAGAAGGTAAGCTAGCGGCTAATGACTGGAATCGCTTTGCAGGGCTGTTGGTCTGGGCCTCAAAAGCTGAGCGCTTATCGCTATCATAGAATGCATAAGCATTCATATAGCGCTTGCCATTTTGGGACATCTTAGACTTTACCCACACATAGATGTTCTTGTCTTCCAAAGCTGGGCTTACTACAAAGGTGCTTTGCCCGTCCTGACTTACGCGCTCCTCACGTGAGAAATAAGGTTGACCGCTAGCGTTAAGGCTCTTACAGGCGGCTAACAATTCAGCAAAACGGATAAACACAAAGCGAGGCTCATTAGGATCGCCTGTTGGTAAGTCAACGTAAATACGGATAGCACCGCTGTGGGCAGGGTCGCTTTCTAAGGTAGCAATGCCTTGTAACTCAATTGAAGTGCGAGGCTGTCCGTTAAAGCCTGTACCCTCACGGACATAGGCGCTCTGGATATGGACGCTATAAAAGCCTGAGTTAGTAACGGTTGGCAGCTTCTTTAAGTTAACGAAAGGAGCACCAGAGTTTTTCTCTTGGTCTGCAAAATTAGTCTGAGCTAAAGCGGCGTTAATATCAAAGTTCATTGCGGAAATCTCCAATTAAGCTAAAGGGTTGTCATTTTTGTTGATGTCTTCAATAGGCATCTCAGATAGTGGGGTAAGGGTAGGCGCATCACTACTCTCAAGCTCAGGGGTAGCATCGGCCTTAGGCTTGCTCTTAGAGCGTCCCTTACGTAACTTAGTGATTTGGGCGGCGGCCTCCTTAGCGGCATCTGATTCCTTGGCAGTCTCTTGGGCAGCTTCGGCTTCTAAAGCCTCAGCATAAGCACGATCATCAAAATCTTCTTTAGAGATAAAGCCGCCAATGACATCAGGGAACATGGCATCTAAGAAACGACCTAAGGCACGGGCTTTCATCATGTCAGGCCAACGAGTGCCCCAAGTGCCTAAGCCTGTGATATTGCCATTAGCATCACGGCCTAAACGACCAATTAAGCCTGCCTCATATGCGGTATAAGTAACGGTGAACTGGTTGCCATTATCAAAGCGTTCTCCTGTAACTGAGGCGTCACCAGTAGCTAAATCAACATGGACTTCCCACTTGCCTTTAGTGGCACACATGGCGGCCTTACCTTTTACATACATGCCTATGGTAAGGTTGCCTGTCTTGTCTTGAATGAAGAAAAACGTATTAAAGGCATTGGCCCAAGTGATACCCAATGCTGAGGCGCGGGCGATAACCATAAATACAGCCTCAGGACGGTTGCGTAATGCAGGAGGCAACAACTCAGACTTGGCTACGTATTCCGCAAAATCTTGGCATTCCTTTAAGGTCTGAGGCATGTTTACAAAGCCGTTGTTATAAGTGGAGCTAAACACGCTTTGAGGCATCATTGGCACTGGCACTAGTTGGGTCTGGATATGACCAGAAAAAGGCTGTGCCTGCATTTGAGGAGCTGCCCGCTGTGGAGCCATTGGGGCCTGAGGTGCCATTGGAGGCATTACGGCCTGTTGCTGCATTGGTGCCTGTTGAGGGGCACGCATTTGCTGTGGCATTACGGGTGCTTGGACAGGAGCTGCCCCGTGGGCAGCTTGTTGTTGTGGAACTTGTGGGGCCATTGGTGGCATACCGTTCTTTGCCATAAAATCGTTAGCGCTCATTGGGCTAACAGGGGCAAAGTTGCCATATGGTGATTGAGACGCTACAGGGGCCTTGCTTGGGTCGGCAGCGGTTATACAGCTGTTTGGGGGAAATGGTAGCTTTACTTGATGGTTAACTTGTGGGGTCATGTTAATCTCCTAGTCCTTAATCTTTACGGAAAAACGGCGATAGGTTCCGCCTTGCTTGGTAAACTCTTGTGGCTCCATTTTGTTAGCTAATGCTAGAGCGGTGTAAGCCTCCTTGAGTCGGTCAACGTCAACACTTGAGCGGCCCTTACATGCTGAATAGCTGACGATGGTCTTATTGTTGAATGTCAGGTTCTCATTAACGCCTAAGTACTCAATCAGGGAATCTTTGAGCTTGTCGGATTGAGCCTTAAGTTCGGCCATCTTTTCGGTCAACTGCTTAAGCATGGTTGCCTTTTCGACCATCTCAGGGGTTGCCTCAATAGAGCTTTTCTTCTCAGGGGTTACGTTAGCTAGCTCTTTAGCGGTGTATGCAGGAGCAACATCATCTAAGATGTGCTTACAGAAGAATTCGTCTTCCGCTCTTACTAGGGCTTCGGCAGCCTCACGGTCAAATGGAATCTCATAATCTCTATAGTCGCGACCGCCAATAAGAACGGCTAACTTGCCATCATAGATGCCTGTGGCAATCATGTAATGGAGCACTTGGCTATAGTAGTAGACAGGTACGTGGCTATCAGCTTGTACCAACTGGAGGGATTCGCTGCCGTCACGGTTGCGTACGTGTACGTACTGGTTGCCTTTGCCCCACATACGATCTAACTCGCCGTCTTCGTCATAGCTCTTAAAGTTAAAGCCTGCAGTCTTAATCTCTAAGATGGCAGTGGCAACGTTGTTGGCGTCGAGCACTAAGCGGTCAGGAGATGCGGTCATAAACGGAATAGCTGAGCTAACAAAGCTGTCATACTCAGTGATAATGGCCTTGTGGTCTTCTGCCCACTTGGCAGCTACCATGCCCTCAGAGCGGTGCCCCCACTCAAAGCAAGCCTTATTTACGTTTACAGGGATTACACGGCCTGTTTTCTCATTGAAGAGCTCAAGCTTAGTGCGATAAGGGTTTTGACCTAATACTACTGATGCATCGGTACCAGAAAGACCAAAATTACGGGTACAGTGCCAAACCTTGTCCTGTAACACTTGGATTTCATCAGAGCAAGCACCACGGTTTAAGGCGCTGTTTAACTCCTTTAAAGCGGCGTTACGGGCGGCAGTCTTTTCGGCTAAAAAGTCCTTGAATAAGGCCTGATACTCAGGCTTCTTGATAAGCAAACCGTCTACAGAATCGACAGTTAAAAAACTGCCTTTAGGGGGATTAGCGGCGGTGTTGTGAACAGTCATTTAAATCACCTCAATAAGAGTGCACATAAGTGCTACTAAGACGAAAAAGCCAATCACTGCACATGCGTGTAATGCGCATACAATCGCGGCTTTTGCGAACAAAGCTGTTTTTGTCATAAGCGTTTCACTTTGTATGGTTTGTTTTACTGGTTCATATCCTAAAACCTATTTCTTGGAAATGCAAGTTATTTTCACTAAAAATTTTTTTAAGTTTTCCAAGAGAATATACAAAAGCCTTATAAATAACGTATGCATACGTACGCATATAGTTTAAAAAAGATTTAAAAAAACATTAAAAACCACTGGACAAAACGGCTAAAGTGCAGATGAGGAAATGACAATGAAAGGAGGAGGGGGCTATAATAGCCTTAGCAAATACATCATTATTATTATTATTTAGCAAAACGCCTTAGGTTGTTCTCCTGCCTAGGCGTTTTTTATTTGCGTGAGGCATAAAAAAAAAGGGCTCTATGGCCCCTCTTGTATGGTTATAAGTGTTTAGTCTACTGGGTTAAACGATTGCTTTACGCGGCCCAACAGAACAGCATCTTCTGGCATTGGGTGATAACGTGGCACGCATCTTGGGTTGTCGCTCCAAAAACATAACTTGCCATCTATCTTCTTAAGTCTCTTAACAAGCAACTCATTGCCATTTACTTGAAAGCAAACGACCTTGTTTAATAGTTTATGAAAGTCACGCTGAGACGTGTCAATTAAGATACATGTGCCGTCGGCTATCCCTTTGCATTCATCATAGTTAAACATACTATCTCCTACTACTGTTGCGGCAGCAATTGACGAACAGTTTTGGGGGATATGTAATACATCGGATATCGTCTCTTTAATTTGACTTGGCTCTAACTCTAGGATAGCTCCTCCACTTACAAATGATTGGACTTCCATGTTGCCAAACTCAACAGGAATAGCTATAGGCCTATATCCTGTAATATTTGAACAAAACAGCGACACATCTGTGTATTGCTCATATACAGGCAAAATGTCATTTACAGAGATATTTAAACGGTTTGCTAAGCATAAAGCTTGGCTGTTATCCATATAGGATTTAGTCCTAGGAGATATCCAATTTCGATAGGTCTGTTCGCCCTTTGCTCCTTCCCCAAGCCCTAACATTCTAGCAACGTCTTTTGCTGAGAGTTGAGCCCGCTGTACATAGTAAGCAAGATTGTTCTTTGCATCATTTAAAGAGCGAACAGGGGTAATACGCTTTAGCCCCTTATCTACCTTTATGCGCATTCTGCCATCTTTAGGCTGTTCAATCTTTGGTAGATAGATTAATTCCTTTGGGCAGTCTAAAAGGTTTGCAAGGTCTATTGCTATAGATTCCTTTAATAGTGTGTCTGATGCCCACCTTGATATAGACCCTTTTGCACAGCCAAGCCTTTGGGCTAAGTACGCAGATGACTTGCCCGACAAAACCCAAAAGTAACAAAAATTATTGATGAAATCATTTGCAGTCTCTGGATGCTCTTTGCACTGAACAACCCCTTTAGTCTTTGAAAAAACAGGCGGGTATTTATTATAAGTATTCTTGTATTTTGAGCTCAAAGGACATGCTGGATTGATTAAATCAGGATTGCACTTAAGTCTTTCAGCAACAGGTTTAACAAGGGTAGCTTTTATATAGCTTGTTCTTTCAGGCCCGTCATGCTCCCACAGACTCCATGTTGATTCATCAAGATCAAACTCTTTGGCAATCTGAGCCTGAGATATTTCTTTCCCCGATGGCAGGATAATCTGCTTTCTAAAAAATTCGAGGTTAGCTTGTGCCTCTTGAATGATTTCAGGGCTAGGATATGGAGCTTTTTTGTTAGTAAAGCCGCTTTTTATGCCGTATGAAACAGATTTGGACGGTTTAGCCATATATTCCCCCTTTTTGGACTATGGCCACGCCTAATTAAGACCATCTAAAAAAAAATTTTTGTAGACTAGCGATGAGCCTTAAAGCGCGTAAGAGCATAGCTTTCATGCTCATTAATGGTGTAGCGGCAATCTTGGTAAAGCTTGCTAAAATTACCAAAAGGGATTATAAATAATCCAAGACATTAGCCTAGTGCTATTGATGCCGCAATCTTGTGTTTATTAGAGAAACGGCACAAGATAAGTAAAACAAATCCAAACAGAAACGCACTTATTAAGGTGTGTTCTTTTATTAAACTCATGCCGTGCTTTAATTATAAGGCTTGCATGAGTTCTTTTTCAATGCACCTAAAGGAGCTTTGCTACTTATGCAGGTCTTTTATCAACCTAAAAGCAACGGCAGATCACAAATCAGCCCACGCCGTCGCTCTCGTATCCCCCTTATGAATCTAGACCGCCGTCACTATGCTGAGCTTAATGACCGCGAGCTTACCTTACTCTCTCGTTTTGCTGTCCTTACCAAGAACGGCACTCAACCTTGCAACTACACCAATGAACAAGCTTTAAAAGAGTTCGGCCTTAATGGCAAGACCGTTCAACGTGCTGTTGCTTATCTCAAACAAGCTAACCTAATTGACGTCCTTATGGACTACAAAAACGCCACTCAACGCGGATACAAGGTTCGCACCATTATCCTCACTTCCCCCCTTGTAGTTTTTAGAAAGGAGACCCCTAATGCCTAAAGCTACCCCTATGATAGGCCTCATGTCGTTAGACCGCGCTGCCTATCCTAACCTTAATGACACTGCATTTAAGCTGCTCTGTCGTATTGCTTACCTAAGTAACGGGAAAACCGATGCTATTGCTTATAGCACCGCTGACGCAATTAATGACTTTAAATGTAGCAAACAGCTTGTTCCATTAATCTTAGCCTCTTTACGTAAAAACGGATATATTTCTTCTAACACTGTAAAAAATGTCCGTTATGTCGCTCTATCCGCTGAGGCTAAGCTAGCCCCTATTTCTGTGTTAGACACTCCTCACGCAGGTGCGGGCCTGCCTGCCCCTGCATGCGTAGGCACAGGCGCGGGCGCACGTGCTGAGGCACGCGCGGATATACGCGCGCACGTGATGGTTGACAATCCAGACCGTCAGCCTTTCTTTGAGTATTTAAATGAGCTAGGTTATCGTACACCAACCTTTTTGCTCAGAGATAACGCCTACTTCCTTAACTATGTAGACGATCCTATGCTTGCCCCAATTCGCGAGAACTTACTACAGTTCGACCTTAGCGAGTTAGTACAAGCATCTGGATTAGAGATCACCCCTTTTGGCAAGCCTCACTCTTGGCAGTTCGACTTCACCCCACTACAGGAGCTTTTAGACCATTCCAACCTCAATATGTCACGCATGGTGGAAAAGTTCCCTAAGTTCAATGGCTACCACTTTTTTGCAGCTCACTATCTCCCTATGTGGAAAGAGTTCTTTATTTTCTACATGCTGATTGAGCTTACCTCTGGTCTAGGAGATTGTTTCTTTTGCCAAAGCGAGTTTGACCCTTTAGGCTCCAACTTTAAGGACTTGTGGTGGGAAAATCAGCGCGGCACTCTTTGGACTTGCCTTAATGCTTGCTATACCACAGACAGTGGTACCTTTGCCTTAGCTAAGCGTATCTCTAGCCACTATGTGCCAACCATGAAAACCGACATTCTTCAGTATGCGCAGGTATGTATCCGCAATGAAATTGTTGAGTTGCTCAACAATCCTACTACTGCCGAAAAATGCTTTCTTGCTTTCCGTGCCGCTGTTATTGATTACGGCTCTAGGCAGCTCTATGTCGACATGGCCCAATTTAAGAAATATGCAGGCCCTGATTGGTTAGATGGCATCTGGGGTACAAACCTTAAGATGAATCTCCTTAACTATGAGAATCAATATTTTACACCCCGCATTTGCTGGCCTTTAATCCTGTTCCGCACCTTAGTGTCTATTCACACTATTGCCAAGCTAGGAGATGGTTTTACAGAAGAACGCAACGACATTGCCTCAGTGGCTTTGTACCACTCTTTCAGGGGCCAATCTGCCGCCGCTGACTTGGCTAAGCTCTCTAAGGTATTAGCCCCTTACTTTCCATTTTTCAACCAAGTTGAGCCATTGTTAAAGTCTTTTGAAGATAAGGAGAATGAGTTTTATGGCATTCACTTCTAACACCCTTCCATCACCAACTGAGTTGGCTAAAATCCTTGACCACATTAGCCCAAATGTCCCTTATGACACTTGGTTTAAGATTGCCACTGCTTGTGGTCGTGCTTACAACCAAGACCCCGCCATTTTCGCTATCGTCCAGAACTGGTCTAAGGGCTATGCCAATCATACTGCCAAGGACGAAAGCTTAGAGCGTACTTCTTTCTTTGTTAGTTCCAAGCGTCATGATGGTGTTGGTATCGGTTGGCTTATCAACGAAGCCAAGCGTGGCGGTTATGAGCCTACCTTCCAAGGACACGAAACCCCTTCTATTGTCTATGGTGAGCTTAAGACTGCACCTAAGAGCATGATTGCTAATGCCTTAAATGAGACAATGCGCTCAGATAGTGCTACTTCAGAAGAACGAGTACAAGCTAATTCCTTGCTTAAGACCGTCAACGCTGTACTTAACTTTTGGGTCTTTGAATCTGCATCTTTTGCTGTTGACCGTGTTAAGTTCTTAAAGGATAACTTTTCTGTTTTTACGTCCTTAGTGCCTCCTCCTCCTACTAGCTTGTACTTTAATGCCCTTTCTAGCTACTGTGACTTCTTAAAAGACCCTGTCTTATTCAATGAAGTCAAGTTTATGGAGTGGGGTTTAAGGCACGTTTATGGCTTTGATGCAGGCGAACTTAATGCCTTATGCAGTGAGGTGGTTGGTGCTACTTCTGACATTATTGAAACCCCTGTCGAGGCTATTGATAAGTTTAATGCCGCAATGAAAAGCGCCTCAGTAATGCTTGCAGGCTATACCTCTAAGCGTATCACTGAGCTTTGCAGTGGCTTTGATAGAGCTTCTAATAAGCGTGTAGCTGAGGACGAAATCTTAAAGGAGATTAACAAGCTTAGCATTGCTATGGCTTTAGGCAGCTCCTCATTAACTAATGTTCTTGGTCGTGATGTCGCCCGCATCTCTAAGGAGTGCGCTTTAACCGCTCTCAATCCAGAGACTGCCAAGAACGTATACGTTAAGACTGGTATGCCTGTATTGGATTCTTACATTAAAGGCTATCGTCGAGGCGCCACTACTATCTTAGCCGCTCACTCAGGTGTGGGCAAAACTTGGTACGGTGTTGATGCAGCTCGTAACGTCCTTGAGCAAGGCGGGCGCGTCCTGTTCTGTAGCTCTGAGATGGCAGCTGAGGAGATTTGCCAACGTTTCACTAATAACATTCGTAACGTGGACGATGAAACCTTACAGGGCTTATATGAGCGTGAGCGCATGGGATTAAATGAGCCTTCCAATAACAATACCTTTAGTAAGGTGTTTTTTGACGTTAATTGTTTCTTTGATGAACACCCTAATTTAAGTATCATTGCAGGCAAGACAGGCGGTCTTTCCGTTGAGCAAATCACGCAAGAAATTGCAGTGCAGTCTCAGTCTGGAGAGCTTGACCTTGTAGTAATTGATTACCTCCAAAACCTAGACAACGATAGCTTTAACCCTCGTGCCGCTAATTGGGAACGTATCAAGGACACTATGGAGCAAATCAATAATGCTAGTCGTGTCTACAACTGCCCTATTTTAATCTTAGCTCAGTTAAACAACCCTAACCGTAAGCCAAGCGGTGCGGCTGCAGAGCCTAACATGTATGATGTTGCTGAGGCCTCCGCAGTAGTGCGCGATGCCGCCGCCGTCTTACTCCTTTATAAGGTAAAGATGGACGAGGCCCAACAGGCCGCCTCTATTACAGGGTCTGCTTTACGCATGATTGTAGGCAAGTCTCGTTTTGGCAACCAAACATCACACCCTTTAGAGATGATGCGCGATAAGGGTTCCCGCTTTACTGCCTTTGAGTAGCCCTTAACTCTCTTATTTATAGCGTTTTGTAAAAACTAGAAATACCCGCGATAGGACTTCGATTAGATATATTAACGCGTTCTAACGCGGGTATTTTTTAAAGTATCTAATAAGGTCTCTAATTTTCACTAAACTAGTGGACAAACTAGCGGACAATTAGATACCCAAACCACTGGACACGATGTCCACTAGTTTTGCTCTGTAAGCATTGATGGTTGGCCGATTATGGCCGCTTGCTTCTATAAGAAAGAAAAAGAAAGAAAAAGAATGATCAAGATGGACGGATCGACTTTCCTCTCTTTTTCAGGATTTAGACAAACCGTAAACCGAGCCGAATCTAAAACGCTCAAATCCCTATCACAGAGCGTCATAGAGCGCATTCGCGGCGTGTGACGGTACTTTGGTACCCCAAAACAATAAAGTGCGTTATACGCGCACTGTAGGGCCTTATAGCGCATTTCCAGAAAACGACCAATTAACGAAAAATCACAAAATGAACTTAACTAATTTTTATCCTAATTTATCCGTGCAAGATGCCGCCCAAACTTTCAGGGCTCACACCCTTGAAACAGGGCTCCAGATGTACCAAAACGGCTGGAGCATTATTGGCTCTTATTTCAAAACCCCTAAGCTCCACCCTTGGAAAGCTCCATCTAAGGAGGAGCTAGCAAGTTGGGCAGTCTCTGATTTTCAATCTGGACGCGCTAACTCTATTAACTTACGTCTGACTGACAGCGATGTGATTGCGCTTGATTGTGACTTCCCAAGCCCTGAGCTTACCCAAAAATTTATCAACGCCTTGCCTTGTCTCCTTAGCCTCATGCCTAATCGCCTTTATACCTGTGCGGGCGGTAAAGGGTGCAAGGTATTCTTTCGCTACTTTAGTGAAATACAAGCACCTAACAAGCTAGGAGTAACTGCATACAGCCCTGATACTAACCAAAAGCATGAGCTTGAAATCAAGACCACCTTAAGCACAGTACTAGGCATGCATAGCGCACTAGGAGATGATCAAGGACGCTTGATTGATTACACAGTCTATAGTTGGTACCCAAACACTAACAGTATAGCGACAGCCAAACCTAGTGACTTGCCTTCTATAAGAAACTTTGAGCTATTAGCTATCGAATCTCTGTATAACACCCTAATTCAAGGGGCGGGCTTTTTTAATGAGCAAGGCAAGCCCTTAACTAATGCTACTCATTTTAACTTGCTCTTTAGCTCTCTATGTATGTTCGCGCAAGGCTACCTTTGGGACACAAACCAAGAGCGCATACCAGTTAATGAACTCAAGGTTACTGCTGAGGATATCGCCTATGTTAGTCACGCTTTCATCTCCTTAGGTTTGGCAGATGCTCTAGAGTGCCTTAAGCATATCTTCCTAGGACAAGAGCTTACTAATGACAGACTGGTATCAGTGTGCGAACGCTTTTACTCTCAGGTCTTATTGTCTGATAGTAATTGGCAAGTGATTGAACATATGGCTAGCTTTGCTGTAAAGGCCTTTACTGCCTTTGAGACTGGTTGTCTTAAGCGTCGAGCACGTGAGGTGGGAATGTCAGAAGTGAAAGGAGATGTGTTTGCTCTGACAAGGACAATGATGCAGGAGTATGAGAAAAGGCGCCATTAAAAAGCCGCTACAAAAAAAAGGGAGTAACGGCTATCTCTTTTTCAAAACACTTCTAAAGTATAGCATAAATGGCCTTGAACTAGCTATTTAAGCGGGTTTAAGGTCTTTTTATTTCATTGGAATTTAGCGTAAAATTGTCAATAAAAATAGACTGATTTTCTAATAACATAGGCAGGACAATTGGCATGAGGCTAAATGGTCATGATTCAGGGTTACTTAGGAGAATAGCAACTACTAAAAGCGCTGGTGGTAAATACTTTGTTTTTGAGCAATTGCTAATAGATTTTGGGCACTGGAGCCGTAATGGCGTTATGCCTACCATATTTTATCCATCAGACGTGACCAGACCATCAACGCCCTCCAAGTTTAAAGAGCCTTTAGATGTCTTTATGCTGATTGACCATTCATTACTTAAGTTTAAGTTCGACCCTCAATACCAAGCGGAATATTTAGCCTTTGACCTTTACTTCTTAACCTCAGGTCATGCTACTGAGGTCAGGAGAAAGAAAAGCGCTAAGCTGAAACGACTCCTGAATAGCTATCCGTGCATGTTCTTACGTGATTATGCTCAGGCTCATGAGCGCATGCAAAACCTTGTTCGCAATGAATTGCTTTTATCACTAAAAATGCAATAAAAATCACACAAAATACCAACATTAGGCCTTACAAAAATGCTATAATAACCGCATACTAAAGGCAATCAAGGCGGATTGCTCAGCGGTTAATATTGAACGAAAACTACCAAAACTTTTTAGTCATTTTTAATCTCCATACTTGATTAAATCCTCAAAAAGGGGCGGCATGGGCTAATAAACCTATGTCGCCTCTTTTTAATCCCTTTTTCTAGGAGACCCAATGCTTAAGCTTATCTTGACTATGCCACCTAGTGCTAATGACCGACTAATGATTGCGCGTAATGGCAAGCGCTTGATTAAGCGCGAAAAATACAGGGCTTGGCAAGACTCGACTGCTTGGGCCATCAAGTCTCAATTAGGCGCTTTAGAACAGCCCGCCCCACTTAACTGCCCTTTATTGTCTGTCATTCACATCATCGCACGGGACAAGCGCAGACGTGACTATGACAACGTGGCTAAGTGCGTTAATGATGCGCTCCAGATTGGAGGGGCTATCACTGATGATTCTTTGATTAAGTGTGCTTTTAGCTACTCAACCTTAGATAGAGATAATGGCGGAATCGTTGAGGTCTTCCTAGGCCATTTTGAAGAGACTGACTGTGCTGAGGCAACAGCATTGATTAATAAAGCCTTAGACGCTCAACGTAATGCTAAATAACCGCGACTAATCTCCTTGTACTTACGCGAAATACTCAACAATGACTAATCAACGCAATAAAGACCTGTATATGGTCGTGCATCAAGCCTATAACTCATACCAAATTGGCCTTGTTGGAGACCTGACCAAGGCAGCTCCTTTACTCAATGGTGGTATGGAGATATTGCCTGATTGTAATAACCAAATTGTAGTGCTTGGCAGTGTCGATAATGAACGCACTAGCTTTGATAGCGGGTTCTTCCTAGACGATGAAACCTTCTTGCTTGAGCCTAAGTTATTACCTAGCGCTAAACGTACTACCTTATCTCTCGAGGCTAAGGAGTGGACGCTAACACAACGCTCTTTAACGGTGTTCGCTATGGTAGATGAAAACCGCTCTCTTGCTAGTTCAATTAACTTTCCTTACTTGTCTAACTTAGTGCTTGGAAAGGCGGTTCTTTATAAAGACAACGAAGTGGTGTTTGACTTTAGGCATGGTAGAGATGCAGTGACTAAGGTCAATTTGCTAGACCTGTTCCATCAGGCTATAGCTACCTATCCTAGGAGTAAGAGTTAAGAATGAGCTATTACAAACCAAGACCTAAAATCTTTGTCAACTTTAACTTTTCTTTATATGGTCGTGAACGAGAGATCATGATAACCGCTCATGAGGGGGCGCCTTATGTGACCCTTGAGAGCTTGGCTAATTTGGTTGGATCTGATGAAGATACTATCGCTAACTATGTTCAAAAAGAAGGCTATCCACTGTTTCTTAAACAAGCTCCTGCTATTGGCAGGAGTGGCCCTAGAATTAAGCAAATACTCTCATTAGATGCGGCTTTGCTCTTTTTGTTTGAGGGAACAGCTCTAGTTAGAAATTCTATTCATATTGTAAGGGAATCTAAGCTTAACGCCCTGTATGAGGCGCTAAAATCTCCAGACATTTATCGCAAGATTTACTCTACGTTAAATTTAAAACTGTCTAATCATCGTCATGTAGCGCCTAAGACTACGGCAGGGGATTATGTTTGTATTAATGGCGCATGTTTTAAGCCTATAGCTAGGGCAAGATTTGAGATGTAAAGCAAGATAGCCATTCCTGAGCTTGCCACAAAGCAACGGCAATTGCCTTGCTAAGTCAGGAGCGGGCGTTTTAGCTCCGTACCATATAAGCGAAAGCTACACGCATACGCGCGGGTGGGCTCTTTCCTAGCTGTTCTGTACCGATAAGTTAATACAACCAATGACAGATATCTCCTGCAACGGCAGCTTTTCTTATGAAATTACTAACGAGGATTGCTTAGCACTACTAAAGCGGCTGCCTGATAACTCCATCGACTTAGTGCTATGTGATCCTCCTTATGGCCATACTAATGCAAAGTGGGATAACGGGCTTGACTGGGCGGCTATTTGGGCAGAGCTCAGGCGTATTGTTAAACCTAACGGCGCTAAGCTGTTTTTCACAAGCTCTTTCTTTCACTATCACTTAGTGCAAAGCAACTTCAAAGAGTTTAAGTATCGCTATATCTGGGCTAAGCCTAATTACACCAATTTCCTTAACTCAAGCAAGATGCCATTACGGCAGACTGAGGAGATATGTGTGTTCTATAGCAAACAGCCTCACTATGAGGCCCGCACATCTGGGGAGACCTTTGTTACTGATAAGACGCCAAACTATAAGCGTTGTAATACTGACTTGCTTAAGTTCGATAGTGGGGCTAATGGCTATCGCCTCCATGTCACCCAAAAGCCCGTGGCTCTACTAGAGCACTTGATTAAGACCTACTCCAAAGAAGGGGACACAGTACTAGATTTTGCTATGGGCTCAGGCTCTACAGGCGAGGCGTGTTATACCACTAACCGCCGCTTTGTTGGATGTGAGCTTGATATGGACTTCTTCCAAATAGCAAAAAAGAGACTAGAGCTCTTGCCGCAGCCTGACTTGTTAGAGGCGTTCATTAGAACTAAGCCCCTTAAAGCTCTTAAGGAGCGGGCGGCCTTTGCTCTAGAGAATGCTCCTGATGGAGAAAGTCGAATCACCAATGATATTAAGCTCTATTCGTACGGCTCAACGTGGGCAGAGCATGCGGTGGTTATGCAGTCTAAGGCTGAAAAGGAGGATAGGGGGGGGCAAAGTGCATGCCAATCCTTTAAAGATATACGGTTACGGTGCGGACTGGTCGGAAAAGAGAACGAACAAGAACGCGTCCAGACTGGAGCCATCACTAAAAACCTTAGAAAGAGCAAGAAATTAGCCCAACAAGAATCAGCCCACGGCTTAGGCTGCTGGGGCAAAATGAGATTTCATTAGGAGCCAACTATGGCAAAACTTTATAACCCCTTTGTACTGAGTGTCTATTGCGGCCGCAAATTCTATTTGCTGACAGTAGATGCGACTGATAGCTATATCGTGTCACTTACTAACCTTTTAGACTGCATTAAAAAAGATAGCCGCGCTCCTAATGCGGCAGATAACACAGGAGACGCTGACTATATCCGCATTCAAAGGATTTATCTTGACCCTGACGGCCCTTTTCATAACCAAGCCTCAGGGTGTCCAAGCATTGAGGGTAGGCAGTTTATTTCTGTAGAGATAGCCGCCAATGTGTGTCAGCTCATAATGAAAAACAAGGCAGCTACCTATGCTCAACAAGATAGAGCATTCAAGTTCTATGAGTTCTTTAAGAATGGAGAATTTGCTACTCAGGTAAACACCGCATTAGGGGGTAAAGGAATTGGCACGGCCGCTATTGTTACCCGTCGTCAACAGTATGAGTCCTTTAAAAGCGCTCAAGAGCATAAGGGGCTGTTCTTTTCTTCCAACGGCCTCAGACGTAAACCATCTGCCGCCCCTGCATGGGAACGTCCTTTAAGTACCAAACCAAGAGTCTAGGAGTCACTTAATGTTTTTTAAAGATAGCACCCAAAAGCTAGCAATTGATATCGACTACGCAGGTGAGAGTATCCCTGCAGTCCCTAAGTCCTATATTCAAATCTCAGTACGTGACCTCAGGGGTTATCTGAATGAGGTTGCTAAGAGTGCCAAGACCTCAAGCCAAAAAGGCGAGTGTGACCGTATATGCAAGCAAATTAACAACTTAGAGGCAAGTCTAGAAAAGGGCTTGAATCCTATTGCCGCCACTAACCAGATTATGACTATCTTACCTGCCATTACCTTGCTTGCTCAAAAGTTTGAACAGCATACCACGCGTTGGGAAATGTACCGCTCAGTCCAGAAAGGAGCAATGAGATGATAAAGGCTTCTAGTCGCTTAAGCTGTACAGAGCTTATGAATAGCCCTGATTATTTCCCCGTCTCCTTGGAGCCTATCCAAAGAGCGCTAACCCCTGACGCTCGATGGAATGGTGAGGTAAGAAAAGTGCCGCCTATGTCTTTAGTGAAGAGTTGGGCTCAAGGAGTGATTAAAGATAAGTTTAGTTTTGAGTGTGAGTGTCGTCATTCTCAGGGGGCTGATTACCTTTTTGTAAAAGCGTCAAGGCAGGATATGGAAAGGGTTAAACGCGTCTTAAATGACTATGCAATTTTGTGTCACTTTTTTTTAGGACTTCTTAGGGATAATTAAGCCATGGATAAAGAGCTTGCCACTATGAGAAAAGTCGTTAGATATGCTAACGGTAAAGACAGCGAAATGATAACCCTTTATGACAAGGAAAACCTAATGCAGGAAAACGGGATTATCAAGGGGGTGTTTGTCTACTCCTTGACCGTTAATTTTAAAACCAATGAGGCCTGTGTAGTCTTTCTCAACCTGTCGAGGTCTCAGCTTAACAAGCTTAAGAATAAGTTTGCGTCTAACTGTAATAAGTTCATAAAGACCATAGCTAAGGCGCTTGATTTTGACCCTGAGGACATGCCACGTATTTTTAATGATAAGACGATTGTCTTTACTCCTGAAAGGGCAGTAGTGAAGAATGGGCGAACAGATGAAGTGGAGCGGGAATATATTTTTGACTTGTAGGGGTTAAGGCAGCGCGTTACAAAATGCCCCTTTTTGCTGAGCTAGGTCTGGGGCATAAAAAAGCCCTAGACCAAAAGCTAAAAAGGTCTAAGGCAATCACACGTAAACAAACGAATGTCCTATTATACCAAAATACCTCCTTCCAGTCTTAGCTTTTCTAGGTAATTGTATTGAGATTGTGAGATGCTTTGTAATACAATTATTGCATTTTCAACAGTAGTGCAGGTCATGTACTTATCTAAGAGCTTTAGCTGTTTTTTGTGATTTTTTGAGGCAGTTTTATCTTAGGTAAGCCATGGCCTTTATCGTTTCTAGAGCATAAGCCAAGAGCTCAGAAGTGGTATAATATAGCCATAGCTCTGTAGGCCTAGAGTGCGCAAATAAGATAGGCTTACAAGTAAACAAAAAGCAATTTGATGCTTGACAAAGAATTAAGAGTTATATAAAATCGGGAAAAGGTGCAAGGTTGCCTCAAAAACGACCTCACCTAGAGCCTCAAAAACTCTTGATTCAACGAGCCTTGCTAGGCTATAAATAGCGACCTTTTCGCCCTCAGTGGCGCTATGGTTAGGTATAGTGTGAATATATTGAATAAACACTGCCTTGACCGTTGAACAAGGTTTTTTGAGTGCCTAACCGACCTACTCAAAAATAGGTCACAAACTCAAAAAGAAATTCAACGGAGCCACCAAATGGCTAAAAACTTATCTTCCAAGATTCTTATTGAATCTCCTGCAGGTTTTAAACTCTCTTCTGAAGTCGCTCGCTCTTATAACGAGGTCAAGCGCCCTTTCTGCCATTATGAAGAAACCCTTAAAAGCGGTTGCTACTCTCCTCGCTCAGTTATTGACTTTGACGCCTTTGCTCAATTAGCTTGCTTTGCTATTATTCGCCCTTACGCTTTATACACTAGCGTAAACTTTGATTTCACCTTCCGCGAATACAAGACTTTTGACTTAAGCTTTGACTCTGACTTTGCTAAGCGCGCACAAGACATCATCGTTTCTGCCATTAAAGGCTATTCTAAATCTGATAGCTTTGACGGCAATAAAGTCTCTCGCATGCTCTTTGCTAACAAGGACGCTAAGACCACCACTTACTATGCTCACAATGCTAAGACTATCAACTTCTTATTGCGTGCCACAGCTTATGGCTACTCCTCAGTATTAGAGCAAGATTTTGTTCGCGACGCTCACAACTTAGGAGCTGCTGCAAAGTTCCGCGTTAACACAGGCGTTGCTTTCTTGGCATTAGCTCATTTGATTAAACTTCCTACTTATTCTTTGGAGGAGAACGCTGAGGCCTTATTTGAGCGCTGTGGTGCTAAGGGCTTTGAGTTCACCCAAAAGGATAAGGCAGACGATGAGCTTAACTACTTTATCCCTGGTATGCCTGACTTCCGTGCTAAGGGCAATGCCGCTACCCTTGATAATGTCACTGATGAGTGCCTCAACGTAAACAGTATCAACGCATTTTTCCCAACTTTCTATAACGAAAAAGATTGCTATCAAATGGGCCGCGATGTTGTAGGCCATCTTTTATATCTTGGTACTTACAAAAATGAAGACGGCAGAACAAACACTAAGCCATTACTTCGTCTTAGCTCATTGTGTGACCTTGCCACTATCGCATTTATCGACCCTTTATCTCTTGCTCATAGCTTCCGCGTATCATCTGCAGTTAATGACGACAAGTTCTATACTTTTAAGCACGAAGAGTTCCATGGTCGCTCTTTTGCCTGTTTTGCAGGTAATGTTATTCGCAACACTTTAGTTGCCGCCTTTAATGATTCCTATAAGGTTATTAACGCCCGCTCCCAAAAAGACAATCTACCTACTTGGGAACATTTTTGTAGCTTTAGCGGCTCTGATTGGAAATTGTTAATTGGCAAGATTAATGAGGCTTTTTCCAGAATTAAAAGCTGTTTTGCGTCTGCAGAGTCCCGTTATTCAGGCTATTTTTATAATAGTTTCAATCCAGAGCGTTTCGATGCAAATATCGCTTGTGCTCTTAGCGTTATAACAGCAATCCTTTTCAAGTTGCGCGGTCTTCCTTATGATGGTGCGAGTGACGAATCCCTGTCTTCAAATGAGAGCCTCAACAGTGAAGATATTTGTCGTCCAGTAGGTTTTATCCCTGCAATGCCTGTTCTTAAGGACGTACCTGCCGAATCCTTGTCTGCAGAAGAGAAAGCTCAGGAGTCCACTCCAGAGCAAGCTAAGCTTGAGACCAACACTAAGGGCGTTAATGGCGCCCTGATTATGGCCATGCTTTACAAGGCTAAGGCCAATAGCCCAACTATCCAACAGTCTCTAGCCTTAGCTGCCACGAAAGGCACTATCACCCCTAAGGAGGTGTTGAGCTCTCGAGTCCTTGGCGTATATGAGCCTAGCCTAGGCAAGTTTGCAGTGGATTTCGCGGATGCGGCCGACTGCATCAAGTACGCAATTAGCGTTGTCTATAAGGAGCTCTCGATTGAAGACCTTAAGCCGCTCTACACTAGCCTTGATGCTCTGTACTCACATCAGGCCTCAGATACCGCCCCTGTTTATGTCCTGACCCGTTCACGTCTAGGAGGAGGCGCTAAGACAAGACCTGCCTATCTGGTGCCCGCTGAGAGAGCTAAGCAAGAGATGGCCGCTCACCTTAACAAGATAAACGATTGTGTCCTCAGGTTTGCTACTTACTATGAGTTTGACACTCAGAAAATGACTAAGTTAGTGGCACGGCAGTTCACAGAGTGGGCAAAACGCATTGATTCGGCTTGCTTCCCAACAACCCCAAAGGGCTATGATATAGGCGAGCACCAAAAGGAGATTTTAACTAAGCATCTAATCAGGGTTAATCGCCCTAAGGCAGATACCTATGAGCAATTTAGGGCCTGTAAGGTACGCCGCAATGAGCCTTACGCTTACAAAACAAACCTCCATGATGCCGTAAGCTTTAGCCGTAATTCTGAGGTAAATTTAGGCTACTCAATGGCCTTGCTAGGGGCAAGCAAGAACCCACTTTTATACCACTTTGGTAACAAGGGGCCAATGCTCAACATCAATAACTTTGTTGAGGCCTTAGGACGCTCAATTAAGCATTTCAACGATAAGTACATAAGCTATGTGGTCACAGACCACGCTAAGGAGGTTTTGCTAAAGTACGCTATCACCTGCCCACGGGCGGGCGAAGTAAGGTTTGCCCCGCTTAATGAGGTTATCGGGCAGCTCCTTAACCAACTTGGTGTTAGCTGCACCATCTGGGGTGTGCTAGCTGCAGCTCAGAATGGCCGCGCAACCTTAAACATTGACGCGTCAATAATGGCGTTCTTTAGAGCTGTCCATGCGCTACTGACCATCTTTATTTACGACGATTATTGGAGCTACGACAACAAGGAACAAGTTTTTAACCCTTACAAATTCACTTCCAGACCAACTAAGCCAAAGGCCGCTTAGGCAGCGCGTAACACGCGTGAGTAACGCCCCCTAATAGGTTGACATAGGGGGCACCTATAAAACGCGGCTATGGCGAGGCCGTGGGCCGCTTTTCATGTCTATTGAGGTGAATATCATGTTATTAAATGTTTCTGTTTCTAAAGCCCCTGAGACCGTATTTGCTACCCCTGTACATGAGGTTGACGATTGCATCTTATTAGATGCTCAGGACATGGCCATTATCGAGCAAAGTCACAAGGACTGCCGCCCAATCTCCATTGAGCTTATGTCTGAGGAGGAGCTAGAGCTACAAGAACAACAGTTTGAGGCTTTATTGGCACGTGACCCAAGTTTTGATATCGACGTCACAGACCTTAAGTGCTTACGCTTTGCTCACTCACGTATTCCGTCTTACAACATCGGTGCTCAGGGCTCTAACGCATTTACCTTACCATTAGATGCTGAGAGCTCCTTAAAGGGTCTGGACAACCCGCTAACATTCGCTAAGTGCCATGTTCGCACCTCCTGTGATTTTGGTGAGTTCAAGATGCTTAAATTGAGCCCTAAGCAAGCACGTGAGGAGGTGTTTTACAATTGCTTTGACTTAGCAAAGTGCATCAAGGACACTTCCAAAGCTTGGGCAGATAAGCTAAATAGATTACCGCTATCGTCCCTTGATGCGGGCGTGTGCTATGACTATACAGGTTGGCTAGAGTTAGCCGCGCATATCGATGAGCTGATAGAGGACATGGCCGAGGAGTTCGGCGGCAGTTGGTGCAATATAGACCAACTAGAGTGCGTGGCTCAAAGCCACAAAATAGCGTATATCAAGGAGCTAGTTTTCTTGATTGAGGTAGCTAAGATTGTTAAAATGTAGCCTAGCATGAGTATCCCTTTTTACTCATGAGGCACATTAAAAAACCATTCTATTATCGCCCTACAGCGGAGAAGAGGACTAACCCCCTTTTCTATCTAAAGCTGCCCCCAACAAGGGCGGCTTTTTTATTTGTTTTTGATGTTGACTTCTATAGCTTATGGTGATACTGTTTGACTCAAGACAGTGCTTCAAGTGCGGGGAAAGCACGGTTAGCTTGCAAAGGGGTGCAAGCTGTAAAAGTTGATCTCCTTATCTTTAAAAGATTTTTCAAGAAAAGCTCTTGGCTATTACGGCTAAGGGCTTTTTTTGTTTTTGGACGTTATGGACGCTATAAAAATTTTGTTTGAAAACCCTGAATGCGGGTATTTAACAATTGGAACGATAGCGGCATTTGTTATGGCTCTTTTAAGGTGCTTGCGGTTTGATAGGCGTGACTTGAGCATGGTCATAACTGAATCGATTATGTGTGCAATGATTGCAGGCTCAATAGTCATGGGGGTTCGCGCTGTTTGGTCAATTGCTTTTATCTGGGCAGTCCCTATAGGAGTAGCCGTTGGTTTTATAGGCACTAACTTTATTCATTTGATAATCAAGCAACTTATTGAATTTCAGTTAGGACGCTTTACAGGTGGCAGACCGTTTGAAGACAGGGGCAAGCAAGACTACAAGAATAACAATAGCCGTTAAATTTCTTTACTAAGAGGACATCATACACAATGACCTTTAATCAATTCTCTGATGTAGACCCACGATATCAGCCTAGCTCTGGATTCGTGAATTCTCCTGACCCTGAGCTTGATGCAGATATGCAATGGCCGCCAAAAGTAGACAGTGCACCAATTGATGAAGGTTTCCTGCAGGGTGTTCTTCCTGAAAGCTTAACTGTAAGTGAGCGCCACACCGTTAGCACAGAGTTCTATTGGCACGGTTTTTTACGGCAGTTTCCTTATCTAATCGCTATGGCCTTGTCTGAGTGTATGCAGGCAGAGGGGGCCTTAGCTCAGGCCAAAGAATACCAGATTCAAAGTGAAGACGCGGACGATGAAAAACAAGCAACATCAAACGCTAAAACTTCCTTGCTGTATGCTCGAGATAGTGCACAGTACCTCCTACAAGCACGCGCGTTTTTAAGCTTGGCTCTATCACAGTTTGACCCAAAGCTTAATCCTGCAGCTTACTATGTTTCTAAAGATGGTTCTTTCATTAGGAGTACCGCTGTAGTGTGTGACTTTACTCCTGAAAGCATTAAGGCGTTTAACACAGACATGCAAAGTCGAGAGTATTTCCACGTGGTGTACAAGTGCGTGCAAGCATTGCTAGGACAAGCTGCTTGTGACAGAGCTATTAAGTATCAGGGCCTGATTAAAATGAAAGAGTGGTGTGATCGAGGCTTGATTGTGGCCCAAAACATTATTAGAGAATATAAACATCTAGACGAGATTAGCAATGCGTTATAAGCACTACAAAGGCGTGAGCCAAGAGGGCTTAGACCTTATCAAGGAGTTTGAGGGGTTAAAGCTTGAGGCATATAAGTGCCCCGCAGGCGTGTGGACTATTGGCTATGGTCACACTAAAGGCGTAAAGCAAGGACAGACTATCACCGTTGAGCAAGCCGAAGAGCTCTTGAAAGAGGATTTAAAAGACGCTCAGAAGTGGGTATCTTTAGCTTTTAGTGGCTTAGATATCTCTCAGCACATGTATGATGCCTGTGTCTCCTTAGCATTCAATATTGGCTCAGATAACTTCAATCGCTCTACCTTAAAGCGCTTTATCGTGCTAGGAGAGTACAAGAGCGCAGCTAATGAGTTTTTACGTTGGAATAAAGCAAGGAATGCGGCAGGTGACCTTGTTGCTCTGGACGGATTGACCAGACGCCGTCGAGCTGAAAAGCGCCTGTTTGAGAGCTAATCAGTTTCATCTACCTTAGGTCGTTACAGACCGCCTAAAGTCCTTAGTAGTCACCCGCTACTAGGGGCTTTTTTGTTTGAGCCTTAAAGCAAGCGCTTAGCCATGAGCTTTTGCTTTAGGGTTTAACGCCCTCAAAATACAAGGTGAGCTATGAGCAAGGAACAGGCCTTAGAACAAGAGGCATTTAACGACTTCCTGCATGACCAAATAGCTTGCGTCCGTTTTATAGTTTCTACTCAGGTAGTGAAATGTAAGCTAACTACACTTGACGGCAATGTCTTTTGGGGCGTTGCTAAACCCTTACAAGAGGCTCTAGATGCTGAAGAGCTCAAACGCACTGCCTATAGGAGAGCTTATAAACGGCTCTATAAGCATAGGTTGTGCATGTTGGATTTTTAGAAAAGTGAGTTTGGCTTATGAGTGAAGAACATCGCAATAATCACTATCAGCTATATGTACTAGTTTCATTACAAGCTGCTTTAGTTGCAGGTTGTACACATTGGGCAGTACTTAACATGCTGTCGTTGTTAGGTAGGCTGATTTAATTAAGGAGCGCGGTTTGTTTAAGGTGGGGAACGTTTGGCTGTTTCTTCTCTTTATTGCCTTAGTGTCTGGTGGCTATGCTTACTTTCAGAGCTTAAAGGACTTTAAAAATGAGGTCTTAGCTCAGTCAAGAGAGTATTCCAAACAAACAGAGGCAAAAGAAAATGAACTTAAAAACGCCCTATTGTCCGCTAATCAAACGGCATTGCATGAGAGCGACAATATTAATAATCGTTTTAATGATTTGCTTAGAGGTCTTGAGCGGTTGCACGGCGGCTCCTCCAGTAGTGCTCAACAAGTGCCCACAGCTTCCCCCGTTAGGACAGGAGCTGGGGACACCACGACAGCCCAACCACTTAGAGCAAGTGGAGCGATTCATCAAAAGTTACTGAAGTGTGAGGCCCGCTTGCTATATGAGGCTAAGGAGTATGACATCTTGGCCACTCATTACAATGAACTTTTAAAGATTTATGAGCAAGCGAGGTTAGCAAATGAAAACACCAGAACAAAGTAAGAAAGAGCCTTTTAGAATAAAGCGCTCAGACCCAAAAGCATCACGTAGCCCTATTATCTTTGATTACTCAGAAGTAGAGCGATTAGCGGGATTAGGAATCAGTCAAGCAAAGATAGCTTTAGCGTTAGGTTGTAGCGAACGAACGATAAACAATCGTTTAAATAATGATGACGAATTTGCGGCAGCTTACGCGCGCGGTAGAGCAATGCGCGAAGTTGAAGTCGCGGATAAACTAGCTGAGAACTGTAATAACGGTGATACCAGTGCTATTAAGTTCTGGTTGCAATCTGTGGCAGGATGGCGAGAACGTCAAGACGTTACTATGCAATCTGAGGTTAAAGCACAGCACAGCATAAACATTAGCGCTATGAGCGAAGACGAACTCCTTGCTGAGTTAAAGCGCTTAGAGGAGCAATAGTGCAAGACCTTGCTAAAGAGATTAAGGCAGAGCTAGCCAAGCGAATTAGGCAAGAACTTACGCGCCGAAAAGCCGCCCAATCCTTAGCTGATTTTGTTTTATATACCTGCCCTAACTATCAAATGGGGTGGTTTCATAAAGAGGTATGCACCGCACTAGATAAGTTCTTACAGGACGTAATAGAGCGCAAAAGCCCACGCTTAATTATTACAGCTCCTCCTCGACACGGAAAGAGTGAGCTAACAAGCCGTCGCTTTCCTGCATACGCTTTAGGCCGATACCCTAACCTTGAAATTATTGCCTGTTCATATAGTGCCGACCTGACTAACCGAATGAATAGGGATGTGCAGGGAATTATTGATAATGAGCTGTTTAATAGCGTCTTCCCTGACGTAACTTTGCAAGGCTCTACATTTGCTCCAGACGACGCGCCAAAGGCAGCTAGGACTAATGACTACTTTGAGATTGTAGGCAACAAGGGCAGGTACAGAAGTACGGGCGTTGGTGGCTCTATCACTGGTATGGGTGCGGACTTACTAATCATTGACGACCCCGTAAAAGATAGAGAATGGGCAAACAGCCCAACAATGCGCGCCAAGACGTGGGATTGGTTCACGTCAACTGCTTACACTCGATTAAGCCCTGGTGGTGGTGCAATTATCATGTGTACCAGATGGCATTGTGATGATTTGGTCGGTCGTTTGCTTGATAACGCAAAGACTAAGCAAGGAGAGGTTTATCACTTAGTAAACTATCCCGCCATTGCAGACCAAGAGGAAACGCACCGCCATATAGGAGAGCCTTTGCACCCTGAGCGCTTTAGCTTAGATGCACTAAAAAGGATTCGCCAAAACGTGGGGCCTAGAGATTGGGCAGCTCTCTATCAGCAAAATCCAGTACCAGAGGGCGGCGCAATGTTCCTTGATTCTTGGATTAGGTATTACACCCCCGCAACATTACCAGACCTTGATACTTTCAATAAGTTGATTATCTCTTGGGATATGACGTTCAAAGAGACTAACACTAGTGACTTTGTAGTAGGTCAGGTCTGGGGGCGTAAAGGAGCTGATTTCTTTCTGCTCGACCAAGTGCGCGGGCGTATGGACTTTGTGAAGACCAGAGCTGCATTTATCAAGCTTTCGGCAAAGTGGCCTAAAGCGCATCGCAAGCTCGTTGAAGACAAAGCTAATGGCCCTGCCATTATCGCGTCGCTTAGGAGTGAGATCGCGGGAATTATCCCAATCACCCCTAAAGAGTCGAAACAGGCACGCGCTAATGCTGTGACTACCTTTTGGGAATCAGGCAATGTTTATCTTCCAGACCCTGAGATAGCTCCGTGGGTAAATCGTGATTTTATCCCTGAGCTCTTACGTTTTCCAACTGATGCCCACGATGACCAAGTGGACGCTATGACACAAGCACTTAATGACCTTAAGGGTGCAAGCAAGGTTATTCACCCTAGCAACTTGGCTTATATGTCGCTTTAAGAGAATCAATATGACAACTAATACTAGAGCACGTCGTAAGCGCCGCCCGCCCAAGGTACAAGCGCCACAGTACACCGACGAACAAAAGTTTATCGCTAATCGTAAGGCAGAGAGTTTTGGCGCTCCGTTACCTTTTCCAGAGGCCTCAGGCTACAAGAATACACGGGTGAGCGATATCGTCTCCTCACTGAGCACAGCTAAGCCGCCGATTACTCCTGAGCTGACCTTAGAGGACATTCAGGCCCACATGTGCTTACCTCAGACTTTAGGCATGCCTAGAGAGATTGAGGAGCAAGAGCACGAAAGATTCAGGGCTACCTTTGACCATGCAGGTGCATTTAGTCAGATGCACAATACGCTCTCACAGCACCTAAGTGAGCTTGGGCAGTTCCCTATGGGCGGCTTTATGGGGTATGGCATGCTCCAGAACTTAGCCCAAAACCCCGCCATTAGCCGCGCCATTAGCGTTGTTGCTGATGAAATCACCAAGAATTGGATTGAGATTAAAGGCGGGGATAAAGACGATAATGAGCGGGTTAAGGAGCTAACAGAGCTTGTGACCTCACGTTACAACCTGCAAGCACTGTTTAGAGCGGCCATTCGTAAGGTCGGCTTTTATGGCGGTGCCTTTATCTTCATTGATACAGGAGAGCGTGAGGATTTAGCGTTACCACTTCCTGTAAGTGAGCACAGCACAGAGTTGGTAAAGGGCGGGCGCTTGAGCTTTCGCGTGATTGACCCTGTAACGGTATCTCCTTGTGATTACAATTCCACCAGACCATTAGAGCCTGATTACATGAAACCGCGCTCATGGTGGGTGTATGGTGAGGAGGTGCACGCATCACGTTTACTTACTTTGTACGACGATGAGCCGCCTGAGCTCTTAAAGCCTGCCTATAACTTTTTGGGCATTCCGTTAGCTCAGAAGTTGGCAGATAGTGTTGCTCACTGGAATCAAAGCCGCGTGCTAGCCAATGAGGCGCTTAACAAGGTTAACTTACTAGTGCTCAAGACTTCAGTAGACGAGGCTCTATCTTGTGCGGGTGGTGTGCAGGTAATGGACACTCGTATGGAGTGGCTGATGCGCAACCGTAACGCTAATAGTGTGTTCTTGTGCGATATGCAGACTGAGGACGTCCAGAACGTCCAGAACACCATTGCAGGTATTGCCGAAATTGTGAAGATGAACCGTGAGGACTTCGCGGCAGCTGTTGGCGTCCCTGGGGTCAAACTCTTTGGACTTAGTCCAGGGGGTTTTAATGCTACTGGTGAAAGTGACCTTAAGAGCTTCTATGACCATGTGCGCTCTCAACAAGAGATTTACAGGCCGCAACTTCAACGTTGCCTTAACGCTATTCAGCTAGTGCATTTTGGTGAGATTGACCCAACAATCACTTTTGACTTTGTAGAGGTATCAGCTGATAACGGCACATCTGCCGCCATGAACGCTCAGACCAAAATCACTGGTTTAAGCACCGCTGTGCAAGCGGGCATCATTAGCGCTGAGGAGGGCCGCGAATACTTACGACGTGACCAAGAGCTCAACATGTCATGGCTTGATGAAGAGCCACCAGAGCCCGCTAATGGCATGGGTGATATGGATGAGATGGACTTGGACGAACCAAACGAACAAGCACCACTTCCACAGCCGCGTCCTATTGAGCGGCCGCCTAAGAAAGACCCTCCTGACAACAGTACTAATGAGTTGTTACAACAAAACAAAACCTACTTAGAAAGCCTGATGCAACAAGGTGGTAGCTAATGACTAAATTAGTTGCGAGTACGGACACTAAGGCGCTAACGGCGTTATCTCCTAGTGTGGGCGATTATGTCGCTTTAGGTAAACGGCTTAGGCTGTTTCTTAACTCTGAGCTAGACGCATATAAGCAAGCGTGTTTAGGAGCTGCAAGAGAGTACCTCGAACAATCGCAACTAGACGCGGCTATGCTGCCACCCTTTGAGGTGTACATAAAAGAGCTGATAGAACGCAAGTTTGAACGCTCAGCTCAGCAAGCGCTAAAGGCGGTAAGAGCTATGTCTTTTGACAGTCCAAGCCCTCCTTACATGTTTTCTTTAAAGTTTGCAGAGGCGGCAGCCCGTTATCGTATCGAACATACGGCAGAGCGGGCGCGCAATATCTCTTACTGGTTTTGCCGCAAGATGTTGCGCAACATCAATCACCGTATGAAACGCGAGCTTAAAGCGGCAGGAGTGAGCACAAGATGGCTTGCTAAGCGTTGGAATGTTCCTGTAATCGGCGGCGCTCATATGTCGCCTGCAGTGGCTCAGGGACTGCCCGACTATGTAGAGCACATCACGGGCTTGATTACCAAGATGTCTAATCGCTCTCAAATGAAAGTGCAAGAGGCGCTTATCTCAGGCCTGACCAACGGACTAAGTATAGGCAACCTAGAAAAGTCATTAAGCAAGCTTGAGAACATGGATGCAGCGCGCGCGGCACGTGTTGCGCGTGATCAAGGCTCTAAACTTAATGAGTTTGTGCAACGTGAGAACTACAAATCACTAGGCATTAGCAAGGCGATTTGGATTCACGTGCCGGGGCAATTTACTAGCCGCCACACTCACAAAGATATTCTCAACGGTCAGGAGTACGACATGTCAAAAGGCCTGTTTGACCCTGACGAAAAGGTTAAGGCTTTTATCTTTCCGGGGCAGCTGCCGTATTGCAGATGTCGCTTTAAGGCACTGTTACCAGACTTCCTAACAAGGGACGAATAATGAAAGTATTAAGCTTTGATAAACGCAAGCTTGCACTAGATAAAGCAAGCAAACGCATTGAAGACACCACAAACGGCTTCTTACGGGTGCGGGATAACCCGTTCACGCGTGAGCAAGTTGTGCAATATCGTGGATATGAAATTCCAGAATGGCAGGAGCACGGCTTGGAGCGGGACAAGCTCTATAACGTATACCGCCCTGCAAAGGAGCTCTCACGTAAGGAGACAGTAGAAAGCCTAAACGGTATTCCGCTACTTCTTGAGCATGAAACTTTTGACCCTGATAACCCGCCTATACGCCGTCAAATCGGCAGTGCAGGTACAGATGCTAAATGGGTGCCTCCTTACCTGACCAATTCACTAACCTTTACCAGTACTAAGGCAATTAACATGCTTAAAAGCGGCGCCATGAAAGAGCTATCACTTGGCTACTACTATGACCCCGTTTTTAAGTCAGGCACAGCACCAGATGGCAAACCCTATGACGTAATGATGACCAACATCATTGCTAATCATATCGCCCTTGTTGAAGAGGGGCGGGCGGGTCCAGATGTTGCCGTACACGATAGCAAGCCTAAGAGCTTAAGAGGAAAATTAACAATGGATCAAAACCAATTAGATGCGCTTAAGCAAGCAATGGAGCAAGGCATGAGCGCCTTTATCCAATCAACCTTGAGCGCTTTTGCTGCTGCAACTGAATCTTCAGTATCTGGCGCTGCAGATGAAGATGAACAAGCTTGTGATGAAGATGAGGCAGTAGTCGACCCAACCGCTCCTGAGAACTCAGAGGCTCCAGAGACTGAGGACGAGGACGAAGAGCAAGCTCAAGATGACGCTGATGAGGGCGCCACAGAAGATGAAGATGAGGACGCCACCGAGGACGAGGACGAAGAGCAAGCTCAAGATGAAGACGCCACCGAGGACGAAGACGAAGAGCAAGCTCAAGACGATGATGAGGACTACTCAGAGGCATTAGCTGAGGCAGGCTTAGCTAACGCTAGCGATGAAGTTAAGGCCGCTTTTATTGCAGGCATGAAAAAGTCCTCCAACACCGCTAAGGCAGTCGCTCAAGATAGCAAGCGTTCACGCTCTATTGTCTCTAAGGCTCTTTCCCTACAAATTAAGAGCGCAGTAAAGCAAGCTGTTGCAGATGCTCGAGCTAAGGACAAGGCCAAAGTAAAGGCCGCTAACGAGGTCAGAGCTGTGTTAGGTGCTGTTGATGCCATGGCTTATGACAGTGCAAGCGCTATTTACAAGGCCGCATTAGGCAAGATGGGTTATACCAAAACTGAGCTTAAGCGCATGACTGCCGCTGAAAGCCGTGCTTACTTCTGTGGCACTAAACGTGGTGGCGCAGCCCGCAAGGCTACTATTGCCGCTGATAGCAAGCGTCGTGCTGTAAAGAGCGACGAGGGTTTCTCTAAACTCGACTCTATGTATCTTTAAGTAGGAATTAATAATATGGCTTTTCAAAAGAGCGTTAATATTTGGCAGGCTCGAGGCCTGTCAGGTCAATTAGTTAGCATGGACGGCTTCGTGCCAACTCCTGTGTCTTTTATGTCTGATGGCAAGGTCGATGCGGGTATGTTCGTATTTGAGGACACCGCACAAGCTGGCTATTGCTGCAAGAACAAGGCAAGCGCCCGCTTCTTAGGCTTTGTAGTTCGTACTCTCAACACTAGCGTTAATGTTCCAGTTGTAGGCGATAACGTAACTTACCCTAAGAATACCGTTTTAACCATTGCTCAACGTGGACAGCTCTATTACACCTTACCAACAGGTGCAAGCAATGTAACCAATGGCAAGCATGTGGCTATCAACCCAACAAATGGTGCTGTTACCTTTGTTGATGCTGGTACCGCCAATGACACTGGTTGGGCAGTATGGCTCTTAGATGGTGCCACCACTGCTAAGGAGGGTGATTTAGTTATTGTCCAGAACATCGGCGTTAACAATTTATCTGCAGGTGCTTAAGCAAGGAGCTTCCATGAATCCAGTAACTGAAAAGTACACCCCTAAGGATTGGGAACAGGGCGAAACCATCAATCAGGCAGACCTAGACCACATTGAACTAGGTTTGAGTCAGGTCACTAATGCTGTACGCGGCTTAGAGGGCGCAACCGTTGAAGTCGAGACCTTAGAGGCAGGAGAGCAAGCAACAGCCTCCTATGACCCCGCCACTAAGACATGGCACTTTGCCGTGCCTAAGGGTGACCAAGGCAAGCAAGGCTTACAAGGCGCTCAAGGTGCCCAAGGTGCAGCGGGTGCTCAGGGCCCTGTAGGCCCAACAGGCCCAAAGGGTGATAAAGGTGAGGCAGGCCCTGCAGGTGCAGCGGGCGTTACTGGTCCTGCAGGTAAGCAAGGTGCCGCAGGCCCTAAGGGCGATAGCGGAAACTGCATTCGATTCTGTAAAGCCACTATCACCGTTGACGGTAACAACACCTTAGCTAACCTTGTGCCTACCAATGAGCAAGTGCCCGTCAAGGTTGGTGATGTGGTGTTTGACGCCCAAAAGAGCGTTCATACTGTTGAGGCTGTTAATTCTCCTAAGTGGACTGCTAGTGCAAAGCATGGTTCCCTTTCTTAATTAGAGGCTGTTATGTCTGTTATCAATCAAAAACTTTTAAAAAAGTTAGGCATTAATGTGCCTAATTATTCTCGAGTAATGGCTTATGACCAGAATAGCGGCGGCTTAGATTCTGATGGTCGCTTCCTCCGTTTTAAGCTTAATTACTCTTACAATAAGAGCCGCCCTGTTGCAATGGATAGCGCTTTAAGCACCATTCCTAACGTCGGCGTACCATTACCTAACCTGACCTTATTCAACCCAAACATTATCCCTGTTTTGTTCTCTCAGGACGCAACAGCGGAATTGTTGCCAAATCATGTATCAGGCTCTTTTGGTACTCTTTATCAAACCTTTACCATCAGCGAAACTGTAGGCGCATCTCAGGGTTACAGTGATTTAACTACTGCACCAACTGCCGATGTGAACTTTAACTACTTAAATCGCGAACAGTACCGCTTTGAGTCTTCCATTATTTATGGTGATTTAGAGGTCGAAACCGCATCTTTAGGTCAGATTAACTTAATTGCTCAAAAGCAAGAGGCCTTAGCCCGTACCATTGCCAAGGATCATGAGCGTATCAATCTTTTTGGTGTTAAGGGTATGAGCTTATATGGCTTCTTAAACTGTCCAGATTACCCAAATGAAAAGAACGCCCTAACCGTAACCATTACAGGCAGCAAGCAAACTTTCAAATGGGACGAAAAGGCAACCGATAAGGAAAGCGGTGCAAACCATATTGCCGCTGACGTGGTAGAGATGTTCTCTGATATCTGCACCCGCACTCAAGGCCTTGTATCGCAAAAAGATGATTTCGTTTTAGTGTTATCTCCTCGTGATAACGCTAGACTCACTACCATTAATACTTATGGCGTCTCCTGTATCGATATCATCAAGAGCACCATTCCTCATTTGTCCGTATGCGTATTGCCACAACTTAATACCGCAAATGGTGAGGGTCGCAAAATCATGCTCTATACCAAGGCTATTGATGGTAATGAAACTGGCACATTTGAGTTTACCGAGCGTCTCACTATGGGCAAGATTATTCAACAGCCTAAGAGCGTATTGCAAGCCTGCCGTGCGGGCACTTGGGGCGCTATTATCAAACAACCTCAAGTGTTTAGCGTCATGGTAGTTAGCTAAAACAGTTCAACCTAGTCTAGGAGTAAGTGAAAATATGGCAAGAACAAAGACAAGTGCGCCCCTTGATAAAGATGTCGTTGCAGTTTCAGACAATGAGAAAGGACAGACCGTTAAGCCTGTTGAGCAAGTCTCAGGAGCTAATGTGGTCACTGTATGCAGTCGTTTATCCCGTACTCGTGAGTTTGTGTTAAACCCTGAAACAGGCGAAAGCTGCTTAATCCGCAGCGCTAATGACAGCGTACGCGGTGGTGGCGGCATTCCACTTAAAGACGGCGAAAGCATCTTATTCACTATGGAGCGTGCAAAGTGGGAAAAGCTCCTTGCTCTCTATGGCGATGCCGCATGTTTTGAAAATGGCCTTGTGTTTGAATGCTCTAAGTCAGAGTTTGAGGACAAAGACCGTCAGGCAGAGTTATCCCAATTAAAGACAGGATTTGAGGCGGGCAATCCTCAGTTGCCTTCTGTTAAATCCTAGGAGTAAGTATGAGTGTAGTTCGCTTTGATTATGCCCACTTTGTGGCCTCATTCCCACATATAGACCTAAGCGCATTGACTCCAGAGGCAATCGCTCTTAAGTGGGATATCGCAACGGACATCGTGGGCAATAAGGACGGCGAAAGCCAATCTCCTTACGACCCTGAGAACGGCATTATCGAGCGGCGCACGCTCTTATACCTTGTTCTTGCTCACTTGCTCCAGATGGACATGGCAAGCGCAGGTGGTAGCTTAGGTGGGCGTATTGCGTCCGTTAGTGAGGGCTCTGTCAGTGTGAGCGTAACTCCTTATACTGCCAACAGCTCTACCGCTGAGTACTGGCTAAGCACTCATGAGGGTGCGCTGTATTGGCAGCTCACAGCCAAGTACAGAAGGGGCGGGCGCTTATACACAGCAAAGACCTATCACCCTTGGACTTAAAGAGGCTAGCATTTGGTGCTGGCCTTTTTTGTTTAGGAGGCCTTATGCAGTCAAAGCTCATGCAAGAGGCTTGCGAAAAGCTCAAGCAAGATATGCTTAAGTCACTAAACGGGACAAAGGTTACCTCCATAGAGGTTGGTATTACTGACCCACAAGTGGCAACGTACGCAACCTATGTAGAGCGAGGGTGGGTGCAACGTGTAACGCCCGCCCAATCGCTTTACTTCCTCAATCAAGGAATCCCACACCCTCCAAAGGCGGGCAGCTCTCTAGTTAACCCACCCCGTCCCTTTTTTAGTGGCACTATTGCCGCGCGGTCTGCCGACTGGAAACGTCTGTTAGAGCGCTTTGTTAAAGCCAATGGGTACAAGAGCCTTATTCAGGGCTTAGAGCTCGTGGCCTTAGAGGCGCAATCAGACATTAAAGACACAGTAGCGTCTGGACGCGTGCGCGGGGGTGAGGCCTTTGAGGAAAGGAGCGATTTAACAATGGCCCTGTATGCTCAAGAGACCAAAGGCAAGAAAACCGATGGCACAGGCTCATTATCCAATAGGCAGCCGCTTAACAAGACAGGTACTTTGTTTAACTCTATTTCGTGGCGCTTTAAAGAAAGGTAATCATGGCTTCTAAAAAAGAACTTAAACGAGCGTACCAGTTAGGGCTTGCTTATGGTCTGGGCTGTCATATGGGTTTGATTATCCATAGAGAGTTGGGCTATAACCTCGCTATGGACGCGGCAGGCAAATGGATTACTGTTGGCGGTGAGGAGGAGGACACAGGTGCTAAGCACATGTATATCAACCCTTACAGCGGCAAAATCCTAAAGGGCCCTAAGGAGATGCAAGGCAAAACCTTGCAAGAGGGCTTTAAAGACCTTAAAGAGCTCAACAAAAAGAAAAAGGAGCAAAAGGAAAAGCAAAAGGCTAAAGAGCAAGCTAAGGCGAACGCTACATCTAAGCCAAGCAACCAGAACGCGAACAGCTCACAGTCCAGTGAGCCTAAGTTAACGGTGCATAAGCATCTGAACGCTGCCCAAGTTGCAGCGATTATCTACAAGTCTAAAGGCTTGTATGCAGGGCTCTCTAAGCCTAAGCAATCACAGTCTTTAGTCAAGGCAAACTCTAAGGGTTTTCAATCTTCCGCCCAAGCTATAGATGCTTTTGACAACAAGGCCTATGCTAAAACATATAACTCCTTAACTGATACCGAAAAGGAATCAATTTATAACTACTCAAATCAGGGCCATATCAAGATGAACGAATCCTTGCGTAACTTTAAGCAAGGAGATTCAATCTCTAAGGAGGTTAAGGACATCACGGCAGCCATTAACAAGGCTTCCTTACCGTCTGATATGGTTTTACATCGTGGTTGTAGCTTTGATGAGCTGCAATCTTACCTTAATATGCCGCTATTCTCTGTAAAAGATATGGATAATGCGTCCTTACAGATGTGCGTTAACCGTACATTCACTGTAGACCAATTCTTATCCACATCTGCCGTGGCACATGGCGCATCTAAAAATAATGTGAGCTTGTCCATTAACGCCCCTAAAGGCACTAAGGCGCTATGGCTCAGTGATACCAAACAAGGCAAACGACTATCTAAGCATGGAAATGATTTTGAGGTTCTGATGCAGCGTGGCACCTCCTTTTCTATCTCGAAAATAAATAAAACTGATGGCAAAATAAACATCGAATTAGTAGCCTTAAAAAAGGCGCATAAGTATGTCGAGAATAAAAAATAGAGGGCGAAACTATGGCACAGCACGACGATAAAATCTGGGGCTCAGAAAAGATAGGTATCTCCGAGTGCGCAACGTGTAAAAAGTGTAAGGACTGCATTTATCAGCACCCTGACCTTGAGCATCAGAGTGACTTTGACTATCAAAAGATAGTATGTATGGTCTATAGCGCCGATAAGGACATTATGAAACCAGATTCCGTTTTATACGATGGAGGAGACTGTGAGTACTTTGAGAGTATGACAGAGTTTCTAAAAAACAATCCAGACTAAGACAAGGCTCCTGCTTAGGGGCTTTTTTATTGGGTGCTATATGGAGCAAAAGACCGACCAAACAAAACTAGCAAAGCGGCTCCTTACTGGAGATGCGCAGCTAACAACCTATGAGCAACGCAAGGCTTTCCTATGTGGAAAGGCTTATATGCAGGGGCTTATTTGGGGCACGATTTATCGCTCTTTAGCACTTGATAAAAAGGAGCTTATGGAGGCAAACGAATGAATCGGGGCTTATTCATAGCCTTAGAGGGCTTAGAGGGTAGTGGGAAAAGTTCGGTGCTTTCTACTGTACAACAAACAATAGAGAGCTCTGGGGTGGAAACATACTGTACTCGTGAGCCCGGGGGAACTCCAATAGGGGAACAAATCCGTAACCTGTTGTTAGCGCCATCTAGTAGCATCTGTAACCATTGCGAACTAATGCTTATGGCTGCCGCGCGGGCGCAACTGTGTACAGAGGTTATACAGCCTAAACTCTCTCAAGGCGTGTGCGTTATTACAGACCGTTTTTCTCTGTCTACCATTGCCTATCAAGGGGGCGGGCGCAATGTCTCCTTAAAGGAGATAGAGGCAGTTAATGCTATTACCACAGAAGGCCTTAAACCTGACCTGACCCTACTATTAGACGCGGACGTACGCACATACCTTACGCGCATGCACGTGCGTGGCAAGGCTGACCGTATTGAGCAAGAAAGCCTAAAGTTCTTTAACGGGGTTCGGGCAGGCTATCTATTAGCTGCAAGGAATGACCCTAGTATTAAAGTCATAGATTCGAATGGTTCCCTAGAATCGCTAAAAGTCGCTGTAAGAAACGTTTTAATTGACTTCCTTAGAGGTGGGACAAAATGATTAACTTGCATGCTATCGCTAATCGCGTGCTCAAAATGGTACACCCTAATGAGGACTTTATCGCCATTAGGTGTACTGGTTACATGAATAATAATGGCGCACTGATTCACTCTTACGGCAGTTGTGAACTGGTCAGCGCTCAAATGCAGTCTCTTAATGGCGATGAACAACAGCTATCTAATGAGATTATGCAAAATGAGCTCTCACGTAAGCTCTTTATTAGCGTAAAAGGTACGCCTTTAACTGCTGGCAGGATTGATACCCAAGAGGGGGCAAGCTTCCTATACCAGACCAGAACAGGGCAATTCTGGAAAGTGTTTAACATTAGTGAAGACTTTACCAAGAACAATTGGGCCACTGTTTTTATTAGCTTAGTGCCTCCTGAGTCAACCCCTGACGCTGTCGTAAAGGCGCTAAAAGATAGCAATTTTGGCTATCTCTTTGCAGCAAGCCATTCAGCACAAAGTGAGTTTACTAATGGTTACGATTCAACCGACCTGTAATGCGCTTGCTACTGATGTTTTAGGTTGCGTGTATCGTTTTATCTTAGAGCACGTCTATGACGAACTAGGAGATAAGCTGCCGCCGCTTAAGCCAAATCAAGTTATCCGTGGTTGGCAGTCGCTAGCAACAAGACCACGCACTAGTGAGTACTGTGTTATTACTGACTTAGCTCAGGAGAGACACGGAACGCCAATTCATGACTACAAGCCCAACCTAGAGAGCGATAACGGCGCTCTTTCTATTTGGCAGCTCTTAAAGCATCGCGTACAGGTGGACTTCTTCCATCACTCGACTAATCCCGCTATAGACCCCGCGCGTGAGCGGGCGTTTATTCTCTCAAGCTTTGCCAACTCTACAGAGTGCGCTAACTTGTTTCAAGAATATAACCCACTTATCAGCTGCCTATACTGTGATGATGTGCTGTGCATGAATGAAGTTGATACTTCTAAACAGCTATGCCAAAGGTACTCAGTTGTTTTACACCTGACAGAGATTAAGGGGCATACCATGCCGATGCGCTTTACTGACCAAGTAAAGCTTAAATTAACTAACGTTGTAACCTTATCAGATGATAAAGAGGTTTGATAAATGGCAATTCCTGCAAGTGAACTTGTGCAGATTAACCCTCGTGTCTTATCGGGGGGCTCAGGCGCACTAAATTTTAATGGTTTGTTCCTGACCAACTCAACACAGGCCCAAACCAACACACTATTAACCTTTAATTCAGCAACAGAAGTGGCCCAATATTTCGGCTATGATAGCCCTCAGCACAAGGCAGCTACTGTTTACTTCAACGGCTATGACAACAGTCTAACTAAACCTAGTCAGTGTTACTTCTATAGACACCCTAACAAAGATGCTCCTGCATTTGTGCGCGCTCAGGCAGCTAAGGACGAGGCCGTATTACTTAAGGACTTAAAGGCTATGACTAGCATTAAGTTCCATTTAGACTTAGGCGCGTTCAAGGCTGACTTAGACGCTTTAGACTTTACTCGAGCTAAGGCGTTGTCTGATATTGCTCAGATTATCCAAGATGCAGTAAACGATAAGGGCGCTACCATTGCAGATGGTCACGCTTCTGAGGCTTGGACTTTAGCTAAGGTCGAATACTCTAGCCTTACAAAGGCCTTCCAAATTACGGCAGGTGAGGCCGCCCCTGAGGTTGGTTTTAACGCTATTAAGGGCTCATTAGCTGAGGTTATCGGTTGGACAGAAGAGACTAACGCGATTATCTCTAGAGGTATGCTTGCTTGTACCTACCGTGAGACCTTAGATAATATCCGCGCTCAAACTGGTAACTTTGTAACCTATACCACTATTGAGGAAATCACCAATGTAGCCGATGCTCAGTCATTAGCTGAGTGGGCTAACAACTCCTACAATCAAGGCGATCAATTCCTTTACTGTTTCTTTACTAGTGATAGCTCCTTAGACGCTACTCAGAGAGCAGTTGAGGCAAGCAAGGTAGGCTATGCTAAGGTAGGCAAGGCTAAGGTTATCAATGCCAAGTCAGGCCGTGATATTGTGGACTTATTCTTAGACAAGGCCTATCAAGGTGTATGCGGTGTCTATGGTGGCGTTGAGTATGCGGCTTTTATCATGGGCATGACCGCCTCCTTAGACTGGAATCAGCCTAACAGTGTCATTACTTACGCCTTTAAGTCTCAGGCAGGCTTAAGCGCCAATGTAACTGACATTAAAACCGCTCGAGAGTTAGTAGACCTTAAGCTCAACTTTGTAGGCAGTTATGCTTGTCGTAATGATAACTTCACTTTAAGCATGCATGGCATGATGTTTGGCGCTCATAAGTGGATTGATTCTTATATCAATAGTACTTGGCTTAATAACGCTTTACAGACCGCTATCTTAAACGGCTTTAAGAACAGCCCTAGAGTTCCTTATAATGAGACTGGATACACTGCCATTAAGGCTTGGTGCTCTGACGTGCTTACCAAGGCAAAGAATAACGGCGTTATTAGCTCAGGAGTAACCTTAAGTGATGCACAGCGAAACCAATTAGAGCGTGAGGCTAATTCTACTGAGATTTGCAACAACTTAGAGACTAACGGCTATCACTTATCTATTAGTGCCGATGCAATGGCGCGTGCCAATCGTGACACCCCTGCCGCTCAAATGTGGTACACAGATGCAGGCTCAGTACATAAGCTAGTAATGCCTGTAACAACCGTACAATAGGAGGTGAACAATGGCAGTAACTGATATTACTTCCGCCAATGCAATTGTTATGATTCAAGTTGCGGAAATGATCCCACAAGCAACACGGTTAGAAAAATTTAGTACTGACGCTATTGCTCAGGCTGACACCTTTGCTGTTGCTGAGGTGCGCATGGGTGTAGACGGCTTTGTAGCGGCAGGTCAGACCCCTAAGCCAATCTCTATCACTATCAACTTAGAGGCTAACACCCCGTCTGAGCGTCTCCTTTATCGCGTGCTTAAGACACAGGCTCAAGAGCATACCGTTTATGCTGTAACCCTTACAATTAGAGTGCCTGCTCAAAAGAGTACCTATACCTTTACCGACGGTACCTTAACCGAAGGCGTGGCCATGAATAACTTAGGCACTATGCTTGAGAAATCATCATGGAAAATGGTGTTCGGCAGCGTAAACCGTCAGGACGATTAATTCACTCAATAGACTAGTGCAAGGCTCCATAGCGATATGGGGCCTTTTTTAATTGTGGAATCTAACTAATATGCGTCAATCCAAAGAGATTATTTTGAAAGGTGATAACGGTGAACAGCGCCGCTTTACTATTACAGCTCTTAGCGCTCGTGATGGCTTTGAGCTTATGCAGGACGGCACTTTGTTGCTTGCTAAGTCTGGCGTTGTGGGTGGTATGCTCAATAAATCCAATGACTTAAATGAGCTCAGGCAGCAAGCAAGCGTATTTGACCTTAGTACTATTCAAAATGCCAATATCAAGAAAGATGATTTACAAGCTTTTGAGAACGCATTGCTTAAGAGTGTTACTTATGTCAGCCCTAATGGCACTATGACAGAGATTAATTGGGACAATGTAGACCAATTTTGCGCATCTCCTTTAGACATTTTCACGCTCTTAAAAGAGGCTTTCGCTATTAACTTTGGCTTCTTAAAAAACGTGTTCCAGTCCATATCCCAAACCTCACCAGTGGGCGATATGGACGACAATCAAGACCAAAAAACTATCTCACGCCGTCCAACATTCAAAGCCCGTTAGCTCTACTGATAGCTAATCAGTTTGCGACCCTAAAGGAGCTCGAAACCTATTACAGCTATCAAGATGCTTTAGACCTTTTGGAGGTAGCGCAAATTAACGCATACAACCAAGCTTTAGCGGCTCAAGGAGACTAGCATATGGTTATTGATTCGCTGTTATATGAAGTTGGCATTGACCCTAAAGGCTTACAGGTAGGACTTGAAAAGCTCAGGGCAGGAGCTCAACAAGTTGATAACGAATTTAACGGCATGGCCACCAGATGGGGCGGGGCTATTCAGGGCCTGCTTAGCTCTGTGATTGCCCCTGTTGCGGGTGCTTTTGCTGTTGGCAAGGTTATCAACTCTTACATGTCCGATGTGTCAGAAGTCGCAACGCTTACAGGTGCTTATAACCAAAAGCTCGATGAATGGCGCATTAAGAGAGCACAGCTTGCACGTGTCACTAAAGAGGACATAGCTCTTTACAAGCAATACAAAGAGGCCATGACAGGCTTTAATATTGCCATTGCTGACGTAAGTGCCAAGCTAATGCGCACCTTTTCGCCTGTAATGAAAAAGGCAGTTGAGGGGCTCCAACAGTTCACCAAGTGGATTAACCGCAACCAAGACAATATAGTTCGCTTCCTGACCGTTACGGCAGGTGTGCTTACTGGATTGTTCTTGCCCGCTATCTTAAAGACTAGTGCAGCCCTTCTTATGAGCCCGTTAACGTGGCTTATCGGTGCTTTAGGCGTACTGGTCCTCATTATTGATGATTTAACTACCTACCTTAGAGGAGGACAATCGGCTTTAGGCGGCTTTTGGTCGTACTTTGGCACTGGTCCCGAAATCATGGCTAAGCTTAATGCGGCCTTTGAGACGTTTAAGGAGATAGTGAGTGTCATATGGAAACCATTAACACTTATAGCGGCAGGATTTGCGGCATTTAAGATTGGTACTGTACTAGTAAACGGCTTTATAGGAGTACTTGCTAGTCTCAAGGCGGCCATGACTGCCATTGCCGCGCACCCGTTAATGGTTGCTCTTACGGCTCTAGTAGGCTTAATCGTTTGGGTATCAGACGCATTCAAAAGAGCGGGCGGTGATTGGTCTCAGGTCATGGATATCATGGCTCAAGACCTTATAGACTTTCTCAATTTGTTTGGTGGCTTAGGCGATTACTTGGTAGAGGCTCTCTCTGATTTTAAGGGCTTCTTTACCTCAGTTATCGACCTAATAGAATCAGCGTTTAGCATTGTATTCAACCTAGGCAAGCTCATTTGGGCGTACCTATCAGGAGCTCCAGATGAATTAAAAGACGCATTGATAGATTCCCTGTCTAATGCGCTTACCTCAGGCGCTCAGGCAGTCAATGATTTTATTAGTGCCTTGTTAGGCTCTATGTACACCTTACTCCAGTACATAGGCAACGCTATCTCCTCCTTAGGAGACTTAATTCTTAAGGGCTTAGAGTTAGCAATATCTGGTCTCGTGACTATGACGGGACGGGTGCTATCTTTAATCGGTGCGCTGTTCCTATCTGTAGTAAAGAGCATAGGCAACATACTTAGCTCTATGGCCGCGTCAGTAGGCAACGCCATTACGGGGTTATGGCAAGGTCTGGTTAAACTCCTTACGGACATCTTCGGCCCTATACCCGCCTTTTTCGGCAGTCTCTTTGATTCCGTCTTAGGCTTTTTTAGTGGCGTGGGCTCCTCCATTGTTGAGGAGTTAAGCGGCATTAATAAGAGTATCGGCGCGTTCTTTAGTGAAGTGTTCACAAGTATAGGAGACGCCCTTAACTCAGTAGTTGCTATCGTTACAGGTGCACTTAGTGGCGCTTTCGTTGCTATAGCTAACATCTGGGCACAAATTGGCGTTTTCTTTGGCGCAACTGCACAGAGTATAAGCGATGCTTTTAGCGCAGCGTGGGCGTGGATTGAATCCACCGCCTTAACGATGTTTAAGGGCATTGTTAACTCCGTATCCGCTCCTGTCCGTGCAATTACTCAAGCCTTTGCTAGCCTGATAGCTGCCCTGAGCTCTATGTTTACAGGGGCGGGCGCTTCTATAGCCAAGATTTGGGACGGCATTGCTAATTATTTTGGCAGTCTAGCACGCGACATCGGGGCTTTATGGACTAAGACTACTAAGGGCATTAGCTCTCTCTTTGGTGAGGCAGTAAAGGCAATTACGGCCGCCTTCCAGAGCGTTAAGGCGTTCTTGCTCTCAGTCGCTAAAGGTATTAGCTCCTCCTTTGAGTGGGCAACTAAGACCCTAGGCGGTGCTTTTGCGGCCGCTCAAGAGCTAATCACTAAAGCTTTTGCCAAGGTCAAGAGTTCTATTGGCTCAATAGTCGATTCGTTGCAGGAGTTAGGCGCACAAGTAAGCCAAGTCTTTAGCTCCGTGGTAGATACCATTACAGGTGCTTTTGATGCAGGTCTGGACGCCGCCTTAGAGTTCTTTAACTCTATCTTTGACTTCTTTGCTCAAATCCCTGAGCGCATCGCTAAGGCGTTTGACATCAGCGGCCTAATTAGTGGAGCTGCCGACAAGCTTAAGGGTTTGGCAGGTGATGCTATGGGCTCTGTTAAGTCATTTTTCGGCTTAGGTAATGACGATAAGGAGCAAGAGAAAAACCTTGCAGCTACTAAGCAAGCGGTACAAAGCGCTATGCAGTATATCAATACTGGTATGAGCAACAATAACCAAGTACTTGCTAGCACCCCAACAGTGGCTAATACGTCGAGCATTACTAATAGCACCTATAACACCGATAATAGCCGCCGCTCTGACAACAAGCAAAACGTTAATAACACCATTAACATCAATGTGCCTAATGGTACTGATGCTCGTGGCATTGTGCGTGAGGCTCAGAGGAGCTTTAACAACCTGAATGCTTCTAACAATATGGTGATGGCATCGGAATATGGCAACTACAACAGTTAGGAGGCCCTATGCTTTCATTTAACCAAGCTTTAGACGCGTTCCAAAATGGCGCGCGCGCGGGTGCAGGTGGGCTCCTCAATACAGGTGCTCTTAATCCTAGTGGCAATCAAAAGGGCTCAGAATGGGCCCTTGTGCTCGAGGACGGCAGCGTTATTAACTTTACTTCCATCATGTCCATTGACGTTGATAGTACTAACAAAGTCATTAACGCACCTACTGAGACCGCCTTTGCCACTTATAACAAGTCTATAGGCCCAACCATGATTAGCCTTAATGCTGCTTTTCAGGGTTCCAATAGTGAGCGGCAGGCTATCACCGAAAAGCTCTTGGCTCTATCTGGTGATATGTCCTTGTTAACTCTCATTACCCCTGAAACAGTGTTTAAAGGCTACAACATCGAAAGTGTGACCTACTCTAGAAAGCCTGATGATGGTGTAAACATTATCTACTTTGATATAGGCCTCGTTGAGATTCGAGAGATGGAGCAACAGTTCACCAATGTACGAATAGCCAAAAAGAAACGTACAGGCAAAAAGAACGGTGAGGAGTCGGCAGCTCATGGCGCTTTAGAGGCCGTTAAGGGGTGGTTTTAATGATTAGAATTCCTTTATCGCCACTTCCCAACCAAGAATTCATGATTGTACTTGGTAAGCACAATTGCACTATCAATATTTATCAACGTGGGCAGCATATGTTCCTTGATTTGTTTGTCGCAAATCAGGCTATACAGCAAGGCGCTTTAGTTCGACCTAAGGCATCACTTATCACTGTTAGCTCCTCCTTATTTACTGGACAGCTCAGGGTTATTGATAAGGAGCGGGCGCCATTAGAGCAAGAAAGCCCTAACTACCTAGAGCTAGGCAGTCGCTTTGAGCTGTATTACCTAAGTGATGAAGAGGTGGCACAAATTGGGCTTAAGTAGCTTTAAAGAGCACTATATCGCGGTACAACTAACCTTAAGCGCGGGCAGCTTTAAGGACGGCAGCAACTCGACCATTATCACTGACTTAGCTATGAGTGTAGACGTGGAAAAGTTAGGCCCTCCTGACTTTGCTAAGGCCTCAGTAGAGATTTATGGCATGGAATTAGAGCGCATTGAGCATCTAACGTCTTTAGCCTTTAATCCGCTTAAGGTCAGGCGCAACTATATAAACATCTTTGCAGGGGATAACCCTAACGACCTTAGCCAAATATTTGCGGGCTCGATTACTGAGGCTAGTGGTGCGCTGTCTGGTCCTGAAATGGTGCTCAAAATTAGTGCTGAGGTTGGCTTTTGGGGCCGTGTGGACGCTAAAGGCCCTGTTACCTTAAATGCTCCTCAATCGCTTAGCTCCTTTGTCGAGGGACAAGCGGGATTAGCTGAGCTCTCATTTGTTAATGAGGGGGTAGATGCACAGCTCATTAATGGCACCTTTTCAGGCTCACCTATTGAGAAAGCAAGACAGGCAGCTTTTCAGGCTGGAGCCGATTTAGTTATCGATGATAACGAGGTCATCTTGCTGCCGAAAAATGGTAACCGAAAAGGAGATGGCCCTTTAATCAACTCAGAAAGCGGGCTTTTAGAAAGCCCCTCGATTGGCGGTGATGGTATCTCCTTTAAATGCATATACAACCCTAACTTACGCTTTGCTGGTTTATTCAAGCTAGAAAGCGTAATCCCTAAAGCTAGTGGCATTTGGCGCGTGGTCAAGCTAAACCATAAGCTCCAGTGCAACATGCCTAGTGATGCGCAATGGGTCTCAGAGGTAACTGGATACTATCCACACTTAAGTGGTGAGATTGGCAAATTCATCTAAGGACTTTTTATGGCTGGAATCAGTGAAGACCAAAGACAGGGCACGCGTGGTGGCTATAGCAATACCAGTACGACCAACCAAACTAACTTCCTAGTTTCACAACAGATTAGAAAGGATATTCAGACTAGCTTTGTTGCTCGTATTGATTCCTGCCAAAGCACAGAAGAGCATGCAGGTTCTAAGACGGTAGCCATTACGCCGCTTATCTCTCAGACTGACACTGAGGGCACGGCTTTAGATATGGTCTCCATACCTGACCTTCCTCATACGCGATATCAGCATGGTATAGCTGCTGTTATTATCGACCCTGTCCCAGGGGACATCGTACTAGCTAACGTTAATAAAAATGACATCTCGACCATTAACGACCAGACTAAAGAGCCTGTAAACGCGGGTAGCTTTCGGCAGTTCTCACAGTCGGACGCGGTTGTAACTGACAGTATCCACACCAAACCCCCTGAGGTCTATATCGTGTTACGACAAGATAAGACCATCAAAGAGCGAGGACCTGAGGGCATACGTGTTGAGACCGACAAGACCCTTGATGAAGAGGCCTTAGAAAACCGTGTTATCCATATTGGTAAGGACAGGCAGGAGACCATAGGCGGGAATAGCACCATTACCATTAATGGCAATAACTCTATTACTGTTAACGGCTCTATCACTATTGAGGCAGGAGGAGCTATCACTATCAAAGCTCCATCTATCACCTTTGACACACCTCAGGCCGCCTTTACTGGCAATGTGACTATTGCAGGAGGCCTCGCGCAAGGCGGGGGCATGCGCGCGCGCGTGGGCGCTCACGCGGGTACACGTGCGGGGGCGGGCGCTGTCTTCTACAACGAAATCCACACCATGCAAACTGTTACTGCTGACGTTGATGTTATTGGCGGCGGCATTAGCCTTAAGGGTCATACTCATAGTGGTGTACAAAGTGGTCCTTCTAACACAGGAGCTCCTCAATGATAGGTAACTCTTTAAAGCTAGACGCTGAATGGGACTTATGTCTAGACAGGTTCGGTAATATCGCCACGGTGCAAGGAGATGCGGCCATCTGCCAAGACGTGGGGTGCGCTCTTAAGCTGTTTACCAATGACGCTTATTTTGAGCCTAATAAAGGCATTGATTACTTCCATATCGCTCTAGGAGTAAAACCTTTTGAATCGTTAGTTCGCTCTGAGCTATCTAAGGCGGCCATGGCAGTTAATGGCGTGCTTGATGTGGAGCTAACCAACTATGAGATAACCAAGTCACGTGAGCTAAGTTTAAGCATGCGGTGCCTTGTTACAAGTGGAAAGGTTAAGCAACTAGACCTTACCAATTTGCCGTTAAAAAGGGGCAATAAATGATTACATTTAACAGTACCACAGGACTAAGCGCGGGTTCAGTTGAGGAGGTAAGAGAGCAAGTAAGAGATATCTTTGTTAAGGCTTTTAAGACCAATAACGGCGGTGTGCTCAATACCGACCCTAGCACTCCTCAGGGGCAGCTTATCGACAGCATCACGGCCCTGATTGTCGAGAAAGACAACGACATACTCTACTTAGCTAACATGTTTAACCCCCTTAAGGCAGAGGGCATATGGCAAGACGCCTTAGGTAAGGTTTACTTCTTATCCCGTCATAAGGCTATTAGCTCTAGTGCCAAGGTCGTATGCACGGGCAAGGCGGGTATCTTCGTGCCTACAGGCGCGCTCTTAATGTCTGCACAAGACAATACCAAGTGGGCATGTCGCGAAGGAAACTCTATTAAATCAGACGGCAAGGTTATCTTAACCTTTGACTGTTTAGAATCAGGGCCAATTAGCGCACCTCCTCACAGCCTTACTAAAATTATTACTACCGTTGCAGGCTGGGACACGGCAGACAATGAGCAAGCGGCTTTAGTAGGGCAGAATGAGGAAAGCACAGCCTCATTTGAAGATAGACGCTATAAGTCAGTAGCTCTTAACGCCCGCTCCTCCTTACAAAGTGTCTATAGTCGCATAGCTGCCCTTGATGGCGTGTTGGCTGTATGTGTGCAACATAATCGAGGAGACACAGCAATACGCATTGATGGCGTTGAGATTAAGGCTCATAGCGTGTATGCATGCGTATTAGGCGGTAATGATAATGATATCGCTCAGGCCTTATATGAAACGGTAAGCGCTGGTTGTGACTATACAGGGGATATACAAGTGGAGGTAAAAGACCCTGTAACCAAGACCAAAGACCGTGTAAGGTTTTGCAGGCCTAAGGAAAAGGCAATAAAGGTAACGGTCACTATCAGGAAAACAGACGGACTTCCAAGCAATGCAGAAAGTGCTATCAAAGACATTATCTTGCAAAACTTTCTAGGCACTGAGCAAGCGCAATTGCACTCTATTACGCCTATCAATCGCGTGGTAATGGGTGATGATTTATATAGCTCTCGCTTTTATCCATCGCTTAGTGCAAACAACTTTCATAGCGCTATTAGCATCTTGGTTGCGTGGAAAGATAGTGAGGAGCTTAGTGAATCGTTATCTATTCCTATTGATACCTGCCCTACTTTAAGTAGTGATGATATTACCGTTACTTGGCAGCAAGGCCCTTTAGTGGTTAAAGGTTAGGTGAGCTTATGAGCTTTGATGTACAAGAAACTATCCTCAGTCAATACAGCTCTAGCCCTCGGTTGCGCGCTCTTGTTGAGGGATTGGCCAAGGTGATTAGTCCCAATGATGGCCTTGAATCCCTATATAAGAACTTGATAGACGTTGACACAGCTAGTGGCATCTGCCTTGATGTCTGGGGGCGGATTGTAGGCGTTAAGCGTGAGCTTGATATGACTACAGAAATAGGCGCTCCTTACTTTAGCTTTAAGTCCAAAGCTAATCCCACAGCTAAAGGCTTTAATCAAGCACCGTTTTATTATGGAGCTCATAAGACTACCTTTACTGTTAGTGATGATGCGTACCGTCTCTATATTAAGGCAAAGGCTATGGCCAATATCTCTACAGGCTCATTACAGGAGCTTAACGCTATGATTCAGCGGCTCTTGCCTGAATGTGAGATTCACCTATATAGAACAGCTCCTATGCACCTTAAACTAGTGGTTATTGGAACTATTACCGACTATGAAAAGAACATCTTACTAAGTGGCACTTTCCCTCCTATTCCAACTGGCGTGACTTTAGAGGTGGACTTAAAGCGCGTCAAATTCTTTGGCTTTAAAGACACTGACAACACAGGATTTAATCGCGGTCCGTTCAAGCGATAAGGACTTTATTCTATGGCAAGTTTTACTAAGGTTGAAAACCCTAAAATCTGGGCTAAGCCTTTAGGCAGCGATGCGGATATAACAGAACTTCCTAATACGGTTGACCCCTCACAATCGGGCCAAGCATCTTTAGACAGGCTATGGCCTTACTTAACAGAGCAAGCTGAGGCCGATGGCGGGCATGCCCCTAGACGCGTTGAGATGAATGCCCTTTTCAAGCTCTTAGGAGACCAGATTTACTTCTTACAGCAAGGCGGCTTCTATCAATACGATGCTAGTGTTTCTTACAAGAAAAACGCTATCGTGCAACATGACGGGGCCTTATACCAGTCTAAGCAAGGCGATAATAAGGGCCATACCCCTAATGCGGTAGATGATGAATATTGGGAACACGTTTGTAAATTACGCTCTATTAATGGCCTGACTCCTGACGCAAACGGCAATATCGACCTAGGCTTAAATGGTTATGCACAGCTCAAGCAAACTAACTCCTTTGAGGCTGACAACACCTTTAAGGCTGCCGTTAATGTCGAAAAGTTACCAGAATATACAGGCAGCTCTAAGCTTGACTTAGATTCGCTCAAGGATAACAACCTTGTAACTAAGTCACTTATGCAGGAGGCTATCAGTCGTGGCAATGGCGGCGGTCAAGCGCAGCTGATTAGAGTGGTGCAAATTTCTAAGCCTGTAAACAACGCTAAAGACAATACCGTACTTATGGAGTTTGTGGGCGCTCAGTACGAAAGCGCCTATGATAATGAGTTCCGTGCCTATCGTGAGGTTCAATATACCAAAGCTTCTGATACCGACTGGGCAGACGCTATCATTAAAAAGGAAAATAAGGATAGTTTCACCTTAACCTTTGAGGAGCGCTTACAGCCTAGCACAGAGTACAAATTACGCGCGCGTGATGTCTCCACTTGGGGAACTTTGGGCAATTGGTCTAGCGTGGTAAAGTTCACAACAGCCGAAGATGTGAGTGTCTCCACCCCTAGCGTAATTACCATTACAGGCGGTGCTAGTGCTGTTATTGAAGTGCCTCACGTCTTTGGTTCCCCTTTTACCACTAATGACGGCGAAGATGAACACTTAGCTACACAGTGGCAAGTTTTTAAAACTGATGATGGTAGCAAGGTTTGGGACTCTAACGAGGACAGCGTTAATTTAACTGAGGTTGTTATACCTCGAGGCGTGCTTAAGGTAAGCACTGCTTATGAGCTCAAATTGCGCTATAAGGGTAAAACTTACGGCTGGTCAGACTGGGGCCGTATTACCTTTAAGACAGCTGCAACCTTTACTTATATTCAGACTCCATCTATTACTGTTGAGCATGAGCCAAATAACGTACTTGAAGACCCTATTATCAATGCTAGTGAGTTTAAAGTAGTCACTGATGTTGGTGAACAAGACGTTCATCAAGCTACTAGTTGGCGCATTGAAAACCTAGATGGTGAGGCTGTTTGGTTTGTAGAGAATGACCAAAGCAACTTAGTATCGGTCAAGGTGCCACATGGTCACTTAAAGGCCAATACTCAGTACCGAGTTAAGTGCAAATACTTTGGCAAGGTCTATGAGTCAGCATGGGGCGTAAAGGAGATAACCACAGGCGCGGAATTTAGCCGTATTGCCATGCCTGAATTAACCGTATCAGGCGCGCCTGATAATGTCCCTGACGCTCCGACTTTAAAAGGCTCTGAGTTCTTAATTTTACCAACAGATCGAGATACTGATACTCACGTATCCAGTACTTGGGAAATTTGGAATGAGCACGAAACGCAAAAGATTTGGGAGGTAACAGACAACGGCACTAATAAGACCTCGATTAAGGTTCCTAGTGGCACGATTGAGGCTAACAATGCCTATATCTTTAAGCTCACTTATCACGGCAAAAAGTTTGCTAGCTCGAAGACTGCTAGAGTAATTGCACGTACTCGCAATAATTTTACCTATGTTGAAGACCCTACTCTAACAGTAGAGGGCGCTCCATCTGACGTGCGCGAACGACCAACTTTAAACGCCTCAGAGTTTAAGATCGTCACTTATGAGAGTGAAGAAGATAGCCATGCTTCTACCGACTGGCTAATCGAAAACGTCAACACAGGCGCTAAAGTCTTTGAATCACTCAATGATACCGATAATCTGAGGAGCATTAAGCTACCTTATGGCGTGCTTGAGGAGGACACTTTCTATAAGTTCCAAGTGCGCTATATTTCAGCTAAAGGACGTAAGTCTAACTATGTTAGCGTACTAGCTAAAACTCATACTATCTTAGCCAAGATTGATGCCCCTTCCTTATCTGTGCAAGGTGCACCGATTAACATTCCTAAAACCCCTGAGCTTGAGGCGGGCGCTTTTAATGTGACTTCCGACAATCAAGCTCAAGATGTGCACTCTAGCACCGACTGGAAAATCATTAAAAAGAGCACTGGGGCTACTGTCTGGCAGTCGCTACAAGATAGAGTAAACAAGACTAGCATTGTATTAAGCGATGATGTGCTTGAGGAGCTGACCGAATACGATTTTATGGTACGCTACCACGGCACAGAGTTAGGCAGCTCCGCATGGCGCACTGTTACAGCTTCTACCATGGCTAAGTTTGATTTTATCTATACCCCCGCAATTACTCTTAAGGAGGGATATATAAATGACAACTTGCACGTAATGGAGCGTCCAACTTTTAAGGCAACTGAGTTCGGCTATCATTCATCAGCTGAGACCTCCGATATGCAAGCTAAGGCGGAATGGCGTATCTTTTCGGTTGATGATCATGAAAGCCCTATTTGGACTAAGACTATTACAGCTGCTCAAGTTGAAGATGGCGATGGCTCTATCAAGTTTAATGAGGTCACTTTAGATAAGGGCGTCTTGCACCCTTCTAAAGAATACTTTGCTACCTTACGCTATAGCGGCCATGCTTTCGGCTGGTCTAAGCTCACAAAGTTTGGCTTTAGCACTAATGATACTTTTGCGACTATTACACCGCCTGCAATTACCGTTACTGGCGGCCCTGCAAATGTCGACGAATCGCCATTTATCCGCTTAGAGCCTTTCGTGGTTAATCCAAGCTCTATCACTGATACACATCTTATGACCGACTGGGAAATAAGGCTAAAATCTGGTGCTTTGGTATGGGCTTCTTACAACGATAAGACAAATAAGACAGAGCTAACAGTACCTAAAGGCAAGCTACAAGCCAATACTGATTACAAGTTTAAGGCACGTTATAAGGGCCGCCGCTGTAATTGGTCTGAGTGGGCCGAAGTTGACTTTAAGACTAAGCCCCGCTTCTTAGGTGAGGTAGATAAGATTTACCCTGTGGGCTCTATCTACACTAGCTTAAATGAAACAAGCCCTAATGAGCTATTCGGCGGTGAGTGGGAACGTCTACAAGATGGCCGCTTCCTTATTGCAGCTAATGATACATATCAAGCTGGTAGTACAGGAGGTGAGGCAACACACGTTTTAAGCGTTAATGAAATGCCATCACACACACATAGCGGCAGCACATCAAGCGCAGGCTCACATGACCATTCACGCGGC
>Reba_p2__coassemble_224_pt1 | contig 83151 bp, 66 predicted proteins | sample Reba_p2__metabat2_low_PE_017 | metagenome-assembled genome bin Reba_p2 | reverse complement strand
ACCCGCGACCAACGGATTAAGAGTCCGCTGCTCTACCAGCTGAGCTAACGACCCACTTATGGGATTCTATCTTGCATGGTGGGTCGTGAGGGGATCGAACCCGCGACCAACGGATTAAGAGTCCGCTGCTCTACCAGCTGAGCTAACGACCCAGACAAGATAGTGAGAGGTTGATGGTGGGTTGTGAGGGGATCGAACCCTCGACCAATGGATTAAAAGTCCACTGCTCTACCGCTGAGCTAACAACCCAAACACGGTGTTGCCACTTTCAACTTCGTAAGTCACTTCAATTTACTGTATCGAACTGACGGGGTGCTATTTTACTTAAAAATTTTAGCAAAGCAAGCATTTTTTAAAAAAATTTTAACTTTTTTTCATAAAAGGCTTAACTATGGGCTTGCGCACTCTTGCAAATAGTACTTGTTACCTAAAAAGCTCTCTTATGAGCGCACATGTAAAAGACAACAAACAGACTCATACTGATTGAATCAATACTTACTACTGGAGCTTGAGCCATTTTCTTTACTGCTAATTAAATGGATTCTTGAACTTATAGAACATCAAGCTTAGTTTTTGTACAATATAAACATCATAAAATAAAATAACTAAGGTATCTTAATTATGCCGTTAAACTACCAAGAGCTTGTCTCACCTGAACTAGAGGCTGATTATTGCTACCAAAAAGCAAAACTTACTAAAGCTTTGGAAAATCCCCAATCTGCTGAATTTGATCTGCTCTACTCTTTGGTCGCACGAGAAATGGCTCGCATTAATCATCCTTTGATCATTCCTTATGTCGAGGTTTGCATCTCAGCTCAGTGCACTTTAAAGTGTCGTGATTGCGCCAACTTCATGCAGCACTACCACAAGAAAGCTCAGCCTATGGATCTTGAGGCAGTTAAATCTTGGATTACGGCTTTTGTTGCTTCAGTCGATCATATTATTACCTTGCGTTTGATGGGCGGAGAGCCTCTTATGCAAAAGCGCTTTACTGAGCTTTTCCAATATGTACTCACTCTCCCTAAGATCCAACATATACAAATAGTTTCCAACGCAACTTTAATGCCTAAAGACGATCTCTTAGCGCTTATGGCCAATAATACCAAGTGCTCTTTCTTCTTTTCTAATTATGGTCCTCAAGTTGCTCCAAAGTACGCAACTATTGTTAAACATTGTCTTGAGCACCAAGTTTTGGTCCAGTGCGCTCCACCAGATATTAACTGGTTTGATATGGGCGACACTAAAAATCGTGGCCTGACAGATCTGGAGAAAGCTGCAGTCTACCATAACTGCCCTAACAACTGCCGCCATATTTGGAATGGTGAGTTCCATCATTGTCCACGTTCGGCTCACGCTAAATTCTTAGGCTTAATTGAAGTACCTGAGCAAGATTATGTGCCACTGCTTCACCTTGATGAGAAGAGGAGACGAGAGCGCATTAGAGCTATGTATGATGCCCCTTTTATTGAAGCTTGTAATCACTGCGGACTATCTAAAGAAGAGCTAAAACTTGTTCCTTGCGCTATCCAAGTTACAACATCACGCAGCAAATCTTAAGTAAGAGCGGCAATTATGTGAAGTGCGGACACAAAAAATTGCTAAGAATAGCTTAACATTGTTAGCAAATGCCGCTTTCTTTGCTTGATTTTGTGAGCAATTTCGCTAAAATACATGGGACTTTGGCTGTCGTGTTTTCGAGCATAGGAACTAAACATCGTACAAGCTCTTTTTAATGAGCTTTTTGAGAGATTGAGTTTCCTGCGGCCCATACAACTACAGGCTTAATTCAAGCTCTCAAAAGATAACGAGGATATGGAGTATTAAAGTTATGTTTACATATGCCATATCCATTTACCATTATTAGTAGTAGCAGATGCGCTCTAATGGCACTTGAGACCTAATTAAGCTCCTGCCTTTTTGCATCTCCACTACCAAGTAACCACATATAATCATGGGTTAGCTGTTATAACATCTAGCCCGTTGATGCTGCATAAAAATCAAGCTGTGGTTATCTAAAAGCTATGCTCTATACACTCTTCGTCAAGTCGGTTTTATCAGCTCGAAATTTTGGAGGTATTTGTGGCAAGTACCGCAATCCTTGCACTCGCTGATGGCACTGTATTCAAGGGCAAAGCCTTTGGTGCTTTAGGTGTCATTCAAACTGGCGAAGTGGTCTTTAATACTTCAATGACAGGCTATCAAGAGATCCTCACTGATCCTTCATATACTGGTCAATTAGTTACTTTAACTTACCCACACATCGGCAATTACGGTACTAATGTCGAGGACATGGAGTCTACCTCCGTTTGTGTCCAAGGCCTGATTGTGCGCGATCTTTCTTCTGTCGCATCCAATTTCCGCAACGACACTTCTTTAAGCGACTTTTTAGCTAAGAACAACAAGCCAGGCATTAGTGGTATTGATACCCGTATGCTCACTCGTATCTTACGTGAAAAAGGCGCTCAAAATGGTTGCTTGACTACCGATCCTTCTATTAGCGCTGAGCAAGCTATTGCTTTAGCTCAACAATGCCCATCAATGAAGGGGCAAGACTTAGCTAAGGTTGTTACCACCAAGGAAGTCTATGAATGGACTGAAGGAGAGTGGACCTTAGGTGAAGGCTACGCCAAGCAAGATCCAAACTCTTTACCATTTAATGTCGTAGTTTATGACTTTGGTGTTAAGCACAACATCTTACGTATGCTCGCTCAACGCGGTTGTCGTTTAACTGTTGTTCCAGCAACCACCAGCGCAGAAGAAGCCTTAAAGTACAATCCAGATGGTATTTTCTTGTCTAATGGTCCTGGCGATCCAGAGCCTTGTACTTATGCTATTGAAGCTATTAAGACCTTTATTGATAAAAAGATTCCTCTCTTTGGTATCTGCTTAGGTCACCAATTATTAGGCTTAGCCTCTGGTGCTAAGACTATCAAGATGAAGTTCGGTCACCATGGTGCTAACCACCCTGTTAAGGATGTTGCCACCAATACTGTCTATATCACTTCACAAAACCACGGTTTCTGTGTTGATAAAGACACATTACCAGAAAACTTAAAGGCCACTCACTTCTCCTTGTTCGACGGCTCTCTCCAAGGTATTGAGCGCACTGACGCTCCTGCTTTCAGCTTCCAAGGCCACCCTGAAGCCAGCCCAGGTCCACACGACCCAAAGCCACTTTTTGATCACTTCATCGAGCTGATGCGTCAAAACCATAAGTAAAGGACTAGAGGAAGGTTTATGCCAAAGCGTACTGACATTAAAAGCATTTTGATTTTGGGTGCAGGCCCAATCGTCATCGGTCAGGCTTGTGAGTTCGACTACTCTGGTACTCAAGCTTGCCGTGCTTTACGTGAAGAGGGCTACCGCGTCATTTTGGTTAACTCTAACCCAGCAACCATTATGACCGACCCAAATATTGCTGACGCCACTTATATCGAGCCAATCGATTGGCGTGTTGTAGAGCGCATTATTGAAAAAGAGCGTCCTGATGCCGTATTGCCAACTATGGGCGGCCAGACTGCTTTAAACTGCGCTTTAGACTTACAGCGTGAAGGTGTCTTAGAAAAGTATGGCGTCGAAATGATTGGCGCTAATGCTGACACCATTGATAAGGCTGAAAACCGTGAGCGCTTTGATGAGGCCATGAAGAAGATTGGTCTTGAGTGCCCACGCTCAGGTATTGCTCACTCCTTAGAAGAGGCATGGCAGGTTCAAAACGAAGTTGGCTTCCCATGTATTATTCGTCCATCCTTTACTATGGGTGGTACTGGTGGTGGTATTGCTTATAATCCAGAAGAGTTTGAAGCTATCTGTACCAAGGGCTTAGAGAGCTCTCCTACTCACGAATTATTGATCGATGAGTCCTTAATTGGCTGGAAAGAGTTCGAAATGGAAGTAGTACGTGATCGCAAAGATAATTGCATCATCGTCTGCTCTATTGAAAACTTCGATCCAATGGGCATTCACACTGGTGACTCCATCACTGTCGCCCCAGCTCAGACCTTAACTGATAAGGAATACCAGATCATGCGTGATGCTGCTATGGCAGTATTACGTGAAATTGGTGTTGAAACTGGTGGTTCTAACGTACAGTTTGGTATCAATCCAAAAGATGGCCGTATGGTCATTATTGAGATGAACCCACGTGTTTCTCGCTCCTCTGCTTTAGCCTCCAAGGCCACTGGCTTCCCTATTGCCAAGGTAGCTGCCAAGTTAGCAGTAGGCTACACCTTAGATGAGCTTGGTAACGATATTACTGGTAACTTAACTCCAGCATCCTTCGAGCCATCTATCGACTACGTAGTAACCAAAGTTCCTCGCTTCAACTTTGAAAAGTTCCCTAACTCCAATGATCGTCTCACTACTCAGATGAAGTCTGTAGGTGAGGTTATGGCCATTGGTCGCACCTTCCAAGAGTCATTACAAAAGGCTTTACGTGGCTTAGAGACTGGCAAGAGCGGTTTTGATCCACGTATCGATATGAACCATAAGGAAGCTCGTACTAAGTTATTACACGAGTTAGAAGAAGCTGGCGCTCACCGTATTTGGTACATCGCTGATGCCTTCCGTATGGAAATGACTGTTGAGGAGCTCTTTGAGTACACTCACATCGATCCATGGTTCTTAGTACAAATCAAGGAACTGATCGACATTGAAAAAGGCTTAGCAGGTCGTACCTTAAAGTCTATTGACGCAGCTGAAATGCGTGATCTTAAGTCCCGTGGTTTTGCTGATGCTCGTTTAGCCGAGATCTTAAATACTACTGAAGACTTAGTTCGTGAGCGTCGTTGGCTCCACGAGGTTTACCCAACCTTCAAACGTGTTGATACTTGCGCAGCTGAGTTCTCAACCCCTACTGCTTATATGTACTCTACTTATGAGCAAGAGTGTGAGGCTAACCCATCTAGCAGACGTAAGATCATGATCTTAGGCGGCGGCCCTAACCGTATTGGTCAAGGTATTGAGTTCGACTACTGCTGCGTACACGCCTCTATGGCTTTACGCGAAGACGGCTTTGAGACCATCATGGTTAACTGCAATCCAGAGACCGTATCTACTGACTACGATATCTCTGATAGATTGTACTTTGAGCCTGTTACCTTAGAAGACGTGTTAGAGATTGCTCGTATTGAAAAGCCTGAAGGCGTAATCGTGCAATTTGGTGGTCAAACTCCACTTAAGTTAGCTCGTAAGTTAGAGCAAGCTGGTGTACCAATTATTGGCACCTCCCCTGATGCTATTGATAAGGCAGAAGATCGTCAGCGCTTCCAAGAGGCTGTTGAGAAATTACAGCTGCTTCAGCCAAAAAATGGCACTGCTATTTCCTTAAATCAGGCTGTTTCTATTGCTGAGCAAATTGGCTATCCATTAGTAGTACGTCCATCTTATGTATTAGGCGGTCGTGCTATGGAAGTAGTTTACGATGAAGACGACTTACGTCGTTACTTTAACGAAGCAGTTAAGGTTTCCAACAAGTCTCCTGTGCTCTTAGACAAGTTCTTAGACCATGCTATCGAGATCGACGTTGATGCTGTTTGTGACGGCAAGGACGTAGTAATCGGCGGTATTATGGAACACGTTGAAGAGTGTGGTGTTCACTCTGGTGACGCTGCCTGTGTACTCCCACCATGGCACTTAACAGAGGAAATCAAAGAGCGCATTATCAAGATCTCTAAAGATCTTGCTATGGAACTCGACGTACGCGGCTTAATGAATGTACAGTTAGCTGTTCGTGACAATGAGATATACCTCATTGAGGTCAACCCACGTGCTGCTCGTACCGTACCATTTGTTTCTAAGGTTACCTCCTTACCTTTAGCTAAGATTGCTGCTCGTATTATGACTGGCATATCTTTAGCTGAGCAAGGCGTAACTGAGCAAGTAATTCCTCCTTACTACTCTGTTAAGGAAGTAGTATTACCTTTCCACAAGTTCCCAGGCTCTGATCCAATCTTAGGACCAGAGATGCGCTCTACTGGTGAGGTAATGGGCACTGCTAAGACCTTCCATGAAGCTTATGCTAAGGCTCAGTTAGCTTCTAACAGCGAAATCGTACGTAAAGGGCGTGTCTTACTTTCTATTCGCAACTCTGATAAGCCATTACTCCCAGAGTTAGGCCGCAAGTTAATTGCTGCAGGCTTTGAGTTAGATGCTACTGGTGGCACCTATAAGACTTTAGAGGCAGCAGGATTACCTGTAACTCGCGTTAAGAAGGTTTACGAAGGCCGTCCAAACATCTTAGACGGTATTAAGTCTGGCCATTACAGCTGGGTAATTAATACCACTGAAGGTCGTCAGTCTGTATTAGACTCTCGTTCCTTACGTCGTGGTGCTCTCCAATACCATGTAAGCTATTGCACCACCATCAACGCAGCTTTTGCTACTGTTGATGCTATTGGTGAAAATGAGTTTGCTAGTGTGCACTCTATTCAAGAGCTCCACCAAATGATTAAGGATGCTAAGAAGTAATTTAGCTCTTATTAATCATTAAAAATTAAGGCAAGATAGCAATATCTTGCCTTTTTTCTTGATAAAGACTTGCATACTAGCTAAAAGTAGGTATAATGTGGCGCACAAACCGATGCGGATGGATGGCAGAGCGGTTGAATGCAACGGTCTTGAAAACCGTCGAGGATTGACGTCCTCCGTGAGTTCGAATCTCACTCCATCCGCCATCAGGTAGTTGCATAAAAAAGGCTCTGGCCTTTTATTTTTGCCCTCTTCATAGATACAACTTATCTTTAAAAACTCCCGCTCAGTCAAATGAATTATAATGAACTTTTCCAGAGTCTATGGATTTTTAAAGTAAGTATGAAAAATATTAACCCCCACAAGATAAGGCATCAAATTTAGATGCTAATCAAGTAATCATTTCCAATACTACTGTAGCTACTGTTAAAGATGCACAAGGCAACACCCATCCTCTCAATATTGCCCAATTTGGTGATTACATCTTGCACAACTACACCAACTTCAATTTTATGTGGGCCGATATTTTCAATAGCTATCGTCGCTCCCACAATATGGATGAAGTATTATCTCAGCTCAAATCAGGCTTAGACCAAATCTCTTGTGATTATATTGATAAGCATGAGCAATTACTTGATATTGCGCCCTACTATCAGGACACTTTCCTTAAAGAAGAGTTTTTGTGGACTGATACAGACAAGGCCTTGCGCCAACATTATGAGAAGCTTATACAATCAGGTACAGTGCCATTTTTGCAAAATGCCAATTATGAGTGGGGATCCTCTCTTACCAATATGTATGGCCTATATGATCTCCCTCAATCGACACTTAATAATTTAGCGGGAAAAGCTATTGTTGATGGTGGAGCCTATATTGGAGATACCGTACTAGTCTTTAAGCACTTCTTTGCCCAATCTAAAATTATTGCCTTTGAGCCAGTTAGTAAAAACTACAAACAGCTTACCTCTATGTTCCAAGAGGCTATAGATAAAGGTACAGTAGAAGCAATTAATCTCGGTCTTGGAGCACAAAAGAGCACTATGCGTATTAGCCGTGTCCAAGGCGAAGTTGACTCTATGGCTTCATTGATTCGAGACTATAAGGTAGATACACTATATGAGGACATTAAGGTCATTACCTTAGATAGTTTTGTCAGTGAACATCAAGTTTCAGTAGGATTAATCAAGCTTGATGGTGAAGGATTTGAAGAAGACATTTTAAAGGGTGCTTTACATACTATCACCACCCAAAAGCCGATCTTAGTCATTGCCATGTATCACCATCCTGAGCAATTCTATGGCATGAAGAGCTATCTTGAGTCATTAAACTTAGGCTATAAGTTTAGGGTTCGTCGTAGTTGCTATGGCAGCCCCTTATGTGAACTCGTGCTTATAGCCTATCAAGACTAGGCTGCACACGCATTAAAAAATGGGCCTTATGGAAAAATCCATAAGGCCCATTTTTTCAATCATGCTTCCACTACTAACTTACATTGTTAAGTACTTAATCACGAAAGCAATAGCTAAAATCCAAGTAGCAACAGATACACGCTTGTACTTGCCACTTAATAAGTGTAACAAGACGAAGGAAATAGCACCTAAAGCAATACCCTCAGAGATAGAGTAAGCTAAAGGCATCATAATGATACAAATGAAAGCTGGAATGGACTCAGCATAATCACCAAAGTCAATCTTTTGTACTTGGCTCATCATCATTAAGCCAACTAAAACTAATACAGGAGCAGTAGCTGCACCAGGAACGGCTAAGAAGAATGGAGCTAAGAATAAAGCAATTAAGAAGCAAACTGCAGTGGTAAAGGAAGTTAAACCACTACGGCCACCCTCGGCGACACCAGAGGCAGACTCAACAAAGGTAGTAATAGTAGAGCTACCTAACATAGCACCTGCGGTAGTACCAACAGCATCTACTAAGAAAGCCTTCTTTAAATGAGGAATACGACCGTTCTTATCAATCATACCTGCACGGTTAGACACACCTACTAAAGTACCAATGGTATCGAAGATATCCACAAATAAGAAAGTAAATACCACAATAACCATTTCCTTAGTAAAGATCTTATCGAACTCAAACTTAAAGAAGATCGGCTCCATGGAAGGAGGTACACCTACTACAGCATCTAACTGAGTAATACCTAAAGGAATACCTACTAAAGTAGTAAGTAAGATACCTAATAATAAAGCTCCACGGATCTTTAAAATTAAAAGTACAGAAGTAATAACTAAGCCAATTAAACCTAATAAAGCAGGACCTTGGGTGATATCACCTAAGGTTACTAAAGTAGCTGGATTATCGACAATGATGTGAGAGTTTTGTAAACCGATGAAAGCAATGAATAAACCAATACCCGCAGAGATAGCGTACTTTAAAGACATTGGGATTGCATTAACAATCTGCTCTCGTACATTAGTAATGGTTAAGATAATGAAGATAATACCTTCGAGTAACACAGCAGTTAAAGCAAACTGCCAGGAATAGCCCATAGTCAAACATACAGTGTAAGCAAAGAAAGCATTTAAACCTACACCTGGTGCCAAAGCAAAAGGAAGCTTGGCATAAACAGCCATAAAGAAGGTAGCAAAGGCCGTAGCAACCACAGTGGTGGTAAATAACGCGCCTTTATCCATGCCTGCAGCAGCAAGCACATTTGGAGACAAAGCAAGGATGTAAGCCATGGTTAAGAAGGTGGTTACACCAGCTAAAATCTCAGTTTTAATATTATGAACTGCAGGATCAAAGCCAAAAAGTTTTTGTAACATTAAAAGTGCATCCAGCGAGCAAGGTCCTTCTTACTTCTTGCCTTATCAATGAAGACATCCAATGCTTAAAAATTAAGGAGATAAAGAGCGGACCCCTGATTGTTGCTAAAAGGGTTAAATACGCACCAGTAAAAGTGCATGGCGATAATAGCACTAAGCACCAGTTTAATCAATCAAAAAGCCCGTAAAATAGCGCTATATCACCAAAAGCAACTGATATATCAGTATGGTTAAATAGGTGCTTACTATAACTTGCAAGGGATGGCTACTAATTGTATGCTGATTACTTTGAGCTGGAGTACTTTAAGGAGTTGTAAATGAGTGCCATGGCTGAGAGCAAAAAGCCTAATAAAAAGATAGAAAAGGCTATTATTGTCTCTAAGGTCTATCACCGTCCTGTAGGTGGGGCTATTTCCGAAGTCGCCAAACTACTAAATAACTTAGGTGTAGAGACCTATATTGAACAAAATACTGCAGTGGGCTTTAACTTAGATGATGTGCCTATTATTTCAAGGCGCTATATCAGAGATGCCGATCTTATCATTGTCGTAGGTGGTGATGGCTCCCTTTTAGGTGCTGCCCGCTCCTTAGTGGACTTTGAAGTTCCTATGCTCGGCATTAATCGTGGCCACTTAGGTCTGCTCACTGATGTTAGCCCTAATAATCTGGAAAAGTACCTTACTAAAGTAGTAGCAGGACATTACACTACTGAAAATCGCATGCTATTAGATGTACGTGTCTTTAGACGAGATGAAGATGGGGCCGAAGAGCAAGTAGGTCAGTCTTTGGCTTTAAATGAGACTGTCATTCACTCTGGCATCTTAGCGCACATGATTGTCTGTAAGGTCAATATTAATGGCAGCTTCTTATACTCTCTACGTGCTGATGGTATTATCTTGGGTACCCCTACAGGATCAACAGCCTATTCCCTATCAGCAGGAGGACCTATTATTGAGCCTCACTTAGATGTGCTTTCCTTGGTACCAATGTTTCCTCAATCTCTAAACTGTTCCCCTATTATCATTCCAGGTAAGAGTCGGGTAGAGGTTGAATTTGAGTTTAAAGAAGATGTACCTGAGTGGGTAAATATCAACTGTGACGGCCAGGTCACTATTAGAGCTGATACTAAGTGTGTTGTATGCATTCGCCAACATCACACACCTTTAAAGCTTATCCACCCTGAAGGTTATGACTACTACCACATCTTGCGGCAAAAACTCGGATGGGGTCAAAGTCTGGTTTAAACACACCCAAACAGCCAAGCCTAGCTTGGCTTTTTGCACAAAACGTAACAATTAGAGTCAAAAGAGCTTACAATTAGCTGCGCTCTTAGCATTATTTTTTACTTATATATTTGACCCATCATTTGCCCAAGACCTATCTTAGGCAGAGTACGGAGCCATCATGTTAGAACAACTAAAATTAAGCAATCTAGCCCTATCAGTTCAGGCTGAAGTTGATTTCACCCCTGGTATGATTTGCATTACAGGTGAAACAGGTGCTGGTAAATCATTAGTTGTTGATGCTCTAAGCTTAGTATTAGGTGCTAAAGCTGATGCCAATATGGTACGTCAAGGACAAAGACAGCTAGAGGTCTCAGGTCTTTTCTCTATTAAAAACAATGTTCCTGTAGTATCTTTGCTCAAAGAATATGGTTTTTTAGATGAGCGCTTCACTGACAATCCAAGCAATAGTGCTTACCAAAATAGTACTATGCAAGAGCTTCCTGACTCTATCAATCCTAGCACTAGCAGCACTATTGATCCTCAAGCAACTGAACTTGCAGGTTCCATACAAGCAGACATTGATCTTAGTGCTTACTCTGAGGTGGAAACAGGAGTAGTAGCTGACGGTCATGCTATTGGTATAGAACAACTTTCAAATCAAATGGATGATGATTTGGTATTGCGCCGTATTGTCACTTGTGAGGGCAAGTCCAAGGCCTATATCAATGGACATATGGCCACCTTAACGCAATTGCGTGAACTAGGCGAGCACTTAGTAGCGATCCATGGCCAGCATGCATCCGTAAAGCTCATGGATGAAAAGCACCAATTAGAAATAGTAGACAATTATGGCAAATTAAAGCCTTTAGTAGCTAAGCTCAATGGTGCTTTTAATAACTATAACAAGTTACGCCAAGAGCTTTTTAGACTATCTGATCTGCAAAAGCAAGGAGCCAACTCCTATAAGCAAGATCGCTATGATCTTGAAGAGCTCAAAAAGCTTGATTTTCAAGAAGGCGATTATGAAAACTTAGAGGCTATGTTTGATCGCGCTATGAATCAAGCACAGTTTAGCTATATCTTAGCCAACTTTCGCAATGTAGTAGAAGGTGGCGAGTCTAATGTAGTCTCATTATTACGTGAACGCTTGATGGAGCTAGATAAAGTCAAAGGCTTTGATCCTACTATCACTAAAATCATGGATAATATTGATTCAGCTATCTTACACTTAGAAGAAGGTGCTAACTTAGCTGAAGACTTAAGCCGCGATCCTTTAGAGATGAGTACTACTGAGCTTGAGGGCAAAATGAGCAAGGCCCATGAACTCGCCCGCCGTTTTGCCTGTTTACCAAAAGAGCTCTATTTAATGAGTGATCGCATTGAGCGCAAAGTAGATGAGTTTTTAAGCCTTAAAGACAGCATTGCCCATCTTACCCAAGAGGTCAAGCAAGCTCGTGAGGTCTATGAGGAACTTTCAGTACAATTAACTAAAGCACGAGAGCAAGTATCTGTAGAGCTTGCCAATCTAATTGGACAGAAAATTACCTCTCTGGCTATGCCTGATGCGCGCTTTGATATTGCTCTCAAACGAGATGAGGAGTGCAAGCCCCGCTTAAATGGTCGAGATGAGTTATGCTTTATGTTCTCAGCTAATTTAGGACAGGACTTACGCCCACTATCAGCGGTAGCCTCTGGTGGTGAGCTCTCACGTTTAGCCTTAACAATTGAAGTCTTAACAGCCTCCGTAAAATCCACTCCTACCTTAATTTTCGATGAAGTCGATACAGGTATTTCAGGACGTACAGCCTCTGCGGTAGGCTCACTTTTACATGAGCTAGGCCAATATGTCCAAGTTATTACAGTAACGCATTTGCCTCAAGTAGCCGCTAAGGCTCATAGCCAATTTGTTGTAGCCAAATACAATGATCATGGAGGAGTAAACTCCACTATTTCCATGCTGGACAAAGAAGGGCGCATTGAGGAGATCTCTCGTATGATTGGTGGTTCCATTATTACTGACACCACCCGCAAGAGTGCCTATGAGCTATTAAGCGATATCTAGATCTTTGCACCAAAATAGGATACTCACAAGAAAAAGCTTAATTGTTTGTTTCTTTTTAGCTCATTTTAATTAAAATTTATCTCTAGTGCTTGCGCACTAGAGCCTGCCCTTTAATTAAACTGATGCATTAATATGCCTGATCATAATTTGCCTGCATCTGACTTTATTGTCAGAAGCGCTAGAGCTGATGACCTTACTGCTTTGTGCATAGTAGAGCTTAAAGCCATCAAAGATGAAAAACGCTTACACCCTTTTACTATGTCTCTGTCTGAGCTCAATAATATCTGGAATATGCGCTTTAAATCAGGTCAATTTGACATTCTTGTTGCTGTCGATGCCACTAATCAAGAACGCATAATAGGCTTTATCGCCTTGCAAGCTAAACATTATAACGAGGCTTTTATCCAGGCTATTTATGTCGATCCCCTTTACTATCGTAAAGGAGTGGGCACCCTGTTAATGCAATCAGGCGAAAGAATCTGCCATATCCGCAAGTGTCCTAAGCTACGCTTGCATGTTGAGCCACTCAATGAAAATGGTTTGAGCTTTTACAAAAAACTCGGCTTTAGTGTCACCAACTACAAGTTTCATCATTTGAACATATTAGTGAAGGAGTATTCCTCATGCTAAAAGTCTGCATCGTCGGCATTTCTGGCCGTATGGGCCATGCCATTTTTGACTGCTGCCAAGGCGTTGATGGTTTTAAAATTATTTCTGGTATCTCAAAAAATGATGGCCCTTTACCACTGGGCTTCAATGGCGAAGTTGTAGACTCAGTTGAAAAACTTACTATTATTCCTGATGTGTTTATCGACTTTTCTCGTCCAGAATGCTCTTTACATGTCTTAAGTTATGCCAAGGAGCATGGTGTACCTGTAGTTTTAGGCACCACTGGCTTTAACGAAGATGAGCGTTCCAAGATTGTTTCTACCGCCCGCTCCGTACCTATTGTCTTTGCAGCTAACTTCTCTGTAGGCGTTAATGTCATGTTAGCCTTAATTAAGAAGACCGCTGCTATTGTCCAAGACGCAGATATTGAAATCATCGAAGCTCACCACCGTTACAAAGTTGATGCTCCATCAGGTACTGCTTTAGCTATGGGTGAGGCTGCTGCAGCTGCTCGTGGTGTTAAACTCAAGGATGTTATGGTAACTGGACGCAATGGTATTACTGGTGAGCGCCAATATGGCACCATAGGTATTAGCTCCATTCGTGGCGGTGATGTTGTAGGCGAGCACAAAGCTATGTTCTTAACTGATGGTGAGCGTGTCGGTATCGAGCACGTTGCTACCTCACGTGCGACCTTTGCCCGTGGCGCCTTACGTGCAGCTAAGTGGGTCTCAGGTAAGAAAGCTTCTTTATATACCATGAATGAAGTTTTAGGTTTAGATAAGATCTAACCCCAGCTCGGCTCTATCTCGTATAGAGCCATTTATCGAGATGATAATACTCCATCTAAACATTAGCTCAAGCTTATGTTTAGGTGGATCTTGAAACTTAGTAGCACTAAGCTAAATTGAACCCAATCTCAAACTAATTGGTCATACAACAGGGGATATGGCTAAATTATGCTTGTCCCATCTATATTTCCAATACCACCCTCCTATCTAATTCCAGCACCAGTCAATCTCATTCGGTCAAGATATTGCAATTTAATTATCAAAGTTCAGCACCTATGGAACATAAGAACTGACGGCTTTGCCTAAAAAAGAAGAAGCCCGTGTTGGCAACACGAGCTTCCTAACTTTAGGTGAAAAAAATTAAACCTTAAACTCTTTAATTTGAGCGGCTAGAGATTCGATTTGTTTAAAGGAGTTATTTACTACTTGGCTGGTATCACTAGCAGCATCTGACACCTCACGAGTGATATTAGTTAGCTCTTGCATGCTCATGGAAATTTCATGACTAGCAGTAGACTGTTCTTCAGCAGCGGCAGCAATCTGGGAAATTTGGCCGTTAACATCTTGCACTTGATGTAAAACCTTGGTTAAGACATTGTCCAACACCGAAGTATTATCAGCTAAAGCAGTAATACCACTGACTGACTTGCCCATAGAGACATTAGCCTCATTGGCAGCACATACCATACGCTCAACCTTAGAGGTGATCTCACTAGTAGAAGAACTGGTACGGCTAGCAAGCGCACGTACCTCATCTGCTACCACAGCAAAACCACGACCAGCATCGCCTGCACGAGCAGCTTCAATGGCGGCATTTAATGCTAGTAAGTTAGTTTGAGCAGCAATCTCGTCAATAGTATTAACAATACTGTTAATGCTTTGTGACTGCTCTACCATAGCTTCAATTTGCTCACCATTAGCTTTGATCTGCTCTGATTGGCTATAAATAGCATTGATGGATTCTTTAGCCTTTAAAGTACCCTCATTAGTCTTGTCAGCCGAAGTCTGAGCAATAGCTGCAGCTGTATCACAGTTTTGAGCAATCTCTTGGGTAGTAGATACCATTTGGTTAGCTGCGGCAGCTACTGTAATAGTACGGCTTTCCGCATCTGCAGCATGTTGCTCTAAGCAATCAGTTAAATTGCTAGCATGTTTTAAGTCAGAAGATAAGGTATCTGCTAAGTTAATGAAGTTTTTAACAATACCTGAAAACTTGGCTCGCACTGTCTCTAAACTGGAAGTCAATGTGCCAAATTCATCGAAGTAAGGGTTGGAACATGGCTGAGATAAGTCTTGCTTTTCTATGATCTCTAAATTAGAAATGACATTAAAGAGTGCCCCTTTAATATAAGCAGAGGTCATCATGGCAATAAATATAGAGAATAAAATTGCACCAGCGCCAATGCTTAGAACTATATACATAGGCCCTGAATCTGAGATATTGTCCATTTGAGCAAAGACCTCTTTAATCATGCTATTACGAACATGGTTAAAGGTAGCAAAAAGCTCAGCAAAAGTAGGCAAGATATCTTCAGCATAGACGCGCAAAGCTTCACGGGCGTTTTTTTGCTGAGCATAGCCTATTAACTCGCTTTCAAAGGCTTTAAGGATCTTATCTACGCCTTCTTTAATTTCGCGACACTCATCAGGGAATTTGCCAGGCACTAAATCATTAGCAAAACGACGGAACTCGCTAGCATAGCCATTGACCTCATTTAAAGGCATACTCTGAATATTGAACTCAGCAGCACTAGCATACATAAAGATGATATTTTGAAACTTACGAGCCGACTCAGCTAAACGATTTACTCTTTGATAGCGTTCTTCTAATGTTAGATGAGCATAAGCAGCTACACTTTGTGACTCACGCATGGAGAGCACAGATACAGTGGTAATAAGAATAGTGAAAATGATTAAAGTGCCAAAGCTTAAGACCAGCTTAGTCTTAATAGGAAGCCTATAGTACCAATTCATGAAATTTACCTGAAAATTGAAGATGACACTCATCGAGGGCTCTTATAGTTAAGATCCCCAAGGTCAGTCTAAAAGAAGCTTAAAAAGTGCTACTCCATCTAAGGAATACTCTTGTGGTGTAGAAAACTTTTTAGTATCTAACTAATAAGCCCACTCCTGTTGTATGTTTGTTTGTCTATAGATAGACTTCCATCTTTATGTTTGATTAATGAGGCAAACTTTACGATCAATTTGCCTCTCTCTTTATAGCACAAAAAACAACATTAGAAAAAACTTAAACAAAAATTTTGATATATAGAAGAAAAGGTACGCATAGAGTGCAAAAAAAAAAAAAAAACTGCCTATATGGCAGGTTTCGTTAAAAAAGAAGCCCGCCTTTGGCGCAGCGAGCTTCTTGCTTTAGGTGAAAAAGTTTAAACTTTAAACTCCTTGATTTGAGCAGTCAGTGACTCAATTTGCTTAAAGGAATTATTAACTACATTACTGGTGTTCTCGGCAGCCTCAGAAACCTCACGGGTAATATTGGTAAGCTCTTGCATACTCATCGAGATCTCATGGCTGGCAGTAGATTGCTCCTCTGCAGCCGCCGCAATTTGACCAATTTGAGTATTAACATCTTGCACTTGATGAAGCACATCAGTTAAGACGTTATCTAAAAGCGAGGTATTATCAGCCAAAGAGGTAATACCATTGACAGACTTTCCCATAGACTCATTGGCCTCATTGGCTGCAAAGACCATACGCTCAACTTTAGAGGTGATCTCACTAGTAGAAGAGCTGGTACGGCTAGCAAGCGCACGTACCTCATCGGCAACCACGGCAAAACCACGACCAGCTTCACCTGCGCGGGCTGCCTCAATAGCAGCATTTAATGCCAATAAGTTAGTTTGAGCCGCAATCTCATCAATAGTATTAACAATGCTGTTAATGCTGCGAGACTGCTCGACCATAGCCTCAATTTGCTCGCCATTAGCCTTAATCTGCTCAGATTGCTCGTAAATAGCATTAATAGACTCTTTGGCCTTTAAAGTACCTTCATTGGTCTTATCTGCAGAGGTCTGTGCAATAGTAGCAGCAGTATCACAATTGCGAGCAATTTCTTGAGTAGTAGACACCATTTGATTAGCTGCAGCAGCTACTGTAATAGTACGGCTTTCAGTATCGGCAGCGTGTTGCTCTAAGCGATCAGTCAAATTGCTAGCATTTTTTAAATCAGAAGATAAGGTATCAGCTAAGTTAATGAAGTTCTTGACAATAGAGGCAAACTTGACACGCACTGTCTCTAAGCTAGCGGTTAAAGTACCAAATTCATCGTAATAAGGATTATTACATGGATGAGAAAGATCTTGCTTTTCAATGATCTCTAAATTGGAAATGACATTAAAGAGTGCCCCTTTAATATAGGCAGAGGTCATCATAGCAATAAAGATCGAGAACAAGATTGCACCAGCACCAATAGCAAGCACTACATACATAGGAGTAGTGTCAGAAATGCCATCCATTTGCTTAAATACTTCTTTAATCATGTTGTTGCTTACATAATTAAAGTTAGCAAACATCTTAGAAAAATTAGGCATGACCTCTTCAGCATAGACGCGCAAGGCTTCTTTAGAGTCTTGAGCTCTAACTAAAGGCTGAATTTGGCTGTCAAAAATATGGAGTACTTGACTGGCATATTCCTTAATCTCACCAATTTGCTGCGGAAAGTTGCCAGGTACAAGATTGTCAGCATAACGCTTAAACTCACGAGCACGCTCTTGAACCTCGCTTAATTCTACTTCACGCACATTAAAAGCATGAGTACTAGAGTAAACAAAAATCAGATTTTGAAACTTACGGGCCGACTCTGAAAGGCGGTTAATACGCTGATAGCGCTCTTCTAAAGTCCAGTGTACATAAGTTGCTGCATTTTGTGAGCCTCGCATTGAGACAAAAGACGCCGCCGTAATGAGCAAGGTAAAGATAATTAAAGCACCAAAGCTCAAGACCAATTTAGTTTTAATCGGAAGTTTGCTGTACCAATTCATGTCATAATTTCCCAAAAGCGCTTGTTGATTTGTAAATGAATAGACACTATCTAAGGTTCTTGTATCCAAGATCCCCTGAATAAAAAACGACTCCCTATAAACACACCACACACATTGGACTATAGAGAGTTTAATGAAGAAAACTTTTTAGAAAAAACTAATAAGTCCACTCCTGTTTTTTGCAACTATGCTTGATTAAGAGCATCAAGAGCTCCTAGATAATGATAATGGGCTGGGCAAGGAAAACGGCTATATGATTATTGTTGTTAGTAAATAGCGCTTGCGCCAAGCTCGCCTTAATGTTGGTTGATAGAACTATCTTATACCATAAAAAAATTTTTTGGCCATAGATACAAATGAAAAGTTGCGAGCTAATTGGCACCAAGTACCTATAAAAGCTAAGAGCCCTAGCTGCCAAAAGGGCAACTAGGGCTCAGCTTCAATCTTTTTTAACTTGGCCTTAAAGGCTAAGGGAGAGCTTAGATAACGCCTTGAGCAATCATGGCATCAGCAACCTTACGGAAGCCTGCGATATTAGCACCTAATACTAAGTTACCCTCCTGACCGAACTCACGAGCAGTGGAGGCAGCATTAGCGTGGATATTAACCATGATATTGTGTAACTTGGCATCAACCTCATCAAAGGTCCAAGAACACATAGAAGCATTTTGCTCCATCTCTAATTGAGAGGTAGCAACACCACCAGCATTGGCAGCTTTGGCAGGACCATAAGCAATCTTAGCAGCTAAGAAGGCATTGATAGCATCAATGGTAGATGGCATGTTAGCACCTTCAGCAACACACTTACAGCCGTTAGCTAATAAGGTCTTAGCATCTTCTAAGAAGAGCTCATTTTGGGTAGCACAAGGGAAAGCAGCATCACAAGGTACAGTCCAAACAAAGTGCTTGCCTTCTGGGTACTCAGCTACAGGAACATATTTGGCTGTTGGTACTAACTCAGCATAACGAGTTAAAGAGGCTCTTTCAACTTCCTTGACCTGCTTTAAAATAGCAACATCAATACCATTCTCATCGTAAATAGCACCACGAGAATCAGAAACAGTAATTGGCTTAGCACCTACTTGAGTGAGCTTCTCACAGCAGTAGATAGCAACATTGCCTGCACCAGAGACAGCACAGCGCTTGCCCTCTAAGGAGTCACCACGCTCTTTTAACATCTCTTGAGCAAAGTAAACAGTACCGTAACCAGTAGCCTCAGTACGAGCTAAAGAGCCACCGTAATTTAAGCCCTTACCAGTTAACACACCCTCATAAGAGGTAGTAAGACGCTTGTAGGCACCATATAAGTAACCAATCTCACGACCACCGACACCGATATCACCAGCAGGAACGTCTACAGTAGCGCCGATATAGCGATAAAGTTGAACCATAAAAGCTTGGCAGAAGCGCATGATTTCATTGTCAGACTTGCCCTTAGGATCAAAGTCAGAGCCGCCCTTGGCGCCGCCAATTGGAGTGCCAGTTAAAGAATTCTTAAAGATCTGCTCAAAGCCTAAGAACTTTAACATACCCTCATTTACGGTTGGGTGGAAACGTAAGCCTCCCTTGTATGGGCCAATAGCAGAGTTGAACTGCACGCGGTAGCCACGATTAACCTGAACCTCGCCCTTGTCGTCAACCCACTGAACTAAGAAGTGAATGACGCGCTCAGGCTCAGTGATGCGCTCTAAAATCTTATTCTTTTGATATGCAGGGTTCTTATCTAAAGCAGGCTGTAAGGTACCTAAAACCTCTTGCACAGCCTGGAGGAACTCTGGTTGATAAGCATAGCGAGCAGAGAGCTCAGCAAAAACCTGCTGGGAATAAGACATGTGGATTATCTCCTAAAAAATAATTGCCAGATTGAAGTTGTTGGTGATAATTTACGCGCCCCACCTAATTCGAGCAATAAAAATCGCTCAAAGTCATAGAAATTTGTTTATATAGCACCATTATAGGAAGATCAAGCACTTATTTTGTGCGCAAATTTTGGCTATTTTAGGAAGTTTTAAAAAGCTCTTAAACACATAATTTTTCTGTAAAAATAGCCATTTTACAGTGTTTAATATGATGATACTTTTCGATTTTATCGACAAAACACCCAATTTTGTCACTAAAATACCCTGTCAAAAATAGTGCACTACTTTTGCCATTATGTGACTCGTATCACTCAAAAATAAGTAAAAATTCCTCCAATTATGCCCCATAATAGTAAGAGCTCTTATTTAAACAAAAAAGCTTGCATACTAGCTAAAAGTAGGTATAATGTGCGCACAAACCGATGCGGATGGATGGCAGAGCGGTTGAATGCAACGGTCTTGAAAACCGTCGAGGATTGACGTCCTCCGTGAGTTCGAATCTCACTCCATCCGCCATCAGGTAGTGGAATAAAAAAGGCTCAGGCCTTTTATTTTTTGCCTCTTTTTATAGATACAACATAGTGCACTAAAAAACCCCACCTATTTAAGGCAGGGTTTTGGTAATTAAAATTCGTCGTTCTTACCCAAACCTTGGGCAATGAGAGCATCAAGCTTCATACTTTCTTTTACCAAGCTATCAAATTCAAACTTGATATTAGGCATATAGCGCATCTTCAAGCGCGCTGCCATAGTTGAGCGCACAAAGCCTGCGGCCTTATCTAATACCTGCATAGCTTCTTTTACCTTGGCCTCATCATCTTCGATAAAAGAGACAAAGATAGTAGCATTACGTAAATCTGGGGCTACATTAACCTCAGTTACCGTAGCTAAGCTTACGCGCGGATCTTTAATTTCGCTTGAGAGAATACGTGCTGCCTCACGACGAAGAGAAGCGGCAATTCGCTCATTGCGACCATAGCTTTTAGGCATCAGATTGTTTCTCCTAAGCTGCCTTGATTCATAAGGCAGCCTAATAATTACAAGGTACGCTTAACTTCAACGTTCTCGAAGACTTCGATCTGGTCACCTACGCGTACGTCTTGATAGTTCTTCACGCAGATACCACACTCGTTGCCATTCTTAACCTCACTGACGTCATCCTTGAAGCGACGTAAGGAGTCAAGCTCGCCTTCGTAAATAACCACGTTATCACGTAATACGCGAATAGGAGCAGAGCGCTTAACCACACCTTCTGTAACCATACAGCCCGCAATGAAGCCTGCCTTTGGATGACGGAAGACATCACGAACCTCAGCCATACCGATAATGCGCTGCTGAACTTCAGCCTTGAGCATACCAGACATAGCACTCTTAACATCATCGATAAGGTCGTAAATAACACTATAGTAGTGTAAATCAACACCTTCAGTTTCAATAACGCGACGAGCTGGAGCATCGGCACGTACATTGAAGCCTACGATAATAGCAGCAGATGCTGTTGCTAAAGTAGCATCGGTTTCAGTAATACCACCTACACCAGAGCCAATGATGTTGACCTTAACCTCATCAGTAGCCAGCTTATTGAGGGCATCAGAAATAGCCTCAACAGAGCCTTGGGTATCAGCCTTGAGTACCACATTAAGCTCAGATGCTTGGTTATCCTTAAACATGTTCTCAAGCTTGGCTTTTTGCTGCTTAGCAATCTTAAGCTCACGGAACTTGCCTTGACGGAATAAAGCTACTTCACGAGCCTTCTTCTCATCACGAACAACAGTCATCTCATCACCTGCATCAGGAACACCAGATAAACCGATGATCTCAACTGGGATAGATGGACCTGCCTCATTTAAGTTCTGGCCCTTTTCATTACGTAAGGAACGAACACGACCATACTCAAGACCACAAAGAACGACATCGCCCTTGTGTAAGGTACCTTCACGTACTAATACAGAAGCTACTGGGCCACGACCCTTATCAAGACGAGACTCAATAACGACACCTGCAGCTAAGCCCTCAGCTACAGCAGTAAGCTCGAGCATTTCAGATTGCAATAAGATAGCATCTAATAATGAGTCAACGCCCTGACCAGTCTTAGCAGAAACTTCCACAAACTGAACCTCACCACCCATGGACTCAGGAATAACACCATGTTGAATGAGCTCATTGATCACACGATTAGGCTCGGCACCTGGCTTATCAATCTTATTGATAGCAACAATTAAAGGCACCTTAGCAGCATTAGCGTGTTGGATAGCTTCTAAAGTCTGAGGCATTACACCATCATCAGCAGCGACCACTAAAACTACAATATCAGTAACCTGAGCACCACGAGCACGCATTGCGGTAAAAGCAGCGTGACCTGGGGTATCTAAGAAGGTAATACCAGAGCCACTAGTGTCAATATGGTAAGCACCAATACGCTGAGTAATACCACCAGCCTCACCTGCTGCAACCTTAGACTTACGAATGAAGTCCAATAAGGAAGTCTTACCATGGTCTACGTGACCCATAATGGTAACAACAGGAGCACGTGGGAGAGCCTTAGCATCGTTTTGACGATCTGCTAATAAGGATTCCTCTAACTCGTTTTCCTTACGTAATACAGCCTTGTGGCCCATTTCCTCAACTACGATCTGAGCAGTGCCCTGATCAATAACTTGATTAATGGTTACCATCTCGCCTAACTTCATTAAGCACTTGATAACTTCAGCACTCTTAACGGCCATCTTCTGAGCTAACTCAGCTACGGTGATAGTCTCACCTAAGACCACTTCACGAGAGACTGGAGCTACTGGGCGGTTAAAGCCATGCTGTTGCTGGTTAGCTTTAGCAGCACCATTACCGCCACGCTGATTGCGTGAGGCAACCTTCTTACCTGCTCGAGCACGATTATTACCAAAGCTCTGAGACTCATTTTCCTCACGTTTCTTGGTAACAGTCTTGTTTCTATCGTTGCCACGGTGGCGGCCACGATTCTCTTCTTCACGCTCTTGACGGGCCTCAGCCTCACGAACATAAACGGAAGCGTTAGAAAGGCCATCGGACTCATTAAGGCGACGACGCTCCTCTTCTTCGGCAGCCCAACGCTCTTCATTTTCTTCTGCTAAGCGACGTGCCTCCTCTGCCTGACGGACAGTTTCAGCTTGTAACTTACGAGCCTGCTCTTCTTCTTGAGCACGCTTTAATTTGGCAGTTTCTGCATCTTCCACGCGAGTTTTCTCTTGGTTTTCCTTAGCCTTAGCAACAGCGGCAGCCTTAGCTTTTGCCTCTGCCTCTGCCTTCTTGGCCTTGGCCTCAGCCTCAGCCTTTGCTCTTGCTTCTGCTTCAGCCTTTGCTTTGGCCTTAGCTTCTGCTTCTGCTTTTGCCTTTGCCTCTGCTTCGGCCTTAGCCTTAGCTTCGGCTTCAGCCTTAGCATCGTAATTTAACTTTTTCTTATGAACTACTTGAACAGCCTTGCTCTTGCCAGAAGAGTTCTGCACTTTAACAGTTAAGTGGGGAGAACGCTTTAAAGACAAGCGTGAAGACTTATCGTCATTATTCTTTGTCTCATCTACCATGTGTTACTTTCCTCTTTACTGTTGAGCGGCATCACTAGCTTCAGACTTTTCATCCTTAAACCAAGTTAAATTGCGAGCACTCATAATCAGATCGCCAGCACGCTGTTCATCGATACCTAAATCTAAAAGATCATCGATAGCTTGCTCAGCTAAATCTTCTAAAGTCTTAATACCCTTACCAACTAATTGCATAGCAAGCTCAGTATCAAGACCAGAGATTTGCATTAACTCATCAGCACCTTGCTTCTTCAGCTGGTCTTCATGAGAGGCAATAGCCTTCTTAGCATTATCTTGTAAAGCCTTAACTAAATCTTCGTCTAAGCCTTCAATTTCTAAAAATTCTTCTGCTGGAACATAGGCAACTTCCTCTAAGGTATGGAAGCCAGCATCGGCTAATACCTGAGCAAAGTCCTCATCAATGTCTAAGTTCTCCACAAAGAACTTAACAATCTGAGCAGCCTCAGCAGCTAACTCCTTGTCCATCTCGCTTTCAGCCTTAACCTGGAGAGTCCAGCCTAAAACTTGAGAAGCTAAGCGTACATTTTGACCGTTACGACCAATAGCTAAAGCTAAATTATCATCAGCTACAGCTAAATCAATGCTGTGCTTTTCGTCATTAATTACAATGCGAGAAACCTCAGCAGGCTCCATAGCATTGGTTACGTACTGAGCAAGGTTCTCATCCCATAAGACCACATCAATGCGCTCACCAGAGAGCTCATTAGATACAGCCATTACACGAGCACCACGCATACCGATACAAGCGCCACGAGGGTCAATGCGCTTATCCTTAGAGCGTACGGAAATTTTGGCACGAGAACCAGGATCACGGGCCACACCCATAATCTCAATCACATCCTGACCAATCTCAGGAACTTCAATTCTAAAGAGCTCAGCTAAGAACTCTGGGGCAGTACGAGAACAGATTAACTGTGGGCCCTTACCTTCGGCCTTAATGTCGATAAGTAAAACACGAATACGATCGCCACGACCAAAAGTCTCATGAGGGATCATGTGCTCACGGCGTAAGATACCCTCAGCGCCATTACCTAAATCTAAGACCATAAACTCTCGGCTAGAACGCTTAACAGTGGCATTAACCACATGGCCTAATCTATCAACTTGCTCAGCAATTAATTGCTCACGTTCGGCATTTTTAACCTTTTGAGAGAGCACCTGCTTAGCAGTTTGGATGGTAATACGATCGAAAGTTACAGAAGGAATTTCATCTTCAATAATGTCGCCTTCTGCAATGTTAGGATACTCCTCACGAGCAGCGGCTAATGAAATTTCCTGAACAGGATTTGGCAATGGGCCATCAGTATCAACTACCGTCCAACGGCGGAAAGTAGTGTAACTACCTTCCTTACGATCGATGTCCACACGAACATCGATATCAACGGTGTACTTTTTCTTGGTGGCAGTAGCCAAAGCTGTTTCCAAAGCCTCGAAGATCTTCTCCTTTGGAATGGCTCTCTCATTGGAGAGCGCCTCGGCAATCTGAATGATTTCCTTACCCATTTGGTATAACCTCTATGATGATGCCTCAGCATCTCTCTTACATTAATGCCGAAAAGTCTGGAACGATACGCGCAAGAGATACATTCTCAAATGCGATAACCAATTCGCTCTTGGCAGTCTTGTCTAAAACAGTAAATGAACCATCGTCATTTACATTGATAAGCTTGCCTTCTACTTTACGTCGTCCTTGAGAGGCAATCTTTAATGACACGGTAACTTCTTGACCGACACTGTTTTGCATCTGCTCTTTAGTGAACAAGATGCGGTCTAAGCCAGGAGATGAAACCTCAAGAATATAAGCAGGATCAATTAAATCTGCAGTATCCAACAATGGGGATAAAGTGTTAGTGATCTCACCACATGCGTCTGCATCAACGCCATTTTCGCCCTCAACAAAGATCTGTAAATGGGCAGTATTTCTACCTACGCGATAGCGCAAGCCCCATAATTGCAGACCGTAAGATTGGACTATTGGCTCGATGAGCTCTTGAAGCTTTTGCTCTAAACTTCCAGCCATTAATACCTCAACAATAAAGGACAATAAGTAAACTTGAAATTACCATCTTATGTCTGTAGGCGCGCCTGACAAACACTAAAGCGCCTTGCCACTGAATTTCACTTTGTAGGGAATGATCAAGAGAGGGCTTGAAAGCCGTTGAAAGGTAATTTCTAGAAACAAAAAAGCCCCGATAAGGGGGCTTCTTTTCAAAGTTGCACCTTTTTGCAAGCGCAACTTGAAAGCTCTGTATCAAGAGCAACAATTTGACTTGCACGCCATCGGGCGATGACGTAGTAGCACTTGAGCTACCAAGTGGCTCAATTTATACCAAAATAGCGTTCAAAATGCAAGAGATATCTGTAGTATGCTATTAGCTAGACCTAGCTTAAGGAAAGACCTATGCCCTATTTTCGTTTAAAAGTTTTTTACTTTGCAGCTAAAAATCTCTCTTTTACCAAAGCTGCCCAAGATCTCTTTATTAGTCAGCCTGCCGTGACTAGACATATCAAGAATCTGGAAGATCAATACCAAGCATTGCTCTTTGAACGTCAAGGATCACAACTTAAGCTTACTGAGGCAGGTGAGCTACTTTTACATCATACTGAGCGCATCTTACAAGATTTTCATTCCTTACAATATGAAATGCATCTGTTACACAACGATCATGTAGGTCAATTGCGCCTTGGTGCTAGTACTACTATTGCCCAATATATCCTACCTCCCTACCTAGCAAGCTTTGCCCAAGACTTTCCTAATGCAGACATTTCTATGTTAAATGGCAACAGCCGCTTTATTGAGCACTCTTTAGATAGCCATACTATCGATCTGGGACTAATTGAAGGCATCACTCGTATGCCTATGTTCACCTACACCCCATTTTTAGAAGATGAATTGACTATTTTGACTTCAGGTAAAAACCATATTGGACGTAATGGAACTTTAACTATAGAGGAGTTTAAAAAGCTACCTTTAGTCTTACGTGAACGCGGCTCAGGAACTTTAGATGCCATTGAGCAGAGTCTACTTAGCCAAGGCATTAAACTTAGTGATCTTAATATTCGTATTTATCTGGGCAATACTGAAGCGATTAAGCTCTTTATTCAAAACTCTGAAAGTTTGTGCATACTATCACGTAATGCCGTTAAAAGTGAGGTTAAAGCAGGTCTATTACGCCCTTTGAGCATCACTAATTTAAAATTCACCCGCTCATTGTGCTTTGTGCAAGCCCCTGGTCCACAAACTCCTTTAGTATTGCGCTTTATGGACTATGTCACTAAAGAGGCTCAAAAGGCCACTCCTATAACTTTTTAGTTATCTAGTCATAACAAAAAGTTATAGGCTATAAAAAAAGATCATTAGACCATACGTTTAATAAAGAGTATCTTACCAATCACATCTTAAAGAGACAGTAAAACTTGCAAGCCCAACTGAAATACTTTTGATGTCGCAAAAAACAATTACTACGCCTTACTTTTTAGAGTTAAGAATATGTTTAAAAAAGGACATCGCGCCAATACACTTAATGGAGTGCTACTTGTTGCCCTCTTCTCATTAGCTGCTTTTTATATGGCTAATTTGGAAATGGTTAGAAGCTTATCCTTAAGTCCTTTGATTGTAGGTATTTTATTAGGCACCTTATATGCAAATACGCTGCGTTCTAAGCTACCTGATGAGTGGCTTCCTGGCATTAAGTTTTGCACTAAGCAAGTATTACGTACAGGTATTGTACTCTATGGTTTTAGATTAACTTTAGCTGATGTCTATGCTGTAGGTCTGCCTGCGGTGGTAGTTGATGTCATTATTGTCTCAGGCACCTTAGGTATTGGCATGCTCTTAGGCAAGCTCTTAAAGATGGATACTCAGACTACTTTAATGACTTCTACTGGTAGCGCTATTTGTGGTGCAGCCGCAGTCTTAGGTGCTGAGAGTGTAGTTAAGTGCCCAAGCCATACTACTGCAGTAGCGGTATCTACTGTAGTGATCTTCGGTACTATTGCTATGTTCTTATACCCTGTGATGTATCACAGTGGTTATTTAACTGCTTTAGGTGATGTTGGTACTGCTATCTATACTGGCGCTACTTTACATGAAGTAGCTCACGTAGCAGCAGCAGGTAATGCTATGGATCCTAGCGATGCCTTAGGTATTGCAGGAACTGCTACCATTACTAAGATGATCCGTGTCATGCTCTTAGCCCCTGTGCTAGTTATTATGGCTCTTGTGCTCTCTTCAGTGCGCAAAAACCCAACTCAAGAGCGTGCCAAGATCACTATCCCTTACTTTGCCATTGGCTTTATTTTAGTTATCGTGCTCAATACCTTTATTGGTCAATACTATAACGTTCCCAACGTTAAAGACATTCCATTTAATGGTACCATTGAGTATATCGATACCTTCTTACTAACCATGGCTATGACTGCCTTAGGTATTGAAACTAGCATTGACAAATTTAAGGCTGCAGGTGCCAAGCCTTTTGTGTTGGCCTTACTGCTCTTTGTCTGGCTCTTAGTAGGAGGTTACTTCTTATCCTTGTACATTCCTAAGTTCTTCATGTAAGAGCTTAAAACAAAACCTGGGTGCTCACTAAATATCTATTGTGTGTGTGATCTTATAGTGAGCACCACGCCTGGTGATGAACAAAAAGTGGCAATTATTTAAAAAAATCACTTGACTTTTGAAATAAATTGCCACAAAATTTATACTAACAACTACAATGTCGCTAGCCATCTTGCATAGGGGTGGCTAGCATCCTAAATAATTTGTAGTCTCACATGCTACTCCTTGTACTTTCTGCGTGAAATTCTCAATACACACCATAAGTGCACTCTAGTGCTTATTCTCATATCACCCCCTACCTACTTGTTAACCCCAAATCAGATCTTTAATGCTAAAATGGAAACTCGAACCGTAAGGTAACAGTGGCTGCATTAAGCCGTGGGATAGACTGGCAACCTTACGGTTCGGCTTTTTGTAAGTCAAACACTGATTTTCTTTGATACTTCCATGGCTAAGCTGATTTCATCATTTGTTTTATTAATAGCATCTTTCTTTGTGATCTCCTGTAGCTCCTTACCTGAAGGTGCCAGTGCCCCTAAGCTTAGGGTAGAGAGTCTGAGCTTGTCTCATCAAGGCGGCGAGCCTCAATTTATTATTAACTATACTTTAGAGCATGCTTCACAAAGCGCTCTTAGTGTGCAAGCTCTTGAAGCTGATATCTTTTTAAACAATGTCAAAGTTGCAACCTTGTACCAAGATAAAATTAAAGACCAAATAGTTGCTCCTCATGAAAAGCAACAATTTGAACTTTTAGTTCCTGTTAATTTAGTCGGCGCAGCTAGCATTGACTCTTTGTCTAACAACTCTCTTTTAGTGCTCCAAGGATCCTGCGCTCTAAGCGTTCACTTTACTGATGACGAGGATTTAAAGAGCTTTAACCCTAGCTATAGCTATTCTGGCTTAGTTAGAGTAGTGCGCTAAACTGTTTTATCTCTTTATTTTTAAGGTATGTCTATGGCTTTTCACGTTCGCTCTAGCCAATCATTTGAGCCTCGCGTAGGTACAGCTCAATTTGTTTTTGGCGTTATCTATGTACTCATAACATTAATTGCGCTCTCTTTAGCTTTTTATGTGCGCACTATAGGTCAAGATGGCTATTTACAGTTTTTTATGGCCGTACTCTTTGCCATTATGGCCGCTAAGTCTTTCTTTATTAGCCGCCGCATTAAACACTTAATTGAAAATGGCACTTATTGTGAAGCAGAGGTAGACTCTTGTGAGCCAGTAAGAGGCATCACTGTTATTAAGGGCATTATTGATGTCCCTGAGTTTGGTTTGATATACATTGAATCCCGTCTCGTTGGTGAAGCTCCTGCTCATGAAATTAAGCGCTACTTACAAGAGCACAAGCAAACCAAACTTCCTGCTTTAATTGTCGGTTTGAAGAGCAAGAAGCCACGCGGCATGTTCACCATCAAGTGCAAGAACGGCCACTTCCTTGAAGAATCAGCTCAGCTTAAGAGCAAGGATGCTGGCAAGACAGAAGATACTAACACTCAAGATGCTGCTCAGTAGGCAGCCTCACACGGCACAAGCGAGCCTATAGCTCGCTTTTTTTGTGCTATAAGCTTGCATAGTTGCCCTTGCTATCTTAGGATCTAAGATTGACTTTTACGGCAGAGCCGCAAAATAAGCTTTATTTCAGGGAGGCTGCGCTAAAGAGCACGTAGTTTCACCTTGCTTTTATTAAATTTGGAGCTCATCTAATGTCTCTTGTTTCTATCAAAGATGTATTAAACCATCAATGCACTGTAGGTGATACCATCACAGTTGGCGGCTGGATCCGTACCCGCCGTGATTCTAAAGCTGGCTTTTCTTTCTTGGCGGTAAATGATGGCTCCTGCTTCAATAATCTTCAGGTCGTTGTTGCCTCTGACTTAAGCAACTATGAAAGTGAAGTATTAAAGCTCACTACCTCTTGCTCCGTCATGATTGAGGGCCAACTAGTTGAATCCCAAGGCCAAGGTCAAGATGTTGAGCTTAAGGCTACTAAGGTTCAAGTATTAGGCTTTGTTGAAGATCCTGATACCTACCCAATGTCTGCTAAGCGTCACTCTGTTGAGTACTTACGTGAGTATGCTCACTTACGTCCACGCACTAATTTAATTGGTGCAGTAATGCGTATTCGTAACTCCTTAGCGTATGCTTTGCACTCTTTCTTCCAAGAGCGTGGCTTTATGTGGGTTTCTACCCCTCTTATTACTGCCTCTGACTGCGAAGGTGCTGGTGAGATGTTCACCGTTACCAACTTTAACCTAGACGACCTGCCAAAGAATGACCAAGGCAAGGTTGACTACAACCAGGACTTCTTTGGTAAACACGCTTACTTAACAGTATCTGGTCAGTTAAATGTTGAAACTTATGCTTGCGCTTACTCCAAGGTTTACACCTTTGGCCCTACTTTCCGTGCAGAAAACTCTAACACTACCCGCCACTTAGCTGAGTTCTGGATGTTAGAGCCTGAGATGGCTTTTACTGACTTAGATGGCTGTGCGGCTGTTGCTGAGGATATGCTCAAGTATGTCTTTAAGCGCATTTTAACCGAGCGTGCTGATGATATGGCCTTTATTGCTGAGCGTGTTGATAAAAATGCTATCACTCGTTTAGAAAACTTCATCAAGGCTGACTTTGCTCAGGTTGACTACACTGACGCTATCGAGATTTTAAAAAGCTGTGGTAAGAAGTTTGAAAACCCAGTTGAGTGGGGTATTGACTTACAGTCTGAGCACGAGCGCTACTTAGCTGAAGAACACTTCAAGTCTCCTGTAGTTGTTAAGAACTATCCAAAGGACATTAAGGCCTTCTATATGCGCCAAAACGATGATGGCAAGACTGTAGCTGCTATGGACGTTTTAGCCCCAGGTATTGGTGAAATTATCGGTGGTTCTCAACGTGAAGATCGCTTAGACCTCTTAGACAAGCGTATGGAAGAAATGGGCTTAAATAAGGACTCTTACTACTGGTATCGCGATTTACGTCGCTATGGCTCTGTACCTCACTCTGGCTTTGGTTTAGGCTTTGAGCGCTTAATCGTTTATATCACTGGCGTAGGCAACGTACGTGATGCTATTCCTTTCCCACGTACTCCACGTAATGCCGATTTCTAAAAGTTAGCCTCTGCTAATGTTAGTTAAATAATAGAGAAGCCTGACACTTAGTGTTAGGCTTCTTTATTTATTTATGTGAGGCATATGACAAATATCTTATTACGTACTAGAATACTAGTTTCTAGTGCTGTACTATAATTGCTAAGGACTTTCTAGTTTTATTTATTATCGTAACTAGTGTACTAGTTGGTAGAACTGATTGTGAGACCTCAAAAGTGCACTTAAACTCAACAGAGGCATCCAAAATTATGTCAGTAGCTAGCACTATTAATCTTCCTAAATTAAGACTCTCCCCTAAAAAAGTCATTAGTCCCCAAATCTATGACTTTTTACGCAAACACATTACCGAAGCTACTATTAAGCCAGGAACTTTAATCTCTGAAAACTCCCTATCAGTACATTTTAATGTCTCTCGTCAACCAGTTCGTGAAGCTCTCATGCGCCTAAGCTACGAAGGCTTATTATCGGTCTTGCCTCAACGAGGCTCCATTGTAGAGCGCATTTCTGTCAGCGAGTTAGTGCAAACTGTCTTTGTTCGTACTGCCATAGAAAAAGAGTGCGTGCTTAATATCACTAAGCTTGATGAGCGCACCAAGAAAAAATGCTTGAGCCAAATTGAAAAAGTACTTGAACTTCAACACAATATTCAGCACGATGAAAACTTCAAGTCTAACTACTTAAGCTTAGACGATCTCTTCCATGAGTGTCTGTGTAACCTATCTTGTGCACCTATGGCGTGGAATACTATTCAAAGTATTAAGGGGCAAATGGATCGCATTAGATTCTTGTCTTTTGAAGCTGAAGGGCATGCCGAAGGGGTAACCCATGAGCACGATGAAATCTTTGAGCGCTTAAAGAACGACGATATTGTCGGCGCCACTGACTTATTAACTGAACACTTAAGTCAGATCATCAATACTCACAAGCCTATCATGAAGCGCTATAGTGAGTGGTTTAGTGATGGTACCCACAATTTTGATGAATAAGAAAAGCCCCTCTATATGAGGGGCTTTTTAGTTTTGAGGGGCCCTTAACGTAGGCCTATAGTCAAACTAGTCTTCGTTTTCAAACCATTCAGCATATTTCTTGCGAATTGACTTATGGGTTATCATCACCTCGTGCAAGTGGGAGTTTAATAACTCCTTAGCTTGGTCATACTGGTAATTTTCAATACAAGAAACAATGGCCTCATGATCTGCAATCAAGCTCTCTAAAGGAGACTCTACACCCATAGACAAATAGCGAATGCGATCTAATTGTCCCTTGCAAGACTGAACTACCTGCCAGGTCATAGCGCAATCAGAAAAGAGGCAGATTAACTCATGGAACTTATCATCTAATGGTAAGAAAGAACCTGCCAGATTATTCGGGTCACTTTTTTTCTTTTGCTCTTCCAGATTATCTTTTAGCTTATGCAAAATCTTGGTGTACTTACCTACAGAAAGTTTAGATATATTGTCGATACTAGAACACTCTAAAGAAGAACGAATAAAGACCACTTGGCGCAGATCACTGACAGAAATCTTTTTAACTACTGTACCCTTTTGCGGCATAACCGAGATTAAGCCATCATGTTCTAAAGAATTGAGTGCTTCACGCACAGGCTGACGAGAAACTTTAAAATGGGCCGAGAGCTCATTTTCTGAGATGGTAGAGCCAGGTCTAATGTTGGCTGAGGTTATTTGATAGCGTAAGAACACGTATATTTGTGCAGATATAGTTGACTTATTTGATAAGCGCAATCGTGGCAGATCCATCTCTTCCTCTCGTTTTTTGGCTTTTGGTAGTGCTTCTTATTTAGCTTACGCTCTTTTACCTCGAAAACTCAACTATTTTTTTAATCTAGGATCCTAGAGAGCAACTAAGGCGCTCTTGAGTTCAAGAGCGCCTTAGCTTTCAGGAAAAAGCAATCTTTAATTAAAAGTGAATTTGCACCTTCATAGTATCAGGAGAAAGTGCTGCTTCCATAGCTTGTTGGATATCCTTAGCCTCATAAGATGCGCTCAATAGAGGGAGCGGATCAATAAGACCACGCTCTAAAGCGCTCACACATGGACCAAACTCCTCATAGAAGCGGAATACTGAATTCCACTTTAAGCCCTTAACAGCAAAAGCACCTAAATCAGTAGGCTGATGACCTGAGCCATACATACCAACTTGAGAGACTACACCTTCAGGACGAGTCATCTTCATAGCCTGTTGTGCAGCAAATCCATTGCCTGTAGCTTCAATGCAGCAATCAAAGTGGCCCTTATTCTCACACCACTTTTCAATTTGTTCAGGATTGGTCTTAGAATTACATACCTCATCAGCCCCCATCTTAAGGGCAATATCTAAAACCTGGTCACGAATATCAACTACAGTGACACGATCAGCACCTAATGTCTTAGCAGCGGCAGCACATAAACAACCAATTGGACCTGCGCCCATCACTAAGACATTCTTACCAATAACATCACCTAAGCAATGAACACCATTATAAGCAATACCTAAAGGCTCAGCAAAAGCAGCCACCTCAGGCTTCATGTTCTTAACTACGCGGCATTGAGCTTCATGAACTACTATCTTCTCACTAAATAAGCCTTGGACATGAGGGAAAGTAGCAGCAGATCCTAAGTGGCGCATATTGAGACAGTAAGAGTATTTACCAATACGGCAGTACTCACAATCAAAGCAAGGACGAGCAGGACGTAAGATTACCATGTCACCAGCTTTTAAGCCCTTAACATTAGCGCCTACTTCCTCAACAATACCGCAACCTTCGTGGCCCATAACAATAGGTTCACGTACCACAATAGCAGTACCAATGCCACCTTCTGTATAATAGTGTTGATCAGAGCCACAAATACCGCCAGCTAAAATCTTAACCTTGACTTCACAAGCTTCTTTAATCACTGGCTCAGCAATATCTTCAAAACGAATATCGCCCTTTCCGTGTAATACACATGCCTTCATAAAACTATCCTCGTGATGGTGTTGTTAGTGAGTTTTGCTAACTTGGATCCTACAATACAACACCCATCAAAAAATGAAAGTTACATCACATAATTAAAAATATATTGAAGATAATTTACAGGGTATTTTCTAGTTAAACGCCTTAGCTATGCCCTTTAGCAGTGCTGTATAAGTCAGTGGCTGTTTTGTCAAATATTTGATTTATGTCACATATTTTAAATTCTTGGATTCTTGTATACAAGCACCTTTAAAACAGCATTGATATGCCATTTATAGCTATTTTTAGTTCCAAAATAAAGAGCATTATCTATGCAGAAAAAGCATAAAATGTGATGTACCACGCAAACATATGATCTTATTTTGGCTATTCTGTAGCCAATCCCAAGCAATTTGGGATCCCACTATTATGTGTTTTGAGGATTTGTCATGAAGTTAGTTAAGTCTTTATTAGCCATCAGTGCTGCTGCCGTATTAGCAGCTGTGCCATTAAGCTCTGCTCAAGCAAAGAGCTATCGCGTTATCTTTGCAGGTTACTTCGGTCCTGATCATCCAAACTCCAAGATGATGGAGCACTTTAAAAATGAGCTCGAGCAAGTTTCTGATGGTCAGTTCAAAGTTACCTTAAAGCCAAACAATGAAGCTGGCGGTGAAGAGAAGATCATGGAGCTTTGTAAGCGTGGTACTATTCAGATTGCCCAAGTTGGTGGTTTGATTAAGAACGATGAGCCTATGATCGGTGCTTGGGAGCAGCCTTTTGTTATCAATGGCTGGGATCACGCCCGTGAAGTATTCTTATCTGGTGGCATGAAGCAATTTGAAGGCGATTATACTGCTAACTCAGGCGCACGTATTGCTGGCGTTATCGTCAACGGCTTCCGTCAGATTTCCTCTTCCTTTGCTGTTACCAATATGGAAGAGTTAGGCAAGATGAAGATTCGTACCCCATTAAACGAAGTCTTCGTACAGTTATTCAAGGCCTTAGGCACTAACCCAACTCCACTCCCAGCTACTGAGCTCTACACTGCTTTAGAGACCAAGGTAGTAGACGGTCAAGACAACCCTTATTCTATGGTTAAGTCCATGGGCTGGTGGGAAGTTAACAAGTACATGTTAGAAAGCCGCCACATCTTCTCTCCTACTTTCGTATTAGTTAACGATAAGTGGTACGGCAAGTTAGACGAGCAAGCTAAGGGCTGGTTTGACACTGCTATGGACAATGCCGTTAAGTACAATTGGGAAATCTCTGAGAAGGATGAGGCAGATACTGTTGAGTTCTTCAAGCAAAATGGTGTAACAATCACCGTTCCAAGCGATGAGTTCAAGGCCCAAATGGTTAAGGCTGCTGAACCTGCTTGGCAGTGGTTTGATAAGGAAGTTCCAGGTTCCAAGGCTATTCGTGATTACTGCGCGAGCGTAGATCCTGCCAAGAAGTAAGATAATCTCAACTCATCTTAATTAATAACTAAAAGCTAGGCTCAGACACCCGAGCCTAGCTTATCTAAAAATAGTGACATCAAGTTAAGCTTTCTATTTTTCTTAGTGCACGCGCACGTATATAACGTTAATCATCGCTATTTATGGCCATTGGCACGGGATTACTGTGTCCAAAAATCAAATAGTGTTCGCGCACAATAAAGAAGGATGCTCCCCTATGGAAAATCTCATCAATATTGCCAGCAAGATTAATAAAGGATTGTGCTGTGCACTCCTTATTACCATGGTAGGCTTTGTCTTTGCCAATACCGCTTTACGTTACTTTTTTAACTCAGGCATTATTATTACTGAAGAGTTAGTTCGCTACCTTTTCTTATGGGCCATCTATTTAGGCATTATCTCTGTATGGTTTACTCGTGGCCATATTAGAGTTACCACTGTCACCGATCGTTTAACCCCGCGCCAAGCCATTTACTTTTCTGTCATTTTTGAAGCTGTCTCTATATTTGTGCTCTTGACCTTAAGCTATGGCTCCTATTTGTACTACATTGATACTACTACAGTAGGTCAGGTAACAGGCATTCCTTACTCTGTCATGATCTTAGCCGTCTTAGTTGGTACTTTAGCTTGTTCTATCATTAGCGTAGCTCACATTAAACAAGATTTAGCGTTATTAAAGCATGATGATGCTACCTTAGAGCGCTTAGCTAAAGAAGCTAATGCCTTAACTGCTGACAACGCCGATCAAGAAAGCATTGCTCAAGCTGAGCAAGCTCGCAACAATAAACAATAAGGGCTTTTATATCATGGAACTGTTTATCTTCTTAGGCTCCCTGTTCACCCTCTTGTTTACAGGTATGCCAATTGCCATTGTGCTCTTCATTTGCTGCTTAATCCTACTATGGTTCTTAGATATGGGCGATTTGCCATATCAGCTCTCTTTCCAAGTAGTAAGTGGTACTGACAACTATATTTTAATTACCGTGCCTTTCTTCATCTTAGCAGGTGAGATTATGAAGCACGGCGGCATTTCTAAACAATTAATCGAATTTGCTCAAGCTATTGTAGGCCGTTTTAGAGGCGGTTTAGGTTATGTAACCATCTTAGCTTGTATGCTCTTTGCTGGTCTTTCTGGTGTGGCTATTGCTGACGTATCAGCTTTGGGCGGTATGTTAATTCCAATGATGGTAGCCGCAGGTTATGACAAGTCTCGTGCCACTGGTTTAGTTTGCTCCTCAGCTTTAACTGCTCCAATTATTCCACCATCACTGCCAATGATTATCTTAGGTGTAACTGCAGGTCTATCTATTGGTAAGCTCTTCGTGATGGGCATTGTACCAGGCATTTTATTAGGCCTCTCCATTATGACTGCTTGGTTTATCATGGTACGTCGTGATGGCATTACTGATGTTGTTAAGGTTCCTGCCAAGGACATCTTACCTATTACCATCAAGGCCTTACCTGCCATTATGTTACCTATTATTATCATTGTAGGTATTCGTATGGGTGCTTTCACCCCAACTGAAGGTGGTGCAGTAGCCTGTGTTTATGCTTTCTTAGTATCAACCTTAATCAACCGTCAATTAAAGCTTTCTAAGATCCCTCAGCTTTGTTATGACGCTATGCGCTCTACTGGTGTAGTGATGTTTATCGTAGGTGGTGCTAGTGCTGTAGGCTGGATGATCACAATGGCTGACGTACCTGCTCAATTAGTAGAGCTTATGTCAGGATTAGTTGAGCATAAGGTCTTATTATTAATCGTACTTAATATTCTCTTATTAGCCTTAGGCATGGTAATGGATATCACCCCAATTACCTTAATCTTCACCCCAGTATTATTCCCATTAGTGGAAGCTGCAGGTATTGATGTCTACTACTTTGCCGTTATCATGATTATGAACTTATGCTTAGGCTTACTTACCCCTCCTGTAGGTACTGTACTCTACATTGGTTGCTCAGTAAGTAACTTAAAGATGGGCCAAATCGTCCGTGGTATTGGACCGTTCTTAATTGCCGAGTTCTTATTCTTAATCGCTTGCTTGGTCTTCCCAGGTATTATTACCGCCCCTACAAGCTGGTTTGGCTACTAAATTAACCTAGGCTGCAAGATATCTTGCAGCCTTAACTTAGCTCCCTCTATGGCTAAGAAACCTAACCTAAAAATGTCTGTACTCCATTGCACCACTAAGCCACCACCTTATGTGCCATGGAGTTTTTTGCTTTATTAAGCCTAGATTTAACTGGAATAATCCTATAAGATCTCTTATTGTATTCATGCTTAATAGTTGTTTTAGTTGTAGGACTTATAATGAGTTTACTCATTCTCACTTTTAGTCACCTACCAAGAAAATTAGAGGTTCCCTTGACATGTCTGTTGCATGTACTGTAGTTCTACCTAAAATTCGCATTTCTTCACAAAAAGCCATTAGCCCTCAGATCTATGACTTTTTACGTAAGCATATTACTGAGACAACCATTGTCCCTGGCACCACCTTGTCAGAAAACGCCCTTTCTGAACAATTTAAAGTCTCCCGCCAACCTGTAAGAGAAGCACTCATGCGTTTGAGTTATGAGGGCTTATTATCCATCTTGCCGCAACGTGGATCTATTGTAGAGCGCATTTGCATCAAGGAGCTAGAACACACTTCCTTTGTTCGTGCTGCCATTGAAAAAGAATGCGTAGCTAATATGGATAATTTAGAAGAGCGTTTCATCAATACCCGTATCACTCAATTACAAAAGCTACTTACACTCCAGCGTAATATTGAGCATGATGAGAATACTCGCGCTAACTACTTAGCTTTAGACGATCGCTTCCATGAGTGTATCTGCTCTCTTTCTGGATCCAATATGGCTTGGAGCACTATTCAAGGCATAAAAGGCCAGATGGATCGTATTCGTTTCCTCTCTTTAGAGTCCATTTCTCCTATTGACTCTATTACTGATGATCACGAAGAGATATTCAATTACTTAAAAGAGCGCGATATCCCGAATTGCCAGAAGGCTATTGCCAAGCACTTACGCCAAATTATTAATGTCCACCAGACTATTGTGCACAAATACCCAGACTGGTTCACTTTTGACTCACTGCAAACCATTAAAAGACGCAACTCTGACGAGAAATAAGCCCCATATTAAAAAAGGCCCAGGGTTATCAAACCTTGGGCCTTTTTGACCTTTAAATGGCTAAAGCTTAATCCATACGCTTGAAGATTAAAGAGCCATTGGTACCACCAAAACCGAAGCTGTTAGAAATGGCGTACTCAATGTCGTGCTTGAGAGCAACATTTGGCACTAAGTTGAAATCGCCAACTTCCTCAGCTGGGTTCTCTAAATTGATAGTTGGAGGGCAGATCTGATCGCGTACGGCTAATACAGTGATAATAGCCTCAATAGCACCTGCTGCGCCTAATAAGTGGCCCGTCATAGACTTGGTGGAGCTCATTACAGTGTTCTTTGGAGCATCACCGAAAATAGCCTTAGCAGCACGTAACTCAGAGATATCACCTACGTGAGTAGAAGTACCGTGAGCGTTGATATAACCTACTTGCTCTGGCTTAATGCCAGCGTCATTTAAGGCATTTTGCATAGCACGGCGAGCACCATCACCATCTTCTGGAGTTGCAGTCATGTGGTAAGCATCGCCTGACATACCAAAACCTACTAACTCAGCATAGATCTTAGCGCCACGAGCTTTAGCGTGCTCATACTCTTCTAATACTAAAACGCCTGAGCCATCGCCTAAAACGAAACCATCACGGCCCTCATCCCATGGACGTGAAGCTTTCTCTGGCTCATCATTACGAGTAGAAAGAGCCTTAAGGGCACTAAAGCCACCAATACCCATAGGGGTAGAAGCCTTTTCAGCACCACCTGCTAACATAACATCAGCATCGCCTGCAGCAATTAAACGAGCAGATAGACCAATGGCATGAGTACCAGAGGCACAAGCAGTTACAGAAGCTAAGTTAGGGCCTTTGAGACCTTTAAGGATGGATAAATGACCTGAAACCATATTAATAATGGTTGAAGGTACAAAGAATGGGCTAATGCCCTTGATGCCCTTTTGGGCTAAACCATTGATATTCTGCTCGATAAGACCTAAGCCACCGATACCAGAACCAATCATCACACCACAACGCTCGGCGTTCTCTTCAGTGATTTGTAGCTTTGAATCTTCAAAAGCCATTAAACCAGCAGCAATGCCGTACTGAATGAACGGATCCATCTTGCGCTCGTCTTTGCGACTAATACCCCAGTCTGCAGGTACGAAATCCTTAACTAGGCCAGCGATTTTTACGCTAAAGGCGCTGGTGTCGAAATGCTCAATGGTGGAAATGCCGCTCTTACCAGCGAGTAAGGCCTTCCATGAATCTTCTGCGGTATTGCCCACTGGACTTAACATGCCAAGACCGGTCACTACTACCCTGCGCTTTTGCACCGTTAATGCCTCCAAAAAAATAAAAACTGTGCTTAATACTAAACGAGTGCTGTCAATGCTAGTTGTTATTAAGCTGACGAATACTTAAAGTCCTTTGTTTTTACAGGGCCAAGGATCTTAAACCCTACCAATGCAAACAGTATCACAAAATGAGTAATTGAGCAAAAATTTGCGGCCCTACAAACAAAATAAGCAAGCCAAGGCTTGCTATTTTGCGGAGGCCATCACTGACCTGAGATACTTTTGCTCTACCAACGGCTCAGCTTGAAAACAAGCTTCGCCGCTGGAATTAACACAAGTATGTGCGCGGTATAATACCGCAGCTCACATTACTCCTTGTGAGAATTGATGTAGTCAATAGCAGCCTGAACAGTATTGATTTGCTCGGCTTCCTCATCAGGGATTTCAGTCTCGAAAGCTTCTTCGAAAGCCATGATAAGCTCTACAGTATCTAAAGAGTCAGCGCCAAGGTCATTAACAAAAGAAGCCTCAGGTACAACATCTTCTGGCTTAACAGCTAACTGCTCAACGATGATGGCCTTTACACGTTCTTCAATGTTCTCGCTCATTTTTACCCGTCAGAGTGCGCTTGCACTTCTGTCCTATAGTTAATATTAACCAACCTGAGTTGGCAAAAGAAAAACCGAGTGTTGCAAGCTAATGCAGCTTTACTTCACCTAATACTTTTAAGCGTTTTTAAGCTGTTGTTAACTGCCTAAAGGACGCAAAGCTTGGAACTGTTCAAATAATTTATGGCTTTCATCCACTGAGCAAGCCCAGTGGCTTTTGCCACTATCTCTATAACGGTTCGAGGCTGATTATATACAATTACGTCCTTTATTGGTAGTGCGCTATAAGCAAAAAGCCCCTAAATTTCTATTAATTTGTGAAAGTTCACAAATTACCTATACTAAAGGGAAAAACACCTTTGCATAGATAACACATTATACGCAGTACATACCACCATTAACGTCTAAAGTAGTACCAGTAATGTACTTAGCACCATCAGAAGCTAAGAAAATTACTGCATTGGCAATATCATCAGCACTGCCCATGCAGCCTAAAGGTACAGCCTTTAATAAGTTTTCTTTAATCTCATCGCTTAAAACTGCAGTCATGTCAGTAGTAATAAAGCCTGGGGCTACACAGTTAACAGTGACATTACGAGCAGCTAATTCCTTAGCTAAAGACTTAGAAAAACCAATTAAACCAGCCTTGGCTGCAGCATAGTTACACTGACCTGCATTGCCTGTCTCACCTACTACAGAGGTGATATTAATGATGCGGCCATTGCGCTTTTTCATCATGCCGCGCATAACTAACTGACATAACTTGGAAACAGCAGTTAAATTGCAAGCAATAACTTGATCCCACTCTTCGTCTTTCATGCGCATGAAAAGATTATCACGAGTAATACCAGCGTTATTAACCAATACATCAACGCTGCCACCAGCTTTCTCTTCAACAGCTTTAATAAAGTCAGCAAAAGTGCTTGGCTCTAAAGAGTTCAAGACTAAGCCATAACCCTTACCGTTTAAATATTCGGTAATATTATCAGCTCCGCTTTGAGAGGTTGCAGTACCAATAACAGTGGCATTTAAAGCAGCAAAGCCCTCAGCAATAGCACGACCAATACCACGACTAGCACCTGTTACTAAAACTACCTTACCAGCAAAATCTAAATTCATAATCACAAATCCTTAAGCTTAAGCGTTGAGGCTCTCTAATACCTTAGCAATATCCTCATCAGAAGAGATATTTCCAGTAATCAAGGTCTTATCAATCTTGCGATTTAAGCCACATAATACCTTGTTTGGACCAACTTCGATTAAAGCTTCAATACCATCAGCTTTCATCTTTTGTACGGTCTCAACCCAACGTACAGAACCAATTAACTGCTTAACTAAGCAATCAATAATAGCACCTTGAGCTACTACAGGAGCAGCTAAGACATTGGCATAAACTGGAATAGAAGCATCAGCTAAGGAGATATCGGATAAAGCAGCAGCTAACTTGTCGGCAGCACTTTGCATCATAGGGCAGTGAGATGGAACGCTCACAGGTAAAGGAACACAGCGACGGGCGCCTTGAGATGCAAAGTACTCACCAGCACGAGCTACAGCATCCTTAGCACCAGAGATAACTACCTGACCTGGAGTATTGAAATTAGCAGCCCAAACAGCATCACCTTCGGCACTTACCTGAGCACAGCCATTGATGATAACCTCATCTTCCAAACCTAAAACAGCCATCATGGCACCAACACCAGCAGGAACAGCCTCTTGCATGGCTTGGCCACGTAAACGCACCAAGCGTACAGCATCAGCAAAGGAAATAGCATCAGCGGCGACTAAAGCGCTGTACTCACCTAAAGAGTGGCCTGCACAGGCACGTGGCTCAGAGCCATCTAAAGCCTTAACAAAAGCACGGTAGGCAGCAACAGAGGCAGTTAAAATAGCAGGCTGAGTAATCTCAGTCTTGTTTAACTCACTCTCAGGGCCAGTTAATACGATCTTCTTCAGATCATAGCCTAAAGCATCATTGGCTTCTTCAAAAGTCTTGGCAACAATATCGTTGGCCATGAAAGACTCTAACATGCCAACGCTCTGAGAGCCCTGACCAGGGAAAACAACTGCAAATGACTTCATAAAAAACTCCAGGATAGCTCCTGACTCCTGTCAACAATTAAAACCAACCATCTATTATTAGCACTACTAAGGTCTAATATTAAATAAGATCTGTTAAATATGACGTACCCGTCACTAAGTGCCGATGGCAGGAGGGAAAAGGCAGAGAAGCAAGGCTCAAGTCTTAAAGCTTGAGCCTGTAAATACTTAGTAACGAATTAAGGCAGAGCCCCATACAAAGCCGCCACCAAAAGACTCTAATAAGAGGTTTTGACCACGAGTAATACGACCTTGACGGATACCTTCATCTAAAGCTAAAGGTACAGAGGCAGCAGAAGTGTTGCCATGTTTGTCTAAAGTGACAATAACTTGAGACATATCAAGCTTGAGCTTGCGAGCAGTGGCAGCAATAATACGTAAGTTAGCTTGGTGAGGCACTAAAAAGTCCAATTGCTCCTCGCTCATATTGGCCATAGTTAAAGTGTCTTTAACTAGATTAGAGAGCATGGTAACAGCATGCTTAAAGACCTCATTACCTTTCATAAAGAGATAAGCATCATCATTGACGCAAGTGCCTCTTTTAGGAAAAGGTAAACGTAATAAGTCTCCACAAGTAGGATCAGAGGCCAGCTTAATAGCAATAGTGCCTTGCTCTTGAGAGGCACCTAAAACTACCGCACCTGCACCATCACCAAAAAGGATAATGGTAGATCGATCTTGAGGATCGCAAGCGCGAGATAAAGTGTCCGAACCAATAACTAAGACATTCTTAGCTTGACCTGTAATAATCATGTTATGGGCTACACTATAGGCATAGCTAAAACCTGCACAAGCAGCAGCTACATCAAAAGCAATTGCGCCCTTAATGCCAAGACCTAAGGCAATCTCACAAGCAGTCGATGGGAAAGCATTTTGTGATGAAGTAGTAGCACAAACAATAGCATCAATAGCACTTGCTTCTAAAGATGCAGCTTGCAATGCCTTCTTGGCTGCTTCAATACCCATAAAGGCAGCGGTTTCTTGATCATTGGCCACACGTCTTTCGTGAATGCCAGTACGCTCCACAATCCATGTATGGGAGGTTTCCACCATCTGCTCTAGATCGGCGTTAGTTCTAACCTGGACAGGTAAATAACCGCCAGTACCTAAAATTCTGCTATACAACAAATGCTTCACCACTCTCTGCTTAGAAAAAGAAAGTTTAAAAGTCTAAATCGCACATTTTGCCATCAAACTAGCAATTATGATAGCCATAGAGAAAAAAATCTCAAGACTAAATATCTAGCAACTGTGCTTGCATCTTAGAGGACAGTTGGGCATGAGCCACTTTAGCCGCCTCAACTACTGCTACCGCTAAAGCTTCTTTACCTGCGCTGGCATGTGACTTGATGACTAAACCATTGACACCTAAAAGCACTGAACCATTGTACTGCCACGGCAAGAGCCATTGCGGACGTGCCATTTTAGAAAAGAATTTCTTCATCCCCGTGCCATTAGCATACAGATCCGCTACCCCTTCGGCAGCCTTAAGTGCAATATTACCTGTAAAGCCATCAGTAATGATGATATCAGCATCATCACAAAAGATGCGATTAGCTTCAATAAAGCCAGTAAATTGCACTGCACGCTCTTGCTCTAAATAATGGCGTGCTTGACGTATCATCATACTGCCTTTACCCATTTCGGTGCCTACATTTAACAGAGCAATACGGGGGCTATCTAGCTCAAGCGAGAGCTTAGCAAAAGCATGGCCTAAAAGGGCAAAGTCATAAAGATCATGAGATTGACAATTGGCATTAGCCCCCAAATCCATCATTAAGGCAAAACGCTCAGGAGCAACAGGAATACGAGCAGCAAAACAAGGACGCACTAGTCCATCTCTACTGGCAATATGATTACGCTCTTTAAGCTTAATACACTTGGCACTAAGCTTTTGCACACCTAATAAATGACGCGCCAAGGTGACTAAAGGACCTGTGCCACCACTGGAAATCATTGAATCAGCTTCTTTATTTTTGACGCACTCTAGGGCTTTATACATAGCTGAATTGCTATAGTTTTTAATAACTGAGCGCATAGGCTCATCTTGAGCGATTACTTGTTGCGCTAAACGAAACTCATAGCGAGTGACATCAACTTGAGCCTTAAGTAAATCGTTTTTTAACTGGGTAGTACCAAATATAATTAAGTACAAGCTAGGGTACATAGCCATAGCAAAGCGTACTGCTTCAACTACAGGACGGGTATCTTTATTATCGCCGCCAGAACCATCAAGCGCGACTACAGTACAGTTCTTATCCATTACATTACCAAATCACAACCTAGATTGAGCTCATCTAAGCTTAGCAAAACTTAAGATGCTATTGTGTGTCAGTCCTCAATTTCTCTAGATCTGGGACATTAATAATATAGAAGGAAAGAGGTTAGAGATGAGTAATTAAGGTGGGTGCGCTAACGTTCTTTCAGGCAAATACCGAAAAAACAAACGGGGCCTATAATGCCCCGTTGTTGCAGTTCTCAAGAGACTGCGATGCTTTAGCGCTAAAGCAGCAATGCCAATTAATGGCTGACATCTCCCACGGGCAAGCCCGTGGGGTTCCCTATGCAATCTAAGCTTAAAAGCATAAACCATCCATTTTCATGGGGCTTTTACTATTAAGTATTTATTCTGTATTAAGGGAACTTATTATTCCATGCACTTTTTGAGAGCATAAAAAGTTCTTTCTTTTTACGAAAGCAATTGTTGAGGGATGTCTTCCTCATCAATTTTTTATATTACTTGAAGATAACCTTCTTGCCACGGTAGTAACCGCTCTCGGTCACGTGGTGACGAATGTGGGTCTCGTTGGTCTGTGGATCAACAGCCAATTGACGAGCAGTTAAAGCATCATGAGTACGACGCTTGTCACGACGGGAACGGGACTGGTGGTTCTGTGGAACGGCCATTATAGTCTCCTAAATACTATAAAGAGCAATAAAAACCACTTATTAAGGAATCAAAGACCTCACAAGCAGCCTTTATGCTTAGTTTTTTTGATCAAAAATTTTAAAATCACATGAACAATAGGCTTTCCCAAGCCATGATCACGGACGCAACATTATAGGGATAAAACACTGATTTTTCAAGATTTTTTTGATCTTAATCGCTGTTTTTTCCTTTTTCTAAAGAGCCCTTTAATGAAGCCAATGCTGCAAAAGGACTGGTAGTAGCCTCAGCATCTAATGCCCCATATTGCCAAGAAGAACCATGGCGGGCACAAGCTTCATCATCTTCATCATGCTTTGGAACAGTTGGAATCTCTAAAATAAGACCATCTTCTAAGATTTCATAGAGGTCAATCTTGCCCTCATTGTTGAGCTCAATAAAGTCATACTTTTGCTCTAAGTTGCACTCCTTTGCACGCTCATAATCAGGAGTGAAGCGGAACTTAGAGAGTACATGCTCTACATAGTTCTCACCACAACGCTGGCAAGTTAACAATAAATCAGCTTCACAAGTGCCTTTAACAATACGTAGACCATTAGCATCTTGTTCAAAGCTGACATGAGCGCACACATCACCTTGAATCTGTACGCAGCTCTCTTTAAGACGAGGGAGTTTATCTAAATCAAGACGAGCACCATCAAAAGTAGACTTTAAAGCGATACACTTATCAATATCAACTTCGCATGGTAATAAAACCTTGGCGTTTGTCACTGAAGACCTCCATAAGCAACATAAAGCTGTGCACATTATCACACAAAGCAATGCTCTTGTCTTTTCCCATGAAAAACTTGCTCTTAGCCTAAGAGGCACGCATAATTAGAACAAGGCTTTTGGTGCCTTAAAGTAGAAGGATTTTGTATGGAACGTAGCAAGTTTAAATCATTAGTAGCAAGCTGCTCTTTGGCTTTAGGTCTCCTTGCTTCTTCACAAGTAGCTCAAGCTTATGAAATGAAGACCGTATTTAGCAGTGAGCACTATGCCATCAATCAAGTCATCTTAAGCGAAGGTGAGAGCTTAGATGGACCTACTCAATCAGCTATTACTGGCGAAATTCAAACCCAAAATCGTCTCAATAAGCTCTATCAATCAGCAACAGTAGTATTTCCAGCAGGCTCATCTGGCTACACAGGCAAGATAAACACCCCAATCTTAGGTATCTTAACCATCTCTAATTACAACACAGGTAAAGATCGTATCTTCTTTAATCAAAAAGCTAACTTCTTAACTTATGGTGGCTTATTTGTCTCTTACCAACAACTTACGGACATGCTAAATCAAAAGCAATTACATGACTTAATTGCTGAGTTTAAGAAGTTGCCTATTGTCTTTAATGAGTTGCCTGTAGAAGCTAGTGGTTTTGACCCTACCACCAAATCTTTCTTTATCACCAGTATCAGTGATGGTGCTATTATCGATTTGCGTATTGACGACTCAGTATTCTTTGAAAAAAAAGACATCTACACCTTACGTAAAGGTTGCACAGTATCAGTATTGACCTTTATTGACCGCATGGTAGAGAACATGCCTTACTTTATCTCAGGCCGTGCTGCACTAAATGCTTTTGACTGCTCTAAAGCCCCTGAAAAGAAATAAGTGCTAATTCTTAATTGAAAGCTAATAGCCATCTGCTATTTTCCATGTTTAATGAGAAATTAACAGATGGCTTATTTTTTACTTGTATGACAAGCTAGTAGGCAAAATTACCTGTATCTATAGATTGAAGGTCTTTTATGATTTTCTTGGCTCAAATATTGAACCATGATAAATTTTTACTCAACAGTTTATACATACTAGATGGCTAGTATACAAGTACCCCGCTAACCCCCTTTTCATCTTGTTTTGTGATATTGATAACGTTTTGCAATTTAGCTAATTAACAGCGGGATTTAATAGCCTTAAAATGATTTTATTGCATCATGGCCTTATCGGCTTTTTGACGCTAATATTCTTGTATACCAGTGTTGGCTTAATACACATACAACTAAGGTTAGGTATTGTCTAAGACAATTGATTAATGGAGGAAACATCTTTAAGCATAAGATTTAGCTGTGGTGGCGCTCTTGTGCATAAGGATGTGCTTTTAATATGAAAAAGATCATTGGTTCTGCCCTTGCAATTGCTGTTGCTTCTCTTTTAATGACTGGCTGTGGTGGTGAATCCAAGCAAGTTATTCGTCTTTCACACTCCCAAATTGAAACTCACCCAGATCACTTAGGTGCCTTAGCCTTTAAGAAAGTGGTTGAGAGCAAGTTAGGCGACAAGTTCGAAGTTCAAATCTTCCCTAACGCAACCTTAGGTTCTAATGAGAAAGTATTAGAGTTAATTAAGCAAGGCTCTGTTCAATACTTAGTTGTTTCCACTGCTAATATCGAGTCTTTTGATAAGTTATTTGCTATTTTCTCCATCCCTTACTTATTTACCTCTGAGCAGGCTTATGAGAAGTTCATTACTGATCCTGCTATCTTAGAGCAACTAAGCGTCAACAGCGCTAAGAATGGTTTTGAAGCAGTAGCAGCTTTCACCGCTGGTACTCGTAACTTCTACTCCAAGACTCCAATTAAGTCTGTAGCCGATTTACAAGGAAAGAAATTCCGCGTACAAGCTGGTCCTGTTAACGTAGCTATGATGCAAGCTTTCGGTGCTGCAGCTACTCCAATGAGCTTTGGTGAAGTTTACTCTGCCTTACAGCAAAGTGTTATCGATGGTGCAGAGAACAATGAGTTAGCTTTAACTGACCAAAAGCATGGTGAAATCACCAAGTACTTCTCTTATGACATGCACCAGATGTGCCCTGACATGTTAGTAGCCTCCAACTCTTTCTTATCTAAGTTAAGTGCAGATGAGCGTAAGGTCTTTGATGAGGCTGCCGCTGCTGCCAGCAAGGCTGAGTTTGCTGCATGGCACGACTCTATTGCAAACGCTAAGAAGAAAGCTCAAGAGATGGGCGTTCAGTTCATTAATGTTGATGTTGAAGAGTTCCGCAGCAAGGTATTACCTTTACACGAGCAGATCTTAGGTGAGACTCCAGATCTCAAGAAGTTATATGACGAGGCATCTGCTGCCAACGCTGCTGCCAAGTAAAATCTAGTATCAACCTAGCTTTAATAAGAATCAAGGCCAAAGGCCTTGGTTCTTACTAGCCCACCTATTTTTCATCTCAAAACAAACGATAAGCGCAATAGGTTACGTCTTTTAAAAGCGTAGGCCTAACTTTAGTGCCGCTTAAATTTGCGAAAAATGGGTCTGTTTGAGTGATTTGAGGGAGATACCCTTATGCAAGCCCTTCGTAAAGTGCTCGATAAGTCCATTATGACTTTCTGTGTCTTCTTATTTATGATGATGACAGTCATTGGTTCTTATCAAATTATTACCCGCTACTTCTTTAATTCGCCATCGACAATTTCCGAAGAGTTAATTACTTATAGCTTCACCTGGCTCTCTATTCTATCTGCCTCTTATGTATTTGGTCAGCGTGGCCATTTATGTATGGCTTTCGTCTACTCTAAGTTCACAGGAGCTAAGCGTGTCTATTTAGACATGTTCTCAGAAATCTTAGTGATGCTAACTGCCGTATTATTATTAATTTACGGTGGCTATGTTATGGCTTCCCAAAATATGAACCAGCTTACTGCCTCATTAGGCGTTAACATGGGACTCATGTATGCAGTATTGCCACTGTCAGGCATCATTATATTAGTTTATGGCATCTTAAACTTCTTAGATATGATTAAGAAGCTTAAAGACCCAGAGCTCGCCTCCTATGGCGTAGAAACTGACGAACAGTAAGAGGAGCCTTTATCATGACAATTACTGTTGGCCTTACTATGGCGTTAGTCTTGGTTGCACTCTTAGTCTTGGGTGTACCAATTTGTATCTCTATTGCTATTTCCTCTGTTTGTGCTGGTGCTGCAGCTCTTGATTTCAACATGATGTTGCAAACTGGCGCTCAAAGAACCTTCTCTGGTATCTCAGTATTTACTTTAATTGCTATTCCTTTCTTCATCCTTGCGGGCAATATTATGAACCGAGGTGGTATTGCTATACGCCTTATGAACTTTGCCCGTTTATTAGTAGGTAAGGTGCCTGGTTCTTTTGCTCACACCAATACCATGGCTAATATGATGTTTGGTGCTATCTCAGGCTCAGGCGTAGCAGCAGCTTCTGCTATGGGTACTATCATTGGCCCTATTGCCGAAAAGGAAGGCTATTCTAAGAACTATATGGCTGTTATCAACATTGCCTCTGCTCCTACAGGCTTATTGATTCCACCATCCAATGTTTTAATTACCTACTCCTTAGTCTCAGGCGGCACTTCAGTTGCAGCTTTATTCTTAGCAGGCTATATTCCAGGTATGCTCTGGGGTTTAGGCTGTATGATCGTAGGTTTTATTGCAGCTAAGCGTTTAGGCTACAAGGGCGATAGCCAAAAGATCACTTTAGCTCTTGCTACTAAGATCACTATTGATGCTCTGCCATCCTTACTCTTAATTCTCATCGTTATCGGCGGTATCGTAGCAGGTGCTTTCACTGCTACTGAAGGTGCCGTAGTAGCAGTAGTTTACTCTCTGATTTTGTCAGTTATCTACCGTTCTATTACTTGGGCTGATCTTAAGAAGATCTATGCTGACTCTGCTGCCATGACTGGTATCATCGTGCTCTTAATCGGTGTATCCTCCATCATGTCTTGGGTTATCTCTTTTGTTAATATCCCAGCAGCTGTAGGCGAGCTCTTAAATGGTATCTCCTCTAACAAGATTGTCATCTTGTTAATAATCAACATCTTCTTATTATTTGTTGGTACTTTCCTCGATACCACCCCAGCTATCTTAATCTTTACCCCAATCTTCTTACCTATCGCTATGCAGTGTGGCCTCTCTCCTGTAGAGTTTGGTATTGTGATTGTATACAACTTATGTATCGGTACTATTACTCCACCTGTAGGTAATATTCTCTTTGTTGGCGTTAAGGTAGCCCAAACTACTATTGAAAAAGTCATCAAGCCTTTAATCCCATACTACATTGTAATTGTAGCTGTGCTCTTACTTTGCACCTACTTCCCTCAAGTTTCTAGCTTTATCCCTGAGCTGGCAGGCTATGAAGCAACCTTAAAATAATAACCTCTCTAGAGCCAGCTTGCGCTGGCTCTTTTAATTAAAAGAACTCTTTTCCCCTCACTTAGTTACATAAGAGAAACTTTTATGAAAGCTTTTATGGATCAAGATTTCTTATTAGAAACCGAAACCGCTAAAGAACTATTCCACGATCATGCTGCTAAGATGCCAATTATTGACTATCACTGTCACATCAATCCAGCACAAATTGCTAACAACCATCAGTTTAAGAACATCACTGAAGCTTGGTTAGGCGGAGACCACTACAAGTGGCGTATGATTCGTTCTAATGGTGTACCTGAGAGCCTTATTACTGGATCTGAAAGCACTGATTATGAGAAGTTTGAGCAATTTGCCAAGAGTTTACCTCGTGCTATTGGCAACCCTCTTTACCACTGGACTCACTTAGAGCTCCAGCGCTATTTTGGTATCACAAAAACCTTGAGTGAGAAGACCTGTAAGGAAATTTGGGATGAGTGTAATGCTAAGTTAGCTCAAGACGATTTTCGTGTGCAAAGCATTATCAAGCGCTCTAATGTCAAGTTAGTAGCTACTACTGATGATCCTGGTGATAGCCTCGAGTGGCACCAAAAGATTGCGCAAAATCCTTGTTCTTGTGAAGTGGTACCAGCATGGCGTCCTGATAAGGCTATGAAGATCGAAAAGGACGATTTTAAGGACTATGTTGCTCATATTGGTGCACTAACCAATCGCCAGATAACCACTTGTGAAGAGTTCTTTGCTGCCTTAGATGAGCGCATGGAGTTTTTCAATCAAATGGGTTGTAAGGCCTCGGATCACGGTGTGGACTATGCTTACTGTCGTATTGTCGATCAAAGTATCTTAGAGCAAATCTTCCTCAAGGGCTTAAACAATGAACCTTTAAACGACGAGGAAATCGAAGCTTACAAGTCCATGATCTTAATTCACTTAGCAAAGGGTTATACCAAGTATGGATGGGTTATGCAGATGCACTATGGTGCTATTCGTGATCCTAATACCAAGATGTTCAAGATCTTAGGTGCTGATACTGGCTTTGACTGTGTGGATAATCGCGCTTGTGCTCGTGGTATTACCACTCTTATGGATGCCTTAAATGAGCGTGACTCCTTGCCTAAGATGATTTGGTACTCCTTAAACCCAGGAGATAACGCTGCTATTGCTACTGCTATCGGCTCTTTCCAAGGCCCAGAAGCTCAAGGCAAAATCCAGCAAGGCTCTGCTTGGTGGTTTAACGATACCTACCAAGGCATGGTTGATCAAATGACTTCATTGGCCAATCTATCAGTATTAGGCAATTTCGTAGGTATGTTAACTGACTCTCGTAGCTTCTTATCCTACACCCGTCATGAGTATTTCCGCCGCATTATGTGTAACCTTATCGGCAACTTTGTAGAAAAGGGTATGTATCCAAAGGATATGGAATTCTTAGGTCAGATTGTTGAGGATATCTCTTTTAACAATACTAACCGCTACTTCAACTTCAACGTCTAAAAATATGTTCCCTTACTCAGTACATTAAAAAAAGGGTCTGACCTTTTAAGTCAGACCCTTTTTTAATTATTTATTAGCAGCTGCAGCTACAGCCTTATCATTTTCTTTGACTTTAGCGATATTGGTCAGCATTACTGACTCAATAGTATTTTCTTCGACCTTTAAGATCTCTAATTGCCACTTAGTAAAGGTTATTACCTCACCTGCCTCAGGCATACGCTGTAGGTAATCTAAGATAAAACCTGCAATAGTATGGTAAGTCTCAGAAATAGGCACATTAAAGCCTGTTAAACGTGAGACATCCTTTAAAATAGCACCACCATCAATCTTAAAGACACCAGGACTCATACGTACCAACTCAGGCACTTCAGTTTGATCTGGGAGCTCGCCTGCAATTTCCTCCATAATATCGTGCAAGGTCACGATACCCTCAAAATTGCCAAACTCATCAAAGACAAAAGCAAAGTTCTTCTTAGACTTTCTAAACTCCTCTAAAGCCTTAGTTACTGAGATGGTTTCTGGCAGATATAAAGGCTCACGGATCTTACTTTCAAGTAAAGACTCACTAGAGGCATGCTCCTTATCAGCGCTAATAGCTGCTGCTACATCTTGAGCTTGAGCAGTAATACTTTGCTTACTGGAAAGCACTACATGACCTGTATCCATAAAGAGCTTAGCTGCTAAGATCTCATCGCGCTTTAAATAACCTAAAGGCACTTCCCTTTGGCTATCTTTATAAGCTACTAACCGAGAGTTACGCATGTTCTTTAAGCTTTCAATAATCTCATCAATATTATCTGAGATATCAATGCTATTAACATCGGTACGGGCTGTCATTACGGCCTTAATCGGCAGGCTGCTAATTTGCAGCACACGAGATACCATTTCCTTTTCGGTGTTATTAAAGACTTCAGAGCCTGTACGAGAAACAATAGCTTCTTTTAAAGTATGCACTTGGTTTTGATTAGAACCTAATAAACGCAATACTAAATTTGCAGCAATCTCACGGCTTTGCATAGCAACCTTGCCATTACCATCACCTAACTTCAAGGTATTCTTACGAGCAATTTGGTTAAAAATCTCCATTAAGATAGAGAAACCAATAGCAGCATATAAATAACCTTTAGGGACATGGAAGCCTAAAGCTTCAACAATCAAACTAAAGCCAATTAATAATAAGAAGCCTAAACACAAAATCACTAAGGTTGGATGGTGGGAGACAAATTCGGTGATCCACTTAGATGCCATAGTCATAACCGACATTGCAATAATGACGGCAAACATCATAATAAAGACATGATCGACCATACCTACAGCAGTAATAATGGAGTCTAAGGAGAAGACTGCATCCAAGACCATGATCTGCAAAATTACTAAGTACATAGCAGAGCCTGCAGCCTTAGAGACACTTAACTCATCTTCAAATCCCTCTAGCTTAGAGTGCAGCTCATGTACTGCCTTATAAAGCAAGAAGACACCACCAATCATTAAGATTAGATCACGTCCTGTCACACCCTTAGAGCCAATATAGAAAAGAGGCTCAATCATGTTCACAATTAAAGAGATACAGGCAAGCATTACGAGACGGATACCCAAGGCACCAGCTAAACCAATATAGCGGGCCATATCTCTTTGTTTTTCAGGTAGTTTGGCTGTAAGAATGGCAATGAAGACTAAGTTATCAATACCAAGCACAATTTCAATGACGACCAAGGTCAAAAGACCAAGCCATGCGGTAGGATCAGACACCCAAGCCATATCAAACATGACCTGATGTACTGCCGTAGGGTCCATATATATTTACCTTAATAAGTTAAGCTCTCTGTACGAGAACTTTGTGAACAAATCCAAACAAAAACAACAACTAACTAAGCAGTTTGCAGTCTGCTTATTCCCTTCTTATATCTAGCATAGCAAGATTTAATGAGCACAAACTTAGCTTTTTTGTTAAATGCACCAAATAGATGCAATAAAGGGGCCCCGCAGGGCCCCTTATTTAATCAAAAACTGTTAGCTCTTAGCGCTTAGCACGCCCTCTAGCCTTAGCTTTACCTTGCTTATCACCTTTGCGAGTACCCTTATTAGCGCTCTCGCTCTTACCCTTATTGCTATAAGAGAGCTTAATAGCGCGCTTTTCCTTAAAAGAAGAACGGCCATAACTGCTACCTACCTTGGAATTAACCTTGGCAGTGCTTACTAAGCTCTTTTCTTCTTGCTCTTCAGTAGATTTTGGACGGGCTGAGACATTCTTACGCTGCTTGTTTAAGCTAGCACTAATACGTAATGGAGTAGTAGCATACTCCTCTGGCTTTAAGGCACGTAATTGAGCCTTAGAACGTAACTGATTAACCTCAGATAAGGTTAGCTCACGATATTGACCAGACTTCATACGAGGATCTAAATCAAAACCAGCATAGGAGATACGAATTAAGCGGCTTACTTGTAAACCTACAGCCTCCCATAAACGTCTAACCTCACGGTTACGACCTTCGCGTAAAGAGACATGGAACCAGTGGTTGCGATTGTCACCACCACGATACTCAATAGCATCAAACTTACCAATGCCATCTTCTAGAAGTACGCCATTGCGCAATTGCTCTAATTGCTCTTCACTAACATCGCCATAAACACGCACGGCATAAACACGCTCAATACCATAACGCGGGTGCATGAGAGCATGGGCTAAGTCACCATCAGTAGTAAATAACAATAAACCAGAGGTATTTAGATCCAAACGACCTACATTGATCCATTTACCAATTTCTAAACGAGGTAAGTGATCAAAAACAGTAGGACGGTTTTGAGGATCAGATAAGGAAGAAATCTCACCTTCTGGCTTATAGTACATTAAACAGCGATTTTCTAATTTGCGGCTCTTAGGAGAATAAACAACCTTGCCATTAATCTTAACAGTGATGTTCTCATCATCAGTACGAAAACCTAAATTAACAACCTTACCGTTGACCTCAACTAAACCATTTTCAATTAAAGACTCTAAAGAACGGCGAGAACCAATACCAGCATTGGCTAACAATTTGTGGAGCTTGACCCCACTAACGCGATCATTGTCACTATTGCCCTTCAGCGCAGCATTGATCTTAGCTTTCTCATTGCGCTTAGCTGCCTCAACACGATCCTTGGTCTTTTTCTCAGCATAAGAACGTGCGGCTTTATTTGAGGATGAATTACGTGACCCTTGAGTCTTTTTTGAGCTCGAGCCCTCTCTCCAAGAGCGTGCGCTATCGTTTCTCTTGGCGTTCATACCTACCTTTTTGTGCATCTTAAAGAATCCCTTCTTGAAAATTTAGCATCGGTGCCAACTAATACCCCACCCAAGCCTCGCCTAAAAAGATAGAGTGAGGAACTGCTAAAACTAAAAAATGAATAGTGGGGTTTAAAGATAGTAAAGAAATGGCAATTAAATCACCATTATGCCATAGCAAGGGGAGTAAAAGCGCCTTTTAGCAAAAAAATACTAGATTAGTATGTGACTCGAGCAACTTTGTAGCACTAAGATCCTAGCAAATACAGGCTAAAATCAGTACAATACAGTGCTTTAAGGCTGTGGTTTTACCAGCAGTCTCAGGCGACAAAAATACCACGATTTTTCTTGGCACAAAAATGGATAAAGACGAGATTAAGACAGTAACCGTATCTCTGCTAGGAGAGAGCTTTACCTTGCGTTGCCATAAGAGTCAAGCTGACTCTCTGCAACGTGCTGTAGGCAAGATCCAAGAGATTACTGCAAAGATCTTACGTGATAATCCAAGCTTGACCCCTCAGCAAGCTTCGATTCTTGCTGCAATTGAAAGTCAAAGCCAACTACAGCGCTATTTAGATACCTCGACACCTTTCCAAGAGCAGGCCATGCAATTAATCCATCGCATCAAGCGTAATCTTAATAATATCGACTCTTAAATTTATGGCTACTACTAGCGAATACAAAGAGTGGCGCAAACAAAAGCGTAATGAAATTAGAGCGCAGCGCCGTGCTTTAACGCCCGAGCAGGTTAACTCTTACTCTCAGATCGTACTTAATAAAGTTCTTGAACATCCTTACTTACAAACTCCTCGCACTATTGCCTCTTATATGAGCTTTGCAGGCGAGTTAGATACTAAAGAGATCAACTCAAAGCTCAAAGAGCGCACCCATCAAATTTGTCTACCTTTAATTAACCCTGAGCTCAAGGGCATCATGGACTTTTATAGCTATGATCATCTAGATGATCTCATTAAAAACAGCTTCAATATCTTAGAGCCTCAAAAAGACGACAAACACTATATTAGTCCTAACTTGCTGGATGTTATCTTAGTACCTCTAGTAGGTTTTAATAATAAGGGTGATCGACTAGGTATGGGAGGTGGTTATTATGATCGCATGCTTAAGAAAGTATCAGCCAATTGTCTTATTTTAGGACTAGCTTATGACTTTCAATTAGTACCAGAGCTTAAAGGGCAGCACTGGGACATGCCTTTAGACGAGATCATCACCCCTACTACCCACTATATCTTCACAAGCAAATACTAATTTACGAAAAAAGGAGCCATAAGGCTCCTTTTTCGCAACTTCTCTTAGCTACGTACTTTCAGCTAACAAAAAGCTGATTTTTATTGAGCTTGCTCGTCCTCTACAGGAGTAGCAGCGCTCTGATCTTGAGTATCAGCTTCTACAGGAACATCCTGAGCTTCATTAGCTTCAGCTTCTGCAGCACCCCCCTGAACCTCATTAGCTTCAGATTCTACAGGAGCCTCATTAGCTTCAGACTCTACAGCAGTTTCTTCTGTACTTTCGTTATTTGAGCTCTCTACAGCTTCCTTAACTTCAGCATCAGTAGCAACGCTATCATCATTAGCAGCAGTATCTACAGTCTCTAATGCAGGAACGTCAGATGCGCTCTCGTTATCAGTTGGAGGCACTAAGCTATCGCCTAAGGAAGGAACATCCTCTGGGCTTTGCTCAACAACCTGAGTGCTAGCCTCTTCGATATTAGTAAAGTCACCTGCCTTATTGGTATCTTGCTTTTGTAAATAGCCAATGAATAAGCATAAAGCAAAGAATACTAAAGCTAAAATCCAAGTTGAGCGGGTTAAGAAGTTACCAGAACCAGCAGCGCCGAATACGGTATTAGAAGCACCAGCACCAAAAGATGCACCCATACCTGCACCCTTGCCTTGTTGAACTAAAATTAAAGCAACAATAGCAATGGATACTAAGAGTAGAAATACAATGACAATCTCGTACATAGCAAAACCATTAAAGATAAAATGGACAATTTTAGCTGTGCAATAATACCTATCAAAGCCGCTTTTATCAAGACCTAAAGCACTATTACTACAAATCTATCTTGCAAAATAAACAAAAACATGCCTTGTTCAGGGGCATGTTTTAGCGAACAAAACCGCTATTGCTCTTAACTAGTAACTACACAAAAGGATAATTAAAACGCAATAGCAGTTTTGCAAAACTCATATAATAAGCTTTCGGCGCCAATAAAGCAAAACTAAGGCAACTTTTTTTTTGCAACTAAGCCTCAGTTTGAGCTCTAATACAGTTAGCAATACGCACTGCCATATTATGAACTACTGTGCTATCTTCGCCTTCTACCATAACTCGAATTAATGGCTCAGTGCCGCTCTTACGTAAGAGCACACGCCCCTTGCCAGCTAAGATAGCTTCCACAGCTTTAACCTCAGCTTTAACCTTCTCATCATTAAGAGCATCAAAAGCCGTACTCAGACGAATGTTAATGAGTTCTTGAGGGAACATGACTAAATCGTCAGTTAACTCATCTAAGCTCTTATTTTGTCTAATACATGACTTTAAGACCTGCAAGGCAGAGATAATACCATCACCTGTAGAGGTATAGTCTAAACAGATAATATGGCCACTATTTTCGCCACCTAAACGCCAACCTCGCTTTAAGAGCTCTTCCATAACATAGCGATCACCTACAGCTGAGCGAGTGAACTCAATATTATGTTTTTGAAGAGCTAACTCAAAGCCTAAGTTGGACATTTGAGTTCCAACTACGCCACCTACTAAGCGCCCACGGGCTTGACGCTCTCTAGCAATGATGTAAAGCAAAGCATCACCATCTAAGATACGGCCATGCTTATCGACCATCATGACTCTATCACCATCACCATCAAAGGCAATACCTAAGTCAGCCTTATTAGCCAGAACACTATCTGCTAGCTTCTGAACATGGGTTGAGCCTACACCATCATTAATATTGATACCATTAGGAGAAACACCAATGCAGGTAACCTTGGCGCCTAACTCGCTAAATACCAAAGGAGCAACATGATAAGTAGCACCATTGGCACAATCAAGTACGATATTAAGACCATCTAAACTCATATGAGTGTCAAAGGTGGACTTACAAAACTCTACATAGCGACCTGGAGCATCATTTTGACGATAAGCACGACCAAAAGAAGCAGGCTCGGCTAATTGCACTTCATGCTCTAAAGCCTCCTCAATAGCTGCTTCTACCTCATCAGGTAACTTAGTGCCTTCTTTAGAGAAGAACTTAATACCATTGTCATAAAAAGGATTGTGCGAAGCTGAAATCACTACACCTAAATCAGCTCTAAAAGCCTTGGTTAAGTAAGAGACAGCAGGAGTAGGCATAGGCCCTAAAAGTACAGTAGAAACACCAGAGGCACTAAAACCAGCCTCAAGAGCAGCTTCTAACATATAGCCAGACAAACGAGTATCTTTGCCGATAATAACGCGGCCTTGGTCATTGTTTAATAATACCTTACCTGCAGCCATACCTAACTTCATTACAAAGTCTGGAGTAATAGGAAACTGGCCTACGCGTCCACGCACACCATCAGTACCAAAGTACTTACGCTTAATTGGAGTTTGCATTGAAAATCCTCTGCTATTCTTTACTAAACTAAGCTTGCTCCACACACATCACCACAAGCTTGGACTTAGATTTTACACCATATATAGGCCCTGCCTAATTTTTGTGCACCGCAAAGTGACACACTTGATCAAAAAAAGCACCTGCTTAGGTGCTTTTTTCATCCATACAATAAACAATACTATCTCTTACGGGCAAGATTTCTTAGCTTTTTGCCTAAAGCTCTAGTGAGCTTAAATGGACGGGCACTTTGATGCAATGCATGCCAGCTATTGATAGCATAGGCTAAGTCATAAACCTTTTGAGTACGGATAATACGAATACCTTGCTGCTCTGCAAATAAGGCTACGGCTGTAGCTACCGACATATTTTGCTCAGTAACTAAGTTCTCGCTGGTAGCCATCTCTTGAGAGACTAAACGTGGTAAGGAGCAACTTAAGGGCAGACCAAAACTGTGGAAAGTCTTTAAGCGCCCAAACATCTTTAAGCGAAACTCTACTGAAGTATGCACACCAATCATAGGATCTAACATGATCTTTTGCTGATCAATATGAGCATTCATGCAAGCATCTAAACGCTCATAGAAAAACTCAGATACAGCTGCACAAGGATCATCATGATCATCTTCTTCTTTGAAAGTGCAAGTTTGATCATAGAGCAAGCACACCGCCATTTTACTAGAAGCAATAGCCTGCATAGCACCAGGAACACGCAAAGCTAAAGGATCGACAATAAATTGAGCACCACATTGAGCGACCTTTTCCATAACCTCAGGCTTAGAGGTATAGACACCTAAAATCAATCCGCAATCAGATACCGCTTCCAAGGCTGCAGTAACCATATCAATTTCAGCATCATTAGAGCTATCCTCAGTATCATACTTGTTGACACTAAACTCTAAGAAAGTAGCACCAGATTCCTTATAGTCCTCAGCTAAATCACTAATTTCATCTAATGACAAGGGATTGCTAGTCTGAAGATCAATATGGCCCATAATCATGGTGCGATCAAGCTCAATGCTCGAGTCTTTAAGAAGTAGCTGCATAATAATCTCCCTTAGCTTATGAGCACTAAAAGAATAAAGATACAATTATCATAGGGCATCTGGAGCTAATAAGGCACAAAGAGCATATCATCATGCGACTGTGCTCAAACTTTAAGCTCTTATGCTCCACAATAAAGCACAAAAGCCTAGTTGGTCTTAACACAACTAGGCTTTTGCTTAAGATGAATAAATGTTACTTACTCATCTTTCTTGTCTTCAGACTTGCCACCACTTGGAGTATTGTATGGCCATTTTAAGCCATCCTTATTCTCCACATCTTTTGGCTCTGGAGATTTATTCTCCTCACTAGAAGTCTTTGACTCTGCTTGAGTGCTCTCAGATTCTAAAGACTTAGATGTCTCAGCCTCTGAATTATCAGATACCTTAGTCTCTTTTTCAGGAGCCTTGGTCTCAGAGTTAGATCCTGATGAACTGTTCGCATTAGTGCTTGGACCATCAGATGGAGCACGGCATGGACGACGGTTCATTAAGTCATCAATTTGAGCAGCATCAATAGTCTCATACTTTAAGAGCGCATCCTTCATCGCCTCTAAAATGTCGCGATTTTCAGTGAGCATAGTCTTAGCACGGGCATAACAGTAATTGATGATCTCAGTTACTTCTTCGTCGATGATTAAAGTAGTCTTATCAGACACTGGCAAAGTAGCAACATGGCCACCACCTAAATACTGCGATTGATCTTGGTCTTGATCAAACTGCATTGGAGGTAGACGCTTGGAAAAGCCCCAACGGGTTACCATGCGACGGGCAATATCAGTTGCTCTTTCAATATCGTTAGAAGCACCTGTAGTAACAGCATCTTCACCAAAGGCTAACTCTTCAGCGATACGACCTGCAAATAAAGCACTAATACGAGATAACAAGTACTGCTTAGACTGGCTATAGCGATCTTGCTCAGGCAAATAAGAGGTAACACCTAAAGCACGGCCTCTTGGAATAATGGAAACCTTATAAACAGGATCATGATCTGGTACTAGCTTGCCTACAATGGCGTGACCAGCCTCATGGTAAGCAGTATTAGCTTTCTCATGATCATTCATAATCAAGCTACGACGCTCAGCGCCCATTAAGAGCTTATCCTTAGCTTGCTCAAACTCACCCATGCTAACAGTGCGCTTATTGGCACGAGCAGCAGACAAGGCAGCTTCGTTAACTAAGTTCGCCAACTCTGCACCAGAGAAGCCAGGAGTGCCACGAGCTAAGAGGGCAGCATCAACATCGTTATCTAAAGGTACTTTCTTCATATGTACCTTTAAGATCTGCTCACGACCACGAACATCAGGTAAACCTACAGTTACTTGGCGGTCAAAACGACCAGGTCTTAATAAAGCAGGATCTAAGACGTCAGGACGGTTGGTAGCAGCAATTACAATAACTGCTTCAAAGCCTTCAAAGCCGTCCATTTCTACTAACAGCTGATTTAAGGTTTGCTCACGCTCATCGTGACCACCGCCCATGCCTACGCCTCTCTTGCGACCGACAGCGTCAATTTCGTCGATAAATACAATACATGGGGCGCTCTTTTTTGCTTGGGCAAACATATCACGGACACGAGAGGCACCAACACCAACGAACATTTCAACGAAGTCAGAGCCAGATATAGAGAAGAAAGGAACTTTAGCTTCACCTGCAATAGCACGAGCTAATAAAGTCTTACCAGTACCTGGAGGGCCTACCATTAACACACCACGAGGAATACGACCTCCTAACTTCTGATACTTAGAAGGATCACGTAAGAAGTCTACTAACTCTACTACATCCTCTTTTGCCTCATCACAACCTGCTACATCAGCAAAGGTAGTCTTGATTTGGTTTTCAGATAACAGCTTAGCCTTACTCTTACCAAAAGACAAAGGATTGCCCTTAGAGCCACCTTGCATCTGACGCATAAAGAAGATCCATACGCCGATCAAGATAATCATTGGCATCCATGAGATAAAGATGGATGTTAATAAGCTAGGCTCTTCTGGTCGAGTGCCAGAGGTGCGAACATTGTGGTTTAACAAAGTATCTAATAAGGCGCTATCATGGATTGGCATGACGGTAGAAAATTGCTCGCCATTGCGCTTTAAGCCATTAATCACAGCGCCATCGAAAACGACCTCTTGTACTTGGTCATTTTGAACCGAAGATACAAAACTGGTGTAATCGATGCTACGACCATTGTTTTCTGAGCTATTAAATGACTCAAATAACGACATCAAGATGATCGCTATTACTAGCCATAATATTAAGTTTTTTGCCATTCCTTCCTCATTTAGCGTCTCTTTTGTCAAAGAGACACCTTTGTTTTAGTCAAGGCTAATAAGCCTTATTCCTTTAATTATAGACAACTATTATTTGCTTAAAATTAGTCATCAAACTCGGGAGCTACACCTGAGAGTTCATGGCCCTTAAAGCCAGTAGCAACCATATATACCTCACTAGATCTATCACGTGAGGCTTCAGGTTTACGTACTCTTACAGTGTTAAAATCCTTTTTGAGCTCAGCTAAGAACTCTTGAGAGCCTGAGCCTGTAAATACCTTAACCACGAAACTGCCGCCTTCTTTTAATACGCGACGAGCCATGTCTAAAGCTAACTCAGTTAGTAACATAGCGCGTGGTTGATCAATAGCCTTATTACCAGACATATTAGGCGCCATGTCTGAAAGTACAACATCAGCGCCACCACCAATCATGCCATAGAGCTTGGTAAAGACCGCATTTTCACGGAAGTCACCTTGCAAGAAGTCGACATTGCGAATTGGTCTAATTGGCAAAATGTCACAAGCCACAATACGACCACTTTCACCTACACACTTAACAGCATATTCAGACCAGCCGCCTGGTGCAGCGCCTAAATCAACCACGATATTGCCAGGTCTAATTAATCGGTCTTTCTTCTGGAGCTCTTCGAGCTTAAAAGATGCACGTGAGCGCAAGCCGCGCTTATGGGCCTCTTTTACAAAAGGATCGTCAAAGTGCTCTTTGAGCCAACGTGTTGAACTAGCACTTCTTTTACGTACAGGCATGTCTACCTTCCAAGCTTCCAAATCACATAACAAAAGCTTTCATTATACATAGCTGCTTACTTTTTTGCACAGTTTCACTAGGGATGAACCCTGATAATTTAAGCTTAATTTCCTTTTTTAGCATACTTTGCTCTTAAGTAGGTGCCCTAGCGATAAACATTTTTAAGAAAATGCGAAAAAAACTGATCCTTCAGTGCTCTTTTGCTACAATAAAGCGCAAATTTTCAGGTATGTTCCTGAAATCATAATAGGAAATAAATATGGCATTAAATGCAAAGCAGCGTCAGTTCTTAAAAGCTGAGGCTCATGCTTTAAACCCAGTAGTAATGCTCGGCAATGATGGCCTTTCTGAAAATGTCATTAAGGAAATCGACAGCTCCATCGAGCATCACGAATTAATTAAGATCAAGCTCAATGCAGGCGAAGGCCGTAAAGAGCAGGCTCAACAAGCAGCTGATGCTGTAGGTGCCGAGCTCGTTAATGTCGTAGGCCGCGTAGCTATCTTATTTAGACAGCGCAAAGGCGATAGCCGCTACATTCTTCCTCGCTAAAGAGCAAAAAAGCTTAGCCCCATTTTGGCGGCTAAGCTTTTTTATTATGAGCTCAAGCTCTTAGGCAATGTACTTAACTTCAGAAATCTCGTAAGTAACAGTACCCTTAGGGATCTTAATAGCTACTTCATCACCTTCAAACTTGCCCAATAAGCCCTTAGCAATAGGAGTCTTGTAGGACATTAAGTTGTTCTCGATGCTAGCTTCATCCTCACCTACGATCTTGTAGGTAATTTCCTTATCGCTATCAACATCTAATAAAGTTACAGTGCAACCAAACACAACCTTTAAAGGATCAGTAATAGCTAACTTAGTAACATCAATGATATTGGCAGAGGCTAACTTGCTCTCGATATCCTTGATGCGAGCCTCACATAAACCCTGCTCTTCTTTAGCTGCATCATATTCGGCATTTTCGCTTAAGTCACCGTGACTACGAGCCTCAGCAATAGCGGCAGTAATACGTGGACGCTCCTGAGTCTTTAAGCGCTCTAACTCGTCGCGTAACAACTGTTCACCACGTGCAGTCATTGGTGTAGATTCCATGATAACCTCAATTTATTTTAACCGTATTTCTAGCTCCATGAGCCAAGCTGGCGGTTGTATACACAAACAAAAGGCCTTAGATAAGGCCTGAAACATATAAATTATAGCATGCCTTAGGCAGATACGAAAAAAGCTCTATTAGTACCAAACTAGTAGAGCTTTGGAACTTAGATAGCCAGGCACTAAGCCTGTTTTAGAGAAATTAGTAAGACTACTTGCCTAAGTCTTTAAAGAACTTGGTGATTTTCTCCGTAAAAGAATCACTCATAGGCTTTTGGCTTTCAGATGCTTTACCTACAGCCTTGGACTTATCTTTATTCTCACCGCCCTCTTCTTCAAAAGACTGCTCTAACTTGTGGAACAAGTCCTTTTGGTAGTCATTAAGCTTGACAGGGGTCTCAACCACTACAGTGCAATAGAGATTGCCACGTGGTCGATTGGTGTAGGTAGCCTTAATACCCTTACCCGAGAGTCGGTAAGTAGTACCAGTTTGAGTACCAGGCTCAACAGTAATCGCCAGCTTGCCATCTAAAGTAGGAACAGTAACCTTGCCACCTAAAGCAGCAGTAGTAAAGGTGATAGGAACTTCACAATATAAGTTGTCACCATCACGCTTAAAGAGATCGTGCTCCTTAACCTGAATTACGGCAATAACATCACCATTTGGACCGCCGTGAGTACCAGACTCACCAGCACCTTCTACGACTACAGACTGACCAGTATCTAAGCCGCCAGGAATTTCAATCTTAACATTGCGTGGTTGCTTGATTCGTCCTTGACCGTTACAGGTCTTACATGGATCAGTTACGATATAGCCTTCGCCATGGCAGTGATCACAAGTTCTCTGAATCTGGAAGAATCCCTGCTGAGCAAATACCACACCTTGACCATGACAGTATGGACATTGCTTACGACTCTTAGGATCCTTAGTACCCTCACCATGACAGTCTGGACAAGTACTAAGAGCGTTTAACTTAACTTCCTTAGTTAAGCCCTTAACAGCCTCTTCTAAGGTTAAAGTTACTACAATACGAATATCGCGACCACGAGTTCTAACAGGACCAGTTGGACGACGTTGACGACGAGCACCGCCACCCATGTTGCCAAAGATGGTATCAAAGATATCACCAAAACCACCATCAGCGCCAAAATCGAAGCCCTGTGGGCCATTGTTATTAACGGCATCAAAACCGCCAGCATCATAGGCAGAGCGCTTTTGTGGATCGCTTAATACTTGGTAAGCTTCATTGATCTCACGGAATTTATCACCAGCATCAGCTTCCTTATTACGATCTGGGTGATACTTAATTGCTAGACGCTTAAACGCACGTTTGATCTCGTCTTCCGTCGCTCCACGTGCTACTCCTAGCACCTCATAATAATCACGCTTTGTTGCCATGCTAATCTCGAAAATAAAATTAATAGTGCATTATTAGGCTTTAACACTCTATCTTGAGTGATCCTAGAGCGCTAAAGCTTAAAAAGCGGACAGAGGCTAGCTGCAAAGCAGAGCACTCTGCTTTTGTAGCCTCCTAAGCCCCTATCCGCCTTAGCTTAATTAGCCATATTAATAGGCTTTAATTACTTAACTTCTTCAAACTCAGCGTCAACAACATTGTCGTCCTTAGCACCGCCTTGAGCTTGGGACTGGTTTTGAGCGCCTTGCTGCTGGTAAGCATTAGCACCTGGGTTAGCTTGAGCGCCTTGTTGTTGCTGCTTAGCTAAGATAGCTTGTAAGGACTCTAAGACCTTCTTCTCAGCATTTTGGATATCATCCTTATTGTCGCCACGAACAGCTAACTCTAAGGCATTGATAGCACGCTCAACTTCAGCCTTATCCTCTGCACCAACATTCTTCTCATTTAACTCCTTACGAGCCATGTGAATGGTGTTGTCAGCGCTGTTGCGAGCACTAGCGAGCTCCTCAAACTTCTTATCCTCAGCAGAGTGTTGCTCAGCTTCACGTACCATTCTCTCAATATCATCCTCAGAAAGACCAGAGGAAGACTGAATGGTAATTTGCTGTTCCTTGCCAGTCTTCTTGTCCTTGGCGGAAACGTGAATTAAGCCATCAGCATCGATATCGAAGCTTACTTCAATCTGTGGCATGCCACGTGGAGCAGGATCGATACCCTCTAAGTTGAACTGACCTAAGGACTTGTTGTCAGAGGCACGCTTACGCTCACCTTGGAGTACGTGAATAGTAACAGCAGCCTGGTTATCCTCAGCAGTAGAGAAGACTTGGGACTTCTTAGCTGGGATGGTGGTGTTCTTAGGAATTAAGGTAGTCATAACGCCACCTAAGGTCTCAATACCTAAAGACAATGGTGTAACGTCAAGTAAGAGCACGTCATTCTTGTCACCAGAGAGCACACCACCTTGAATAGCAGCACCCATAGCAACAGCTTCGTCTGGGTTTACGTCCTTACGTGGCTCCTTGCCAAAGAAGTCAGCAACTAACTTCTGAACCATTGGCATACGGGTCTGACCACCAACCAAGATAACATCATTAATCTCAGATACAGATAAGCCAGCATCGTTTAAAGCAGTCTTAACAGGTTCTAAGGTCTTGGTTACTAAGTCCTCAACTAAGGCCTCTAACTTAGCACGAGTGATCTTGATGTTCATGTGCTTAGGGCCAGTGGCATCAGCAGTAATGTAAGGTAAGTTTACGTCAGTCTGAGAGGAAGAGGAAAGCTCAATCTTAGCCTTTTCAGCAGCTTCCTTTAAACGTTGTAAAGCTAATTGATCCTTACGTAAATCAACGTTTTGCTGATTCTTAAACTCTTCAACTAAGTAGTTGATGATGCGGTTATCGAAGTCCTCACCACCTAAGTGAGTATCACCGTTAGTAGCTAATACCTCGAAGGTCTTCTCACCGTCGATCTCGTCAATATCAATAATGGAGATATCGAAGGTACCACCACCTAAGTCGTAAACAGCAATCTTCTGCTCACCCTTAGCCTTATCCTCACCGTAAGCAATAGCAGCTGCGGTAGGCTCATTGATGATACGCTTTACCTCTAAGCCAGCAATACGGCCAGCATCCTTAGTTGCCTGACGCTGAGAGTCATTGAAGTAAGCAGGGCAGGTAATAACAGCCTCAGTAACTTCCTCGCCTAAGATATCCTCAGCGGTCTTCTTCATCTTCTTTAAGACTTCAGCAGAAATCTGTGGAGGAGCTAACTTCTGATCGTTAACATTAACCCAAGCGTCACCATTGTCAGCCTTAACAATCTTGAAAGGCATGATGCTAATATCACGTTGAACCTCAACATCATCATAACGACGACCAATTAAACGCTTAATGGCAAATAAGGTCTTTTCAGGGTTGGTAACGGCCTGACGCTTAGCAGCATCGCCTACTAAAATCTCACCGTCGTCAGCATAAGCTACGATAGATGGGGTAGTACGACGACCTTCAGAGTTCTCTAAAACACGAACCTTGTCACCATCTAAAACGCTAACGCAAGAGTTAGTAGTACCTAAGTCAATACCAATAATCTTTCCCATGATTTCTTTCTCCGCTATCAAAGCTGTATTAAGAACCAAAAGCCATTAGTTAAGTCTTACATTCCACTGCTTAAGCTAATTGCTTGAGCACTATGTCTAGTTAGAGCCTTGTGGTGCGCAAGCTGTAAGTCTTGGCATCTTGCTATCGGCTCACAGTGCATTGGTTCTAAAAAATTCTTTTCTCTAACTGTTTAATCAATTGGGGGCCATACTTGATCTTTTCAAGTATAGATCACAAAATTTTTTTAATTTTTTATCTCTGTCTGAAGCAAAGGCCCATTAATATGCCATTTAAGAGCCCTAAACTTTTTTCATAGACCATAAAAAAACCCAGGTGCAGCAAAATCTACAACTGGGTCTTTAGTGAAAGGTACTACCTAATATTAAGATTTAGCGACAATAACCATAGCAGCACGTACTACTCGACCATTTAAGGTAAAGCCCTTTTGCATAGTGCTTAAAACATGGTTATTTGGCACTTCAGTAGATGGCACCATAGAAATGGCCTGATGGAAGTTTGGATCAAAAGGCTGACCTGTTGGATCTACTTGCTCTACGCCAAAAGAAGATAGAACCTTTAAGAATAAGGTTAAAGTATTCTCAACACCATCTAAGGTGCCCTTAGTAGCCTCATTAGATCTATCAGAGTACTCTAAAGCTTTCTCTAAAGCGTCATAAACAGGCATTAACTCTTTGACGAATTTCTCTAAGGCAAACTTACGCTCACGCTCGACATCTTGAGCAGAGCGCTTGCGTACATTGTCGCACTCAGCAACAGCACGCAACATCTTGTCGTGCTCAGAAACCATAGCATGCTTGAGGGCTTCAAGCTGAGCTTGGAGCTCGCTATTTTGAGCACGTAAGATATCACTCTCACTCTCTAAAGGCTCCCCCTCTACAGCATCAACTTCACTATCAGCTTGAGGCGCAGCTTGATCTTCAGGAACAACATTTTGCTCTTGAGGATTGCCATTGGCATTAAACGCTGCCCCTTGACCATAGGCTTGGTTTTGAGCATAAGCTTGAGCAGCACGAGCGCTGTAATCTGATTGCTCAGTAGTATTTCCCTGATTGGCTTCTAAAGTAGAAATTGCCTCTTCAACGCTTTGTTGTTTCTCAAAATCTTGCATCTGCATATCCTGGTTTAAACAAGAATGATAATTTAGTCCGCTACTTTTTCCTCAGCATCGGTGCTGAGGAAAAAATAGCATGACCCTAGTAACATAGTTAATATGGGGGCAGTACAAAGTATTTTCAAGTGCCTTAACTATTAATTTGCTCTAGTTAATGCCCCACACAATAAAGGGCTTTTGCTACAATAAGCACAATTAATTAGCGTAGAGCTCAAATTTCTTGGTGCTTTGTCCTTAAAATAGCTTAGAATCTAACTTTTTAAGCAAGTGCCTTTAGAGGTAATCCGTAGACTTTTAACTTACGGCGATTGGTTTTTTTTATGAAATTAAGAAACAAGATTCTATCTATCTTAGCCTTTGCCATAGCCAGCACCACTATCTCTGGCTGTGCCTACCGTGTTGACTTAAAGCAAGGTAACTTTGTTGAACAGTCTGCTATCGATCAACTCCGTCAAGGCATGAGTCAAGAGCAGGTGCAGTACATTTTAGGCACTCCAATGCTTACTGACGCTTTAGATAATACCCGTTGGTATTACGTGCACTTCGATCGTTACGCTTGGACTAAGCCGAATATTCATAACTTAATCTTAGTCTTTGAAGGTCGTGTCCTCAAAGATATTGAGGGTGACTTTGAAAAGCCTGCTAGCTTCTACAATGGCAATGAGAGCATCCAAAAGATTGATTTTGCCGATATGGAGCAAATTGCTACCACCTACCCTACTATTAACCAAACAGTAGTCCAAGATGGTACACCAAGTGATGCTACCTACGATCCGCAAGATATTCCAGCTCAAGAGCCTAACTAAAAGCTGCTGATTATTTAGCCTTTATTAAGAAAAGCTTGTAGGATCTCCTACAAGCTTTTTGTTTAATGGCTCTACCATTTAGAGGGCACTATGTCTATTTATAAGTTATTGCTTACTCTCTTATTAAGCTCCTCACTTTTAGTAACTGGCTGCTCTATTAAAGATGACAGCTCTAATGAGCAAAAGGTGACCAATCAAAAGCCTATTACTACAGTAGCCAAGACTAAGACCCAACGTTTTGTGAATCAGTGCACTAAGTGCATCTTAGGTGACTTAAGTGAGCTTGAGGACATCATTGCCACTTACAAAAGCTCCTTTACCCCTAAAACTTCTTACCCTAAGGGAGCTTTTCTTTACCAAAAGATTACCCCTACTTTAGCTTTTGAGCGTTGTGCCCAAAAAGCTATGCTCTTAGGCGATAACCGTGCCTATAAAGAGATGTTTGTTCGTCAGGGTAAAATTGCTCGTTCTGCACGCTATTTCTACGCAACTAACAAACCAGCCCAAGGTGCTTTTTGGCTCCAAAGACTCATCAATATCAAAGGTGAAGTTGATGCTTATGAAATTGCAGGACGTATCTTCATTCAAGATCTGCGCACCATTAGCATTGGCAGTCGCCTATTAGAACAATCAGCTCGTATGGGTAATCGTAATGCTCGTCAAATGCTCTTAGCTCTAATGCAGCCTGGATCAGTTTATTATCAGCAAATTACTAAGAACACTTTTACCGAAGACGAGGCAGATCAATCCAATGAAGCTATGGATAAATTTGATGCCCAGCTTGATGATCTCCCTAAGAAGATGAAAAAAGAAAAGCTCTTAAGTAAAAGTGAGCTCTTAGCAGCTCATGATGACGATGATGAAAACAAAGTTCCTGCATTCTTCTCTCTAGAGCCCCCTGCAGACAATCAAGAAAGCTCTAGTAATGGCTCTATTGCTGTCTTTAGCTCCCAAAATGAGGTAGCCACGCCTAAAGCTCGAGTACTGCCTGAGCCTACAAGCTTACGTCTTGGCTATTACGATGCAGCCTTAGCCGCAGATAATCAAGAGACCACTCCAGCTATTAAAGCTCCTGAGGAAATAGCTCAGGCCTTAGAGAGCAGCGATAGTGAACTTGATGTGCCTTTAGAGGCATACCCCAGTGCTACTGAGGTCAAGAAAACACAAGAGCGACGTGCACAGATACAACAACGTACTGAACAAATTGATAAACAACGCCAAAAACTTGAACAAAAGGTCAATCAGGCTTTACAAGCTACTCAAAAGCGCTAATTGTGCTAAATAGCACGTAAAGCACATTTATTGGCATGAAACTAAGCTAATTCCAATAATAAGGTGTTAAGCTACTATTTTGGCTTATACAAGCCTTTAACATGGATTTAATCTTGGATATCTATAATCCATGAGCTTTACTTAAATATGTAGCGTAGCTATTTTAAGCATACGAATTTGCATCTTAGCTCTCACTTATCAGTTACTTTGAAAGGTTTTTTGGTTATGTCTAACAAGAAAGTTGATTTGGTTCCAAAAGAAATCAGTTGGCTCTCCTTTAACGGAAGAGTCTTACAAGAGGCAGCCGATCAATCTGTACCTCTTATTGAAAAGATCCGCTTCTTAGGTATTTACTCTAATAACCAAGACGAATTTTTCAAGGTTCGTGTCGCTAACCTCAAGCGTCAAATCATCATCAACAAGGAAGAAGGCAACGAGAATGAGGCGGTAAAGCTCTTAAAGGAAGTTCAAGTCTTAGTCTCCCGTTACCAGTCTGACTTAAACCGCATTTATCGCGCTTTAATGCAAGAGCTTGCTGATAACAAGATCTACTTACGTGATGAAACTGAGGTAACTGAGAGTCAGAAAGCTTGGGTACGTACCTACTTTAAACGTCATGTACTCAAGCACATTAACCCTATTATCTTCAAGAACAAAATCGACCTCGTACAATTCTTGCGCGATCAATACACCTATTTGTTAATCCGCATGACTGGAAAAGAGAGCAACTATGCCCTCCTCGAGATTCCATCTGACGTAGTACCACGCTTTATTAGCATGCCTACCCAAGAAGGTGAAACCACCTTAATGTTCTTGGATAACGTTATTCGTATCTGTCTTGATGATATCTTCAAGAGCTTCTTTGACTACGATACTATCGAAGCTTACTCCATCAAGATGAATCGTGATGCTGAATACGACCTATTAGGCAACGTCGAGATGTCTGTTTTAGAGAACATGTCTAATTCTTTAAAGCAACGTTTAAATGCTATGCCTGTACGCTTTGCTTACGATAGAGCTATGCCAAAGGACATGGTAGCCTTTATGACTGATGAGCTGCACTTATCAGACATCGATTCTTGCATGCCAGGCAACCGCTATCATAACTTCAAGGACTTCTTGTCCTTCCCTTCTATTGGTCCTGATGGCTTTGAAAATCCATCTTTACCACCAATTTTATCTACAGCTTTTGACAATCATAAAAACGCTTTTGACGCTATCTCCAGTGGTGATATTCTCCTTTATTATCCATACTACTCTTTTGAGTACTTCACTGAATTCTTACGTCAAGCTTCCTATGATCCAAAAGTAACTGCTATTAAGATCAATATCTACCGTGTTGCTCGCAATAGCCGTGTTATCGACTCCTTAATTGATGCAGCAAACAACGGCAAGCGTGTTACTGTAGTAGTAGAGCTCAAAGCTCGCTTTGATGAGGCTAATAATATTCGTTGGGCATCACACTTAACAGATGCTGGCGTTAAGGTTCTCTTTGGTCTACCAACCTTAAAGATCCATTCCAAGCTGTGCATCATCTCACGTAAGGAAGAGGGCAAGACTGTACGCTATGCTCATATTGGTACAGGTAACTTCAACGAAAAGACTGCCAAAATCTATACTGACTTTGCTCTCTTTACTAAAAATGAGGCTCTTACTCAAGAAGTTCACAATGTCTTTGAGTTCATTGAGTACCCATACACTCGCCCTCGTTTTGACAAGCTATTAGTCTCCCCAATCAATGCTCGTCAGCGTATTTACGCTATGATTGATCGTGAGATTGAGAATGCTTCTATGGGCTTACCAGCTTATATTAATCTCAAGGTTAACAACTTAGTTGATGAGGGCTTAGTTGAGCGTCTCTATCAAGCCTCTCAAGCAGGTGTTAAGATCCGCGCCATTATTCGTGGCATGTGTAGCCTTCGCCCAGGAGTTGAGGGTCTTTCTGAGAACATATACATTACCTCTATCGTAGATCGTTTCTTAGAGCATCCACGTGTAATGATCTTCTGCAATAACAACAATGAAGAGCTTTATATCTCTTCTGCAGACTGGATGACACGTAACCTTGATTATCGTATTGAGGTTGGTACCCCTGTCTTAGATCCTGTCTTACGTGAGCGTATCCGCACTATATTCAAGATCCAAGAGAGCGATAACCAAAAAGCCCGCATTATCGATGCTGACCAGACCAACGAGTATGTTCCATATGTAGCAGACTCTCCAAAGATTCGCTCACAAATTGAAATTCATCGCTACTTAAATAGTGTAGAGACCAAACTTACTGAAGAGCTCAAGCAACAACAGCTCCAAAACAAATTAAGCTCTGCTAAGCCAGCAAAAAAGACCTCTGTTGATAAGAAAGAGGCTCCTAAGGCTAAAGCAAAAGACACTTTGCTTCCAACTAAAGAGCAAGCTCAAAAATAGCTATAATATTAATCCTTAATTCACTAATACCCCTGCACCTCGTGCGGGGGTATTTTTTAGGCTAAAATAAAAGCCCACTCTCAAGCCATCTAGCTCCCAAGGTTCCCTATCACCCCTAAAAAACTTAAGCTTATCGAAAAACGAAAAACATTTCTAACTGTAATCAAAAAGGAGTGCGCTTCCTCCCCTGTCTAAAGACAGGGGTTTCCGCGCTACTAATATTATGACAGAAAGTACTATCTTGATTGTTGTTGCACTTATTGCTATTGCTATTGCTGCTATCTTTATTAATCGTTACTTATCCTTAAAGGAAAAAGCAGGTACTACCTTAAGCCCTGATATCAATCTTATTGAACAAGCTGCCTTAGCTAAAAAGCTCCAAGAACAAGTAGAAAGCTTAACAGATGAACTTAACTCCCTTGAGCACATTAGTACAATTGCTAAAGAGCAAGCTCAACAAGAAAAGCTATCCTTGATCAAAGAATTGACTAATAGCCAAAGCGAATGTACCAATTTACAAGATAAAATTAAGGAGCGTGAGGATTATATTGCCAAGTTGCAATCTGAACATGAAGTATCTTTAGAAAAAGAACAACAACAAAGCAGTGCCCGTTATGAGCAAACTTTACAGGAAATCAAAACTAGTCATACCAAAATGCTTGATAGCCAAGAAAAAAGCTATCAAGAACGCTTAAACAAAGTTGAGCAAGAACTTAATGCAAACAAGACTCTCTTAGAACAATACCAAAAAGAGCTCCAAGAACAGACAGTATCGGCAGCTCAATATAAGAGCGAGAAGGAAGCTTTAGAGCAGCTACGTATCTCTGATAGTCAGCGCCTTGAACAAACAAATAAAGAACTTAATGAAAGCAAGGCTCTCTTAGAACAATGCCAAAAAGAGCTCCAAGAACAGACGGTATTGGCAACTCAATATAAGAGCGAAAAGGAGGCTTTAGAGCAACTACGTATTTCAGATAAGCAGCGCTTTGAGCAAGCTGAGCAAGAGCTTGAACATCGTCTTAATACCATGAGCGAAAAAATGCTTACAGAACGCTCGGCATCCTTGCAAAAGCTCAATAATGAGAACATGGTACAAATTATCAACCCACTCCAAAAGGAACTTAATACTTTTAGAGAGTTAATATCTAGTACCCAAAAGCACAACTCAGAGCAAGCAGGTCAGCTACAAAATGAACTTAAACACTTACAAGAAGCTCACTTAACTTTAAGTGAGCAAGCACAAAGCCTCTCTCAAGCCTTACTTCAAGGTAACAAGAGCCAAGGTATTTGGGGTGAACAACAATTAGAGCTGGTGTTAGAAGCTGCAGGCTTAGTCAAAGATGAAAACTACTTGCGTGAATTGAGTGCCGTAAATGATAGTGGTACTAAAGGTCGTGCTGATGTCTTAGTACGTCTGCCTAATAATAGAGGTATTATCATCGACGCTAAGTGCTCATTAACCGCCTATACCGAGCTTAATAATGCCCATAATGCTAATGATAAAAAAGCCTATGATGATGCCTTAAAGCGTCACTTAGAATCTATCAAGCGCCATATTGATGAACTAAGCAAAAAGGACTATCCAAGCTATGAAGTATATGGTAGCCCTAACTTTGTCTTTATGTTTGTTCCTATTGATCATGCCTTAGGTATTGCCTTACGCAGCGATGAAAGCCTTTATAGTTATGCTCAAAGCAAAGATATCTATCTTATCTCTCCTTCCTCATTACTACCTGCTTTACGCATTGTAGGAAACTTATGGGCTTTGTCAAACCAAGGAGATAAGTTCAAGCTTTTAGCTAATAGTGCCGAGCGCATTTGCAAAAAGTGTAATAAGGTCTGCGCAGACTTTGAGAACATATTAAGAATCAAAGAGAACCTTAATAAGAATATCGATGCTATGGCTATATCATTATGTAAAGGTAATGGAAACTTACAAAGCATCTTAAAAAGATTTGCTAATGATGCCCCAACTCTGAGTGCAGAGGCCATTGCTCGTTTTGAGCAAGAGCTCAATAGTCCTGATAGCACTATTGTGCTGCCACCTACTGCTCAGCTTTGCAATAAGCTACCTGCCAAGAACACAAAACAAGCATTGCCTAGCCCTACCCAAGATGCTTAAATATCAGCTCTATAAATTGTGTTCATAGAAAAATAAAAAAGCGCCCTTAAAGGGCGCTTTAGCACACTATATAAGATATCTCTAAATCTTACTGACAGGTACGCTTTGTACACAGACATCCATACGCCTACGTACAGGGCTTGGCATAACTTTCTTTAATTGGAAAAGCTCTAAGAGTTCAGAAGCAGAGTGCTTAGAACGATACTCAAGCTCTGAAGGAAATAAGAAGACTAACTCAAAGATACGTACTAAAGAGTTATCGCTTAAGGCAACCTCTTGCGCCTTCTTATCGTAAGCACCTAATGCTGTTAAGATGCCTCCACTAAAGTCTGTTGAAGCATGCAATGGCTTCCCCTTAGCAAAGGAATAACCAAAGCCAATAAACTCATCAGTAGTTAAAATATAGTTAATGAGCTCACATAAGGTATTGATAGGCCAGAGGTTATAAGACTCACTATTGGCAAACTCCCACTCTTTTGGCAAGCATAAAGCCAACTCAATACGGCTATTGGTTAAATCATCTACACCAGCAGGAACCTTGAGCTTACGTCCTGATAAACCTTTAGTCAAAATAAGGTTAAAAGGATGCTCCTCAGTTGGAGGAACATTAATAAGCTCATAGCGATCAGTCTTAAAGATAATTTGATACTTACCAAAGTTAAGACGCATATGCTCATCTAAAATGAGCTCATCATCCTTGCTCAAAGACATAGAATTATTATCAGGATCAAAAGACTTACACAAAGAGAGCATGCGCTCAATAGTTGGTAACAGCTTGTCCTCTGAGCCAAACTTGATGAACTTTAAAGCGCGCTCTAAACGTAACTGAGCATCATTAGTAAGACCTAATTTGAATAGGGCATAGCCCTTATAAAATAAGTAAGTGGCATGGTCTTTACCTGCTAAAGCATACTTATCAAGCAGTGCATTAGCTCCTAAATAAAGCTCTTCGCTATTGCTACTAGCACCTTGGGCATTAGCAGCATTGATATAGGCACGAGCTAACTCTAGTGCGAGTTCATAATCTAAGCTCTCAATCTGAGGTCCTAAGAGCTCAATAATACCTACAAAGTCATCCTGAGCATGCATTTGAGCTACTTGCTTTAATAGTGCTTCCTTATCTGCACCTTCCATTAGCTAAAATCTCCTAAAGTCCTAAATATATATATATATTGCTACAATAATAGCACTAGCTAGCGCTTCGCACTCCAGATACGAGGAAAGAAGCGTGGTACTTGACTGGAATACTGAGCAAACTCCTCAGGAAACTCCTTTTTCAATCTTGGCTCATCGAGCACAATAGCAGCAAAGTAAGCAAAAGCGACAATAGCCATAGGCAAGATTAAGCTGACTAAAGAGTTAAGAGCACAGGCAAAGCCCATATAGTATAAAAATACTCCCACATGCATTGGGTTACGACAAATAGCATAAGGGCCTGTAGTGACTAAGTGCTTAGTCTCTTTCATCATTTTTACAGGGCCTAAATTACCTGCCCCACCTTCACCCTTTTTGACCAGCTCATAATTAGACCACACAGCAAAGAACAATCCCACCGCTGAGGTTAAACCACCTAAGTACAAGATGCTAGGCTCATCTACCAAAAAGGTCATAGGAAAGGTAGTAGCAAGCCAATACATAAGCGTAGGACCCACAAAGATAAAGGCAAAAAATCCCAGCGCATAAATGGCTTTCTCTCTCAGGCTAAACATAATTCAGCTGACTCCTTAATTAAAGACATCTTATCTATAGTGTACCAGTCCCTAAAGCCAATACCAGATCATATGAGAAAGCCCCGCAACTATCAGATAATTGCAGGGCTTATATCTTAAATTGATGCCAACTAATATGACATTAGCAATCAAGTAATAAACAAGTGATGTTCCCTTAATTTAACTAATGATTGGCTTTAGCATTGATCGTGGCTAGCTCTAAGAGATCCTTTAAGACATGGATTGGATGATTAGCTCTTTGCTTTTCCATACGTGCTACTTGAGAGCGGCAGCTAAAGCCTGTAACTAAGCATTGAGCAAAAGGACGACTCTTAAAATGACCTTGCCAGTTTTGCTCATATACAGTGCGACTTTCTTCTTGATTATCCTTCATATGACCAAACAAGCCTGCCATACCACAACATGCTACAGGGATAGGCAAGAGACGTAAGTTAAAGTGAGCTAATACCTCTTGCCACATCTTAACAGACAACGGTACTAAGGCCTGCTCAGTACAGTGGCAGAATAAGTAGAAGTCCTCTGCATAATTGCAAGGTGCGATCTGATCCGATTTAACCACACTATCTTTATGATCTTGTTTAGCTGCAGCGATAATAGCCTTTATCTCAGGAGCAAAAATAGCCTCTTTACGCTTAAATTGCTCGCTTAGTAGAGCTTCCTTTAACCACTCTTCAGGTAATAACACCTTAAAGTCAGGGCAATTAGGAATTAAGCTTGGGTACTCATCGCGATAGCAGATAGTCAAAGCAGGATCAAAACCTAATAAGGTTAAGCCCTTTTTATTAAGGCGCGCTAAGCGCTCTGCTTGGACACGAGCTTGTTTAATAAACTGAGCACGGGCACCACGAATGACCAAGAGCTTACCATTAGTGTATGGCTTTAAGATTGCTACTCTAAAACCCATTAAGCGCACTAACTTAGCTAAATCAACTAAACCATCTGCCTCATAACTGGCAGTAAAGGCATTGGCAATAATTAAGACTTCATAATGAGCAGCACGGGATTCTGCCTCTTTAGCGCTTAAAACAGGAATAGACTCCTCATTAGCCTGTTGCTTTAAGGTCACCTCATTAAATTTAGGCAAGTCCACAAACTTAAAGAACTTTTCACAAATAAATTTGCTAATTGGCGATTGGATTAAGGCATTAGCCAATTTAGGATGTAAGGCTAAATATGGATTAGTGCGCTCGGCATTCATGCACAAGAAATCCATAGTAGGACGTAAGTAGCGACTATAGTAAAAGTTTAAAAAGCGAGAGTTGAGCTCAGCTGAATTAACATGAGCAGGACACTGAGTTTTACAGGACTTACAAGACAAGCAAGTAGCCACATGGCCTAAGTACTCATGGTTAAAGTCTTCTTTTTCAAAGATAGTATTGTAAGTACGCTTAGTTAGGTTAGCCAAATAAGCACAAGTATCTCTGATCAGTGCAGGCTTTTCATTAGCTTGAGCTAACAGCTCTTGTTCACAAGCGTTGATATCAACACCGCGCTCAGTCATTAAGCGCAACCACTCACGCATCAAGCCTGAATAGCCTTTAGGTGATTTGACATGGTCTTTAGAGAAGCGATAGCTTGGGCACATTAATGATGCCTTTTGATAGCTAAAGCATTGACCATTACCATTGCAATTTAAAGCACCTTCAAAGCTCTGACGTACCTTGATATCAATAGTTCTATCTAAATCGCCTCTCATAGGGTCATCTAAAGCGACTAACTTATCGCTCTCATTCCCCCAAGGAACGCAAATCTTACCTGGGTTTAAGATATTATTTGGATCAAAGATGGCTTTAACTTGGCGGGCAATAGGATAAAGCTTGCCAAAGAAAACTTCGCCAAAGCAAGAACGATAGCCACGACCATGCTCACCCCACATTTGACCGCCATATTTCTTAACTAGATCAACTACCCCATTAGAAATAGCTACTAACTTCTCTCTATCTTCATCAATAGTTAAGTCTAAAGCAGGACGTACGTGCATTAAACCAGTATCAACGTGACCAAACATACCATAGGTAACATTCATGCTATCTAAAAGGGCACGAAACTCTAAAATGTAATCAGCTAAGTTCTCTGGAGGAACTACAGTATCTTCTGTAAATGCGACCAGCTTTTTAGATCCTGCAGCTGAGCCTAATAAACCTACTGCCTTCTTACGCATACCATAGACTGCAGCAATACCTTCTTTAGTATCAACAATTTGGGCTCCTAAAATACCCATATGATGCTTTTGTGCATCTTGTTGCGTCTTATCAAAAAGCTTAACCATTAATGCTTGGTCTTTATCAACATCATAGCCGTTGAATTCTACAATATTGACACCGCTAATCTCAGCGCCAGGAACATCAGTAATGTAATTTTGTACGCTGAGCCATACAGGATCTTTCTTGGCTAAATTAAGTACGCGAGAGTCGACAGTCTCTACAGAAAAAGCACCTGCCTTAATTAAGGCATTAGCATGACGCAAAGCTGAATCGAAGTTTTCATACTTAACCACACATAAAGCACGATAGCTTGGCTTTAAGGTCAAGTCTAACTTGGCTCCTACAATAGTAGCTAAAGTACCTTCAGCACCGCAAATTAAACGTACTAAGTTTAAAGTATCGCTTTTTTTGTCATAAGCATGATGTAAGTCATAGCCTGTTAAAAAGCGATTGAGCTTAGGAAAGTGTTGCTCCACCTCATCTGCATGTTCTTTTAATAAGGCATAACACTTTTGATAGATCTCACCTTCAAGTCCAGGACGCTTGAGGCACTCTTGAAGCTCCTGACCACTAACTGCCTTAAAGGTACATAAGCTACCATCGCGCAATACTACCTCAATCTCTAAGATATGCTCTGAAGTACGGCCATACTTTAAAGATCCTTGACCAGCTGCATCATTGGAAATCATGCCTCCGATAGTGGCACGTGAGGAAGTAGAGAGCTCAGGTGAGAAGAACAGCTGCTCCTTACCTACTAATTCATTGAGCTCATCTTTGATTACTCCGCTTTGTACCCAGACACTACGCTCTGCAACATTAAAATCAGATACTCCTTTCATATGTCGAGACATATCAATGATGATACCTGAACTTAAAGACTGACCATTAGTACCAGTACCACCACCACGGGCAGTAATAATAAGCGACTTATATTGAGCATTAGATGCTAACTTAAACAGTGTCACCACATCGTGCTTATCACGAGGGAAAACCACAGCTTGTGGCATCTTTTGATAAACGGAATTATCAGTGGCCACCAATAAACGAGCAGCATAGCGATCTTCAATTTCGCCCTTAAAGCCCTGATGCACTAAGGCTTGTAAGAACTGCTCGTACTCAGCTTTTACCTTATTTAAATTAGCAACTCTGGGAATCATTACACTCATAAAATCACCTACTAAAGACCTGAGTCTGCCCTCTAGAGATAAGGACGATTAAAAGCTATTAAAGATACTCACTTGACTTATTTATAGCAAGCTTCTTGTAGGTAAAGGTATCACCCTTGCTATCTTTGGCAACACCAGCTACTACTACTACTACTAATTAATGCACCAAAAAGGCGAAAAAAAGCCCTTTTGCCTAGTGGCAAAAAGGCTTTAGATACGTCTGTACAAGGAAAAAACTATTTGGCCATATCAAAGCCTTGTGCACCCTTAGAGCTAGGTACTGGACCTTTTTCTAAAGAAACAATCTTCTTGGCTTCGACCTTCATACTTAATAAATCTTTATCGACCTTACCAGTAAGCTCAATTAACTCACCCTTGGAGATATAAGACCAATCGCGATCATCATCTAACTCTACTTCAATAGAGCCGCTTTCATCAGCAAACTCATACTTATCGTGACCTAAATAATCAACTAAGCGACCACGTAAAGTTACCCACTGATCGTCGCTAGCATCACTTTTAACAGCAGCAACTGTTGCTAAATTAACTTGTTCAAACCCCTGAGGAGCACCCTTTAAATCATGGCCAGCAAATGCAGTGGCACCGAAAGCTAAAGCAGAGGATAAAATAACGACATTTAAAAGCTTCATATAAAAAATCTCCGAAAACTACAAAGCAACACGAGCTTCTTTTACATCAATCTCAACATCACTAAAATCACGATCGACTTTACCAAAGATGGTAATTAGCTGATCTTTGCTCACATGAGACCAATTTTGGTCATCATCAAGCTCAACTACCATATAGCCAGTACTATCAGCAAACTCATAGCGTTCTTGGCCTAGGTAGTTAGTAAGCCTGCCAGTTAAAGTCACGCGCTGATCATCTTGGGCACTAGATAACACTTGAGCTACAGTGTTAGGGGTAGCTGCTTGGTTAGCAAAACCTTGTGGAGAGCAATGAGCAGTCACTAATACAGATGATGCGGTAGCTAATATCAAAGAACTCATTACGGTCGCAATCTTAGTCATAAATAATCCCTCTTCGATAGGCGGCTTACTGCTCTTGACCAAGAGAGGAAGCGCCATAATCCTTTCTTAAAGATACAAACATGTGTCAGCAAATCCGCTTATACATACATCACTATTTGATGTTTCTGATTGGGTATGACTCTATTAAAATCTTTTCTACTTAGCTAATACTTAGCAAGGTGAGTTATTTATGCCCTTAGAAGTGATAATAAATACTAAATAACGCGCTAAGCCTGATGCAATAAGGATTTACGTGGGGATAAAAAATCTTGACACACTTCTTGTATGGCTCTTTTTTGTTTACAAAATGTGCTTTTAAGAGAGGTTAAAATCGCACTGTTACACGAAGTTAAATATAGAGTACAACTTGCTAATGCGCGATAAGTTTGGCTTAATTAACAGAATCGAGCAAGCTACCTATTGCCAAGCTGAACACTTATAAGAGCTAGTTTAAAGACAATGGAGCGTAATTTGACTTAGAGAAAAATTAGTAAGACAAGAACTTAATCAGATCATCATCAACTATTGACCAAAAGATCGTATAGATCACAATTTTTAGAAAAGACTAACCCGAGTGCACTGTGGCAATACAGGAAATTTAAAGATGGCTAGCGCTTAAATATCAGTAAATCGCCCTTACTATAATGATTAAACGCACGTTTTTACTGAACTTTTAACAAAATATGGCTTTTAAAACAAGTTTCTTTGACCTAAGATCTAAAACGACTTAACATAAGGATGCCTTATAATGGTGCCTTTTTAAGGTATATACCGACACATACTTGATTGTGCCGTTCAAGATATTGATACTAAAATTGTGATTAGTACTGTGTTTTGGTACTCAACTAGCCTTACTTTTGTATTATGATCAAGGCTACCAGTTGCCTACCAGGCACTATACAAACCAAGTCTACTAGATTTTCCTTTGGCAGAGAGCGAAACATGGATTTTAAAAGTAACAAGCCTTTAATCATTATTTCTGGTGCTTTGACTATTGCTATCATCGTGATTGCTATTCAGTTAGTCTTCTTGTCTATCAATGTTAAGAGCCAAAAAGACTCACTCCACACCTATTCCACTGCAACCGATGTACATTCCATGCAAAACCGTATGGTTAATATGGAAAACAACTTAGTAGACATGTCTCGTGAGCTTGAAACCTTACGTGCAGAATACAGCCGTCTTAACGCAGAAGTAAGCGCTATGCAAAGCGTAGTAGGCAAAACTGGCAACGATTACCAATTCTTACAACAAGAATTGACCAATTTCGACAATCGTATTGGCAACTTAGAGCGTCATGCAGCTAACACTGAATACGTTATTCAGAGCATGGAGCGCACTATTCGTGGACGCTAAGTAATTTAGCTCCACTCCTGCCACCACTTAAAAAGGCCTAAGAGAAATGCTCTTAGGCCTTTTGCTTTTCTAACACTCTGGTATGCTCAGAACTTATTGGTAAGGGTTGATTACGTATAGGCGAGTATTATGAGTGCTGTGTTCTAAATAAATCAGGGCGGATTTTTACCTACCCCTAGAAACAAAAAAACACCTCAGGTCCTGCCCTTGGTGCTTCTTTTTACGATGATATGGTAGCTATGACTGGAATTGAACCAGTGAC
>Reba_p2__coassemble_222_pt1 | contig 84297 bp, 79 predicted proteins | sample Reba_p2__metabat2_low_PE_017 | metagenome-assembled genome bin Reba_p2 | reverse complement strand
ACGTATTTTAATGATTTTTAACCTCACGTCAACACTTTTTTCAAACTTTTTTCTATTTTTTTTCATTACCTCTTAATAAAGACGATATATATCGTATTTAGCTTAAAGTGTTTTTAACAATGCACTAAAATGGCACAACTGTTTAAAGCCCAAATGCGTAAATACTGCCTGCAGCTTTTTATGCTCCTCTTCAGAGCACTTACCAGTATAAAAAGCCTCTTGAGGCCCTAGAGCATCTTGTTCATGTTGTTCACAATCTTTACTAAAAGTAGCCCCCTCTAATAAAGATTGCACTCTGCGAGCTACTGCCTCACCTGAGTCAACCAATTTAATCTCAGGCCCTAAGATAGTTGCTATCTCCTGCTTTAAGAGCGGAAAGTGGGTACACCCTAAAACTACCACATCAGGCTTACTCTCATCAGGTAATGAACTAATAGGACTTAAGATGCTCTTAAGACTCTCTAGCGTTTGTAGTTCTAATGCCTCATTAGTACTTTGTTGTTGGCTTTCTTGAATTAAATATCCCTCACAAAGACGAACTAAATCTTGTGATCCTATTTTTATGACCTTGCAGCAAGGAGCAAACTCATTGATGAGAAAATCAGTATAAGCCCGCTTAACTGTACCTTGAGTAGCAAGCAAGGCAATGATCTTTTTACGTGAAAGCTTAGCGGCAGGTTTAATAGCAGGAACTACCCCTACAATAGGCATCATAAAGTGCTCTCTTAAAGTAGGAAGTACAATAGTGCTAGCTGTATTACAGGCAATGACTATAAGATCAGGTTTAACTTTAGCTGAAAGCTTAGTTAATAGTTCACACACACGCTTTTGTAAAAAGACCTCACTCTTATTGCCATAAGGGAAGCATTCATGGTCAAACAAATAGTAATACGAAGCCTCAGGCAGACGCTTTAAGACATCTTTAAATACAGAAAGACCACCTACGCCTGAGTCAAAAAATAAAATTTTCACCTGATCCTCGCACTAAGCCAAAATTTAACCTGCCTTAAATTATAGCGCCCAAAAGAGTGCTACTTTTTGCTAACATGCAACAAACTTTAAATAGAGGACCTGTAGCTTGTTACCTGTTTTACTTACTACTACCGATAAGGACAATTACCAAGCCTATCTTGATGAAAAAATTGACTCTGTCTTTACTATGCTCAAAGAGACTCTCAAAGAAAGTTTAGGCTATCATGATCTGTGTGCCTTACAAGCAGAGGTACATGCATCCTTGCCTGAGCACTATCGTATGAGAGCTGAGTTTGCAATCTTCCATCATAACCATGAGTCTTTTGACTATGCTATGTATGAGCCAGGTTCCAAACCACGCAAGGCCATTTTATTAAAAGACTTTCCAGGTTGTACTCTAGCTATCAATCAGGCTATGGCTGCATTGCGCGAGCACTTGCATAAATACCAAATCATCAAGCGCAAGCTTTTTGGTGCCGATTTTCTCTCCAATAGTGCAGGAGAGGTGGTGATCTCCTTAAACTATCACAAAAAGTTAGGTGAAGACTGGCAAGCAGAAGCTGAGCTCTTACATCAAGATCTTAATAACTCAGGACTTAAGTGCTCCTTAGTAGCCCATGCTAAAAAGCAAGTATTGGTTGTAGGCCATGACTTTGTCATTGAAACTATTCCTACTACTCGAGGAGCAATTAAACTCAAACAAGTAGAAGGCACTTTCTCTCAGCCTAATGCTACCGCCTGTAGCGCCATGCTCAACTTTGCACTCTCTTGTGCTCAAGCAGGTCTTGATGAGGCTAAAGCTCAAGGACGCGCACAACAACGTGATTTAATTGAACTTTATTGCGGCTCTGGTACTTTTACTGTCGCGCTAGCTCCTTTGTTTGCTAAGGTATTTGCAACTGAGGTAGCCCGCGTACCTACCAATACTGCTTATTTCAACATGCAGCTCAATGGTATTGACAATATTAAGCTCGCCCGTCTCAGCGCTCTTGAGGTCACAGAGGCGTTAAACCATGTCCGTGAGTTTAGACGTCTTAAAGAGCAAGAGATCAATTTAGACGACTATGACTTTGGCACCTTGTTAATCGATCCGCCTCGTGCTGGACTACAAGATGAAGCTGCCTTTAAATTTACTGCCAGCTATGACAAAATCATCTATATTTCTTGCGGTCCTGAATCCTTGGCATCAGATCTTAAATACTTAAGTAAGACCCATAAGATTGAACGCCTTGCCTTCTTTGATCAATTCCCTTATACCCGCCATTTAGAAAGCGGCGTGCTCTTAGTAAGACGCTAAAGACACAAAAAAGGCAAGTTATTATTAACTTGCCTTTTTTCATGCCATCAATTATAGAAAATTACATCATATAATTTTCAGGCATTGGAATCTGAGCTACGCCTGAGTCAACAGCAGCCTGAGCAACAGCACGGGAAACACGTGGTAATAAACGTGGATCCATTGGCTTTGGAATTACATACTTAGGACCGAACTCTAAGGATTCAACCTGAGCTGCCTTAACAACCTCAGCAGGCACCTCATCTTGAGCTAAGAGACGAATAGCATTCATAGCAGCTAACTTCATCTCTTGGTTGATGCAGGTTGCACGAACGTCTAAAGTGCCACGGAATAAGAATGGGAAGCACAATACGTTGTTAATCTGGTTTGGATAGTCACTACGGCCAGTACCCATAATAATATCTGGACGAACACGAGCAACTAACTCTGGCTCAACCTCTGGATCTGGATTGGAGCAAGCAAATACTACAGCCTTTGGAGCTAAGCTCATTAAGTCAGCTTCGGTAACTAAGCCAGGGCCTGATACACCTAATAAGATATCAGCACCAGCACAAGCTTCAGATAAGGTCTTTGGACCAGCATCATTAACAAAGCGTGGCTTCTCACCATTGTTGTACTGAGCACGATCAGAGCGAATTACGCCGTGACGGTCAACCATGAAGAAGTTAGCCTTGTTGGCACCAGCAGCGAGTAATAAGTCAGAGCAAGCAACACCAGCAGCACCAGCGCCTACGCAGACAATCTTACAATCTTCAATCTTCTTACCTTGAAGTTGTACGGCATTTAAAATACCAGCGCAGCTTACGATAGCAGTACCATGTTGGTCATCGTGGAATACAGGGACATTACAACGCTTGATTAACTCACGCTCGATTTCAAAGCACTCTGGAGCCTTAATATCTTCTAAGTTAATACCACCGAAGGTATCAGCAATGCACTCTACAGTGGTGATGAAGTCTTCAACACTCTTATTCTTAACTTCGATATCAATAGCATTGATATGAGCAAAGCGGTTGAATAGGAGAGCCTTGCCTTCCATTACTGGCTTGGAGGCTAATGGACCTAAATTACCTAAGCCTAAAATAGCAGTACCATTGGAGATAATAGCAACAGAGTTGCCCTTACCAGTGTAGCGGTAAGCATCAGCTGGGTTCTTAGCAATCTCAAGAACTGGCTCAGCAACACCTGGGCTGTATGCTAAAGTTAAATCACTTGCGGTCTCAGCTGGCTTAGTAATAACAATCTTAAACTTGCCAGGAACTGGTTTCTCGTGATACTCCAAAGCGGCATCATGTAAAGACTTATGATCCAAGGTATCCCCCTTAAATATGACAAAAGCCTGTTCTTAATGAAAATTATGCCATTTAACTAATAACTACCTTGCATAAAGCAAGGCGGCGAAACATTATTAGTAATGGACCTAAAAACAACAATCAACAGTTTAATTAGTTCATTACTAAAAAATTTGAGAATCCAGTCGTAAATTTTGAAAAATTGTTGCATTAATTTTGCAAAACATTGATCCAACTCTCAATTAGCCCACGCAATTAGTTATAGCTAACTTTTTTAGTATAACGCAACTAAATGGCTAGCCATCAATATTATTTATCGATACCTAAAATTTTTTTGAGTAATAAAAAACGCCCTGCCTTTTTGCAAAGGACAGGGCGTTTTTGTTCCAGCAAAGCTGCTTGATTACTGGTGCTTCTGAGCGCCGAGCATACCGAAGCGCTTCTTGAAGGCTTCAACACGACCGCCAGTATCAACAATCTTTTGCTTGCCAGTGAAGAATGGGTGGCATAAAGAGCAAACTTCGATATCGATATCGTGACCAGCGGTAGAACGAACTTGGAACTTGTTACCGCAAGAACAACGTACGTTAACTAACTCGTACTTTGGGTGAATATTCTTTTGCATTTGGACCTCAGAGCATGTCGCCATTCAGCCACTAATACGCGCCGAACACCACATGCGGTTATAAAAAAAAGCGCCTTATGATAATTGATATTTGCGATAAAAACAACACTTTTACAAAAAAATCTTTCTTTTTTAGCAAATCACAACCTTTTAAGGGACAATACTATCAATCACCAATCACTCTTGCTCTTGAGCCATTATGAACTTACCAGAATCTCACTATACTGTTATTCAAGTAGCTATTAATCGCGCCTTATATAACAGCTATGACTATAAGCTTCTAGGCATCTTTGATGAAAGTATAGTAGGTGCTAGGGTTAAAATAAACTTTGCTCGTACCAAAGGCTCAGAAGTAGGCATCATTGTGGGCATTGGCGCACAATCACAATTGCCATTAGAAAAAATCAAAGAAGCAACCTTAATCGATAGCAGCCCTATCTTAAGCTCTGACATTATGAGCACTATGCGTTATGGTGCTCAGTACTATCATTATCCTTTAGGTCAAGCTTTATACTTAGCCTTGCCACAAATTTTGCGCGAAGGCGGTGAAGCCGCCTATAAAAAAGTCCCAGGTCTAATGTATGCAGCTACTAGTGACGTTATTGCTCAACACATAAACAAAACACGCTCTAGTGCCCAAAAAGAACTTTTAATAGCACTGCAAAATGGCCCTCGCAAACGTACTGAACTTAAAGATCAAGGATTTAATCTTTTAGTCGTACCTACCTTGGTAAAAAAAGGACTAATTAAAGTCATTGACTATGCTCAAGAGTGCACTGCTTTTAATTTACAAATTCACCACGATGAGCTCATTGCATCGTCCCCTTTAACGCTTAATCAAGAACAACAGCAAGTTCTTAAAACGATTAATGACGCTCAAGGCTTTGCACCTTTTCTACTAAATGGCGTCACAGGCTCAGGTAAAACTGAAGTCTATTTACAAGCCATAGAACATACCTTAAAGCAAGGCAAAAGAGCCCTGATATTAGTGCCTGAAATTGCCCTGACACCTCAGACTTTTAAACGCTTTTATCAAAGATTTAAAGTGCCTATTGCTACTATGCACTCGGCTCTGACTGCCCGCGAGCGCTTAGATGCTTTTATGGATATGTACACTTCCAAGGCAGCCATCTTAATTGGCACCCGCTCGGCACTTTTTTGCCCTGTTGACAACCTTGGACTTATTGTCATTGATGAAGAGCACGATAGCTCCTTTAAGCAAGCTGATGGCTTACGCTACCATGCGCGTACCATAGCCTACTATCGCGCTCAGATTAATAATTGCACCTTAATTTTAGGTTCCGCTACTCCTTCTTTAGAGAGCATCTATGCCTGTCAGCAAGGACTCATGACGCGCCTCGATATGCGCTATAGAGCCCAAAGTGCCCGCTTACCACGCATGCATTTAGTTGACTTACGCCAAGATGAACTCAAAGAAAATGTGCTAGCAGGAATAGGTGAGATCCTTGAAAAAGCTGTGGGCATAGCCACTGCCCAACACCAGCAGGCTTTACTCTTTTTAAACCGGCGTGGTTTTTCCCATTCCCTAGTATGCCCTCATTGTGGTTTTGTGCGCATGTGTCCTAATTGTGACGTTGCGTTAACTTTACACAAAGAGAGCAATAAGCTACGCTGCCATACTTGCAATTCGGAATATCCTGTAATTGATTATTGTCCCGAATGCGCTAAAGTCTTAGGACAAAAGATGCCTTTAATTGATATGGGAGTAGGAACAGAGCAAGTAGCTAGCTATTTAAAAGAGCGCTTTATGGATGTGGGCATTGAACGCATTGATCGAGATGTCATCACCAGCTCCGAGCAATTAGATCGCTGCTTAGAGCGTATCTTAAATCATCAGAGCGAAATATTAATTGGTACTCAGATGCTATCTAAAGGCCATGACTTTCCAGATGTCACTGTAGTTGGCATTTTAGATGCTGATGGAGGTTTATATTGTGATGATTTTCGGGGTTTTGAATATACTGCTCAGCTCATTACTCAGGTAGCAGGACGTGCAGGACGCGCAGATAAAGAAGGCACTGTTTATATCCAAACGCGCCATCCAGAGCACTTGCTCTTACAAGCTCTGATTGCCCCTAACTTTAACTATATAAATTTGTGTGAGCAGCTCTTAGCTATTAGAAAAGAGAAGTTGCAACCGCCTTTTTGCTGCCAAGCCTATGTCTTAATTAACTCAGTCAACCGCAAAAATGCTTTTTATACCCTCTATAACTTAATGGAAAAGTTAAAGCAACAACATCACGAGCTACTAAGTCAGGTTAAACCTACTATTGTGCTCTCAGATCGTACTGAAAAGCGCTTTAATCGCTATCACTTCCACTGCACTATTAGCGCCACTAGCAGAGACGCTTTAGATCAAGTGCTAGAAACTATTGTAACTCTCTATAACCAGATGAAAGTACCTCATGATATTCGCTTTGCACTTGATGTCGATCCTATTTATTCTGCTTAAGACGAGCAAAAACCTCTTCAGGAAGCTGAGCTTGCTCTAAGTGCTCATTTTGAGGGTTATTAGGGAGCTTTAAACTAGATTCCCATAAATAGACATACTTTAAGAAAGTATAAACAAAAGCACTTTGCGCAGCGATATAGCCCGCCTTGCCATCTAAAAAGCCTAATTTGACAATATAGAGCTTCAAGAAGCTAAAAAATGGACTAAAGATAATCTTAAAGAGCGCTGGCTTTTTACCTTTAACTATATAGCTTTGGGCTGACATCTGGGCATATTTAATCGTACGGGTAAAGTGGTCATTAACATTACGATAAGAGTAATGAATAATATGTCCTTTAAGGCGCTTAACAGGCGCATTAGAGACTAAAGCTTCATGGACAATCTCACCTTCCCAGTGCGGATTGCTATCACGACGAACCAAGCGTAAACGATAATTAGGCTGCCAAGCATGCTTTAAGAGCTTGCCTAAATAGAAAGTCAGACGGTTCATCTCGTAGCTATAAGGGCTATTATCTTTAATCACTTTGATAATCTCACCTTTAAGCTCATCACTTAAGACTTCATCTGCATCTAAAAACAAGATCCAATCTTGAGTACACTTAGGAATCAAGGAGTTTTTCTGCTCTACATAGCCTTTAAACTCCTCTGTATAGACCTGCGCTCCAAAAGCCTTAGCTACCTCAATAGTTTTATCTGTCGACACCGAATTGATAACCACAATCTCTGAGGCAATATCATAGATCTTGGCTAAGGTCGCAGGCAGGCGATCTTGTTCGTTATGAGCAATAATGGCTACGGTTAAACTAAGCTTATCTTCCATGGACTTAAACCTTAGATGTCATTAAATATATTCTTTAAAACCCAAGAGACAATATACTCTTTAAGCTCTGTTGTAAGATGCTGCAACTCCTTGGTATTAGCATCAAGCTCTTCTAATTTCAAGGTTACTGGCTGCTCATAAGGATCGCCAAAGAGCGCCCAGCGGGTATGGGAATTAGACTTGCGGGTAGAGTAAAAGCACATAGCTCGCTTGTGATAGTTACCAGCAATTTGAGTAATTCCTGTGCTAGGTCCAATAAAGACCTGAGCGCGCTCTACCATAGCTGCAGCCACCAACAATGAGTCATGATTAATAAAAGTGTGTACATAAGCTCGCTTATTTTCATCAATCAGGTCAACAATACGCTCACAACCCTGACGCTGACTTTCAATCCCCATAAGTACTATATGTGGATATATTAGTTCTTGTGTGTCCATATCAAGCTCATGTGCGCAAGCTCTTAACTTATCCTCATCTAAAATATCATTAATAACCTGTCCATAGCCCTCAATGGACAAATTAGAGCCAGAGCCTCCTGTAAAAGGATTAAATAAAATCACTGGAGCTTCACTAATTTGCTCTTGCAGAAGGAAATTACCAATAATTGCTCGCTCACGCTCTGTACAGATAATACGATCAAATTGAACGCCTACCTTATCAAACAACTGCGGATCTAAAGAACGTACTAAATCTAAATTGTACTCTGCCTCACTTTTAATACATTGGGAGCGGCGTTGTCTAACACCTTTGTTGTAATGAAAGAAAGACCAAAACTTAGAATAGGGGCCAATTCTAATAGGAGCACCGCTTTCTTTGGCAATCTTAGATATCTTATTGTCTGATACCAAGGCAATAAAGACATCAGGATTAAAGTCAGCTAAATACTGACCTACATTCTGCTGCTCTTTGAAGTGATCGATACAAATGCACTCATCAATACATTTGATATTTTTGGCTATCATCCAATTGTTCTTACTTACCAAAGCGATAATTCTAGCTTGTGGATACATAGCCTTAGCTGTAGCGTAAGATGGTATTGATACCACAAAGTCACCAATCTTATCAGTACGCGAAATTATGATGTTTTTAAAGGCGTTCATATTAACTCCTAGCTAGGATAAAATCTGGCCGCTATGTTATACTAACTTATTTGGTTCTAACCTTATTATGTTAATGATTATTAAGATTTAATACCTTTAGGTTAGTCCCACTTTTCTTCATCTTCAGTTTTTGTCCACTGCAAGGAGACCGCCAGGCTCACATGAAAAATATCGTTGCATCTTTAGTACTTGAAAGTCTTAACAAGTTACAAGCCGATTTTGATATTCCAAGTGATATTGCAAGCAAGATCCGTATCGATCGTACCAAGGACAAGAGCCATGGTGACTTTGCTACCAACGTAGCTATGTTATTGGCTAAGCCTCTTGGCAAGAATCCACGTGAACTAGCTGCCCTGATTGTAGCTGCTCTCCCTCAAGATGAGCGTTTGGCTAAGACTGAAATTGCAGGTCCTGGCTTTATCAACTTCTTTGTTAACTCTGGTCATACCGCCAGTGCCTTACAAGCTATGCTCCAAGATGAACGCTTAGGCGTACCAAAAGCCGCTGTAGCTCAAAACGTAGTAGTTGATTACTCTGCACCTAATGTAGCCAAGGAAATGGCAGTACACCACATTCGTTCCACCGTCATTGGTGATGCTGTAGTGCGTGTTTTAGAGTTCTTAGGTCATAATGTAACTCGTGCTAACCACGTAGGCGACTGGGGTACTCAATTTGGTATGCTCATTGCCTATTTAGAAAAGTGTGAAAATGAAAGTGGCCAAGGAATGGACTTGAGCGACTTTGAGGCTTTCTATCGTGAGGCTAAGCGTTGCTTTGATGAAGATGAAAGCTTCGCTACAAAGGCTCGCTCTTATGTAGTCCGTTTACAAAGTGGCGATAGCTACTGCTACGATATGTGGCAAAAGCTTGTCAAGATGACCATGGATCAAAACCAAGCTATCTATGATCGCCTTAATGTTACCTTATCACAAAAGGATGTCATGGGTGAGAGCCTTTATAATGACATGCTCCCTCAGGTAGTTTCAGACTTAAGCTCCCGTGGTATTGCAGTTGAAGACCAGGGCGCTATGGTAGTGTACTTAGACGAGTTTAAAAACAAAGAAGGCGAGAAACTTGGCATTATCATTAGAAAGAGCGATGGTGGCTATTTATACACCACTACTGATATTGCCTGTGTTAAGTATCGTGTAGAGCACTTTAAAGCCAACCGTCTTATGTACTTTATTGACTCCCGTCAGCACCAGCACTTAGAGGCTGCTTGGCAAATCGCCCGTATTGCAGGCTATTTACCAGAGAATGTCTCAATTGAGCATGATGCCTTTGGTATGATGCTCGGTAAGGATGGTAAGCCATTTAAAACCCGCACTGGTGGCACTGTTAAGCTCAAGGATTTATTAGACGAGGCCGAAAAGCGCGTAGAGACTATGCTCAACGAGCGTGGTAATTCTTATGAAGAGCAAGAACGCCAACAAATTGTACACGACATTGCTATTGGCGCTGTTAAGTACGCCGATCTCTCTAAAAATCGTTTAACCGACTATATCTTCGATTGGGATCAAATGCTCGCCTTTGAGGGCAATACTGCTCCTTACTTACAATATGCCTATAGCCGTATTCAGTCTATTTTCCGTAAAACTGATAAGCTTCCTGGTGATATTGTCATTGGCGCTGAGCAAGAAGAAGCTTTAGCTACTAAGCTTTTATCTTTCCCTGAGGTAGTACAAAGTGTAGCGGACAAGGCTATGCCTCACTTATTATGTACCTACTTATTTGAACTCTCTGGTACCTTTATGCGCTTTTACGAGGCTTGCCCTGTATTAAAAGATGGTGTCGATGATAACACCTGCCGCTCTCGTTTAGCCTTATGCGCTTTAACAGCTCGAGTACTCAAGCAAGGTCTTGGTTTACTTGGTATTAACGTCATGGAAAAGATGTAGTATTAAGGGTAACTGCCATGAAGTTTAGGCTCAATGGCTCTCAAGAGCTGCCAGCACAAAAAAAGCGCGTCTTAGCTATAGGTGGCGTGGCTTTTATTATCTTAATCTTTATCAGCTTCTTGCTCTCTTTAACCGAAGATGAGTCTCAAGATATTGAGAGCTCTTTTGAAACAGGAACTACTATAGTGCAAGATGACTTAAATGGCAGCTTGCCTTTGCCTAGCTCTCAGCGCTATGACTTTGAAAGCAATGGCCAAAGTGTTGGTGGTGGTTTAGAAAACCTCCTTAATGACACTCCTCCAGTAGGAGTCGATAATGATCCCTTTGCTGATAATAAAAACAATCAGTCTGAGACTGTAGAAGAGAACACTGTTGCCCCTGGCCCTGCTGATGAAGTCCCTGAATATGAAGAACTCCAAGCTGCAGTAAAATTACCTAAAGAGACTGCTCTTTATTGCGATAGCTACTCTACTAGTGCCGCAGCTGAAAGCCAAAAAGCCGTACTTGCTTTCCAAGGCATAAGCGCCAGCGTGATTAACAACCAAGATAATAGTTTTGGTCTCAAATTAGGTCCTTATGAAAATGCCGATCAAGCCCGTAAGGCTTTTAACGAGCTTTCAGAAAAAGGACTCTTACAGCGCTGTGCATTAATTACCAAATAGTAAGACCCTTATTTTAAGGAAGACAAAAGCCAGATTAGCCCTGCTAGTCTGGCTTTTTTATTTCTGCCTTAAAGCCTTGATCTTTGCAAGATCAGCCCCCATATATATGTTGATCACAAGTCGCCATACATTAACAACCTAAAAAAAAGCTAAGATTGTTTATCTATGGCCACTTAGCTAAACTTAATGGATTTTTTGCTTATGACAACTATTGTTTCTGTACGTAGAAATGGTGTAGTCGCACTAGGCGGCGACGGTCAAGTTACCATGGGACAAAGCACTGTCTTAAAGGACAATGCCCGCAAAGTACGTCGTCTCTTCAAAGGTCGAGTTTTAGCAGGTTTTGCAGGCTCAACTGCTGATGCCTTTACCTTATTAGATCTCTTTGAAAAAAAGCTTGAAGCTCATCAAGGCATTTTAGAGCGCGCCTGTGTAGCCTTAGTTAAAGACTGGCGTACTGATAAAGTGTTACGCAAACTTGAGGCTATCTTAATAGTAGCAGATAAGGAAAGCTCTTTCTTAATCTCTGGCTCTGGAGATGTTGTACATATGGATGACGATATCTTAGCAACAGGCTCTGGTGGCAACTATGCCCTCTCTGCAGCCCGCGCCTTAGCCCGCAATACTGATTTAAGCGCTGAGGAAATCGTTAAGCAGTCCTTACAAATTGCAGGTGAGATTTGCGTCTTTACTAACCAAAGCCACATTATTGAAACTATCGACAGCAATACTAATAATGAAAGTGCTAAAGATAGTTCCCCTAAATGTGAGAGCAAAGAGTCAGAGCAAGGCACCGCTTGGAGCGCCAATTAATTAAGAGGATCACATCACCAACATCCCCCGCTTCAAGGTGTGGACTTGTCCTTGCTGCTGTACTAGCTTAAGTTTGCTCCTTTAGAGAGCTAGCTACGTTATTTAGGAATATATAATGTCAGAGTTAACCCCACGTGAAATTGTCAGCGAGTTAGATCGCTTTATTATCGGTCAGAGCGAAGCTAAGCGTGCTGTGGCTATTGCTATGCGAAATCGATGGCGCCGCATGCAGCTAGATCCTAAGATCAGACAAGAGATCTTCCCTAAAAACATTTTAATGATTGGCCCAACTGGTGTGGGTAAGACTGAAATTGCCCGCCGTTTAGCCACCTTAGCAAAAGCTCCTTTTATCAAGGTCGAAGCAACCAAATACACTGAAGTAGGTTATGTAGGTAAAGAGGTCGACTCTATTATCCGCGAGCTTATGGAAGTATCAATGAAGCTAGTTAAAGAGGAGGCTTATAAGCGCAATCACGTTAAGGCAGAAGAAGCTGCCGAAGAGCGTATTTTAGACGCACTCTTACCTAACCCATCAGCTAGCGAAGAAGAAAAGCTCAATAACCATACTCGTCAGATCTTCCGTAAAAAATTGCGTGAAGGCGATCTTGATGAGCGTGAGATTGAAATTCGTGTTCAAGATAAGTCCCAAGGCTTTAATATCATTGGTGGCAGCTCTCAGATGGAAGATGTGGGTAATCAATTACAGTCATTGTTTGATAGCCTCTCTCAATCACGCTCTGTAGTACGTAAGATGAAGGTAAAGGAAGCCTTAAAAGAGCTCAGCCAAGAAGAAGCCGAAAAACAAGTTTCTGTAGATGATTTGCGTGCTGAGGCTATTAAGCTGTGTGAAAACCAAGGTATTGTCTTTATCGATGAGATTGATAAGATCTGTGGCGGAGATGGCGCTCAAAGCTCACGAGGTGAAGTTTCCCGTCAAGGCGTGCAGCGTGATTTATTACCTCTAATTGAAGGCTGCCAAATCAATACCAAGTACGGTATGGTGCGAACCGATCATATTCTCTTTATTACCTCAGGCGCATTCCAAATTGCTAAGCCTTCTGATCTTATTCCTGAATTACAAGGTCGCTTGCCAATTCGTGTTGAGTTAAAACCATTAACTGCTGATGACTTTGTCCGCATCTTAAAAGAGCCTCATGCTTCTTTAACTAAGCAATACGAGTACTTATTAGCTACTGAAGGCGTCAAGATCTCCTTTACTGATGATGCTATTAAGCGTATTGCCGAAGATGCATTTACTGTCAATGAGAAGACTGAGAATATCGGCGCTCGTCGTCTCCATACCTTAATGGAAAAGCTCTTAGATAGCATTTCCTTTGAAGCTCCTGATCAAGCTGGCGAGTTTATCGAAATTGATGCTAACTACGTCAATGAACACTTAAACGATATCGTCGAAGACGAAGACTTATCTCGCTATATTCTCTAAAGAGCTAAGAGCGCTTAATGAAAAACTCTAGGGGCTTGCTCCTAGAGTTTTTTTGTGGCCGCTTAAAATGCTAATATAAGGCACATATTTAAAGCTTAGTCTCCTTGAAAGAAAACTCCATTGTTTATTAAAATCCTAGACCTATACTCTGTGTAGTCTGTGATTAAACTATTCTTAGATTAAAGAACAAAGTTGCAAGGAGAGCTCGTTTATTATGTGTTGCAAGCAGCTTTTGTGGTGCTCGCTTGTAACCAAAAGAATAAGCACCTATAACTGCCTAAGATGCATTTTGGTATTGTAGGAATTTGACCTGACCACCTCCTAATTATATTGGTGTTCGCTCTTTGTTTATCAGCTTCTTTTGACAGTAGAACGCTATAGGTAATCAGGATTTATGCAGGCATTAGCTTTAAGAAACTGACGCTAGTTGAAGTACTTATCACTTTATAATCCAACTTATTAAAGGAGGACTGCGCATCCTTTCCTTATTAAAAGGAAGGGTCTGTGCGCGGCATTTCGATAATGAGCCGAGAACAATTAAGCCTACGCGAACTAGAGCTGCTTCAAGAGCTCAATGAGATCGCGGTTAAAACAGATAACTTAAACGAAAACATTGATGAGAAGTTTCGCAGTCTTGATCGCAAAGATATCGAAATTGCTGCCTTAAAGCGCGAACTAGAATCATGCAAGAGAGAAAATGCCCGCCTCTTTGAAATCATTCAAAGTTGGAGATCGCGCATGGACAAGGTTTTGGAAACCTTACAAGCTAACTAATTTTGCCTCTGCGGGCATCTGTTTTAGGCGGCAGGCCAAAGAACTTACTGTAATCTCGAGAAAAGTGCTGCTCGCTTATATAACCTACAGCCCAAGCTACTTCATTAGCTTTTAAATAAGAACCCTTTAAGAGGCTGCGTGCTTTAAGCAACCTCATTCTCTTTAGATATTGCTGCGGAGTTAGCGCGGTTAAAGCTTTAAAGTGACTATAAAAGCTTGATACTGATAAATCAGCCATATGTGCCAATTTAGCTATCTCTAGATCTTTGACATAATTGCAGGCCATAAAGTTAATGGTATTAACCATATTATGGTCATGATGAACTATATAGTGGCTGATTAGGTCGTGTAGTTCATTATCAGTCAGAACATAATAATAAAGCTCTTTGACTAATAACTCATAAGGATAACTATCACTACAGTCAGCTTGAATTAAAGATACTAAGCGCTCTATGGTATTAAGCTGCTCATATGAAGAGCTCGTTTTAGCAAAAGAAGTTAATGTCTCTAAGCTCTCACGCTCATCAAAGCGATAGGCAATATGAGATACGACCTGATTTAAACAAGCACTATTAATACTAAGCTCCACAGCTAAATAAGATTGCGACTTTACATTATAAAACGCAGGCAAATGCATGGTAGTAATCATCACCTGCCCAGGCATCAAACTGAACTTTTGTTTACCTAAAGTAATCTCTAAGCTACCATCTAAAAGCCATAAAAAAGCTGGCTCACTAATATGCTCTCTTGGCTTTACATTAGCAAAAGCCTTGAGCTCCTTAGTAAGATTAATCTGCCCTGTTGAAGGCATTAGAGCATTGATTGTCGCACTTAAGCTCTTTAGTGGGAAAGATATATCAGCTTTCATAATAATTCCTTAGTTATTAGGCAATAAGTTTTAGCTAAGTCTCTTTAGAGCTTATTGCTTTAAGCTAAAATACGTCAATAATTGCTCATCTATTGTCATTAAGGTTGTCAATGTCTTCTTTATTTACTTTAATTTCTCGTTCTTGCTTATCAGCCTTAGCGCTTATGGCAGTCTTCTCATGCGCTAATGCCAATATGGCCGTACCTATTGAAGATAATGCATTAAATAATCAAAGTACTAATACTCCTAAAGAAAGTCAGATTAAAGAAAAAGGCAAGGTCTATCGCGACCCTTATGGCAATCGCATTAGTGCTCCTCACCAAAGTCATAGCGAGAAAGATAATGAAGCTAACCTAGAAGATCACATTCGTCCTACTAGTTCTCTGAGCTTAAAGAAAGCAGATGTGGCAACCTTAGCAACCAAACCTAATATTGCTGTAGTTTATTTTTCATCACCTGAAGATATCAATAGCACTGATGTTGATGTCTTAAGTGGCGCCTCGCTAGTCAAAGACTCAGATTATGGCCAAATAGGCACTGTAGCGTATTTAGCTAACTTAATTAATGAACAAGTACACGGTAAGCTCTTTGCTATTAAGCGCTTAGAGGACTACCCTAAAGAGCATGATGATCTCGTCTTTATTGCTGCCAACGAACTAGATAATAAAGCCCGCCCGCCCCTTAAGATTGATCCTAATTTTGATCCCAGCTCATTTGATATTATCTTTTTAGGCTATCCTATTTGGTGGTATGACCTTCCTATGAGCTTATACTCCTTTTTTGACAAGTACGATCTTTCAGGCAAAACCATAATTCCATTTTGCACCCATGGCGGCAACCGTCCATATAAGACCTTTGCTCTCATTGCGCATAATGAACCTAATGCCCAGGTCACTATCAATAGTGGCTTGATTATCAATCGCTATGATGTACCTCAACAAGGCAAATCTTTAGTCACTAAATGGCTGAAAGGTCTACCAGAGAACTTGGGAATCTTTAAGCAAGATGTTTTGCCTTAGAGCCAATAGCTCGTATAATTGTACAAATAGTGTATATCTATACAAGCCCCTTATTTATGATTGTGGATCTTGCACCCCGCATCACAATCAGATGTCATCTTAATGTATTATGGTACCTTTCTTTAAGAGTAAGTTTTTTAAGTTTAGCGCTTTATCTTTGAGCATTATCGCTGTTAGCACTCCTTTTTGGCTTTTTAGCAGCGAACAGTCTATAGTACGAACTAACAATAGCAAGCCTATCTTACATGACACTCAAGGCACTATTGACCTTGCTAGCTTAAATACTATCCCTGATACAACAAAAGGCACCACAACATCTAAAGGTAACAACTCGCCTAGTACTCAAGAAGCGTTTGAGCCGCAAAGGGCTAACAGTAAACCTCTTTTACCAAGTCACAACACAAATAATGACGACGCATCTGCTCTGACTACTAGTACCAATAACAACACAGAGAGTAGTAGTAGTAGTAGTAGTAGTAGTAGTAGTAGTAGCATAGGAAATACCATCTCCTCTAGTGTAGGCACGATTACTACTAAAGCGCCATCTAAGAGTGCTAAACATAGCGTGAGTCATAACATTACTGATAAGGTAGTAGAACCTAATATTAGCGAGCAGCCTTTAAGTTTAGAACAAAAAGTTCAGGCTATTACTCAATCTCAAAGCTCTGAGCAAAAGGCTCAGTACTTACGCTCTTTAGAAGAACGACATGAACTGGTAGATGCTGCAATTGCCTCTATTGCAGAACATAGCAAGATGTATTTACCGCCTTTAATTAGTGAGCGGGCGCTAGTAATAACTTTTGATGCTCCTTGTTTAGAGGGCAAAGGTAAGTTACCTAAAGAACAACAAGACTATGGTTTTGATATCACCACAGGTGCTACTGTGGTTAAAGATGATTCAGGTACTAATAACTTAATGCACTTTATTGCCGCTACCTTAAGCCGTGAAAGTGGTGCAGACCTTTACTACATTAACCCTGCACGAACCTACCCTAAAAGCCGCAAACAACTCTATCAATTTGCTTTAAATGAGCTTACTCAAGAAAGCTATCCTGAGCTTACTGATGATGTCCCTTTACACATAGATAATTATGACACTATCTATCTATGCTATCCCATTTGGTGGAGTGATCTCCCTGGCGCACTATATAGCTTTTTAATCAAATATGATCTCTCAGATAAAACAGTAATTCCTGTTTGTATTAATTCAGGTGATGGCTTTGCTCAAACTCTCAATACCATTAGCACTTATGAGCCCCATGCCAATATCTACCATGAAGGACTATTACTTTCTACTAAAGACACTCAGCTCAGCCCTACCAACATTACAGATAAGATACGTCTATTCTTGCAAAAGCTAGTTTCAGATTTTAATTAAACAACAAGATCTAGTGTAAACGACTCCCTCCAAATCTTACGATTATGGAGGGAGCTTATTAACTTGATTATTAAATTTCCCTAATAACCTCACCAACTCTCATGCGATAAATTACTATGTCTTGTTGTGAGCTAAGGAGCACTGTGAGATACCTTAGAACTTAATAGACTAAAGAGTATCGCTCCTACTAATACACCGCCTGCTAGTGATACTAAATAGTAAATAGGGTTAGTAGCTAGTGGGAAGATAAAGATACCTCCATGTGGAGCACAAATGCCACAGTTAAAGAACATACTTAAACCACCAGCACTAGCAGAGCCTAATATACAAGCAATACGCAAGCGCTTCTTAGTTAAATAAGGAAGTACAGCCTCGGTAATAAAAAGCAATCCCTTAAACATAGCACCAAAGGATAACTTACGTTCGGCTTCACTAAAATGGCTAGGTGCTAAGATCTTAGAGGCTATACCTGCTGCAATAGGAGGAACCATACCGCCTAACATTACCGAAGCCATAACCATAGAGCCAGGTCCATTTTCAGGCAAGCAGTCAGAGAGCAAGAGCACACCTGAGGCATAGGCCAATTTATTAAAAGGACCACCCATATCAGCTGACATCATGCCCGATAATACAGCACCAATAATAACCAAGGTAATAGTATTGGTATCAGTGATAAAGTCATTTATGAAGTTATCAATCAAAGCTGCTGGCAAATTAGTAATAAATTGCGCAATCAAGGTCGTTAACACCGCACCAGCTAATGGATAGACCAAGAGCGCGAACATAGCATCATGTCCTTTTAAGAAGCGTTGGGCGATGCGAGCCACCACAAAAGCTACACCACCACCTACAAAGCCATTTAAGAGTGCGCCTATAACACCAGCTGAGGCCATATCAGCCATAACACCGCCAGTAAAACCAGCAACTAATGCCATACGACCAGCCATAGAAAAAGCAATAAAGGCGCTAAGTACAGGAAATAACAAGCTACCAATACTATAGCCAATAGAGTCTAAGAATAGTCCTAAGCTACTAGTTTTGACAAAATCTAAACGAGCTACTGCTGACAAAATACCAGCTGTAGCAGCTAAAGGCAGAATATAGGTTAGACCACTCATCAAGTGGCGATAGAGCTTCATAGGCAGATTGGAGGACTCATTGGAAAGACTACCAATCTTATAGATAGGACAATTAGGATCTAAGGCCTTTTTAATTAAAGCCTCAGGACGATGCACGCCATCGACCACACCAGTGCGCACCATAGGCTTGCCAGCAAAGCGGTCAATATCAATAGCACGATCAGCAGCAACAATAACGGCTTTTGCTGAAGCAATATCTTCAGGCATTAAGCTATTTCTATTGCCAGCCGCACCATCAGCCTCTACCTTGATGGTAATACCTAACTCTTTGGCTTTTTGCTCTAAAGCCTCAGCTGCCATATAAGTATGAGACAAACCTGCAGGACAGGCAGTTACCGCTACAATGTCATAGCCTTTTTTAGTCTCAGGATGAGCAGATTCTGCCTCTTGCTTAGCATGCTCTTGAGCTTCTTTTTCGTCCTCGATACTTTCTGCTTTGTCAATAATGTCCAAAAACTCATCAACACTCTTAGCACTTAAAATAGAAGTTCTAAAGTGCTCATCAATTAACAAGGTTGATAAACGTGCCAGAACATCTAAGTGAGCATCAGAGGCCTGATGAGGAGAAGCAATCATAAAGATCAAATGCACTAGCTCGCCATCAATAGAGTCAAAGTCTACGCCATTAGGCACGACCATAGCAGCTAAGCCAGGATGACTTACACCTTCGCTTTTGGCATGAGGAATAGCAATACCTTCGCCTAGGCCTGTAGAGCTCTTACGCTCACGCTCAAATACGGCTTCTCTAAAGCACTCAACATCATTAATGCAGCCTGTATGAGATAGGGCCTCTACCAACAAAGAGATCGCATCTTCCTTACTCACAGGGGCGGCATTGAGACAAACAGAACGTTTTTCCAATAGATCGCGAATACGCATATGCCTACCTTAATCGAACAACATCATTACCGCTCATCATCATGAGCACAGGACAGCAAACAAAAAAGAGCTTATTTATTTTAGCAAACTTAAAGTACCCCTTATTTGCCAAACAACTAAAGGGCACTTTAGCACCACTAATTATCCTTAGCGCTATCAGTTTCACTAACTGATTTGCCATAAAAATCATTAGGTACTTGGCAAAACTGGCTATCGACAAAAGTGATGTCCTTAAATGTATCATCCCCTTCAGGCTCCATGTGCAACATAATGTCAGCATCAGGGAAGAAGCGACGAATGTTACCTTCAGCCTCAGAGGCAATATCATGAGCATGAGCTAAGGACATATTATGATCAAGAACAATATGACACTGGATATAGTGTTGAGGACCTGCCTTACGGGTACGCAAATCATGGAAGGAATTAATACCCTCAACAGCTAAAATAGAGCGAATGATCTTGTTGTTATCAGTTACCGACATAGATTTATCAAGCAAGGTGCCCACAGCAATTTGGCCAATATGCCAAGAGCTTTTCATGATGTATAAGCCCAGCAAAATAGTAACCAAGCCGTCAGACCACTCATAGCCCATGCGGGTTAAAACGAGTGAAATAATCACGCTCAAATTCAAGCCCACATCAGATAGATAGTGGAATCTATCTGCAGCTACTGCCTCACTTTGTGTCAACTTGCATACATAACCTTGGAACATAGTAAGCAAGATAGTCAAAGCTATAGAGGCAATAGAAACATAAATAGCAATATCGATATAGCCAATAGCTACTGGCTTCACCAAGCGCTCATAACCATTGAAGATCAGCAGCAGAGCTGAGCCACAGATAAAGGCTGCTTGAGATAAGGAGGCTAAAGCCTCAGCCTTGTAGTGACCAAAACGGTGTACTTTATCGGCAGGCTGTAAGGCATAACGCAAAGCCAATAAGTTAATAAAAGAAGCACCTAAATCGATCAGCGAATCTGTAAGAGAAGCTAAGATAGTAGCTGATCCTGAAAATAGCCAGACAATGAATTTCATTAAAATAAGCAAGATAGCAGTCACGACAGAAGCGGTTCCGGCTAAAAGCACTAACTTCTTATAACGTCCTGTTAATTCAGGAGCTTCGGGAGCACAAGAGTTAGTTTTGCCTTGAGCGCACGATGAATCACTTTTATTAGCTGCTGCACAGCCAGTGCAATTTTTCATATCAGCAGGAGCGCAGTGACAGTCTTGATTAGGACTCTTACAATCAGGGCCACAAACAGTATTTTTGATAACCTTGATTTTCTCAATGTTAAGATCTTGATTTAACTTTTCCACATCACTACCTATGATCCAAAAGGGCAGCCTCATGCTGCCACTTATCACACCTCACTATTATAAGCCTAACTTAAGCACAATAAGGTCAAGCACAAAATGTGAGTTATAACCAAAAAGCACTAAAATGCCATATTATTACCTAGCTTTTGTCCTAATTAAGTGTAAATTTAGTAAAGAATGCGAGAGCTATTAAAAGGAGCTGGTTTTTATGATGGTAAATCGTTTTTTGCGAGCTTTGTTTTACTGGCCAATTAGAATTACCGCCACCTGTGAAGCTATTCCTTTTGAGCCTCTAAAACATATCAATATTGATCCTTCCAAAAAGATCGTATATATCATGGTGTCCTCATCAGTAGGCAATATGCTTACTGTTGAACGTATTACCAATCAACTCAACTGGCCCAGCCCTTTTGAAAAAATTCAAATTGGTAACAAACTACTACCGCGCACCGCTTATTTACGTAGTCCTTCTTTTTTTAGTTCCAACGCGCATATCAGAGATATTAGCGACATCATCTTTGATTGGTTTACAGCTTGCGAACAGACTAATGAAGATCTACAAATTATCCCTATTAGCGTCTTATGGTCACGTGATCCTAGTATCGAAGGTGGAGCCATTAGAGGCATTGATTTAGCTACCCCAGGCTGGCGCAAATTCTTGACCTTAACCTTTGCTGGTCGCGACAATTGCACTATTATCTCTGATCCTTGTCTGGCTTCAGTACTCAAAGAGCGCCTCATGAGCATTAACTCGCTAGAAGACAGACGCAAAACTTTAAACCGCTTAATTTCTTTCCATTTCTTACGTAAAGCACGCTCCGTAGTAGGACGTCCTTTCCCTAATCGCCCTAAACTTCTTTTAGAGCTGGTCAAGCGCCAAGGCACTCAAAGTGCTATTAGCGAGGCTATGGCTCAAACAGGTGAGAGCAAGGAGGCTTTAGAAAAGAAAGCCTATGAAATATTCAATGTCATGGTTGCAGATACACGTTATCCGCTGCTGCGCTTTTTTAATACTATCATCTCCCTAATCTGGAAACGTATTTACCATGGTCAGAGCATTGTTGGTGCCAATAAAGTCCGTGAGCTAGTACAAAATGGCTATGAGATCATATATATTCCTTGCCATCGCTCACATATGGACTATATCTTGCTCTTATTTGCTATCTTCCATGAGGGTTTGCCTATTCCACAAGTAGCCTCAGGAGATAACTTAAACTTCTTTCCTGTAGGTGGCATTATTAGACGCTGCGGCTCTTACTTTATCCGCCGTAAAATGAAAGGTGATACTTTCTACACTGCCTTGTTTAGAGAATATCTCTCTGTGCTTTTTGAACGCGGTTATGCCACTGAATTCTTTATTGAAGGTGGTAGATCCCGTACGGGCCGAACCTTACCACCACGCACAGGCATGGTCTCTATGACTGTCCAAGCTCAACTGCGCGGTATTGAGCGTCCTATCGCCTTTATCCCAACTTATTTGGGCTATGAGCACGTTATGGAAGTAGGCTCTTACATGCATGAGCTTGAAGGAGCTAAAAAACAAAAAGAAAGCATCAAGGGCTTATTGGGCATCTTTAAGCGTATGCGCTATTATGGTCGTGGCTATGTAAGCTTTGGCGAGCCAATTAGTGTGCCCCGCTTTTTATCCGAGCATGTACCTGACTGGCACAAAGATATTGACCCTTCAGGTAACGCCCGCCCTGATTGGCTTTATGACACAGTCAACCAATTAAGCCATGAGATTATTATCAAGCTCAATGACTCAGCCTCAGTCAATGGTATTAACTTATGTGCTTTAGCCATTATTGGTGATGCTGACCATACCTTGAGCATTAACATGCTCAAGCGCTGCTTAAAACTATATTTGATAGTACTTAGCTGCGATGAAAATCGTAAGAACTTAATGCCTACCTCATCGGTTGATACTTTGATTAACCAAGCTTTAGAGCTCAATAAGTTTAAGGTCTATGATGTTGGCGATGATATGAAGTTTGTCCGTCCAAGTCGTGGTCAGACCTTGCAGCTTACCTATTTCCAAAACAATATCCTGCACTTAATGGCACTGCCTGCATTGATTGCCAATATCTTGATCCGCAATGGTCACATCTCACGGGAAAATGTCATTACTAATACTCGTTCGCTCTTTTACTTCTTAAAGCACGAGCTCTTTGTGCCTGTAGAGGAAAGTGAGCTAGATGAGCTCATCATTAAATACATCAATGTCTTTGTGCAAGGGGGCTACATAGTCGAACTCGACAACAAGATGTTGACGCTCTCAGGTGACGGATTTGAGGAGTTATTAATTCTCTCAAGCTCCATTCGCCTTAACCTCGTGCGTTATTTAATCGCAGTATCGATCTTAAAGCAGATGAATGATGGCGCTATCAATAAAAAGGAATTTATCCAATACTGCGTTGATTTGTGCAAACAAGTACCAAGTGAAGTCACCAACAACTCACCTGAGTTTGCTGACCCTATCATGTTCAACATCATGTGCGATACCTTTACTCGCCATAATTACTACAGCTATTTAGAAGATGGCACTATCAAGCCAAACCACATTAAGGTCAATAAACTAGCACGCGCCGCTCAGCCACTACTAGCGGCAAAGCTTGTGAAACACTTAAAGCGCGAGATTGCTCAAATTAAGATTGCCAGCTTAAAGAGTGCTCTGCTTGATAAGGCCCACAATAAAGCCAAGGCTAAAGCTGCAGCCCAGGCTGCAGCAGTCGCTACCTCTAAAGATAAAGAGCCTAAGTAATGTTTTTTCAGCTTAACGAGCTAAATTAGAACGATTCTTGCAAGAAGGCTTATTGAGGTCTTATATTTGACGCTAGTTTTTGCGTTAGAATACCTCAATATAAGTATAGCTTAAGAGCTTAGGGCGCTTGGATAGTCCCATATGTGTGCTTTAAGTTTTTGTCATTTAGGAAATTAACATCCAATTATGTATCAGAATATTTTGCTCACTGCTGCCACTGCGTTACTCTTAGGCTCTATGAGCCCTGTTTATGCAGCCCAACCTCACGAGCCAATTGATATCTCTCAAGAACGTAGCGATCCTGCCCAGGCTCTTGCTGATGCCATGGCTCCAGAGATTGGTTATTACGACATCACCCCAGACTTTACTACTAACTTAGCTAGCTCTGGTGTAGGTCGTCTCCACTACTTACGTGTCCATGTAAATATCATGGTTAAAGACAGCCGTGATCTGCCTTTAGTAACTGAGCATGATGCGTTGATTCGTGATGCTATCTTAACCATCATTGGCTCTAAAGAGTACAATGCTATTGCTACAGCTGCAGGGCGCGAAGCTTTACGTGCTGAATGCCGTGCTCGTGTTGCTGAGCTCTTATCCCAAAAGAAAAATGGCCCAGTTATTCAAGACTTGCTCTTTACCAACTATATCTACCAATAGTTAGTTATTACTTATAGCACGCAATTAATTAATTATAAAAAAAGCGTAGCCTTTAAAAAGAGCTACGCTTTTTGCTATTTTAGAGGCCTTTTAAAGTCCACAAAGCCTAGAGCTAAGCCCAACAACATGCCACCTACATGACAGAGATTGGCAATACCGCTAAAGAAAAATCCTATACCAATGAAGATAAAGCTGACCAAGAGTAAGCCTTGGGGCAATCTTAAGTCCTCAGGCAAATTGGTACGGCGTGATAGTATGCCCATATAGCCAATTAAGCCATAAACCACACCTGACATGCCCCCCATAATCGCCCCTGGAGGCAAGAAGAGCATTTGCAAGGTATTAGAAACAATAGCTAAAGACAGAATAATATAGCCTAACTTTAAAGCGCCAAAGTGACGTTCAATAGGACGTGCAAAAGCTTCAAACATCACTAAGTTAAAGGCAATATGGAAAATACCAAAGTGTAACAACACAGGGGTAATGATCCTAAAGACCTCAAAGTTCTCTGTTACATCCGCTAAGCTAAACCAAGCTAACGCATTAACTAAAGCTCCATCCACACTAGGAATTAACATCAAGAGGTAGATAGCAAGACAAGCTACCTCTAAAAGAGAGGTTAAGGACAATAAAGTCCAACTATAAGTGCCCATAGAAAAGCTTAATAGACTACTATTAATAGTCTTTTCCCGCTTTACATTGCGTCCTGCTTTCCATGAGGCCTGATTATAGGCTTTGGCAAAAGGATTGTTGCCATAGCGTAAGAGCTCTAACTTAGCTTTGGAGACATCATACTCATTAGCTACGTAAATAGAGTAGCTCGCACCAAAGCCAGGCATAGCCTTAGCCTTGATCCCTATGGAATTTAAATAGTCAGCAAAAGTTAAAGCCTGAGCGCGCTCTTTGAGCGCGCCAATTTCAAAAGGAAAGTTAATATCGTCTATTTCTTTGAATTGAGCCATTTCATGTACTCAGCAACGCCTTGAGCCACAGTCTTGAACTCGACATCACAACCTGCAGCACGTAACTTAGTTAAATCTGCCTGGGTAAAGCTTTGATAGTGACCCTTGAGATGATCTGGGAATGGAATAAATTCAACTTCACCATGGCCATGATACTTAATAACAGCTAAAGCTACATTTAAAAATGGCTCAGCACGACCAGTACCACAGTTGTAAATGCCAGAAGGTCCCTTATGATCTAAGAACCATAAGTTGACCTTGGCGACATCTTCGACATAAACGAAGTCACGAGTTTGACCGCCATCTGAAAAACCATCACAACCCTTAAAGAGCTTAGGATTTTCACCACGGAGCATTTGATTATTTAAATGGAAAGCAACTGAAGCCATAGTGCCCTTGTGGCCTTCACGTGGACCATAGACATTGAAGTATCTAAAACCCACTACCTGAGAGTTAAGACGTGGCATACGGGCACGTACATACTCGTCAAATAAGAACTTGGAGTAGCCATAAACGTTTAATGGCCCCTCATTAGCTCTATCTTCAACAAAGACCGTCTTGTCACCATAGGTAGCCGCAGAAGAAGCATAGAAGAAAGGAATGCGATGGCTAGTAGCAAACTCAAAGAGGTCTACTGTGTATTGGTAGTTATTGCGCATCACATACTTACCGTCCCACTCAGTAGTAGCCGAGCAAGCACCCTCATGGAAAATGGCTTCGATATTGGCACAACCATATTTCTTATCAAAAGCGACTTCATCTTGGAATAAGGCATGGAAGTCTTCCTTATCCATATAGTCAGCAATATCTAAATCGATAAGATTGGTAAACTTATGGCCGTCTTTGAGGTTATCTACCACCAAAATATTACGTTGGCCACGGTCGTTTAACAGCTTAACGATATTGCTGCCAATAAAACCTGCACCGCCAGTTACAATAATCATAAACTTAAGCTCCCTTGCAGCTTAGCTCTCAAAATAAGAGCACCAATTACAATATAGGTATCTTCATTGTCGCTATATGCAAGCCTTGATGCAAGTTGTTTTATAGTCAAATGCTGCTACACTGTAGATTATCTTTGTAGTGGCAAGAGACAATAGTAATGGCAGCACGTATTTTAGTGATCTCCCCTTCATGGCTTGGTGACATTATCATGTCCCAAAGCTTACTTAAAACCCTCAAAAAGAAAGATCCTACATGTCATATCACCATGTATGCGCCAAGTTATGCCCATTGTATTATTGAGCGTATGCCTGAAGTTGATGATATCATAGCTAACCCTTTTGCGCATGGACAACTAAATCTAACAGAGCGTATGCAAGAGGGAAAGAAGCTAAGCTTATTAAAATTTGATAAAGCTTATGTACTGCCTAACTCTTTTAAGTCAGCCCTGATTCCTTGGTTTGCTCATATCAAAGAACGTATTGGCTTAAAAGGTGAGTCACGCTACGTCCTCTTAAACAAAATGCGCTCTGATAAAGCTCACTTTGAGCGTATGGTCAATCGTTATGTAGCTCTTGCTTATGTTGATAACCCTAATGTTACAGGTGATCACAACCTACCTGCTTTTGACTATCCTCTCTTATGTACTAAAACACCTAGTGCAGAACTTTTAGAGCGTTTGAAAGTTAGTTTAGAACGTCCTTTATTAGTACTTGGATGTGGAGCTAACTACGGACCTGCTAAGCTCTGGCCTCCTGAATTCTTTGCCCAAGTATCAAAACACTTTATTAAACAAAATTGGGCTGTCTTAGCTCTAGGCTCAACTCAAGATAAAGACACAGTAGCTAAAATTAAAGAGCACCTTGCTAACTTAAGCCCTGAAGCTCTTCCCTACTTTTATGACATTGCTGGTCAAACTTCACTTACTGAGGCTTTAGATCTGGTAGGAGCCTGTAGCGCAGGAGTATGCAATGACTCAGGCTTAATGCACACTTTAGCTGCGGTTAATGTGCCCCAAGTATGTCTCTTTGGTTCTACTTCAACTAAATATACGCCTCCACTATCTGCTAAGGCTATATGCTTAGAGTCCACTCAGCCTTGTCACCCTTGCTTTAAGCGTACCTGTAAATATGGTACTTACTTATGCTTACACGAGCTAACAGTGGAAAAAGTAATCAGTGCCTTAAATAGTATGCTCACTGTGTCTAAATAGACTTTATGAGTTGTGAACGCTCCAGGAATTAATCATGTCTCTTACCTCACGTTTATTCTGGTGGTGTTATGCTCTGATAACTACCATCATTGCCCCTTTAGGTCTGCTGTTTTTAATCTATAAAAAACGTCGTGACCCTCCTTATGGCAAAAGAGCTTTCGAACTGTTAGGTCACTACAATATTGGCTTTCGCTCATGCATTTGGTTTCATACAGTCAGTATGGGTGAAGCCGTAGCCGCACGTCCGCTCATTAAGGCTTTCTTAAGACGCCACCCCAAAATTACCGTAGTAGTAACTACCACTACGACTACAGGCGCTCGTGAAATCATGAAAATTGAGGGCATTACTCATATCTTTGCTCCCCTTGATTCACCTTGGGTAGTTAAATCCTTTCTTAAGAACTTTAATCCCAGCACGCTCTTTATTATGGAAACAGAGCTCTGGCCTTCGTTATTAAATGTTACTAAGGCCTTTGGCACTAAGATCTGTGTCATTAATGCTCGTATGCCTGAAAAGACTTGTCTTAAGTATGAAAAGCATGGGCGCTTAACTAAAGATCTCATTGCACGCAACTTAGACACTGTTATTTGCCAATCAGATGATGATGCTAAGCGCTTTGTTCGTATTGGAGTTGATAGTGAGCATATCTTTATCACTGGATCATTAAAGTATGATCTTTCCCCTAACGAAAGTCTCTTTCGTAAGGCTCGTCAATTGCGCATTAGGCATAAGGAGTGCTTTGTTGTCGGCGCTATTTCTACTCATGATGGCGAAGAAACTTTAATTATTGAGACCTTCTATTCTTTAAAAGAAACCTATCCTAATTTAAAAATGATCTTAGTACCCCGTCATCAATCAGGGGTCATTAAAGCTGAAAGCTTCCTAAATGAAATTCAAGGTTCTTATGCACTCAAGACTCATTTAGACTCTAACTTAGAAAACTTTACCCAAGATATTCTTTTGGGTAATACTATGGGAGAGATCGAACTTTATTTAGGTTTATGTGATGTTGTAGTTATGGGTGGTAGCTTTATTGATATTGGCGGCCATAATCCCCTGGAACCAGCATACTTCTCTTTACCTATTATTACTGGACCTTATTACTACAACTTTGAAGATCATTTTAATAACCTCATCGAAAATGGTGCAGCCTATGTGGCTAATGACCATAGACGTTTATTTAGTGTTATTAAGATGTTTATTGATGATGATGAGCTTTTGCTTACTACTGGTATGCGCGCTTTTGATATCCAACAAAGTGGTCGCGGTGCTACTAGGAATACGCTCAACTATATGGAGCAGTGTTTACGCAGCTAAAAAATTAAAGCCAAAGCTCACTTATGGAGATTTGGCTTTAATATTGTCGTCAAGAAAGACTCTTATTTAGAGGCACTTACTGAGCGTAAAAACTCAACATAACCGCGAGCGCTTTCAGCAACTGAACTCATATCAAGGTCGCCCTTAACTGGCTTAGCATTATAGAAAGTATAAAGACCTGCATACTCAGCATTGCAGCGTTTGAAAGCAGCAATGTAGGAGTTTAAAAAGTCCTCTACAGAAAAGCCTAATTCACCATCCTTGCCGTAAGTCTCCTCAGGGCTACCACAGGTAACTGCAAAAGCGACCTTACGACCAGCCAAGTGCTTGCCACCTGCAAATGCCCAACCTGGGGTTAAAACAGTATCAACCCAAGACTTTAACATTGGAGGGGTATTCATCCAGAACAAAGGGAACTGCAACACGATAGTGCCATTATTATCGATGATGGAGTGCTCTAAGGCAGGATCAATTGAGCTTCTTGGATAAGAGCTTTGTAAATTATGTACAAGGAACTCTTCAGGATACTTACGAACTTCATCAAGCCAACGACGGTTCACTACGGACTGATCGTAGAACGGATGATCCACAATAATTAATGTTCTCATTACAAATTATAAAACGCCCTTCTTACCTTTAAGAAGTAACAGCGCTTTTCTCCTTTCTTAGTTCGGTGACAAGTAGCTAACTACATCCGATCTATACTTAAATTAGAGATACTACATTTTGCTTATTACAACAAAATTGCTTTGCAACTTGCTTTAAGTACCTGTTTCTTTGATTGTATCTTTTTTTTAAGAGCATGCAAAGAACCAAAGATACTATCTTTTGTCACTAGATACTTTGGATGATCTGCTCCATAAGAGCAGCAACATCTAAACTTTCATAATGTTTAAGTTCTTTTTCCTTATTAAAAGAGCGCTCCAAACGCGAGAGCATGGCTTTAAGATCATTAGGAGCAAATTTCTCTTTAATACCACAGTGATCAAAATCGATAATAAAGCATTCATCTTTATCATTAAGAAGAATATTGCGAATATTCAAATCACTATGCACCACCTTGGCACGGCTAAGCTTGCCCAAGGCGCAAGCAATGCCCTTAAGAGCACTATTACTTAAAGCACCATCACGCTCTAACAACTCAGCCAAATTGAGCGTATTATCAATTTGCTCAACTACAATGTCATTTTTAACAAAGAAGCTGCCTACTTGCTCGCGAGCAATTAAAGGACGAGGCACTGGCAATCCTTGATGATAGAGCTCTAAACACAGCTCAAACTCTAAACGAGCGCGCTGCGACCATGAGCTATAACGCCAAAAGATATCTTTGAATACCTTGCCAATTATGCCGCCACGAAAATAGTGGCGTACACACAAATGATAAGTCTCTTTAAGCTCATCTTCTTTTAATAAAGCGCGGTCTTTTTTCGGACCATACAAAGCGCCTATTAACTGATAAGGCAAAGAAAAGAGCATGACTTGACCACGACCACCTTTACTAGTTATATCCGTAGCATGTTCTTGGAGATACTCAAGATTAAAGAAACGGTTAAGATCGTCATAAGAGCTGCTGTTATTAAAGCCACTACTGGAACTAACAATAAAGTTAACTTGTCCTTCTTGGCGCTCAAAGCTCAAAGTCTTACTTATTGGATCTTGAGGCCCTACATAGTAATTACTCATAGGAGTCTCCTTACTTAGCTGGCAAAATGATCTGGCCGCTTTGACCATTTTGGTCTTGGTCTTTGATGGCCTCATACAAAGGAGCATCAGCAGGAGGAAGCGACGAATCAACTATAATAGAACCTTGACTGTTAAGCTCGATGCTTCCTGAAAGGGAGTTGTTATTATCAACAGTTACTGCTACAGGAGTATTGCTCTTGGTCTCTGTCTTATCTGAAGAGGTAACCTTTGGTGCTGCTTGAGCACTTGGGATTTGGCCTTTAATGACACGATTAATAACGCTCTGATTGATGGTAGGATGCTTATTTTCTACAGCTAATTTTTGCTCCGCACTTAAAGACTTGGCATAAGGAGCACATTGATCCTTACTAAAAGCCATTAAACAAGTACCATATACCTCTGAGTTCAAATCATTTTTATAAAAGAACTTGTCGGAACAAATAGCAGCAATAGGATTAGCTACAATAAAGAACAAAGCAGCTACCGTAAAATAATACTTAATGTTTTGCCCATGCAAGGAAATAACAGTTAACACAGGAATTAAGGCAAAAGGTAAAACCAATGATACCTGCCAGAAGTTCAAAACTACAGGGCTAGCTGCTGAAGCAATGATGACCGCTAAAATAGAGCTTAAGGTCAAAGCACGAACAAACTGTAATCTCTCGGAGCTATTGCCTAATCTAAACTTGTATAAGGTAAAGTAATTGCTATAGGCAGCAAAGACTACACTTAAAGAACCTACCAAATAAGCTATAACTACCCAAAAATAAGAAAGCACAGTCCACAAGGTAGTAAGCTCCCCTACGTAAGGGCTAGGGAAGATAGCCTTGTTAGTAATAAGCAATGAGCCAAAGCGTAGCCAATATAAAATACCCTTAAAAATAGGGTAGACATGGGTTAGACCATAGCCAATATAGCGCTCTTGAGCATAAGCTTCAGGATTGGTCAACAAACTCTTATTGACCATAACCTCTTGAACATAAGGCATCATAGACCACGCAAATAAAGCCAAGCCCAAAAAGACACCAATATAGCTGATCTTAATATCACGGCGCAGATACATAATGCCGCAAATGGCAGCCATTAAAGTCCAAGAATAATGTAACTGTAAGATAAAGCCTATAGATAGCACCAAGACTAAAGAGGAGAAGATCCTACCAATACCACCACCATGATTTTTAGGATAGCGCGATGAGCGCAGTCTAATTAAGCAATTTAAGACTAAAGCTGAACCTAAATGGATATAGGCAGGGTTATAAATCATAGTGTGATAGAGATACCAAGGGCCTAAAGCAAAGACAAAGGTACCAAACATCACAATAGCTCTACCAAAGATCAAGCTCAAAGCATTGGCAAAGACCAAAATTGCTAGAATACGCAATAACAGTTGAAAAGCAATAATAGACTCAACGCCTACATAAAGCTCTAAAGGAAAGCCAATGACCCAAGATGAAATACAACCAGGGATATTACCCATAGAGCTAGCTTCATTACCAAAAGGCAAGTACTCATTATTAAATGAAGCATGAAAGCCCTTAAGTAGCATCTGAATTTGATCATAGCTAAAGTTCTGATTGGCCTGGTAGACCAATGAGATGGCAACAAAGATCACCATCATCACTACTATGAGCAAATAATCTCTAATAGTTAATGAGTCTTTATCCATTACACTTTCTTCTATGCAAGCTTAAGTTGCAAAGCTCCTCTGTGAGTTTGACTAATTAATTGGTGGAATTGTCTTTTTTGAAGTAATAGGACATGTCCTTTATCGCCTCAAATAAATAACCATCACGAGTAGTGTTGTCACTTGGCCTAAAATTCTTATCTTTAAATTTAAGCATACCAAGTTTATCGATAACTACAATACGATTCCGCTCAATAATGGCATTATCAAGATAAGAGCCAGCTAAAACATATTTACGCTCATGATTATCAAATAGGTCTTGGCCTATAGAGAAATCCTTTATAGGATTACGTACTCCTAATACGCGAGGCAATAAAGTGGCACTAATGTCATAAGCACAAGTAAGCCTATCAATTTGCTCATGCCCCTTACCTGGCCAAAGAACAATCAAAGGGATCTTAACTTGAATATCTGTGAAGTTACTATTGTGTCCCCAGTAGTTATCATGATTGTCATTAAACTCCTCACCATGATCAGAGGTAATAAGCACAATAGTATTTTGTAAATAGCCCTGCTTATCTAAAGTATCGATAATACGCTTGATATTGGTATCAGCATAACGCACTGAGTTGCGATAGCGATTAAAAAACGGCGTTCTATCAGTATTCTTATTTAACTCTAAATGATTAACAGTTGAGCTAGGCACAAAGTGCTCAGTAAAATCATTAGGGTAGGCATAGCTATGAACATTATCTAAAAAGACAAAGGAGAAGAACTTTTGCTGATCGTTTAGAGAACCCAAAAAGCTCTTAAAGTCTTTAATAGCATCTAAGTCACGCTCAACAGTGCCTTCACCTTGAGATTGCAAGCGTAAATTAGGAATATTGGCAAAGACTGTAGCATTAAACTCTGGCATGTATAAATTAGCTGAAGAGAAAATACCATAGGCAAAGTTGCGCTCTATCACTGCCTGACTGATAGCAGCAGGCACACCTGTAGATTGGGCAATATTCCAATAAGAAGGAGGCAGCCCATAAAAGAGACCAAAGATACCACCTCTGGTGGCATTAGAAGCAGAGTAGTGATTATTAAAGACAATGTTCTTTTGAGCTAAAGACCAGGTAAAAGGCATAGTCTCTTCATTAATCATGTCATAGCGTAAGGTATCAATAGCAATGATTAATACATTGTAAGGCTCACGAGCATGATCAAAGTAATAAAGCTTGTTTTTAGGATAGTCAAATAAGCCTTGAGAAGCGAACACAACCTTATTTTGCGTAACATCCGCAGGAGATACGAGCCCCATCTTAATTAAACGACTATTCATAGTCAAAGGATGGTACACAGGTAAGCGGCTTTGCAGCTCTACTATAGGCAAAATCTGTTTGGCAGAGGCATAGGCATGAGTTAAGTTGGCAATCGCATAGAGCACTAAGGCTAACATCACCAATAAACGACTCTTAAAGCCCTTTAAAACCAATACTATTGCTAAAAAGAGAACTAAGACGCTATAGAGCACACAGCCTAAAACTTTACCACCAATCTTAATCCAGGTATCAGTGCTTAAAGATATCACCTCACCACCTGCATTAAAGAACAGATCAAGCATGGCATAACTGACATGGAAGCGATAGAGCTCAAAGACCTGGGCATCAGTAGCTAATATAATATGTAGAAGCGATAAGAATACTACTGCTAAGCATACACGCCATTTTTTAAAGCGCTGTCTAATCACCATCAAGGGCAAAATTAGTACTAAGGATCCTAAAGCAAAGTATAAGAAAAAATGACCAATCGCTGCGGCACTAAAAGTAGCACTGACAAACCAAGTGTTGGGACTTAATAGGGGAGCATATGCAGAGCCGACATATAAGGATAAAGGCAAGTTGAGTATGCCTAACCATAACACTAAGCACAGATTCTTTTTTAACATAAGCTCTTTATCCTCAACTGCCCACAACACATGCTTTTTAGACTATAAAGCCCTCTCTTTAGTTGCAAAGAGCGAGCAAATTTAGTCATTTTAGCACTGTCAAGCACCATGGTATACTTAAAGCCAAGCACTTTTCAGTTAAGGAATCCAAAAGACATGAAATCACTATGCGTGTTACGTCTCTCGGCCTTAGGTGATTGCATCAATGCTTTTGGTCTTATTGGTGCTCTCCATAAAAAATATCCAGAGATAAACATTACTTGGGTAATAGATAAGCGCTTTGCTCCTCTTTTTTGTAACGAGCAAGGTCATGACCTTATTCCTATGATACGGGTGGACTTTACAGACTCGACCTTAAAGGCAATGTTGAACTTGCGCCAAGAGCTCAAAGGACATCACTTTGACTATTTGTTTAATCTTCAGACTTCCTTAAAATCATCATTATGTTCCCTTACTTGTAAGGCTCAACATAAATATGGCTATGATAACGAGCGCGCTCGCGAAGGTCATCATCTTTTTATCAACCATCAAGTTCCCTCTCCTCAAAATCCTCATGTCATGGCAGGCTTTTTAGCCTTTGCTCAAGAAAGTGGCCTTAACATTGACAGCCCTTATTGGGACTTTAATTTAGATCCTTATATCATTGATAAAGCTAAGTGCTGGGTCAATCATGAAAAGGTCTTTGCTCTCAGTCCTTGCTCAGCCAAGGCTAATAAAAACTGGACCGTTCAAGGATATATAGCTCTAGCCCAACATGCTCATGATCAAGGAATGCAAGTAGTACTCCTAGGAGGCCCTAGTAGCCTAGAAAAAGAAACTTGTGAAGCTATCGAACAAGCTTGTCCTTTTGGCATCAACTTGTGTGGCAAGACTACATTGCGCGAACTAGCAGCAATTTTATCTATTAGCAAATTACTATTAGCGCCTGACTCAGGAAGCATGCATTTAGCCTCAGCACTTAATACCCCTGTAATAGGTCTATTTGCGCGCCATAATGACCAACGTGTAGGCCCTTGGAACTTTATGGATCTTAATGTCTCAGTCTACCCAGAGCTAGCAGCTAAAGAGCTTAAGAGCACCAATATTCCTTGGCGCTATCGTATTAAGCAAGAAAATGCTATGGCACATATTAGTATTGAGCGCGTTATTGCAGCCTTTGATGAGGCCTGCGAGCGCTATCAGCTGCTCTAAGATCAAATTTCATAATGAACTTTTAGCGCAAAATACATAGTTTTCGTTAAATAGCTGGTATGATGTACGATGGCCCAAACAAAAAGGGCCTAAACTTTACTTTCTAAAAAGAGGCTTTTTTGATGAATATTGCTGTATTTCCTGGCACTTTTGATCCTGCAACCTTAGGTCACTTTGACATTATTCAACGTGCTAGCAAGCTCTTTGATCGTCTCATTGTGGCTGTAGCTGAAAGCCCAATTAAAAAGCCTTTATTTACTTTACAAGAGCGCGTGAGCTTAATGGAAGGCTGTACCAAGCAACTAAACAATGTTGAGGTGATGGGTTTTGAGGGTATGCTTACTGACTTTATCACTGCCAACAAGGCCAATGTCCTCATTCGTGGCATCCGCACTGTAGCTGACTATGATTATGAGATGCAGTTAACTGGTATGTACCGCATTGCTCTACCACGCTTGGAGATTGTCATGTTGCCAACCAATGGTAACTTAGCTTTTATTAGCTCCTCTTTAGTGCGTGATATCATTGTCCACCGTGGTGATATCTCTCACTTCGTGCCACACAATGTCAACAATGCTATTCGTGATAAAATCTACACCCAAGAATAAGAAGAGCAAAGCCAGTCAGCAAGACTGGCTTTTTTCTTAGTGCTGACAACAAGGACAGTAGAATGTCGAGCGATTGCCTTGAACAATACGCTTAATTACAGAACCGCACACTTTACATGGTTCATCACAGTGACCATACACTTTAAGATTTTGCACAAAGTACCCTAACTTACCATCAGCACCTTCAAAGTCACGAATGGTAGTGCCACCACTGGCAATAGACTCAGTTAGAATGCGCTTAATAGCATTCACAAGATCTTGAGCTTCCTCTAAGGTAATAGTATTAGCCAGACGACAAGGATCAATACAGCAGGCAAATAAGACTTCACAAGCATAGATATTACCTACGCCCACAACTACCGAGCTATTCATTAAGGCCTGCTTAATAGAAAGCTTACGGCGCTTTAAACTCTTTAATAAGACTTCAGCAGTGAAAGCATCAGTTAAAGGCTCAGGACCTAATTCTTTTAATGGCTTGTACTCATAAGGATCAAAGTTAGGCTCTAAATAGACCACTAGACCAAAACGACGAGCATCGTTATAGCGTACAGAAGTTTGAGAGTCGAGCATGAGCTCAAAATGATCATGTAAGATACGCTCTGAGTCACTTGGAACAATAGACAAGTGCCCTGTCATTCCTAAGTGAATGACTAATGAGCCTTGGGTAGTAAAGACAATAATGTACTTACCACGTCGCTCTAACTTGGTAATAGTACTACCTATTAACTTATGTAAATCATCACTCATAGGCACACGTAGTGGTAGCTTGCCGACAAAGACATCAACAATGCGATGATTTACTAACACGCGCTCTACGCCTCTTTTGGTAACTTCAACCTCTGGCAATTCAGGCATAGCCTCATTCTCCTTACAATAAATTAAACATCATCATACGAAATTTACCAAACAAAAGAGCCCAACTAAGAAAAAAATCCAACAAAAAAGGGGCAGCCCTTACGGACTGCCCCTTTTTTTTGGTCGTTCTTTAGAACGCAGATCAATTACTTGATCTTGCCTTCCTTATAAAGAACATGCTTACGTACTACAGGATCGTACTTCATGATCTCCATCTTACCTGGAGTAGTACGACGATTCTTAGTAGTAGTATAGAAATGACCGGTACCTGCTGAAGAATTTAAACGGATCTTCTCGCGACCACCTTTCTTAGCCATGATACACTCCCTTAGATCTTAACGCCGTTAGCGCGCATATCAGCAAGAACGGCATCAATACCTAACTTGTCAATAGTACGCATACCCTTAGTGGTAACACGCAATCTTACGAAGCGGCTCTCACTCTCAACCCAGAAGCGGTGATACTTTAAGTTTGGAAGAAAGCGGCGCTTGGCAGCATTCTTAGCGTGGGAACGATGGTTGCCCACTGCCGGGCGCTTGCCCGTAACTTGGCAAACTCTGGACATGTCTAGTCACACTCCAAATATACTTATACGGGTCACAGCACCTAACAAGAGCTGTAACCATGTTAAAGGTACAACAAAAACGGGCGCTATTCTAACATAGAAAAGGCTAAAAGATCGCGTTGAAACGATCTTTATCCACCTTGATAGATGCGCCAAGAGTACCTTTAGTTAATTATTGAAAAAGAGCTTCCCTGTCATTTGGATGCGGCGGCTGTTAGAACTGAGGAACACACGCTAAAATGCGTTAGTTAACGCTTAGTAGATGGCCTGCAGTAGTGCAATTTGCCATTACGCACGCTTTCCCAAGCTTGCGTTATACCTCTGGTATCAAGCGATGCCAACCTTATTATGCAAGGCAGCTTGGTATTGGTGACACTTGTTTGTGCACTTGAGCACAAGCCCGTTATAAGTTACAGGCAGAGCGCTACGATTAACTATAGGCTTAAAAACAAAAAAACTCATTGATGTTTACAAGCATCAAGAGCCGTGTTCCAGATACCGAAAAATATAGCCTTGAGATTATAGACGATTGCATCATAAAGATCAAAACAAAAGCTAAAAAAAACTTGATTTTTCTCTGCCTTTATCTTTCTTATAGGGAAAATCAGCCCTTCCTAGGGCTTATAATGAGCAATCTTGCTAAATTTCTTGAGGAGTCTCAATCAATTTATGTCTTGGCAACTCATTGTTACTGTCTTTACTTTTGGTGGCATTGGCGCACTAGTAAGAGGCGCCGTGATCTTTATTCTTGCCATGCCTGCTGTCTTTGTTTTTCCTTTGCCTACCTTACTGATCAATATCTTGGCTGCTCTCTTAGGTGGCTTTATTTTAAGCATGACCTTGCCCGATCAAATTAGCATTGCGCTTTCTGTAGGCTTAATTGGAGGCATGGGCACACTCTCAGCCTTTACAGGCGATGTTATCAACCACTACTTTGATAAGAACCATCGCAAGAAGATGCTGCTCTTAATGGCCAGCTATATCATGTTAACTACTATTTGCGGAGTCTTATTTGCCGCCTTAGGCTCATCTTTAGGCTCTTATATCTCCCAATACTATGCACAAGAGCAACAGGAAGCGACCATGTTTTTAGAGCAAGTTAAATCCTTACAAGAGAGTTTCCACCATGAATAATATTCTTTATTACATGCTCATTTTTATAGGTGGCGGTCTAGGTTGCGTTACTCGTTTGCTAGTAGATGGTACTGAGCTGCATGCTTTTACTCCTAGCAATATTGCTGCTTGTTTGCTCTTGGGTATTTCCTATGCTCTGTATAACTATCGTATCTGGTCAGACAATAAGTTCTTCCACTGCTTTATTAACATTGGCTTTTTAGGTGGTCTTTCGACTTTTACTCCTTTAGCCATGTTTGCCATTGTCTCTACCAACGATAATCTCTTTATTGCTAGCGCTTATTTGCTTGGCATATTATGTTGCTACTGCCTTTTGTGTATGGCAGGCTATCTAAGCTGCAATTACTTTTTGCGCTTTGTTCTTAAACGTAAGCGTCAAATGAGTATGCTCGCACGCAGTCGCTATCTTTATCAGTACAAAATGCTTTTAGAGGAATTTAGCAAGCTGCAAATTGCCTATCAAAAGCTAGCAGAGCTCAATGTCCCATTACACCAGAACTCAGCTTTAGGCCCTTTGGTTAAACAAAGAGATGAGCTCAAGCTTAATGCTATGAGGCACCTCAAGCTCATGCTATCGTTAACTGAGCGCTATAACCAAAGTGTCATTAGTGATCATTGTGCTTCTTATGGCTTTGACAAAATGATTGAAGATGCCCATCGTAAAGGTGAAATGGGGGAAACACTAATTACAGTCACAGACCAAATAGATTATGTCAACACTCTCATGGCTAAGCTCACGGGAGGCAAAGTAAAATAATATAGATTAGAGCCGCCATTTGCCCTGGAGGCTCTTTTTTTAGGCACTTATCACGATCTAGCAATATAAGAGCCTACTTTAAAGTACAGGTAAATTAAAATTAAGGTCTAAGCTTGAATTTTCATAGTGCGGCTCCATGTATTAATAAGAAAAGATCTCACAAGCAAGCTTGTGACGACCATATTTAAGGAGAATTTCATGAGCCAATTACTGCTTCAAAATCGCAAGATAGTACTAGGCATTACAGGCGGCATTGCAGCCTATAAGTCCTGCGAGCTCTGCCGCATGCTTGTTAAAAATGGCGCAAGCGTCTATGTAGTTATGACGGAGGCGGCTACTAAATTTGTAACACCTGCCACCTTTGCTGCCTTAACTCATCATGAAGTCATGACGGGTATTTTTGACGATGCTGAGGGCATCGATCATATTGCCATCACTAAAGATGCTGACCTTTATGTCATTGCTCCTGCTACTGCTAATTCCATTGCTAAGTTCACTATGGGCATGGCTGACAATGCCTTAAGTGCCTCCGTATTAGCCTCTGCTTGCCCTGTAGTCTTAGCTCCTGCGATGAATACCCGCATGCTCTTAAACCCTGCTACTAAGGCTAATTTAAAGACTTTACAAGAGCGTGGTTTTTATATTATTGCCCCAGAGGATGGCGAGTTAGCTTGCGGCGACACTGGCATGGGCAGAATGCGCAATGTCGAAGATATCTTCGCTTATATTTGCTCTTTATTAAATGAGCATATTGCTATTCCTTACGATATCAATAGCACCTCATGTTTACCAAAGCCACAAGAGACAGCAGCTTTAACTCAAACCAAGCTCTTACCTAAGTCTCATGGTGCAGGTTTAAAGATTGTTATTACTGCAGGTCCTACAGAGGAGATCATTGATCCAGCTCGTGTTATTACCAATAGAAGCTCAGGTAAGATGGGCTATGCTCTAGCTCAACTGGCCGCAACTATGGGAGCTGATGTTACTTTGATTTCAGGTCCTACTGCCTTAGCTACCCCTAATAACGTTAAGCGTATTGATGTCTCTACCGCCAGCCAAATGCTTGATGCTGTTAAGTCTCAAGTAGGTCAAGCTCATATCTTTATTGGTTGTGCTGCTGTGGCAGACTACCGTCTCATTGAGCCAATGAGCACCAAACTTAAGAAAGAAGATCATGGCGAGTTCCTAACTTTAGAGTTAGTACGTAATGAGGACATTGTCTCTTATGTAGGACACTTAGATGAAGAGCGTCCATTTACTGTAGGCTTTGCCGCTGAGACTGAGAACTTTGAGGACAATGCTAAAGAAAAGCTTGTACGCAAAAAGCTAGACTTAATTGTATGCAATGATGTCTCCAGCAGCGAAATTGGTTTTTCCTCTAATGACAATGCAGCTACTGTCTACTCTAGTGAGGGCACCGTTGCTACCTTTGGTAAGATGAGCAAGGTTAAATTAGCCGATCTCTTAATGGAGCTCATCATTGCTGAATTTAAGAAACAATTAACTCACAAGAAGGCTTAATTTAGCCCTTTCTTATTCAACCCTACATTAAAAAAGCTTGGTTTCAACCAAGCTTTTTTGTCCCTAAGAGGAATGTTTTGCACATGTCCTATGATGCCGAAATTGAATTAAAAGTATTAGACGAGCGCTTTAAAGATGGCACTTTTCCACTACCTCAATATGAAAGCGAGATGGCTGCTGCCGTTGATTTGCGCGCTATGTTTAATGAAGACACCATAGTAGAGCCTAATGGTACTATCTTAGTTCCAACAGGCATTGCCATCTATATTAAAAACCCTTATTTATGTGCTACAGTACTACCACGCTCTGGTTTGGGCTTTAAACATGGTATTGTTTTAGGTAACCTTACTGGTCTTATTGACGCTGATTACCAAGGCCAATTAATGGTTCCTTTGTGGAATCGCTCTGCTGAGCCTTTTACAATCAAAGTAGGCGATCGCATTGCTCAAATGATGTTCTTACCTATTGTTCGAGCTAAGTTCAAGCAAGTAGCAGACTTTGACTTAAGTGCTCGTGGTAGCAGTGGCTTTGGTTCTACTGGTAAAGACTAAAAAGCCCATGCTATGCATGGGCTCTTAAGAGGCTCTTAGAGAGCTAAGAGCTTCTTTAATGTAGCAATCTCACTTTGAGTTTGCTCTAAAGCTACACCGCCTAATACATTGCGCTTAGCTAAAATGCTTTCAAACTGTAAGATAGGATAGACATCCTCACCAATGACGCTGCTAAAGCGCTGATATTCAGTGACACTTAAATCTTCTAAAGCTTTTTTATTATCAATAGCATAGAGTACTACCTGTCCTACAATATCGTGAGCCTCTCTAAAAGGCACCCCTTTGGAGACTAGGTAATCAGCAAGCTCAGTGGCATTAGAATAGCCGCCCTTAGCTGCAGCTAAGATCTTCTCTTTATTAAGCTTAATGTCCTCAAAGACTAAAGACATCATATCTAAGCACTCATGCCAAGTATCTAAGGCATCAAATAAGCCTTCTTTGTCTTCTTGTAAGTCCTTGTCATAAGCTAAAGGCAAGGCTTTAACAGTAGTTAAAATGCCCATTAAGGCACCTACAACACGTCCTGCTTTGCCACGAATTAGCTCTAAAGCATCAGGATTTTTCTTTTGAGGCATTAAAGAAGAACCTGAAGTGACTTTATCTGATAACTCAATAAAGTTAGCTTCACCTGAGTTGTAAATAATCAAGTCCTCAGCTAAACGTGACAAGTGCACCAAACTAATAGACGCACAAGATAGCAACTCCATAACATGATCACGATCAGAGACCGCATCCAAACTATTGTGGGTAGCACCCTTAAAATGCAAGCTCTTAGCTAAAACTTCACGATCAATAGTATAAGCTGTACCAGCTAAAGCTGCGCTACCTAAAGGACAGATATTCAAAAGCTCACGAGCATTAGACAGACGTACAAAGTCACGATCGAGCATTTGCAAATAAGCTAGGCAAAAGTGCGCAAAGGTTATAGGTTGAGCTCTTTGTAAGTGAGTATATCCTGGGAAGATAACACCTTGATTTTCATCTGCAACTTTAAGCAAGGCTCTTTGTAAAGCACGAATGGACTTTAAAATCTCATCACAGCCTCTGCGACAAAAGAGCTTTAAATCTAAAGCTACTTGGTCATTACGAGAACGACCAGTGTGGAGCTTCTTGCCTAAAGAGCCCACTTTTTCAATTAAACGGCGCTCGACATAAGAGTGGATATCCTCATCGCCTGCACTAGCAATTTCATGCTCACGACCAGTCATCTCTTGTTCGAGCTCATTTAAAGCCTTTAACAGGTCGCTACACTCTTGAGAGCTTAATACCCCTACAGTAACTAAAGCTTGAGCCCAAGCGCGTGAACCCTCTACATCTTCGTGAAAGAGACGATAGTCAAAAACTAGCGAATCGTTAAAGTGCTTAAAACGCGCATCACTATCTTGGGTAAATCTACCACCCCATAAAGCCATAATTTGTTCCTCTAAATAAGACAAAAGCTTGGTCTAGGAGACCTAGGCCAAGCTTGTTTGGCTAATCAAACACTTATAAGCTAGGCGTTCTTTCTATGCTCAGCGTTTAAAGCACGGATACGTGCAGGTAAGGAGTAAAGCTGGATGAAACCCTTACCATCGGCTTGATCGTAAACATTGTCGGCGCCAAAGGTTACGAAGTCGAAGTTAAATAAGCTATTTGGGCTGTCCTTTTGGATAATATCGCAGTTGCCCTTGTAAAGGCGTACTACTACCTTACCATTAACATCTTTAGCTAACTCATCAGCACCAGCCTGGAGGATCTCACGTAAACGGGTGAACCAACGGCCATCGTAAACTAATTGAGCAAATTCAATAGCTAAATGATCACGGTAAATACGAGTGGTCTTATCCAAAACTAATTGCTCAATAGCACGTAAAGCATGATGAATAATAGTGCCACCAGGAGTCTCATAGCAGCCACGAGACTTCATACCTACTAAGCGGTTCTCAGTGATGTCGATACGACCAACACCATTGCGGGCACCACGGGTATTAAGCTCATCTAAGCACTCAAAAGCACTAACCTTCTTGCCATCAATCTCAGTGACTACACCTTGCTCAATGGTAAGCTCAAAGGTCTCTGGGGTGTCTGGAGCCTTTTGAGGGTCAACAGTCCAAGTCCATACGTTCTCAGAAGCAGCATTCCAAGTGTGCTCTAACTCACCACCTTCGGTGGAGATATGAAGAGCATTAGCATCACGGCTATAGATCTTCTTTAAGGTAGCCTTGCAAGGAATATTGCGAGCCTCTAAGTAGGCTAAGCAGTCTTCACGGCTGCGTAAATCCCACTCACGCCAAGGAACAATAACGTCTAAGTGTGGAGCTAAAGCAGCTACTGCACTTTCAAAACGAACTTGGTCGTTGCCCTTACCAGTAGCACCGTGAGCAATAGCGTCACAGCCTTCAGCTAAAGCAGCCTCAACCATAGCCTTGCCGATGACAGGACGGGCAATAGCAGTACCTAATAAGTAGGACTCTTCATAAAGAGCACCAGTCTTAAAGGTTTCAAAAACATAGTCACGAACGAACTCTTCACGTAAATCCTTAACGATGCACTTGGTAGCGCCAGAGTTCTCTGCCTTTTGCTCAATGCCTTCTAAATCTTCGCGCTCTTGACCTACATCAGCAACAAAACATACGACTTCACAGCCATAATTCTCTTTTAACCAAGGAACGATAGTGGAGGTATCAAGACCACCGGAATAGGCTAACAATACTTTCTTGTACTGCTTTTTCTCATGATTTTGCATCTAAGTTACCTTTCTATTTAGTAGGATTGAGCAATGTGGCTAATAAGGCCATATGAATATGGAGACGGTTTTCAGCTTCATCAAAGACTACAGATTTATCACCATCCATTACTTCATCAGTGATCTCGTAGCCACGGTGAGCTGGCAGACAATGCATTACCAATTGGGCATTAGAGCTCTCAACTAACTGCTGATTAATTTGGTAAGGCATAAAAACTTTTTTCACAGCCTCAAGAGGGGTGTCATCACCCATAGAAACCCAAGTATCGGTATATAAGACGTCATAGTCCTTTAATAAGGAAAGATCATCAACTACATCTAACTTGGAGCCATAATGAGAGGCTTGTTCTTGAGCTAACTTAAATACCTGAACGTCAGGGCCGCAGTTTTTAGGACAGAAGCAAGTAACATTTGCACCTAAGATGGCACCTGCTACCAATAAAGAGTTAGTAACATTATTACCATCACCTAAATAAGCAAGCTTAACCCCGTTAGTGCGGCCTAAGTGCTCTTTAATAGTCATGAAATCAGCCATGACTTGAGCTGGGTGATATAAATCAGAGAGAGCATTAATAACAGGTACTGAACCAGTAGCAGCTAACTCCTCTAATGTGGTCTGTCTAAAGACACGGCCTACTAAACAATCAACCCAACGAGAGAGATTACGAGCATAATCAGGGACGGTCTCACGTACACCTAAATCGCCTTTACCTAAGTCTAGATAAACGCCATGGCCACCTAAATTAAACATGGCCAGCTCGAAAGTGGTACGGGTGCGTAAAGAAGGTTTTTCAAACATTAAAGCAGCACTCATACCATCTAACTGTCGTCGATAGGCCTTGCGATCTGCTTTCATGCTGGCGGCCAAGTCGATGATTTGATGGTATCCGTCTTGATCTAATTCAAAACCAGTTAAAAGATGCTGCATTATGACTCCTATATGTAATGCACCGTAAAACAAAATTCCTTGGCAATAATTATCTAACTATTTCAGGACATTATTACGGTCGCACAAATATGGAGCACGCTTTAAGACAGTGCACCTATTTTATGCAGAGCTAAGGTCAAAGCGGCAATAGTACGTCCTTCTGTAAGAGGGCTATCGACGTTAAATATCAGCTCCTTGAGCTCTTGCGGAGTTATCTTGATAATATCTATAGGCTCAGGCTCATCACCACATGCTCTACAAGGATAAAGCTCTTCACATAAAAAAGAATACATACGCAAATCAAGCATGCCTGGAGCTACAGTCATTTCATGTTTAAGCAGGGTGATTTTACGAGCACCTAGACCAATTTCTTCTTCAAGCTCACGCACTACAGCTTGCTCTTTATTCTCGTTTGCATCAATTTTGCCCTTAACCAAACCTAGGGCATATGCCATAACGCCGCCTGCATATTCAACAGTTAAATAGAAATGTGAACCATCAAAAGGCACAGCCATCACAGCACCGCGACCGCCCATAATACGTTCATAATTAGCTTGGGCACCATTGCTAAAGGTCAAGTCCATACTTTCGATTTTGAAGATACGCGAAGCTTGCTTGATCTGACGGTTAGAGACCTGAGGAAGACTCTTGTTGAGCGCACTTAAATCCATAGCACCACCTTTTGCATACAAGAAAATAAGCCTGGGTGCAAGAATCATACGCTAACTATTATTAAACTCACAACTGACGCACAAATTCGATGCAGACAAAAACTGCGTAGCGGGCGCAAAATGCTATAATTACGCCAGTTTTAGAACCTATATTTAAGAAAGCAAGTGAGTCAAGATAGCAAAAGCGCAGTGCGCATTGATAAATGGTTATGGGCTGCTCGTTTTTATAAAACGCGCAGCTTAGCCCGCCAAATGATCGAGGGCGGCAAAGTAGAATACAACGGAGCTAAAGCTAAACCGTCTCGTACGGTAGAGGTAGGAGCTACTATCAAGCTTTTACAAGGCTTTTCCCGCAGAGAAGTAATTGTCAAAGCTATCAGCGATGTGCGAGGACCTGCTAGTGTAGCAGTAACTTTGTATGAGGAAACTTTGCAAAGTATTGAGCGCAGGCAAGAGGAAGCTCGCTTAAACAAATTAGCAGCTTTAGTAAATCCTCATCCTGACACCAAGCCTAATAAGAAAGAACGTCGCGAGCTCGGTAGCCTAAAACAAATGATGAGTCAGTAGGAATAAAAAAATGGGTGTAGTAGTAGACGAGAACTTACAAGACAACAGCGTGGTTCGCTTTTTATTTGAAGATCATGGTGTACGTGGTGAAATTGTCCACATGCACGAACCAGTAAAGAAGCTCTTAGAGAATATCAATCACTATCCTGATTGCATTAAAGCCTTAATGTTAGAGCTTGCTGGAGCTGCTGTATTAATTGCTGCCACTTTAAAGGCCAATGGTACCGTTACTGTGCAGATCCAAGGCGGCAAAGGACCTAAGGCTTTAAACTTTGCTTTTATTAATATCGATAAGAATTTAAACTTCTATGGCAATGTCTCTTGGGATAAACACGAAGATACAGCCAGCTTTAGAGAGTTAGTCGGAGAAGGCGGTATTTTAGTAATTTCAGCCTTCCCTGAAGGCGGCACCCGCTACCAAGGTATTGTTAATTTAGATAAAGACAATATCGCTCAAGCCTTACAAACTTACTTTAAAGACTCAGAACAGCTTGACACTACTATGATGCTTTATCATGATGTAGGTGCTTGCAAGAGCGGTGGTATCTTATTGCAAATCATTCCAGAAATTGAAAACAACCACGAATCACTCGAGCACTTAACTACCTTAAGTGCCACTCTAACTGGTGATGAACTCTTTGATTTAAGCTTAAATGAGTGCTTACGTCGTCTCTATTGGAACGATAAAATCCGCGTCTTTGATCCTGAGAGCGTAGCCTTTAAGTGCATCTGTTCGCGGGAGCGCATCTTAAATGCCATTAGCGGCTTATCTCACGATGATTTAGTGGAGATTGCAGCTGATCCAAAGGGCATTGATATGACCTGCAACAGCTGTGGCAAAGTCTATCACGTTACCCAAGAAGAAGTACAAGATCTCTTAGCTAACAACGACCAAGAGCAAAGCTCAGAGCAAGCTCAAGTCATCGAACCTTAACAATCAATTTTTTAAAGCCTTAACAGCCAATTAAGCCTTCTCAGGCCTAATTGGCTTTTTTATTTATTTAAAGGAGTGACCTTTAAGTGTCAGATTTAACTCTTCCCGTGCGTTCTTGGTTTAATGTCAGCTTAATGAGCGCGGGCCACTTTATGAGTGATTTCTATACAGCCTTTTTGCCAGTACTCTTACCAATTTTAGCACTGCGCTATGATATCTCTTACACCCAATGTGCTGCTATTTACATGATCTTTACCGTAGCCATGAACTTTGCGCAGCCACCCATTGGTATCCTAGCAGATCGTAAAAACTTAAACTATTTACTACCGCTGTCCATTTTAACCAGTGCTATTTTTGCCTGCGCTGCCACTTTAAGCCCTAACTTATGGGGCATTATCTTAATCGTACTCTTATGCGGTATTTGCTCATCTGGTTTCCATCCTGTAAGCGCAGCTGTACTGACTAAAGTAATTCCTAAAGGCAAAGAGGGGTTAGGCACTAGCATTTATATTGCAGGTGGCAATATTGGCTTTGCTATTGCTCCTTTATGTGTAGCTTGGTTTATTGGCCAGTTTGGTGAAAACTCCCTCATGATCATGTCTATTCCCGCCTTGATCACAACTGCTCTTATCTACAAACAAAAACTTCAACATGCTCAAACAGTAAAAGTAGTATCAGACGGCCCTAAATTTACCAGCATCATTACCTCCAAGCAGTTCTTAATCTTAAATAGCGCTATTGCTTTACGCTCTTGGACTTATTGCTCCTTTGTGGTGTTCTTGCCTATGCTCTTTGCTTCCAATGGCTATAGCTCTATTACAGGTGCCAGCTCTTTAGTAGTCATGCTTTTAGGCTGTGTAGCTGGAGGTGTAGTAGGCGGAGCTCTAACTGATAAGTTAGGGCCTAAAAAAGTTACTTTAGGCTCTTTTGTTGTCTCTTTAATATGTAGCCTAACTTTCTTAAACTATTGCGATACTTCTGTAATTGCTATGATTGCGCTATTTTTATGTGGTGCTGGTGCTTATGGCTCTACTCCTAATGCTATTGTCTGGGCTCAAAGACTGCTACCAAATAGTGCCGCCTTTGCAGCTTCTATGATGTTAGGTTTTACCTTTGGTGCAGGATATATCGAATCTGTGCTTACAGGCTATTTAGGTGATTTAATCGGCCTTGATAAGGCTATGATGTACACCGCTTGTATAGCTATGGCACTAGCCTTTATTCTCCTCTTACCTCTTAAAGAGCCTTGCTTTAAAAACAAGCAAGCAGCGCACTAAAAGGGGTGAGCGCACTGTTTATGAAAATTGGCTGTACAATAGCTGCATCTTGAAGAAGAGAGATGATTTATGCGCAACATTTATTTAGGTGTCAATATTGACCATGTAGCTACCGTGCGTAATGCTCGCGGCGTTAGTTATCCCGATCCTGTTACCGCTTGTGCCTTAGCTGAATTAGGCGGAGCAGATAGTATCACAACTCACTTGCGCGAAGACCGCCGTCATATCACCGATCGTGATGTCCGCATCATTCGTGAGACCGTGCAAACCAAGCTTAACTTAGAAATGGCTATTTCTGACGACATTATGGCTATTGCTGTAGCCTTAGCACCTCAAGCTGCTTGTTTAGTTCCTGAGCGTCGTGAAGAAGTTACTACCGAAGGTGGTTTAGAAGTCGCTAAAGATACCTTAAAGGTTGGCCATGCTGTAGAGCGCTTGAGCAAGGTCGGTACTGAGGTTTCTTTATTTATCGACCCTGTCAAAGATCAAATCGATGCTGCTAAGAGCGTGGGCGCTCCTTATATTGAGTTCCACACTGGAGCTTATGCTAATGCTACTGATAAAAAAGAGCGTGCTGAGCGCTTAGCACAAATTACTGAAATGGCTGCTTATGCCAGCTCTTTAGGCTTACATGTCAACTCAGGCCACGGCCTAACATATGAGAATGTTGGTCCTATTGCGGCTATTGAGCAAATGGAAGAGCTTAATATTGGCCATAGTATTATTGCTCGTGCGATTTTCGTAGGCCTCCCTCAGGCTGTACGTGAAATGAAACAAATCATGTACGAAGCACGACACTTCCATAGCCATAACTAATTTCCTTCAGGGGCGCTGATATATCAGCGCCTTTTTTTTGCACCAAGTTTGCGCCAAAGAAAAAGAGCTCCTATAATTAGCGCAGAACGCACAACGAACTACCGTGCATATCTATCACCTGAAAAAAGTATTTCAAAATGTCTATTAATTTACTTAAAAGCTTTGGCGCTGACTCTCTTGAGCGTGTTGAAGCTGCTTTAGCTGCCATGCGCAAAGGTCGCGGTGTCTTAGTCGTTGACAATGCCAATCGTGAAAATGAAGGCGATCTCGTTTTTGCGGCAGAAACCATGACTGTAGAACAAATGGCCTTTATGGTTCGCGAGTGCTCTGGCATTGTTTGCGTATGCTTTAAGAAAGAGCGAGCTCAAGAGTTAGGCTTACCAATGATGGTCGAAGATAATACCTCTACTTATGGTACTGCCTTTACTATTTCTGTGGACGCTGCTCAAGGCGTAACTACTGGTGTTTCAGCTCACGATCGTATTCAAACTATCAAGACTATTTTACGTGATGACGCTACTCGCCAAGACTTAGCTGCCCCTGGTCACATGTTCCCATTAGTAGCTCGTCCTAATGGTGTTTTAGAGCGTGATGGTCACACCGAGGCTTCTGTAGACTTGGCTCGCTTAGCTGGCTTTAAAGAGTGCGGCGTTTTATGTGAGTTATGTGCTCCTGATGGTGATATGGCCCGTCTACCACGTGTTTGTGCTTTTGCTCAATTACACGATATGACTGTAGTTTCCATTGAAGATATTATTGAATATCGCAAGGCCAAGAACTGCTAACCAATTACTCTTGTAGCCTAAAAAAGCAGAGTCTAATAACTCTGCTTTTTTTATATATCTATTCATATAGACAACAAATCTGATATTAAGATAATTTCACCAGATAATATGAAGCTAGTGAACAAAGTTAAGTCATTACGATATCTGCATCATCTTGATTAAAGTCTGCCCATTCTTTGCAGTAAAGATATATCACTATAAAATGGGGATCAATCCTCATCCTAAATTAGGATGGGGATTTTTATTGCCTGAATAGTTGTACTGCCCCTTAAGCTGCATTTCTTATAGAAAAGAGGTTATCTTTGCAAAAGCGCTTTAATCTCAGCAAACTATTCTCTAAAGTCAGACTCTGCCTTCTTGTGGATTTCATGATCAAGATACAATTGCTATGCCTTTTATATATGAAGGCCTGGTAGAGCTATTTAGCAATCATGTGCATATCTGTAGCGTTTTTGAGACAGCTCATCTTCGTAAGTACAAGCATATGCTTAAAGACCATTTTTCAGATGCTATCTGTATAGCCTGCATCGGCACTAATATCGAGCCAAAGTATGATAACGACAAACACTTTGAAATTCATCAATTCCGTCGTCATAACCGTGCACGCATACACTCACAAACTGAAAGAACTTATAAATATTAAGGGAAAATCGTTGCCAAGAACCGTAAAGCTCGTTTTGAGCAAAAGGGAGCCTCACTTAGTCAGTGGCAAGAGAATATGGCCCAAGCCCAAAGAATGGTGTCACAGCTTAAGGTAACCAAATCTAAGCGCCGATATCAGAACTTAAAAAGAGTTATGCTAGGTGCTATCTTTATATACAAAAGTAAGAGGTTGGTATTAACAGGCCAGATAACAAAAGGACGATACTATCGCGCTTTTGGTCAAGGCAAGAAAAAATTCCCTGCTAAGAAATGCAAAATCGTAGCCAGACGATCATTAGTTTATATTTAAAGTACGCGATTCATCCCCCGCCTCGCCTCAGCGTAGTTGGGGGGATTCTCGCTAATTTTTGATAAATTTAGTGATCACTAAGCTTTTTCATAATCGCAAGTTGTGCAATTATGAAAAACTTAATGATTAGATAAGGTGAAACTATGCAGAGGCTAGGATATACACGTGTAGGCACTAACGGGGGCCGTCCCTTAGCTATTATTCATGGTTGGGGTTGTGATAGCAGCTGTATGATCCCTGTAGCTGAGCTGTTCCCTGAGCGTGATGTCTTTTTAATCGATCTTCCTGGCTATGGCAAAAGCTCCCATCTTAGTGCTTTAAGCTCTGACTTTTCTGCTACCAATTGCCTATTGCTTAATACTCTGCCTCATGGCTGCGATGTGATATCTTGGTCATTTGGCTCTATTTACGCACTACGTGCTATTTCTACCCTCTATAACCCATGTATTAACCTTGACTCTTTTGTAAGTGCCATTAATCTTTCTGAGATTAACATCTATCATGATGACTTTAAAAGTGTACTTGATGAGGCACAACAAGGACATGATATTACTCAAGCTCAACGTTATATTAGAAGCCTGATTACCATTTGTGGCTCCCCTCGCTTTCCTAGTGATCCTAATTGGCAGGGACTGAGCGCCATTAAAATCCTCAAGTGCAACACTCTGCTTACCCCTAAGCGCTTGCAAAGAATAGTCAAGATCTTCTATCGCCTTATTGGCAATAGCGATGAGTTCTTAGCTTCTAAAGAGAGCGTACCTTATGAAGTATTGATGGCAGGTATTCGTATGGTTACCTATATCGATGAGCGCCCTTCAATGACTCACTTAAAAGTACCTTCTTTGCATCTTTTTGGGCGATATGACCCCTTAGTACCTTGCTCCTTAGCCTCATATTTTGAGCAATATAGTGGACACCATAGCTATATCTTTGAGCACTCCACTCATAGTCCTATGTTTACTGAACCCCAGCTCTTTGCTCAGGTCGTCAAAAACTTCTACGCTCAACTAGATCAGCACCAAAATTGGGCTTAGATCACATTAATTTAGCTCTTAAGTCTTTGGTCATGTTTTTTGCATGTATTATGGCATTTATAAGTTAGTGTTATTTTTGGCTCAAAATCCGCCCCTAAGTAAGGAGGATATATGGATGTAGCCTCCACTTTTGCTGTTAGCGTAGCGCCGCCCCCTTATCAAAAGGAGGTTGATGAGGCACGTCGTGACACTCAAAATCGTGTCAGTATCCCTAAGCTTAATGAGTCTCATAACTCAAAAGCTCAAAGCCATATTGGTGATAGAAGAGGCAATACTGATGGAGAAAACTCACTATTAAGTGCCCAACAGCATGGCATTATGGATGCCGAAGACGACATTATCGTAGACTCTAATGGCAGACGTAAAAGACAAAAGCGCAACAAAAAAGATCAAGACGGGAACTCTCAACAAGAGCAAGAGCAAGAGCCAAAACAATCTACTGATGACTTTGCTTTTGAGGGCCATGAATATCCTCAAACAGCTAAAGGTATCAAAGATGAGCGCTATAGTGCTATTAAATCAGGTTATGATCCTATTACAGGCTATTATCAAATTCCTGCTACCCGTCGTAGCGCAGCGCGTGCTGTCTTGTTACGCTTTAGAGAACAAAATGTCCACTTCTTAGAACGTTTTTCTGATAAAAGCACTGCCGTCGGCTTAATTAACTTCGCTCTCTGTCGTAAATACGGCAGTATTATTCCCCATAGCAAACGTGGCCAGGTAGTAGAAAAGCAAGCCTAAAGAGCAAAAAAAGCTAGTCTTGAGACTAGCTTTTTTGCTTATTTAACTAAAGTGCTTAAATAGCTTTGCTCTAGCTTCTTTAAATCCTCAGCACTTAACACTGTATCATCTTGAGATTCATCATCTTCATCACTTAGATTATCATGATCATTAATTTTAGGCTCAAGCTCTTTAAACCACTCTGGGCACTTATAAGAAATCTTATTAACATACCAAACTCTATCTCCCTTAGGAGTATGTACGGTACCAATATCATCTTCACTTTTGCCTAATAAAGCTTTGGCCATAGGAGCATCTACTGAAATGTAGTTATCACGCCCAAAGATCTCCTCAGAGCCAACAATGCGAATATGCATAATAGAGCCATCATCTTCAGCTTCAATTTCTACATAGGCACCAAAGAAAACTCTGCCAGCTTGCTGCGGACTAAAAGAGATCACTTGAATATCATTTAAGGTCTTACGCAAATAACGAATACGACGATCGATTTGGCCTAAGAGGCGCTTATTATATTGATAATCAGCATTTTCTGATCTATCGCCTAAGCTAGCTGCCCATGAGACTTTGGCCGTCACATCAGGACGCTTCTCCAGCCAAAGATAGTCTAATTCCCTTTTTAACAGCTCATAACCTTGCACGGTGATATAAGGCTTTTTAGCCATGATGATCTCGCTTTTATAGTAATAAGAAAAAAGCCCAAGACACTAAAGCGCATCTTGGGCTATTTTAGGCTACCTTAAATCAATAACTCAAGGTAACTTATTTGACGATCTCTAAAGATCGCAAATTATAACTGTGGGCCAGCCTTAACTAAGTCACCACCTAAGCTCTCGAACTTCTTGAAGTTCTTCTGGAAGCGCTCAGCTAAGTCCTTAGCCTTAACTTCCCACTCAGAGGCATCAGCGTAAGTGTTGCGTGGGTCTAAGATGTTGGTATCAACGCCCTTTAACTCAGCAGGTACTACGAAGTTGAAGAATGGGATGGTGTTAGTAGCAGCAGTATCGATAGAGCCATCTAAGATAGCATCGATGATGCCACGGGTATCCTTAATGGAGATACGCTTGCCAGTACCGTTCCAGCCAGTGTTTACTAAGTAAGCCTTAGCACCAGACTGCTCCATTCTCTTAACGAGAACTTCAGCGTACTTGGTTGGTGGTAAGGTTAAGAAAGCAGCACCGAAGCAAGAAGAGAAGGTTGGGGTAGGCTCGGTAATACCACGCTCAGTACCAGCTAACTTAGCGGTGAAGCCAGAGAGGAAGTAGTACTGGGTCTGCTCCTTGGAAAGGATAGATACTGGAGGTAATACACCGAATGCGTCAGCGGATAAGAAGATTACGCGCTTAGCAGCTGGAGCCTTAGAAACTGGCTTAACGATGTTGTTGATGTGGTAGATTGGGTAAGAAACACGAGTATTCTCGGTTACGGACTTATCAGCAAAGTCAATCTTGCCGTCAGCAGCAACAGTTACGTTCTCTAATAAAGCGTCACGCTTGATAGCATTCCAGATGTCTGGCTCATTTTCCTTAGAGAGGTTGATAACCTTAGCGTAGCAGCCGCCTTCGAAGTTGAATACGCCGTCATCATCCCAACCGTGCTCGTCGTCGCCGATTAATAAGCGCTTTGGATCGGTAGAGAGGGTGGTCTTACCAGTACCAGATAAACCGAAGAAGATAGCGGTGTTCTCACCGTTTAAATCGGTGTTAGCAGAGCAGTGCATTGCAGCGATGCCCTGTAATGGAAGGTAGTAGTTCATCATAGAGAACATGCCCTTCTTCATCTCACCACCGTACCAGGTGTTTAAGATGATCTGCATCTTCTCTTGGAGGTTGAATACAACAGCAGTCTCAGAGTTTAAGCCTAACTCCTTGAAGTTCTCAACCTTAGCCTTAGAAGCGTTAAGAACTACGAAGTCTGGCTCGAAGCCCTCTAACTCTTCAGCGCTTGGACGGATGAACATGTTGGTAACGAAGTGAGCCTGCCATGCTACTTCCATTACGAAACGGATCTTAAGACGGGTGTTCTCGTTAGCACCGCAGAAAAGATCAACAACGTATAAAGGCTTGTTAGAAAGCTCCTTGCCAGCTAATGCCTTTAACTGTGCCCAAGTCTCCTCGGTTACAGGCTTGTTGTCATTCTTGAACTCGTCGGAGGTCCACCAAACGTGTTGAGCAGCCTCGTTCTTAACAATGAACTTATCCTTTGGAGAACGGCCAGTGTAGATACCAGTCATTACGTTGACTGCACCCATCTCGGTAACAACGCCCTTCTCGAAGCCCTCTAAAGAAGCCTGAGTCTCAGCGGCGAAAAGCTCGTCGTAAGATGGATTGTGTACAATCTTGGTAGCACCAGTGATACCATACTTGGCTAAACTTTCATTTAAGCTCATTTTTTTCTCCACGAATGAGTGTTAGAAAGCCATTTTCTAACAATTCTTTTTAAACCTAGTCTATTTTAGCTTAAAACTTGTTCTAAATGATAGAACCTTATCAGTTATTTACAAAATAAGCTTAGTTCGCCCCATTGTTTACTTTGCATAAATTGCACTCAATTTGCTCAAAATCTTTGATTTAGCTTTATATACAGCCATTTATTTTTCTTCAGAGGCATTAGAACAAGTAAGAGCAAGTTATCCGACAAGTGCACCATTTTGAGCAAAAGCACTTGCTTTTTTAGTTTTTCTCAACTCAATTTGAGCAAAATTGCCCTAAGCACTAAAAGTGCTAACAAGCTACAATAAGATCGGTAGCGTATATTGATTATTTTATGAGGTTAACCCATGCATCTTTCTCAAGCTCTAAGTGTCATTGGAGCAGGATCTTATGGCACAGCCTTGGCTATTGCTGTCGCCTCTAAGGGCTATGATGTACTATTACATGCTCGTGATGACAATAAGGCTTATATCATGGAGCAAACTAGAAACAATGCTCACTATCTGCCTAATATTACCTTTCCTCCAAGTTTGCATGTAACATCCTCACTTCAAGAGGCTTTAGCCTTTTCTCGCGACATCTTATTAGTAGTGCCTTCTAGTGCTTTTGATGACACTTTAGATGCTATTAAGCCTTATTGGCAGCCTAAGCAACGCTTAGCCTTTGCCACCAAGGGTTTAAATAAACAAGGCGAACTGCTTTCTAAAGTAGTGCTCCAAAAGATGACTAATCCAGACTATCCTATCTTACCAATTGCAGCGCTTTCAGGACCTACTTTTGCTAAAGAGCTAGCCTCTAGGTTACCTACTGCTATTGCCTGTGCAGGCAATGATGATTACTTTGTCGATGACTTATGCAAACTCATGCACACTCAGACTTTTAGAGTTTATAAAAGCCATGATCTTATAGCTTTGCAATTAGGTGGTGCTGTCAAAAACGTTATTGCTATTGGTGCAGGCATGTCTGATGGTTTAGGCTTTGGTGCTAATGCTCGTACCGCCTTAATTTCACGTGGTTTGGCAGAAATGATTCGTTTAGGCAGTGCTTTAGGCGCTTCAGAGCGCGGCTTTATGGGACTTTCTGGTTTGGGAGATTTAATGCTCACTTGTACCGATAATCAATCACGTAATCGTCGTTTGGGCTTTATGTTAGGTCAAGGTAAGAGCATTGATGAGGCTTTAGCAACCATTGGACAGGTAGTAGAGGGCTATCACATGGTCAAGGTTATCTACAACCTTGCTCATAAACATAATGTAGAAATGCCTATTTGCTTTGAGCTTTATGAGGTGCTAGTCAATAATAAGCCTGGCCCTCAGGCTGCTTATGATTTACTCAGTCGTCAGATAACCTCAGAATAAAAATAAGGGCCTTAAGGCCCTTATTTTTCTTATTTAAGCATAAGACTCATCAGTTACAGTGTGAGCAGTTGCATCCTCAACACCTTTAACTTGATCTGGGAAAGCATTCTTAAGCTGCTTTTCAATACCCTCATGTAAGGTAGCACTAGCTAAAGAGCAGCCATTACAACCACCAGAGAACTCAACACGAGCAATACCATCATCGGTAAACTCAACGAGGCGCACAGCACCACCATGGCCAGCTAGAGTTGGGCTAACATAACGCTCAATATAGAAAGCAACTTGATCCTTTAAAGAAGCATCATCACCTAAGAGTTTACGCTTTAAGTTAGGAGCGTGAAGAGTTAATAAATCTTCACCAGAGTCATCCTTTGAGAGCTCAATAATGGTTTCGTCCAAGAAGTCAGCTACATCATTGTCAATAACAATCTCAAAACCGTCCATCTTGAAGTGTAAATCGTTAGTGGTGATGTACTCCTTTGGGCAGTATAAAATGCCGCTTTCAACACCTGGAGTGCCTGGATTGGTGACGCTCAAACGAATGGCCAAGCCTTCCATCTTTTGTTTTTCAATAATGCTACGTAAATAGGCTTGGGCTTCTGTACTAACAGTGATCTTGCTCATCGTGATTCCTAATTAAAACATCTTATGGACCTAAAGTATAAGCCAAAAGAGTAGGGGCTTGATAATTTCGACAAAAATTAGCGCCAAAAAGAAAACGACGCTCAACTCAAGGTCAAAGCGTCGTTTCTATGAATCTTTAAGCAACTAATAGCTTAGTTGTTTTCTGCAGGAGCGGCAGCGCCATCTTGAGAGTCCTGCTGAGCCTTACGAGCACGGAAAAGGGCTTCAAAGTTGATTGGAGCTAAGTTCAATTGTGGGAAGGTAGCACGAGAAACTAAGCTAGCAATGAACTCACGAGCATATGGGAATAAGATATTAGGAGCAGTACCGCCTAATAAGAACTCACCAGCCTCGCCAGGAATGTTGCGTAATAAGAAGACACCAGCTTGGGTTACTTCACAAATGAAAGCAGTCTTGCCCTCATTGTTGCAAGTTACGGTGATACGTAAAGCAACTTCGTACTGATCGTCGTTGATCTTAGAGGTCTTGGTGTCAAACTTAACTTGAAGCTCTGGCTTCCATTGAGTCTGGAAGACGTGTGGGCTGTGTGGAGTCTCTAAAGAAGAGTCCTTAGCGTATACACGGATTAAGTCAAAAAGAGGACGGTTAGCGGCTTGTGCCTGCTCATTTGCATTCTCTGACATTATCTTGTGTCCTTAAAAATTTGGGTTGGAAATTATTTCTTCTTTGACAAAGGCATATTAGAGGATGACCAATCTAAAATACCGCCATCCAAGATATAAACTTTAGTAAAGCCTTGCTTCTTTAAAGCGCGACCGCTATTGAAGCACTCACTATCAAACTTATCCTTGCCTACTAAAATGACAGGCTTATCACGATAACTGTCGATACGGTTAGTCTTGCCATTTTTAATGTCTGAAGCTGAAATGTTTAAGGCATTAGCAATATGGCCATTAGCAAAGCCATCGGCACTACGGATGTCAACAAATACACCCTCAGAGCGGTTAACTAAAGTAACTGCTTGGCCACAGGTTGCCTTAGCGATGCGGGCAGTTAAAAGCTTAAACTGCACCACAATCAACATTACTAATACTACAAACCACGCGCCAACCATGAAATAGTGACGCATAAAGAAGTCAGGAAACTCGCTAAGAAACTCGGAAAAATTGAAATCCACGATTTTATACCTCAAAACAGCCGGATTTCTCTCCGGTCATACAAATAGTGGGCTATTTTAGCATAAAGCACCTTTTTTGGCGCAAAGATTCTAGCCGACTACCTATGCTAAGAGCTCTATGACTTGCTTAAGACTAGTAGCGATCTCTTATTTTTAACTTAGATCGCCTTAATTGCGATCATCTAGTGCTTGATTTTGTGAGAGCTCTCAAGAATTTAGTGAACTTCATATCTATTGGACGCCAATCTTTTTAAGTGCTCAATAAAGATCTAATCGTGCTAAAATTATCAAGATATCCTTTACATCTTTACAACAGTAATTGAGACAAACTGATATGGCACAAAAGAAAACTCTTGCTCTTATTATCATGGATGGTTGGGGTGATAACCCAGTTAATGAATTTAACGCCGTAACCAATGCTAATACCCCTGTTCTTGATGGCCTTTGTGCTAAGTATGCTCACACTGACATCTCTGCCTCTGGTATTGATGTAGGTTTACCTGATGGTCAGATGGGTAACTCTGAGGTAGGTCACACCAACATTGGCGCTGGACGCATTGTTTACCAAGAGTTAACTCGTATCACCAAGGCTATTGAAGATGGCGACTTCTTCTCCAATACCGTTTTATGTGATGCTATTGATAAGGCTGTAGCAGCCGATAAGGCTGTACACATCATGGGCTTAATGTCCCCAGGTGGTGTTCACAGCCATGAAGATCACATCTTAGGCATGATCAAACTAGCTGCTCAGCGCGGTGCTAAGAAGATCTTCTTCCACCCATTCTTAGACGGTCGTGACGTAGCCCCTCGTTCTGCTTTAGAGTTTATTGGCAAGTTTGAGGATCTCTTCAAGGAGTTAGGCGTAGGTCGTTTTGCTTCCGTAATCGGTCGTTACTATGCAATGGATCGTGACAACCGTTGGGATCGTGTTGAGCAGGCTTATGACCTCATGACCTTAGGTCAAAGCGAGTTCCCAGCCTACCCATCTATCAAGGAAGCTATTGAGGCTGCTTATGCTCGTGATGAGAACGATGAATTCGTAAAGGCCTCTATCATTGGTGAGAAGGTCGCTATGGAAGATGGCGATGCCATGATCTTCATGAACTTCCGTGCTGACCGTGCTCGTCAAATCACTCGTGCTTTCGTTAACCCAGACTTTGACGGTTTTACTCGCAAGGCTACTCCAAAGCTTTCCAACTTTGTTATGTTGACTCAGTACGCTGCTGATATTAAGACTGCTTGTGCTTACCCACCAGAGGATCTTAACAATACCTTAGGTGAGTGGCTCTCCTCTCACGACAAGACTCAGTTACGTATCTCCGAGACTGAAAAATACGCTCACGTAACCTTCTTCTTTAATGGTGGTGTTGAGACTGTTTTCCCTGGTGAGGATCGCATCTTAGTACAAAGCCCTAAGGTTGCCACCTATGACCTCCAGCCAGAAATGAGCTCAGAGGAATTAACTGACAAGCTATGTGCTGCTATTGAATCTGGCAAGTACGATGTTGTTATTTGTAACTATCCAAATGGCGACATGGTTGGTCACACTGGTGTTTACGATGCTGCTATCAAGGCTGTTGAGGCTGTTGACCATTGTATCGGTCGTGTAGTTGCCTCTTTAGAGAAGGTTGGTGGCGAGTGCTTAATCACTGCTGACCACGGCAACTGCGAGCGTATGAAGGATCTTACCACTGGTCAGCCTTTCACTGCTCACACCAATTTACCAGTTCCATTTATCTATGTAGGCCGTAAGGCCAGCATGCGTGAAGGCGGTCGCTTAAGCGATATCGCTCCTACCATGTTGTACTTAATGGGCATGGAAATCCCAGCTGAGATGACAGGCAAGTCCATTATTACTTTAGAATAATACTGATTAAGTAAATATGAAAAAAGGGGATAGAGCTTAGCGCTATCCCCTTTTTTGTATCTTAACTACCTGAAACTGTAACCTCAGGGAGCAATATAGATCCCACTTGTAATCGTGAGCGCTCATCTAGGTCTGTGCCTAACTTAGCAATAGATAAGAACATATCCTTTAAATTACCAGCAATAGTAATCTCATCTACTGCATGCACACGCTCGCCATTGACAAAGTAATAGCCACTAGCACCACGGCTAAAGTTACCATTGATAATATTGACGCCTTGGCCCATTAAGGAATTGATTACCAAACCTGTGCCTACTTCTTTTTGCATATCCTCAAGAGAGCAGGTGTGAGAATCATCAGCACTAATAAAGAGGTTATAGCCAGAATCATTATGGCCATTGCAAGGCATCTTCAACTTGCGGGCCGAGTAAGAGTCAATAAAGAACTCCTTAAGCTCACCATTAGAAACTACTTGTAAAGGTCTGGTAGCTACACCCTCACTATCAAAAGCAGCTGAGCCTTGACCTCCAATAATCCATGGATCTTCCTTAATGTTTAAGAACTCAGGAAAGACCTTAGTATTAAGGGCATCTTTTAAGAAGGTTACGTTTTGATAGACTCGCATGCCATTGATGGCACTAAAGAAAGTACCAATAAACTCACGAGCAGCACTTTGGGTCAAAATAATAGGGTAGCTACCTGTTTTTACCTTGCGGGCACCTAATTTACCTAAGGTACGCTCAATGGCCTCTTGTAAGACGCGCTCATCAGACCACTCTTTACTTGGGTCAATACCACCGTAATAGCCACCAGAGCGCTGCATAACACCATCTTGCATACCTACTAAGCTTAAATATTTAGCAAACTCAGACTCAATAGAGCTTTGACAAAAGTCTTGGCTAGTAGCTAAAGTGCGCAGGCTGTAGAGCATGCTATAAGAGCTGCCATCAGATTCGCTTAAACCAGGATATGAAGCTAAAGATTGAGTGGCCATCTTATCTAAATTAATGGCCTTATTAGCGATAACATCAGGATCTTCTTCAAGTTCATATAATAGCTTGAGATCTAAATTACCACGATAGAGATCTTGATCATCACACAAACCCGAGCACTCATCTTTAGAGGTATAGTCACATAAGCTTAAGGCCGAATTGATGGTCTCATTAATGCTCTCTAAAGAAAAATCATTGGTTACAGCATGACCTCCGTGCTTGTCTTTGAAAACAGACACGCTCATACCCTGCATTTGATTAAACTCAATATTCTCCACTTCACAATGTCGTGAGGAGATATCTAAGCCCTTACCAGCAGAAATCTTAATACGAACTTCATCAGCACCTTTGCTCTGAGCTATCTTGACAGCTTGAGTAGCTAAATCTTCATAATGGAGCTGGAGCTCTTGTAATTGCTCAAAATATGCCATAACTATGAACCATTGCTCTTAGGACGAAGCATGTTATCAGAGATTTCAACCTGAGCACGCTTAGTTTCGGCCTTAATAAATTGGTATAAAGCACGAGCTGCTGGTCTATCAGGCAAGGTAGAAGAGAGCTCGTCATGAGCACGCTTAACTAAAGTTCTAAGCTTATTTCTATCAATAGATGGAATAAGCTCAACTAAAGCATTAACGCCCTTGATGCCACCATGAATTAAGAACTCACGTAACATCTCCAAACGCATTGCGCGAGGATCTTCTTTAGCAGTGCTATTCATAGCCTCCAATTGCTCTTCTAAGGCCTCATGACCAAAAGAGCGTAATAGCTTAGCGGCAAATTGCAACTGACGGCGACGCTCATCACTGTTACGACGTAATGATCTAGCCTTAACAAAAGCCTCTTTGATCTCAGCTTCCTCAAAACTTAAGCGCGAAAAAGCCTGATCTCCTAATTGGGCGATTTTGTCAGCTAGCTTTCTAATAGCTTGGGCTTCGCGCTTATGGGCACTACGACTAAGCTCATCTGGAGCTGTGTCAAATCCCTCAAAATGCTCTTGTACAGCCATACGTCCTCTTTAAAAAATTTACTAGTGAAATCTTAGGCGTTGGAACCACCTACGGTAATGTCACTGATCTTAACTGTTGGTTGACCAATGCCTACACGTACACTCTGGCCTTGCTTACCGCACCAGCCAATGCCCTTATCAAATTCTAAATCGTTGCCTACCATGCAGATCTTATTCATGGTCTCAACTCCTGAGCCAATTAAGGTGGCACCCTTAATAGGCGCAACAATCTTACCCTTTTCTACCAAGTAAGCTTCAGAGGCAGAGAAAACAAAACGTCCTGAAGTAGTATCTACCTGACCGCCACTGAAGTTAACAGCATAAATACCACGATCTAAGGACTCAAGTAGCTCCTGTTTATCGTACTTACCTGGCATCATATAAGTATTGGTCATGCGAGGAATGGTCAAGCAACTATAGTTCTGACGACGACCATTGCCTGTAGGTGCAGCCTTCATCAACATAGCCGATCTACGATCATGCATAAAGGACTTCAAAATGCCATTTTCAATTAATACATTATGGGCGCTTTTGGTTCCCTCATCATCACAACTTTGTGATCCGCGACGATAAGCAATAGTGCCATCATCAACAATAGTACACTCTGAAGATGCGACCTTTTGTCTCATCTTATCCCAAAAAGCCGAGGTCTTATGGTAATTACCATCACCTTCTAGACCATGACCCACAGCCTCATGAATTAATACTGCTGGCCAGCCTGAACCTAAAACTACAGGCATAGTACCAGCAGGAGCAGGTATCGACTCTAAGTTAACAGAAGCCATACGCACAGCATCTAAAGCTACGCTTTCATAGGCATTATCTTTTAACAGCTCATCTAATAAATAAGAGCCCCCCATAGATGAATGACCTGACTCATGACGCTGTCCATTTTTCATGACCACTGAGACATTAAATTGCACAATAGGCTTCACGTCAGCACTAATGACACCATCAGTATTGGCCACTAACATTAAACGATGTACTTGACCTAAAGAGACATCTACTTGGTCCACTCTAGGATCAGCACTACGGGCTACCTCATTAGCGCGATTGATCAGGGCAATCTTTTGTTCACGAGAAAAAGATTCTAAAGGATTGTCTTGCACATACAAAGGCTTAAGCTCTTGATGAGATAAGACAATATGTTGACGCTCACAATTGTGACCTGAGCTAATAGTGCGTGCGGCACGAGCTGCATCTAAAATAGCATTTTTGTCTATGACATCAGTAAAAGCAAAACCAGTTTTCTCGCCAACTAAGCCTCTGACACCACATCCTGCACTAATACGATAAGATCCTTCTTTAATAATGCCCTCTTCCAAGAAGAACGACTCACTAATAGTCTGCTCAAAAAATAGATCACCAAAGTCTATCTGACGCTCTTGCAACAGAGCCAAGCATTGGGCTAAGAAAGCATCATCAATACCTGCTTTTAAGAGCAGGTGCTCTTTAACATAAGCTAAGTTATCCATCATGGCCCCTATACACTAACAGTTCTAACCTTAAGACCAAAATCCTCTAAAGCACAGCGTACCTGACAAATAGGTAGACCTACTACAGTGCTAACTGAGCCGCAAACGCGCTCAATTAACATAGCGCCAATACCTTGGACAGCATAAGCACCTGACTTATCATCACACTCACCTGAAGCAACATAAGTGTCAATTAACTCCTCAGATAAAGGAGCAAAAGTAACCTCCGCAACTTCAAGGAGTTGACAGCACTTATCAGCACGCTTAATACAAACAGCAGTCATAACCTCGTGAGTACGACCTGAGAGCATACGTAAAATACGCTTGGCATCATCACGATTAACAGGCTTACCGACAATAACATCATCACATACTACAATGGTATCGGCAGCCAAAACGATCTTTTGGTGATAGCTGTGAGCGACTAGTGAAGCCTTTTGATAGGCCATACGCTTAACATAGTTACAAGCACTTTCTCCCTGAGCCACTGCCTCATCAATATCAGGCACCACAATATCAAAGCTTAAGCCTAATTTACTAACAAAGTCTTTGCGACGAGGAGAGCTAGAAGCCAAAATTAAATCAGCCATAAATAATTAATCCGAAGTAGTTTGATCCTTGCTAGTGGCACCATTGATATTAAATGACTTCCACAAGAACATACACAGAATATAGATCAAAGGCCAAGTTAAAATAGTTACTATGGTTTGCCATGTAAAATTAGTACTATAGCTTGACTGTCCTAACAAGTGGCCACACCAGTACACACCTACATGGCAAATGAAGTTAACAATGCCAATGACCAACATCTGTTGCCATAACTTAAAGCGTGCAAAGTGCTGGAATTGGGAGAGGATAATAAAAACTTGTCCTGAAAGGACTAAAGCATTAATACCTAAAGTCGCACCTGTTAAAAAATCTATGACCAAACCTGTTAACCAAGCTACACCAATATTGATCCTCTTAGGGTCAGTAATGGCAAAGAAGATTAAGAGCATGCCTGTAAAATCAGGACGATAAGGAGCAATGCTCGCAGGCAGCCTTACAATTTCCAAAATCAGCATAAAAAATACTAAAGGGAAAAAAATCAAATAAGAGCTGCGTTTGAGTTCATTTTTTTGATTAGGCACCGTCACCCTCCTGAGTCTTAGTGCTCTTACGTGAGCCATCGGCGCGATAATCATCAGTTAAGCTATCGATAAGACGCTTAATACGCTCTTGGCGTAATACTCTCTTACTATCAGTGCGCTCTTTAGGCTTGATATCTTGGGAGTCATAATTCTTGTTAATTTGATACCAGAACATCAAGACATAGCGGATCTTATCAGTATCTACTAAAGGCTTGGCTTTTACCTCAGCAAAAGGCTGATCTTCAGAAAAGCCCACTGAACTTACAATAGCGACAGGATAGCCCTCTGGAAAAACTCCGCCCAGACCTGAAGTAATTAACAAGTCGCCTTCTTTAATATCAGTAGAGCGAGGTACATTCTCAATGACCAACTCATCATGCAATCCCGTACCAGACAAGATAGCTCGTACTTGGTTTCTATTATTAACCACAGGAATAGCACTTGATGGATCAGAGAACAATAACACACGTGAACTGGCGTAAGAGACACTTACTACCTGTCCTACTAAACCCTCATCAGTAATAACAGGCATACCATCATAGACCCCACTACTAGAGCCACGATTAACTACTAAGCGCTGTAAATAAGGATCACTATCGACACTAATTACCTCAGCGAACATACGGCGGGAGGTTGATTGCAATGGTGAGTTTAAGAGCTTGCGCAAGGCGGCATTTTCTTGTTCTAGAGTTTGCAGACGCATGATATCCACACGTTGCAAGTAATTCTCTGTAGACAAGCGCTCATTATCATCAATTAACTCGCCACGAGTTTTAAATTGTGTAGATACGGCTTGAGAAACAGATTGAGGAGAATCGGCAAAGATTAATACGGGATAAAGAGCAGTTTCGACATAGTAGCGAAGGTCAGTAAAAACCTTCATTCGTACATCGCAGATAATTAGTCCCAAAGACAGTACCAGCACTAAAAAGAAGCGCAAGTGAAATAACAAAGTAGGAGGCTCTGCTCTATTCAAAGTGACCACCAATAAACAAAACAGCCCAACCTAATAGCTACTAGGTCGGGCCTTTGGGCATCAAGGCAAACTAAGATTAACTTAGTCGAAAATCTCATTCTCTTGAGAATCATACATCTCAAGAGCACGACCACCACCACGAGCTACGCAGGTGAGAGGATCGTCTGCCACGATCACAGGAATACCAGTTTCTTCGCGTAATAACTTATCTAAGTTACGTAATAAAGCACCGCCACCAGAGAGCATCATGCCGCGCTCAGAAATATCAGCAGCTAACTCTGGAGGAGACTTCTCTAAGGCAGCCTTAACTGCAGCGACGATTTCCTTAATTGGATCGCTTAAAGCCTCTAAGATCTCATTGGTATTTAAGGTAAAGGAACGAGGTACACCCTCAACTACAGAGCGACCACGAATCTCTTTCTCGTGAACTTCTTGCTCAGCATAAGCAGAGCCAATTTCAATCTTAACGCGCTCAGCAGTAGCCTCACCAATCTCATAGCGCTTGGTATTGCGTACGTAATTGATAATAGATTGATCAAAGCGATCACCGCCTACACGAACTGAGCTAGAGTAGACCACACCATTTAAGGAAATAATGGCTACTTCAGTGGTACCACCACCGATATCAACAATCATGGAGCCTGCAGCCTCAGAAACAGGTAAGCCTGCACCGATTGCTGCTGCCATTGGCTCAGTAATTAAGAAAACTTCGGATGCACCAGCACCTTCGACCGACTCACGAATAGCACGACGCTCAACTTGGGTAGCACCACATGGCACACAAACTAAGACGCGAGGAGATGGCTTAAATGGGAAGAGATGAGAGCCAGATAGTACCTTGTCGATGAAGTTTTGTAACATCTCTTCGGTGTACTGGAAATCGGCAATCACACCGTCCTTCATAGGACGAATAACTTCGATATCGTCAGGGTTTTTGCCTAACATTACCTTGGCGTTTTTACCTACAGCGCTGATCTTGCGCTGAGAGCCACCATTTTTATCCAATTTGACGGCAACAACAGAAGGCTCATTTAAAACAATGCCTTTGTTTTTAACGTATACCAATGTGTTAGCAGTTCCCAAGTCAATGGATAAGTCGTTGGAGAACATGGCGCGAAGTTTTTTAAACATTTGCGTAAACCTTGAGCCAGTAGATTATTGCGCTATTTTAGTAGGGAGGCATATCGAGCATTTTACTTTCTTTAGTGCGCAAAAGTTCGAGCGCCGATCTTGATATTTTTTTCAAGAAGCACTTCGACAAAAAAAGGCCATAAAGCCCCTTATACCATTGAAAAATGATATAAGCAAATAAAAATTATATGCACTACTTTAGATTTACTCTGATATTACATACCTCTATTATTAAAGGGGTGAACACCTGCTTGGGTAATAACCAAGCTGCGCCTGCATCAAAACAAGCACGCTTCTAGCATAAAACCACATACTCAAGCTTTCTTGCCAACTAAACGCCTACCTGCACGCTAACCACATTTTTAGACTCTAAGTACCAGATCTCAAAGAGTTTCCCACTAACTATCACTACCTTCAAAGTTCCAGCTGAAGTCCCCACTCCTCTCTCACGCATACTAGACACTACAGCGACCTTAGGGCTACCCACTTACATACATAAGTTCACTAGCACTTATAAAGATCAAGCCATGGTGTCAGTTACCATGAAAGGAAAGCATACTTAACAGCCGCATAATTTCTTTAGTAACAGTCAGCGCCTAACTTCCCTCAAGTTCTGCCTCATAGGCGACTAAAGATAATAGTTAAACGTCGGTTCCCATTCGTTTAGCAAAAAGCCAAGCGCAAGGTTTTTACCTAAAAAAGCATGTCAGTTCTGCTCCACAGAGGGCAGCTTAGCTCAAGAACATATCAACTAACATGTTTTACCTAATCACGGTGTACAGTAGCGAACACTACCTAAAGGCAAGCCTTTAGATATTAAGTACCACACAGGTACAGGAAGTGCTCTCTTCCTTGGGGCTATTTGTACCCCCATGCTCATACTCTATCTTATCAACTCAACCTTTCGGGAGGAACCAACAGAGCTAATAACTTAAGTAGACTCACCCTTATGTTACATAAGGCCCATCTTACCTAAGACAGAGCACAAGTATAGCATATACGCCAATAGATACTCATAGCTTTACTTTAGTAATAATAAGACCTGCACTTTGCTATTTAGTTCCCTAAATAAAGGCACTTTTGCCCTATATTACCAATATTAGGATCTTAGCACTATCTCAAGGTAAATGACAATAGCGCCAGCTAATTTATGGGCTTTATGAAAAAAAATACCCCAACTCACTGAGCAGGGGTATTTTCTTATTTAAAACGGAATATCATCATCACCGCCACCATTTTCCACTACAGGACTTGGTGCTGCTGGAGTCTGAGGAAATTGAGTTGGAGTGCTAGGACTAGTTGCACCAGAGGACGCAGGCGCAAAGTTATCGCCATCAAATGAACTTGAAGTTGCTGGAGCAAAGCTGGTATTAGCAAATGGAGCTTGATTAACTGGTGCAGGAGCTGAAGCAAAGCTGTCATTTGAAAATGAACTTTGATTAGCTGGCGCAAAGCTATCTTGACTTTGATATGTAGAGTCATTGCCTGCATAAACTTGAGATTGATAAGGGCTAGCTCTATTAGCACCATCGCTATAAGAGTTATAAGTTCGGTTATTACCACCATTAAAGCGAGTATTATTATTATTATTATTATTATTATTACCCCAGTATTCACCACCGCCACTTGCAGCCTGATTAGTAGCATAGAAATCGCCACCACCATTGCTATCACGACGAGAGTCAAGCATGATCATATTGTCGCAAACAATTTCAGTAGAATAACGCTTAACACCAGTTTTATCTACATAAGAGCTGGTCTTAAGATGACCTTCTACATATAAGCGAGAGCCCTTATGTATAAAAGATTCAACAGTATCAGCATTGCGATTCCAAAATACTACACGATGCCACTCAGGAACATCACCCCAATCATTGGTAGCTTGGTTCTTGACACGCTCATTGGTAACTAAGGTTACATTGGCAACCTTGCCGCCATTGTTAGTGCTACGAATAACAGGCTCATCAGCGATATAACCAATAAGCATTACTTTATTAAGACTTCTTGCCATATGCAGCATCCTTAATTAACAATTACACTACCAGTTCAGGCCTCATAAGCACTTAGCGCTTAAGATAAGTACACTACTGGAATTTTAACGCAATATTATAATAATTAATTAATAGTATTTTGCGAAAATAAAAACTTCAGCTAGGCATTCTAATGTACAAGATTTTGCCTGACAAAAGAAATAGTTTAATAAACTTTAAAATTCATTATGGATCATCAAATTGTCGTACGTGGAGCTCGCACCCACAATCTCAAGAATATTACTGTGACCATACCTCGCAATCAGCTTTGTGTTGTCACTGGCCTCTCAGGATCAGGTAAATCATCCCTAGCCTTTGATACCCTTTATGCTGAAGGACAAAGACGTTATGTTGAGTCATTATCTGCTTACGCTCGACAATTCTTGCAGCTCATGGACAAGCCTGATGTTGACTCTATTGATGGTCTCTCTCCTGCTATTTCTATTGAGCAAAAGGCTACCTCCCATAATCCACGCTCCACTGTAGGTACTATTACTGAAATTCATGACTACTTGCGTCTGCTCTTTGCTCGTATTGGTCAGGCTCGCTGTATACAACATGGTACGATCTTAAAGGCACAGACAATCTCCCAAATGGTAGATCAGACCTTAAGCTATGAGAACAATACCAAACTCATGATATTAGCTCCCGTAGTAAGAGGTCGCAAAGGCGAGTATCGTCAATTATTAGGACAATTAGCAGCGCAGGGATTTATTAGAGCACGTATTGATGGTGAAATTTGCGATCTGAGCGATCCTCCTGAGCTCAAGCTCCATATCAAGCACAATATTGAAGTAATAGTCGATAGATTTAAGGTTCGACCTGAACTTGCTCAACGCCTAGCTGAATCTTTTGAAACAGCTTTAAAGATAACAGATGGATTAGCCATAGTTGCGCCTATGGAAGAGCACGAGACAAATGAAGAGCTGTTATTATCTTCACAATATGCTTGCCCTATTTGTGGCTACTCTATAAGTGAACTTGAGCCTCGTAACTTCTCCTTTAATAACCCTCATGGTGCTTGCCCTAGTTGTGATGGTCTGGGCAAACTCATGGTATTTGATGAGGATAAAGTAGTAAGCGACCCTAATAAGTCCATTGAAGATGGGGCTATTGCTCTATGGGATAAGCGCTCATGGAGCTTTTATCGTCTTTTAGTTCCAATGTGCGATACCCATGGTATTGATATTACTAAGCCCTTTAAAGAGCTCAGTTATGAACAACGTCAGCAAATCTTCTATGGCACTGAGGACTTTTTAGGTGTTATTCGTTATTTTGAACGCCAAGCCAAAGAAAGTGAATCAGAAAGCTATCAAAATCAGCTTAATAGCCTGATGAAAAGTAAAGTTTGTCCAGATTGTCATGGTACGCGTTTAAAAGCAGAGTACTGCCATGTTTTTATTGGCAATAAGAGTTTGCCTCAAATTAATGAAATGTCGATTAATGAGTGCTATGAATTCTTTAATAATCTTAAGCTAGGTATCCAAGAAGGCCAAATTGCTGAACGTATCTTAAAGGAAGTACGTGAGCGCTTAATGTTCTTAAAGGACGTAGGCTTAGGTTATTTAAACTTAGCACGCTCAGCAGATACCTTATCAGGAGGTGAGTCCCAACGCATTCGCCTAGCAAGCCAGATTGGTGCTGGCTTAGTAGGTGTAATGTATGTGCTTGATGAGCCAAGCATTGGTTTGCATCAGCGTGATAATCAGCGTCTACTTGATGCCCTCATGCATTTAAGAGATTTAGGTAATAGCGTTATTGTAGTAGAGCATGATGAGGACGCTATTAGACAGGCTGATTACATTGTAGATATTGGCCCTGGAGCAGGTGTCCATGGCGGATCTATTGTTGCAACTGGCAGTCCAGAGCAGATCATGCAATGTAAGGAGTCTTTAACAGCAGACTATCTTACTGGACGCAAAAGCATTGCTGTACCTACAAAAAGGGTATCCCCAAGAGGATTTTTAACTATTAAAAACTGCTCAGGCAATAATCTTAAGAATATTACTGCCTCCTTTGGAGTAGGATGCTTTACTGTAGTTACAGGTGTATCAGGCTCAGGCAAGTCCACCTTGGTTAACGATACCTTGGTACCACAAGTCTTAGCACACCTGAAAAAAGAACACTGTGAGAATATTACTGGTCTGGAGCACTTTGATAAACTTATTTGCATTGACCAAAGCCCTATTGGCAGAACACCACGCTCTAACCCTGCTACCTATATCGATCTCTTTACGGGCATTCGCGAGCTCTTTGCTCAAACAGAGCAAGCACGTGCACGTGGCTATAGCGCTGGACGATTCTCCTTTAATGTCAAAGGTGGACGCTGCGAAGCCTGCCAAGGCGATGGCACCATTAAAGTAGAAATGCACTTTTTACCTGATGTCTATGTGCAATGTGAACAATGTGAAGGTCAACGTTATAATCGTGAAACTTTAGAAGTGCGCTATAAAGGTAAAAATATCTCTGAAGTACTCAATATGACAGTAGAAGAGGCTTATAGCTTCTTTGAGGCCATTCCTAAACTCAAGCGCAAGCTCAAAGCACTGATGGATGTAGGCTTGTCCTATATCACCTTAGGCCAATCTGCCTTGACCTTCTCAGGCGGTGAGGCTCAACGCATTAAACTAGCTAAAGAGCTCTCCAAAATCTCTACCAAGAACACGCTTTATGTATTAGATGAACCTACTACAGGTTTACATTTTCACGATGTCAAACAGCTCTTGGATATGCTCTTACGTCTGAGAGATGAAGGCAATAGCATTATTGTCATTGAGCATAATTTAGATGTCATCAAATGTGCTGACCAAATTATTGATTTAGGTCCAGAAGGCGGTTTAGGTGGCGGACAAATTATTGCTACTGGCACTCCTGAGGAGATAGCAGCCAACCCTAACTCCATCACTGGAAAATTCTTAAAGCCTCTACTAGAGCGAAAGTAAGTATAATAAGAAGAACGATATTAACCTTAAGCGAGATCTCATCATGTTAGAGCTTACCGAACAAATGTACAACGCCGTCTTACAACTAGACGACGACTATCGCCAGTTCTTTTGCTTAAAGCACTGCCAAGAGCAAGAGACCATTTACCTTTTAAAAGAAAAAGGCGAGCAAGGTATGCCTTTAATCTTTGAAGATAATCCAGAAGAGGGCGATGATAGCTCCACTTATCACATGTTCTTACCTATTTGGTGCCACCCACGTTTTGTACAGTATTACTTAGATAATGCAGATGACAACACCAATGAGAACTTTGAGATGGTCGAGCTTAAACTAAGCATCTTTAAGGAAAAGTGGGCTCCTTCTTTAAAGAACAACATGATTGCTTTAGCGCTCTTACCTTTAGAGCAAGATAAGAACTTTGCTTTTTGTATGGCCGATATCTTCGATAATGAAGATGCTGCCACTGCAGCTTCGGCAGCAGCCGCTGCCTTAGATAAGGTTACTGCTGAAGATTAATACTAAAAAAGGATGTTCTTAATGAACATCCTTTTTTCTTTAAATTAGCTACGCCATGAAGCTCACGCCATAATCGTATGATTTGGCGGAAGTAATTCATACCTTATCTTGATAAGTTAACTTGCGTGTCTCGCGATAGTAGAGCTGCCAAGAATTAACTATATTTTGCCATAAGATATAACAGCCAGGAGCAATGGATGAGGCTGGGCTTAAATAAGCTAAAGCAATCCAAATACCAATTACCATGTTCTTTTGACCCAAAGCCTGACCTGCTGAAATTCTCTGACCTTCCAAATGACCTATAAACTTACCAAAAGCAAATTGCACTGCAGTAAACAATAATCCTACCAAGGCTAAATTGGTCATGGTTGCAGCACTTTCAGGTGAGTTCATCATATTAGAACAAGCAGTAGCAGAGATAGTACTTAAAGTAAAAGCCCATAAGTAGAAGTTAAATTCCTTGAGTTTGGTACAGATAAACTGATTTAACGGCTTAATTAAATAGCGAATACTTTGCGCTAAAATTAAAGGTAGCACAATAAGTGGGAATACCTGTCTCATAATGATCAAAAACTCATGAATAAAGCCACCTTGAGCATTACTTGAGATCAAAGGAAACATAAGCGGGATGCCAATAGCCGCGCCTAAGTTTGACAGCAAAGTATAAGTAGTAAGTGAAGACTCATCACCACCTAATTTGCCTGTAATGACGGCAGCAGCTGCTGCTGTGGGAGTAATGACACAAACAATGATGCCCTCAAGCTCTAAGCGCCACAAAGTGCCTAGCTCAGGGAATGACACCATTAAGAGTACCACTGCAAAAGGGACACCTAATTGGAAAAGCAATAAGATAAAGTGCCAACGGCGTGGTTTCATCTTTTTTAGCTCGACCTTGCTAAAGGCTAAAAAGAGCAAGGTGAATATAAGCAGCGGGACAATACTATCAATGAAGTTCTTTAAAGGGTACTTGATAGGAGCAAGCCAAGTCACATAGTGAAAGATAAAGTAAGTGCTAATGCCCACACCAATAGCAATAAACAAGATATTAAGCTTGATCATGCGCATCATCCTAGGTCCTACCAAGGAAGCGCGGCCTACATTACTCATGTACTACCCCTTATAAAAATGGCCCTTATAATAGCGAAAAATCCTGGACTAGCCAGGATTTTTGTTACTTCAGCACAAAGAGCGGCTCCAGACGGAAAGTCTTAATTAAGGAGCGTACCTTATCTGACGCATGGTAGATAGTAAGTTTGCCCCCTTGGCTTTTGGCCCATTGCACCAAAAAAGCCACACCTGCTGAGTCCATCTCTTCATTGTCTTTAAGGTCAACTTGCGCTGCTTTAAAAATCTGCTCACGCAGACTCCAAAGCTGAGCGACCTCAACATGGGTTAATTTGGCAAACATGCTACTTAATAACCTCGGTACTACCACTTTGGTTGTGCTTATTGATTAAATCAGTAACAGCCTTAATACCTTTTTCACGAATAAGAGGGGAAAGCTCATTTTCCTTGGCAGTTAACATGGAAATACCCTCGGAGACCAAGTCATAAGCACGCCACTCACCACTCTTGGAATTCTTACGTAACTTAAAGATCAACTCTAAGTCCTGCTTACCACTCTCGCGAATTAAGAACTTAACATTTACTTGACTAGCATCAGCAGATACTTGCTTGTAGTCAGGTAGGACGAGATCTTGATTATTGTACATAGCTAAAGCATCAGCAAAGGAAGCTACGATGTACTCAGCAAAGGCATCACAAAAAGCGTCACGCTCTTGCGAGCTAGCTTTCTTTAAGTTAGTGCCCATAACCTTAAAACCAGCATAACGGGTATCAACATAAGGAAGAAGATCGGTACGAACTAAATCCTTACGGAAATTAACATCAGAGATCTTGTCCTTATTAACCTTAAGCTTGTTAAAAGCGTTATCGGCAACCACTGTGACCATTTTATAAGGGTCTTTCATATCTACTTCTTGAGCTTGTACGCCAAATACAGTAGCAAGCATCAACATAGCTGCGGCAATTATCTTTCTCATAAGGTCCACCTTTAGATTAGTCCTATAGAAACATAGCTTAGCAAAGAAAACTTAGCTCAAAATTAAGGCTGCTCTTCTTTGTCAGCACTATCTGCAACACTAGAGTTGTATAAAAACTTAGAAATTAAGTCCTCTAAGATCACGGCAGAGCCAGTGTCAACAATGACATCACCATCTTTTAAGTATGTCGAACCTAACTCTTCGTCATAAAAGCCTGGAGTAATGGCAATATACTGCTCACCAATAATACCAGAGGTTAAGATTGATGCCTTGGACTCAGAGGATAGTTCATTGTACTTAGACTGAATGGACATGGTAACTACAGGCACTAAGTCCTCTTTGTCTAAAGAGATACCATCAACACGGCCAATGACTACACCGCCAATACGCACTGGAGCACGTAACTTAAGGGAGCCAATATTGTCAAACTTGGCTGAAACGCTATAAGTATCAGAAGAACTATCTAAGACTAAGCCTGCTACCTTTAAAGACATAATAACGGCAGCGACAATGCCCAAGACCATAAACAGTCCGACACCAAATTCAATCTTGCTATATTTCATAATTTTTCGTCCTAGAACATAAGGGCAGTGAGCACGAAGTCGAGGCCCAACACAGCTAAAGATGATTGTACTACGGTAGCAGTAGTAGCACTGGAAATACCCTCAGAGGTAGGCTTGGAATCATAGCCATTAAAAAGAGCAATCCAGACACAAGCAATGGAGAAAATAATAGCCTTGACCATCATGCAACCAATGTCATCGACTAAATCAACAGAACTTTGCATGCCTGACCAATAAGTGCCATCATCTAAACCTAGCCAATCTACACCAACTAGCTTGCCACCATAAATGCCTACCAAGCAAAAGAGTATGGATAAAATAGGCATAGAAATCACACCTGCCCAAAAGCGGGTGGAAATGATACGACGCAGCGGATCAACAGCCATCATCTCCATAGAGGATAATTGCTCTGAAGCTTTAAGCTGACCAATTTCGGCAGTTAAAGCTGAGCCTGCACGACCAGCAAAGAGTAAAGCAGTAACTACAGGGCCTAACTCTCTAATAATAGCCAAAGCTACTAAAGGGCCTAAGGAGCTAGTAGCCATGAAGTCCTTTAAGATATTAAAGCCTTGTAAACCTAGCACCATGCCAATAAATAAGCCTGAAACTAGGATAATCACAATGGACTGGACGCCCACAAAATAAATTTGCTTAATGAGCAAAGGAAAGTGCTTAGCAAAGTCAGGCTTACCTACCAAGGAATGATAGAGCATAATGGTAGAGCGGCCTAAGGAGGTCACCTTTCCTAGCGCATAGCGGCCTAATTGACCTACGAAACTAAACATTAAAGATCCTCTAAATATGCCTTCTCAGCTTTGAGGTTAAACGCATAAGGGCCATCATAGTCGCCCTGAATAAACTGCAACACCTTAGGATCAGAACTATTGCGCACCTCATCAGGAGTTCCTGAGCCAATGACCTGACCATCAGCAACAATAAAGACTTGATGAGCAATAGACAATACCTCTTGGACATCGTGAGTAACAATCACAGAGGTAATACCTAAAGAGTCATTGAGATCCTTAATTAACTTGACCAGTACAGCCATAGTAATAGGATCTTGGCCCACAAAAGGCTCATCATACATAATCAAATCAGGATCAAGAGCAATGGAGCGAGCCAATGCAGCACGACGAGCCATACCACCCGAGAGCTCATTAGGGGAGAAATAAGCTGCACCTCGCAAGCCTACAGCCTCTAACTTCATCATTACCAGATCATGAATTAAGACCTCAGGGAGTTTAGTATGCTCACGCAAAGGGAAAGCGACATTCTCAAAGACATTGAGATCAGTAAATAAAGCACCACTTTGAAAGAGCATACTCATACGCTTACGCAGCTCATAAAGATCAGTGCGCTTTAACTTATGCACATCAATCCCATCAAAAGTGATAGTACCTGCATCAGGACGCAACTGGCCACCAATTAAACGCAATAATGTAGTTTTACCTGTACCTGATGGACCTAAAATAGCAGTAATCTTACCGCGCGGGATGTCCATAGACATACCCTTATAGATAGTACGTCCCCCATAAGAGAAGTACACATCATCGACCTTAACTAAGGTTGTGTTATCGAGCATAATGACATCCACTTACCTAAAACTATCTTGCATAAATTGAACAGTGCTCAACTTATACAATGCGATTATAATTAATCTGTGCTCAATGTGATGCTAAGCTTAGCACAAAAGCCCTTGTTAAAAATTAGCTAAAGGAAAAGGACAGCAATGTTTAAAGAGACCTGTATTAAAGCTGGACAAAGAGTCTTACGTGAAGAAGCTGAAGCTATCTTAGAGCTCGTTAACACTATTGATGACAACTTTGTCAAAGCTTGTGATTTGCTTATTAACTGTAAAGGTAAAGTTATCTTAACTGGTGTTGGTAAATCAGGTCATATTGCTACCAAAATTGCCTCCACCTTAGCTTCTACAGGAACCCAAGCTTTCTTCGTGCAAGCAGGCGAAGCCGCTCATGGCGATTTGGGCATGATAGGCCCAAGCGATGTGGTTATTGCTATTTCCAACTCAGGTGAAGGCTCTGAGCTCAAGCTCATGATCCCTTTATTATGTCGTCGTAATATTCCTTTAATTGCTATTGTAGGCAATTTAGAGTCTTCTTTAGCTAAAGCATCTGATGTGGCATTAAGCGCACATGTTAGCAAGGAAGCTTGCCCATTAAATCTCGCACCTACCTCCAGCTCTACTGCTGAACTTGCCATTGGCGATGCCTTAGCTATTGCTCTGCTAGAGGCTCGTGGCTTTACAGAAAGAGACTTTGCTATGTCTCATCCTGGTGGTGCTTTAGGTCGTAAGCTCTTAGTACGTTGTAGCGATATCATGCACACAGGAAAAGAAATTCCTCTCTGTTGCCAAGATGTCACCATTAAAGAAGCTTTATTAGAAATGACAGCTAAGACCTTAGGTATTATCGCAGTAGTAGATAATGAGGGCCATTTTGAGGGTGTCTATACCGATGGTGACTTACGGCGCACTTTAGAAAAAGAGCTCTCAGTACACGACAAGCTATCTAAAGTTATGACCTTTGGCGGTATTAGCGTCAAAGCTGAATGTCTAGCTGCTGATGCTTTAAATATCATGCAACATAAAAAGATCTCAGCTATGATTGTGGTCGATGATGATAATAAGGTCATTGGTGCCTTTAATATGCATGATATGCTAAGAGCAGGTTTAATCTAAGGAGAAATCTGCCTCATGATGACTTGTTATCAGCCTCTTAATGAGGAGTTAGTTGAGCGTCTCAAGCATATTAAATTAGTAGTATTTGATGTAGATGGCACCTTAAGCGATTGTGGTATTTATCTCGATCGTCAGGACAATGAGCTCAAGAAGTTTAACTGCAAAGATGGCATGGGCATTTCACTCTTACGCAAAGCAGGCCTGAAGGTCGCATTACTCACAGGACGTGACTCTCCGCTCACAAAGCGTCGTGCTCAAGAACTGCACATTGATTTTGTTATTCAAGGACAAATGGATAAAGAGGCGGCACTTTTAGATCTTATGGCTCAACTTGAGCTTAGTAAGGAGCAGTTAGCGGTCATGGGAGATGATGTCAATGACATCCCGCTGTTTACTAATGCCTCAGTCAGTGCTTGTCCCCAAGACGGTTATCATTACATGAAGCGTATTGCCTCTTTGGTCTTAACTCTTGAAGGGGGCAAGGGCGCAGCCCGTGAATTTTGCGATCTGATCTTAATGGCTCAAGGTAAAATCACCCCTGAGGGCTATCCTCACTTTCTCTTTGATAAGCAACTAGGCTTTGCTCACGCCCAGCAGTAATTACAAATAAGGCTTCACTATTAGTTAAGCCTTATTTGTGAGCCAACAGCTGATTTCCAGAAAATAAAGGCAACTTTTGGGCCAATTTGTTAAAAATTTAGCTAAAATAGATAGCTTATGGTTTGCACGCCGCTTTGGGAGCGTGAGCTAGTAGTCTTTGCTGGTACTTTAGTTATGGGCGTTACTCTTCGATCGATTATTATTGCTGCCTTACTCACTATCTGTGCTGGTTTGATGTATCGCATCTCTGGCCTAACAGGCCAAATCAGTACTGATGATATTAAGGTACGCTACCCTACTTTTGAGGCTCAGAACTTTACAGCCAAATTGTACAATCAAGAAGGTGCTATTACCCATAGTATCTTCGCTCAAGAAGTTGCCTTTTACCAAAATAAAGACCTAGTGTTAACTAGAGGTCTGTCAGGTTTCTTTTATGATCACAAGCAACAAGAAGCTACTCAAGGCTGGCAAATTACTGCAGATTCAGGCGAGATTATTTTTAATCAAGTCGCGAACCTGAAAGGCAATATTAAAGTAAAACCTAACTATGCAACAGCAGCAATTAAAGAGATTACCACCCCTGAAGTGTACTTTAATATGCAAACTAATGAGATCAGCTCCCGAGCTAAAATCACTATTAAAGGAGCTCAATTTGTTAACGAAGGATCTAACTATTTAGTAGATCTAACCAAGAAAACATTCGTTATAAAGGACAAGCCTCATGCAGTTTATTACCCTTAAGCGCGCTGCTTTAGTGCTCTCTTGTGCGCTCTTTGCCTCACCTATCTATGCGTTAAAAAGTGATCATGGCCAACCTATCAACGTCCAGGCCGTAGAGCAAAGCGCAGACTTACAGGCCAATAAACTGCTCTTTTCAGGAGATGTGGAAGTCACCCAAGGCTCCATGAAATTAAATGCTGATAAGATAGAAGTTACCCGCTCTACTAAAGGATCACTTCAATCTATTGTGGCCTATGGCAACCCTGTAACTTTTGAGCAACTACAAGATAATGGACGTTACATAAAGGCTCGTGCCAGCACTTTAAGTTATTTACCTGATAACACCAAAATCGTTTTACAAGGTCGTGCCACTATTTGGCAAGGCGAATCTAAAATGTCAGGTGAACGTATTGAGTACAATATCAATACCCAAAAGATGCGCGCCTATAATAACAATAGCCAAGGTGGACGTGTCTCAAGCACCTTTGTTCCAGCTGATTTTTCCAAAGATAAGAAATAAGCTCCATGAGTCTATTACAAGTTAATCACCTAAAGAAAACCTACAAAGGTCGTGTAGTAGTCAATGATGTTAGTTTAAGTATTGAAAGTGGTAGTGTCGTGGGACTATTGGGCCCTAATGGCGCTGGCAAAACTACATCTTTCTACATTATTGTGGGCATTATTTCGACTGAAAATGGCAATGTTTCTATCGACAAGGTCGATATTACCCATATGCCTATGCATAAAAGAGCTCAAGCAGGTTTAGGTTATCTGCCTCAAGAAAACTCTATTTTTAGAAAGCTTACTGTAGAGCAGAACTTAATGAGTGTCGTTGAACTGCAAGCTAACTTAAGCACATCTGAAAAACAACAAAGAGTTGACGAACTCTTAGAAGAGTTCCATATCGAGCATATTCGTAAGAGCTTAGGCATGGCTCTTTCTGGCGGTGAGCGCCGTAGAGTTGAGATTGCTCGAGCTCTAGCTGCTAACCCTAAATTTGTCTTGCTCGACGAACCATTTGCAGGTGTGGATCCTATTTCCATCTCTGACATTAAAGACATTATCAAACACCTAAGAGATCGCGATATTGGCGTTTTGATCACTGATCACAATGTGCGCGAAACTTTAGACGTTTGTGCCAAAGCTTATATAGTGAACGCTGGTGAGATTATTGCCCAGGGTACGGCACAAGAAGTACTAGACAACAAGAAAGTACAGGAAGTCTACTTGGGTAAGAACTTCTCACTATAGGATAATTGTATATCATGGCTGGTTTACGCAACTCGCTACAACTTAGAGTAGCCCAAACCCAGACGCTAACAATGACGCCCCAGTTGCAACAAGCAATTCGCCTATTGCAACTATCAACCCTTGATCTGCGTCAAGAGATTCAACAGACTATCGAGACCAATCCCTTATTAGAGATTGATGAAACCATAGCCAATGCCAACGTGGAATCTTTAGAGGCTATGGCTGAGCGCGAGCGCCAAGAAAATGATAGTGAGGTTTATGATCCTTTCTCTGATGATGCCTCTTATCAAGGAGCTGACATTGATCTCAGTGGAGACAATAAAGCTAATGGCGAAATTTCCTCTATGAATGAGCTTATGGGCTCAGATAATGATATACGTGGATCCTCATCTTTAGAGTATCAAAGTCATGATGAACAGATTGAGCATCAAGATGATGTTAGCAATAGTCCTATAGATGACTTGCCAAGCAAGCTTACTGAGGCTCAAATTGATCCAGGTAGTAGTTCTACTCAAGAGAATCTTGAAAGCTTTAATCACGAGGATAACTACAGTGCTAAATCGCGCTCTAAAGGCAGTGTGATTGATGATGAGGGCATGTATGAAGGCGAAACCCAAATTAACCTTCATGACCACTTAATGTGGCAATTAGATTGCTCGCCTCTTAAGGGCAAAGATCGCTTTATTGCTGAAGTTATTATCGATGCTATTGACGATAGCGGTTATCTTAGCGAAGAGCTTGAAAGCTTACTGCCTTTAGTGCAAAGCAAGTATCAAGATAGTGTTCTAGAAGACCTAGTGATTATCTTAAAACTTATTCAAAACTATGATCCTTTAGGAGTAGGTGCTCGCTCGGTTAAAGAGTGTTTACAAATTCAACTTAAAGAACTCTTAACTCACGATCAGCGCGATGAAGTACGCATGGCCTATGAGGTCGTAAACAAATACCTCGATTTACTTTCTAACCATGACTATCGCTCTTTATGCTCTAAGTTGGGCGTTAAAGAAGACGTCTTAAAAAAGGTCAATGATGTTATTATCGCCCTTACCCCACGTCCAGGGCACAGTGCGATTAAAGAGAAGGCTGATTACATCATTCCTGATGTGTTAGTCATTAAAGACGATGATGGCAATTACGATGTAGTGCTCAACCCTGATGCCCTTCCACGAGTCAAACTAAACGAGCAGTATAAGTCTTTAGTCTGCTATGCCCGTAATGAGCGAGAAAAGGAGTTCTTTAAGTCCTCATTACAAGAAGCTAATTGGTTTATTCAAAGTATTGCTAAGCGCAATGACACTTTACTCAAAGTAGCACGCTGCATTGTGCAACACCAAAAAGCCTTCTTAGACTATGGTGAGCATCGCATGGAACCTTTAGTGCTCAACGATATTGCCCAAGAAATTGACATGCACGAATCTACTATCTCACGTGTTACCACTGAGAAGTATATATACACAATGAGAGGAACCTTTGAACTAAAGTACTTCTTCTCCAGTCATGTTAGTACCGAAAGTGGTGGCGCAGCCTCCTCTACAGCTATTCGTGCTGAGATTAAAACCTTGGTCTCAGGTGAGAATCCTCGTCGCCCTTATTCTGATAATCAAATTGCTAATTTGCTTAAAGAAAAAGGCTTTTGTGTAGCACGTCGTACCATTGCCAAATACCGTGAAGCTTTAGGTATAGGCTCCTCCTCTCAAAGAAAGCGTCTAGTTTAGCGCTCAAGCTGCCTTAAACGATTAAGGCAGCACTTTTAGCTAAAAAAAACTTATCACTACTATAAGTATCTATAGATGGCTTATAAACCGTCTTTAAGCATTTAAATACTGACATACTAGCTTAAAATGCCTCTTTCCTTTTCTTGACCTACATCAAAACTTACAACATTTACTATTCACAAAGACAGTATTTTGGTTAATATGAAGTTAAGGTTGCAATACACCAATAGGGTACGACGAACCCTGTTTGCTTGATGTATCACCGTCGCTGACTATATTTTTATAAAACAGTTTTGCGACTACGGCAAGATATCCTCAAGAACCAACTTAAGCAAAAGCTCTGCTTTTGGTGATAGTTTCTAGCAGTAGGAACCTCTGTTACAAAGTAGTCTTTTGATACTGCACTTGACTGAATTTTTGCTAAGACTATTTAGTGCTCTAGGCACAATAACAGCGGTGGACGTCAGCCAAACTTTCGGTATCCAACAAGTTTGGATTAAGGATCAAATATATGCAGATTAACATCCAAGGTGTAGGACTCAAGGTCACAGACGCTCTTCACGACTATGTTACAGACAAGTTTAATAAGCTTGAGCGCAAGGGCGATGTTATTACTTCAATTGCTGTAACCTTAACCGTAGAGAAGCTAAAGCAAATTGCTAAAGCCGATCTTAGTGTTGCTGGCGGTTCGCTCCACGCCGAAGCAGAAGATGAAAGCATGTATGCAGCCATCGATGCCTTAATTGACAAAGTTGACCGTCAACTTGTTAAGTATAAGGAAAAGCACGAATAAAATCGTCGCGCTCTTAAGCCTAGCTACGTAGTATCAGTTATGACTTTAGGAAAGCATAGCGCACTACCACTAAATTAAGAGCTGACTTTTAGTAATCTCCTTAAGCACCCATAATTGGCTTAGCCCTTAAGGAACAAGAACAAGTATTACTAACCAAGGTCCCGTAAGACCTTAAAGATACCTTGTCGATCTCAAACACTCCCGTAATAGTTGTCGTTGGTGATGAGATTGATTGCTCTTTAAACCAAAAAGTCATCCTTACTCCAGGAGGCACAAGCCTCCTGACATTACGAGGAAAGAACCCGCCTAATGGCGGGTTTTTTCGTTTTAGGATCTAGCATCTTGATCCCTTTACTGATAGGCTTAGCTCACCAAACAACTTACTTAAACAATTGTTTTTTGAGAACGCCATGAGTCAAACTGCGCGCCTTTTATTAATAATTGGCTTATTTTGGTTCACCCAATATATCTACGTCCCATACACCACTCCTTTCTTATTAGCCCAAAAGGTTAGTGCCGATTTTGTTGGTCTGGTGGTAGGTTTTTACGGAGCTATTCCTTTTTTCACCCGTATCTTTGTAGGTATCTTTTCTGACAAAATTGGCTATTACAAACCTATGATCATAGTAGGATGTGCCAGCGCCGCCTTGGCCTCTGTGATCCGTCTGTATATGCCTACAGGCATGGGCTTTTTGATTGCCAATATCATCTCAGGCTTTTCCTCATCCATGTGGATGTGCTTTATTCTCTTCCACACTAAGACCTTAACTCAAGAAAACCTCCAACGCGGTATGGGTTATGTCCTTGCTGCTTGCAATAGCGGTATTCTCTTAGGATTCTTTGCCTCAGCAACCTTCTACCAAAGCTTTGGCATGTTCTTAATGTGTTTACTCTCGGTCATAGGAGGTTGCACTGCAACCTTGATTTCTTTGACTTTAAAAGAGCCCGATAATCAAAACTTAAGCACCCCCAAGGTAAAGGATCTTTTACATGTGGTCTATAACAAAAGATTGTGGTTTTTCTCAGTAATTGGCATGATCCAGCAAGGTATTTTAATGGGAACGGCTATGTCCTTTTCCAACGAGGTGGCGCATTCTTTAGGAGCAGTAGCTTGGCAAATTGGCATTATGACTATGACCATGACTGCATCTTACACTGCCTCTTGCTTTTTATCATCGACACATTTAGCTATTAAAATTGGTCCAGGCATCTTAATGACTCTCTCGCAAATTGCTATGGCTCTTTATTGTGTCTTAATGGTTACCCTGGATAATATCTATGCTCTGATCCCTGTACAAATCCTTTTAGGAACTACAGGTGGATTTGTCTTCTCTTGGTGCTCTTCTGAGGCCTTAAGCCAAATTGAAAGCTATCGCCGCTCTACAGCCTTAGGTATTTTCCAATCCATGTTCGCTATCGGCATGACCTTTGTTCCTATGATTGCAGGTTACTTATTTGCTCAAACCTCTTCATTAACTTCAGCTTTCTTCTTCCAAGCAATACTAGCTCTTATTGGCGCTCTATCTACAGCAATTTACTATATGCACCGCCGTTCATATAGACATCGCACTTTGCAATAATAAGGCTGCCTGAGCTCTCATCTGTAATTCAAGGTGGTGAGAGCTATTAATTACTATGCTTTGTTAATAAGAAGATAAGGTGTAGATATCACCAAAACGATTTGCCACTATGATGCAGTAGGAATTGACTATTTTTGCAAGTTGCAAAAACAAAAAAATCAGCACGAAGGCTGATTAGATGGGGTTATTTTGGCTCCTCCTACTGGACTTGAACCAGCGACATACGGATTAACAGTCCGCCGT
>Reba_p2__coassemble_215_pt1 | contig 93116 bp, 75 predicted proteins | sample Reba_p2__metabat2_low_PE_017 | metagenome-assembled genome bin Reba_p2 | reverse complement strand
TAGTACATCAGTAAGGGCAAGCCCTCGCCTTTAGGCGGGGGATACTGGTGACAGTCAACTCTTAATTAGGCTTAAAGATATTTAACACAACGAACTTTGCGCTGACCTAAAGATAAGAGCTCTGGTAATTGAGATCGGCACTTATCACAAGCGTGCTCGCAGCGGTCAGCAAAAGCACAGCCCTCAGGTACCTCCTCAGGAGGTGGTACCATACCTGGGATCATAAATAAGCGCTCGCTTTGCTCGTCTAAACGTGGAATAGACTTTAATAAGCCTAAGCTATATGGGTGCTTTGGATCAGTTAAGATCTCATTGGTAGTACCCTCTTCGACAATACGACCGCAGTACATAACAGCAACACGGTCGGCAGCCTCAGCTACCACGCCTAAATCGTGAGTAATTAACAATACGGAAATATTGAACTGCTCACGCATGCGATAAATCAAGTCTAAGATCTGAGCTTGAATGGTCACATCCAAGGCAGTAGTAGGCTCATCAGCAATTAAGAGCTTTGGCTGGCAAGCCATAGCCATAGCAATCATAATACGCTGACGCATACCACCTGACATCTGGTGAGGGTAGTCCTTAATACGTTTGGCAGGATTAGGAATACCTACAGTGTCCATAATGTGTAAGAGCTTCTCTTGAGCCTCTTTTTTAGAGAGCTTAGTATGAAGCTGAATGCTCTCTAAGATCTGATCACCTACAGTGAAAATAGGGTTTAAAGAGGTCATTGGCTCTTGGAAGATCATGGAGATGCTATTGCCTCTAATGTGCTGCATCTTGCGCTCACTTAAATCAAGTAAGTTTACGCCATCAAACATGATCTTAGATCCAGGGGCTACGCGGCCATTAGAGGCCAAAAGACCCATAATAGAAAGAGAGGTTACTGACTTACCTGAGCCTGACTCGCCTACTAAGGCTAGGATTTCACCTTTATCAATACTAAAGCTGACGTCACGTACAGAGCGTACCATGCCGCGACGAGTGGTGAACTCAGTTGTTAAATGTTCAACTTCCAATAACATGGTATTTCTCCTAGCGGCGTCTTGAACGTGGATCTAAGGCATCACGCAGACCGTCACCAAAGAGGTTGAAAGCAAGTACGGTTAGAGTAATAGCCAGACCTGGGAAGATCAGAGTATGAGGAGCAGAGAAGATGAAGCTACGAGAACGAGCTAACATATCGCCCCACTCTGCAAATGGTGGTTGTACGCCTAAGCCTAAGAAGCCTAAAGCAGCAGTGTCAAGCACCGCAGTAGAAATACCTAAGGTAGCACGTACCACAATTGGGGAGGTGATATTAGGTAAAATGTGGCGGAAAATAATGCGTAAATTAGAGTCGCCAGTAACAATAGCGGCTTGAATGTAGTCATTTGCCTTTACTGACATCACGCAAGATCTAGCAATACGTGCATACTCAGGGATGGATACTAAACCAATGGCTAAGACAGCCTTATCCAAACCACGACCCATAGCAGCCATGAAGGCAATAGCTAATAAAATTGATGGTACAGATAAGATAACGTCCATTAAACGCATTAAGTAGTTATCTAAGCGACCGCCATAGAAGCCACCCATAGCACCTAAGATAGTGCCTACTACTAAGGAGATAGACACAGCTGCTAAGCCTACAGATAAGGAGATCTTGGTACCGTCTAAGACACGAGAGAAAATATCACGGCCTAATTGGTCAGTACCAAACCAGTGCTCAGCACATGGGGCAATAAAAGCCTTGTCCATATTGGCTAAGTTTGGATCGTAAGGCAAAATATTGATACCCATAGCTTGGGTAATGGTCAAAGTAACTGCGATTAAGACCAATAAGGCAATGATAATCATGCCTAATAAGGCAGCCTTGTTAGAGGCTAAAGAAGCCCACATATCCCCTAAGCGTGAGGAGCGTGGCTTTTTTAATTGATTTAATTCGGACATTTTTATGACTGGCCCTCAGCACCATACTTAACACGTGGATCGAGTGCTGCATAGAGCAGATCTACAACCAAGTTCATGAAGACGAAGATAAAGGCCACAATTAATACTACGGCCTGAATAACAGGGAAGTCAGAGCGCATGATGCTCTCAACGGAGTAAGCACCAATACCAGGCCAAGAGAAGACGGTTTCAGTAAGCACAGCACCTGAGAGTAAGCTACCAAATTGCAAACCAATAACGGTAATAATTGGTAATAAGGCATTGCGGAAGGCATGCTTGCCAATAACACGTACTGGGCTTAAGCCTTTAGCTTTAGCAGTACGAATATAGTCTTGATGTAACACATCTAACATGCTAGAGCGAGTCATACGAGTGATGATAGCCATGGAATAGCAGGCTAAAGTCATAGCAGGTAAGATAGCGTGTTGCAAGGCATTAAAGAAAGCCTCCCAGTCACCAATAATAAAGGTGTCATAAAGGTAGAAACCAGTGCCATCATAAGGTCTTAATAAGGTGTCAATACGGCCACCTGATGGAACCCAGTGCAAGATACCTGAGAAGAGAATGATTAATAACATACCAAGCCAGAACACAGGCATAGACACACCAATTAAAGCAGTGGTCATGGTGAAGTTATCAATTAAAGAGTTCTTCTTAACAGCAGAAACTACACCGAAGATCACGCCTACGATAGAAGCAATGATGATGGCGAGCACTGCCAGCTCAATAGTAGCTGGTAAACGAGCAAGGATTTCGCTAGTTACAGGGCTGTTGGTAAAGAAAGAATTACCAAAATCGCCGTGGAACATAGCTACCATGTAGTTCCAGTATTGAGTAAGGATTGGCTCATTAAAGCCCATAGACTCACGCCAAGCATTGATAGACTCAGTGGTGGCATGTTGGCCAAGAACAATGAGAGCTGGATCTGGAGAGAACACTCTCATAATCAGGAATACTAGGATAGAGACGCAGAATAATACTGGTATGAGCATTAAAATGCGCTTTAAGAGATATAACAGCACAAGCTTGTCCTCTAATACACATGGCAATACATGTGATGAGCTGTAATTATGAATGTTAAATCAAGAGCAAGATGTGCATTACGCAGCTGGTGTCAGACACAGCATTAACTCTCCCAAGTAGCAATCACTTAGGATATTGATATTCCCTTAAGGAGTGAGCGATCCTAACAACAAGACACCGCTGCCCTTTATGATGTCTCAACCCAATGGTTAACAGCGCTAACCTATAACTACCACGTGTAGCTCATTTTCTCTTGATAGCAAAAACACAGCATTATATCAAGAATGCCCGTCTAAAAGAGACAGATTATCAATAGATGACTTAATATCATGCAAATTTTGCATAAAATTTGGGTAAAGAGTAGATAATTACTTGTTTTTAGGCGAGTAAAAAAATTACAAGATAATGCCGCTTTTTGGTGCCTTTTGCCCAATGGTGGTCGACTAGTGCTTTTAAGTTAAGTACACAAAAGCGAAAAATATGGGAATTTTTTTAAAATATCATTGAGCTAATTTTAGAATAGTGTATAATCTTTGGGCCCCTCTAATCGAGTTATTTGGATTCCCACCCAAGTGATTTGATGCAAGCATGGGAATGCTTGTTTTTTTGAGTTCAGCAGCTTTTTTGCTGAAAGTTTTAAAGGATTTGATCCTTCAAAATAAAAGGGTTTTTTAATGAAAACTTATGTAGCCAAGCCATCTACCATCAAGCGTGATTGGTTTGTAGTAGACGCAACCGGCTTAACCTTAGGTCGTGTTGCTACTGAAATTGCCACCCGTCTTCGTGGTAAGCACAAGCCAGAATACACCCCATTCATGGACACTGGTGACTATATCATCGTTATCAATGCCTCCAAGATTAAGGTAACTGGCAATAAGGGCCAAGACAAGATGTACTATCACCACACTGGTTTCCCAGGTGGTATCAAGGCTGAGTCCTTCGATAAGTTAATCGCTCGTAAGCCAGAGCAAGTCTTAGAGACTGCTGTTCGCGGCATGCTTCCAAAGGGTCCTTTGGGTCGTGCTATGTTCCGCAAGCTAAAGGTATATGCTGGTGAGACTCATAATCATGGTGCTCAACAGCCTCAAGAACTTAAGTTATAAGGAGCAATAGCAAATGGCTGCAAATCAGTACTACGGCACCGGTCGTCGTAAGAACTCCACCGCTCGTGTATTCATCAAGCAGGGCGATGGCAAGATGACTATTAATGGTCGCACTCTCGAGCAATACTTCGGTCGTCCAACTGCACGTATGGTTGTTGCTCAACCATTAGAGCTTTTAGAGCTTACTGGCAAGTTTGATATCTACGTAACCGTAACTGGTGGTGGTATCTCTGGTCAGGCTGGCGCTATCCGTCACGGTTTAACCCGTGCTTTAATGCAGTACGACGAGAGCTTCCGTCCAGCTTTACGTAAGGCAGGCTACGTCACTCGTGACGCACGTTCTGTTGAGCGTAAGAAGGTTGGCTTACACAAGGCTCGTAAGCGTCCACAGTACTCCAAGCGTTAATCGAGTACCAGCGCTACTTTCTGTGTCCAGGGGGCACAGAAATTCAAGGGCATATGTTTTATATGCCCTGCTGCAAACAAAAACCCTTACTCTTGCGAGCAAGGGTTTTTTTATCACAATAGGCTGCAAAACTTTGTGTCTTATTTTAATAGTGGGAAATATTAAGAGATCCTTTCATAGAGGGGCCTTAGGCGTGAAAAGATCTTAATTAGGACACAAAGTTTTGCCTCTTACAAAGAAAGGGGCCAATCTGGCGTATAATTGTTGGGATCCTTATGACAAAGAGGGCGCCATGACCAGCATTTACTCTTATATCTTTACGGCTTTTTATAATTGGCTACGCGATAACGAGGTTAATCCTCGCCTGTTAGTTGATGTCAGCCGTCCTGGGGTTCAGGTTCCAGAGCAATATGTCACTGATGGTGTCATTTTGCTTTCTATCTACTATAAATTTGTAGAGAACTTTGAGATCTGGCCTAATCGCATCTCCTTTTACACTCGCTTTAATGGCAAGAAGACCTTTGTGGTTATTCCTTATAGTGCCATGATGGAGTTAGTCTGTTCAGATGCTAACTTAAGCATTCCTCTTAATATGTGGTTAAGCTCCATTGAGCTGGCTTGTCATACTGATGATGAAGGTAATACTTTAGAGAGCAAGAGTGAAGAAGAGAGTGAAGATAGTGCCAGCTCTTCTAAGGTTATGTTTACTCTAGCTGAGGATCAAGATAATGATGACTCTCAAGAAGAGCTCAGTGGTGTAGATATAGAGAACCAGAATAAGCCCAAGGTCAGTCCTAATTTTACGTTCTTAGAATAAAGAAAAAGCCCATCTTACGATGGGCTTTTTCTTTTTGCGTTGTCAGCTATTTTAGTAAGTAGCTCTACTGGTGCTTAACTTCACCCACATTGGAGCCATTTCAATCAGACCATCTTTGCCTAACTGTAAATCGCCACTAATGCCGTGGAGTACATCGCTCTTATCTTGAGAGAGCTTATGCAAATTAAAAGAGAGATTGATGGAATCATAGGCTGCAGCAAAGATTCTTTGTACTTGGCTATCTGCCTTTGGTAAGGTGGCCATCAAGTCTTGCTTTAAAGAACTATCAGTTAATAGCCATGGCATATCGCCTAAGTTAGCTCCAGCTAGGGCTACCTCACTGGCGCTATGATTAAGCCCCATATAACTACGATCTGTTAAGTATAAAGGTGCATTATCAGGTAGTGATGGACGAACCTTAATAACATCAGAGGCAGTAGCATTGATATATACCGAGTCAGCGTTATTTAAAGGACAGGTAGTTAGGGCATTTTGTATAGTATTAATATCGTTATAGCGGCAGGCTACAGGTGACTTGCCATAAGCTTGCTGCCAGACATCATTAAAGCCACTAATGGCTCGTTGGCCACGGGTGCTCTCTGGGGCAATAACAATAGGACGAGCATGGCCATCGTGATAGATCTTAGATGCGGCCAATGCTCCTTCATAATCAGGACCTAAATTGAAATAGTAAAACTGCTCGCGCTCAGAGCCTGGTTGATTAAATACAATAGCTGGGAGCTTAATATTGGTCTCAATTAAAGCATCAACCTCAGGCTTTAAGATAGGGCCAATAATAAAGTTGGTACCATTTTGACCTAAAGCTGAGGCAATTTCAGCCATAGTCATTCTATTGGTGTCATAGAAGGTAACTTTGAGCTTGCTATTTCTATCTTGAAGCGCTGCAACAATACCTAAACGAGCAGGCTCACCTACACTACTGGCAAAGCGACCTGTAAGAGGTAATAAAACTGCTAGTTTATCGCCTTCTTGTAATGAGGTAACTACACCAGATCCTAGCTCATCACTAGTTGAAGAATTAGCAACAGTATTGCCCTTAGCGACTTGCTCGGCAGCAAAGGCTAAAGGATGGTCATCATATTCTTTAAGCCAAGTAGTTGCTAATTGGCTCTTGAGCTTAGCGCTTTTAGAGGAGTCTAAAAGCGCAAAGTCAATAAAGCCTTTCATTAGAGGATCAGTGCTCTTATTTAGTTGCACTGTGAGCTCAGAGGCTGGTAATTGCTGTAAGTTGTTTGCTACTTGTAGAGCAACTGTCTTTTGGGTTTCAGGATTTACTAAAGAAAGTAGTGCAATCTTGTGCTCACAGGATTTTAATAAGTGAGCGACACGACGACTATCTTGATAGAGCTTGAGCTCAACATTGGAGCTTAATTGATAGTAGAACGAAGCAGCTCCTTTAGGTAAGGTAGCAACATTGATCTTATTTAAAGCAAACAAGGCATCAGTAAGCTTACCTTGATGCATATACAATAAGCCTTCTACAATCAAGGATTCATCCTTTTGTAAAGGAGTAATAGCTTCCTCTTGCATAGTAGCAATTAAGCCCGAGGCTGTTTGATAATCACGGCTCATAATAGAGCTACGAGCAAGCAAAATCATAGCTGGGAAACGTGAGTTCTGATCGGCATTAGAGAGCATCTTTTGATACTCTGCTTGCGTTAAGGTCAGTTGACTAAAAGCCTCGTTGGTGGTGATAGAGGATGCCCCTTGCTCGGTAGTAGAGGTACAAGCACCAAGGCTCAATGTTAATGCAATAGCGACAGCGCTAAGCTTAATACGATGGGTAAAAGAATGGAGTGGCACGATGCTATTCCTACTTTCCAGCAATTGAGAACAAGCTATCTCACAGATAGCCCCAAACAACTTAATCTTACCTCAATTTTACCTTTAATGGGCTTTTTGCGCTAAATTGAGAGTCAATAAGGTAAAATTGTAACCCTAGTAGTTAGTTTTATAGGAGAGCTGCGCTCATTGTCATGAGCGCCACATAGTTATGATTGAGAGTGCACTTTATATCGTGCCTACCCCTATAGGCAATCTTGATGATATTACTTTGCGCGCCATTGAGGTCTTAAAAAGTGCGAGCCTCATTGCTGCAGAAGATACTCGTCACTCCAAAATCCTCTTAGAAAAGCTTGGTATTGGCTCTGTTAAGATGATTAGCTGCAATGATCATAATGAAGCAGAGCGTGCCCAGATGATTGCTACACAGGTGCATCAAGGTGGAGTGGTAGCTTTAATTTCAGATGCTGGTACTCCAATGATCTCCGATCCTGGCTATAAGTTAGTCTCAGCGCTATCTGCTTTGGATGTTAAAGTGGTGCCGCTTCCAGGTCCTTGTGCTGCTATTACAGCTTTATGTGCCTCAGCTTTGCCTACAGATAAATTCTTATTTATGGGCTTCTTACCTGTTAAAGATAAAGAGCTCACTCAAAAGCTTGAGTCCATTGCTCATAGTGATACTACTACCGTCTTTTATGAAAGCCCTCGCCGCATTGTTAATACTTTAAATAAGCTAGCTACTATCGATCCAGAGCGAAAGATTGCCTTATGTCGTGAGATGACCAAGACCTTTGAGTCTATCTATCGCTGTACAGTCAGTGACATGATTGAGTACTTTAAAGAGCATGAAGATGAAGTACGTGGTGAGTTTGTCTTGGTAGTAGGGCCTCATGAAAGTAGTGAGCAAGATGATGAACTCTCTGATAATGCTAAGCAAGCTTTAGCGAAAATGATTGTTAGCATGAAAGTTAAAGAAGCTTGTCAAGTCGTTAGTGATTTAACAGGTGAGAGTAAGAATAAGCTCTATGATTATGCTTTAAGTTTGAAATAAGGAGTTAGGGGCTTGGTAATGATCGATCTGGGTATTATTGACAGTCGTTTCTTAGCCATTAAGTGGAAAGAGCATCCTATTACCTCTTTTTGGTATCAGGATCTGGAATTTTCAGTGCGCTCTAATGCCAATCTTAAGACTATGAAAATTGTGGTTGATAATACAGGCATGTTAGAGATCAGAATCAACCCTAACAATACCTGGGCTATGATTAAAGACACAGTCTTTAGCTACTATAGCTGGTGTGTCGAGCAGCATGAGAAGATCATTAGTCAATTTGATACGGTCTCCTATTTGGCTCAAAAAAATCATACCTTTGATAATAATGACTTAATCTATATTTGGGGCATGCCTTATCTCTTGGAAGTCGAAGATGACTGTGAGCAAGATGATATGCAAGTTATCCGTCCACGCCAAGTAGTGCCAGTATTGCTTCCTAAGGGCTGTTCACGTTTTGCTACCAAATTTGCTTATTTACTGCGTCAAGGTTATATCAGCACCAAGGCTTTAGATAACCTGCCGATCTTTAACCAAGGGCGCATGATTATGCCTAAGCATAGTCTCTACCTTAAAAGTGACTTCTTTGATCGGGATCAAATCACTAAAGTAGCTCAGGTGACTAATACTTTTGAGGACTTTGTGCCTAGCTCCAAGCACTCAGAGCAAGAGCAGCAGTTTTTACGTAAGACTTTAAAGCACAAGGGAGTGGCTCAGCAAAATCCTGACAATGAACTCTTTAAGCCTAAAGATTCAGTCTTACATGATCCTGTTAATAACTTTTATTTAGAGCAATTTGCGCGACTTTTGCAAACGTGCCAAGACAGTGTCTACACCAACAACTTTTTTAGCTCACGCATGCTCTCAGATCCTAAGCGCATTATTGCTGAAGCTATTATCAAGCCTTTTGTCGATCTACACTCAGATATCGACTCTACAGTATTGCATGCTGAAACTACCATCAGTCCTTGCTATAAATCCATCTTAAAAAACAGCATTGCCCAACATACCGATGTTTATGCTCAAGAGCCTTTTTGGTCTTTTGATCTTAAAGACATTAGCAAGTTTGATAGTCTGCCTTTTGACTATAGCCTCTATCACAACTTTATCTCTCCTGTGGGCATTAGACCTGAGGTGTTGCCTGCACGTATGGTGATGGAAGGTTCTTTTGAGCATCAGCGCTTTTTACAAGATGCTCAAAAATTAATTGATCAGGGCCAAAAGCCTCCTTATTTAGTGGTCTTTCCTGAGCGTAAAAACTATTTATTGATGGGCCGTACGCTTTTAGATCAGGAGCTTGAGCGCCATCTTAAGTTTTATCAAACAGGCGTATATAGTGAGGATGATAAGTTTAAGCTCTCAGAACAAGAACTCACACTCTTTTCCAGTGATTTAGAAGAAATTGATCCTAGCTTAGCTTTAATGGGCTATTTGCCAGATGTCCCACAAGCAGCTAACAATATTTATAATCTGTCGCAGAGTATGGTTGACTTGCAGTCTAAAGATACCTTGCGTCCTACTTTAGCTGCTAATTTCTTAGGTAAAAAGCAAAAGCGAGAAAGTACTGAGTTCTTTGCCCGTAATCTCTTTAAGCCAGGAGTGCTGCGCTTTAAGCTCAAGGGTAAACGCTCGCGAGTGAAGGTGCAATTAATGCTGGAGAACTATTTAGAACAAGAACTCTCCTTGGTTGCTTGTAATTTGGTCGATAAACTTAAAGAGCGCTATGTTTCTTGTTATTTAGAAGCCCGTGAGTGCTATAACTTAGACGCTGCTGCTTGGGTTAACAAAATTGAAATTAAGAAGATGAAGCCTTTAGGGCAATGCTATCGTCATGGTCCTGATGCCACTATCAAGATCAATTTACAGCTAATTCACTATCCGCTTAATGTCCTGATTTCAGTCATAATCCATGAGTTATGCCATTTGGTAAAGTGCAATCATAGTGAAGGCTTTAAATATATGCTCAATCTCTTTTGTCCTAATGCCGAATTGGTAAGCAATTCTATTATCAATTTAGGCATAGTGCCTATTAAAAACAAAAAGCCACCTATGGCTCGTTTGCACAAGGATGAAGATGATGAGATTGCAGATGAAGATTTACTTTCTCTGTGATATAATCAGCCCCCGAGTTGACTGGGCAATCGCTGCTAGAACACGTGCGCTAAGGCATACGGTTTTGGGGGAGGAAAGTCCGGGCTCTATAGGACAAGGTGCCAGGTAACGCCTGGGGAGCGTGAGCTCACGACCAGTGCAACAGAGAGTAGACCGCCGATGGCCGTAAGGTACAGGTAAGGGTGAAAGGGTGCGGTAAGAGCGCACCGCGCAGCTAGCAATAGTTTGTGGCACGGTAAACTCCACCTAGAGCAAGATCAAATAGGCCTCCATATAGTGTGGTCCGCGCTTGGGGGCGGGTCGATTGCTGGAGCTTATTCGCGAGGATAAGCCTAGATGAATGATTGCCACTTAGCAATAAGTACAGAACCCGGCTTATAAGTCAACTCACTACCTTTCTTTTTCCTAAGGATGGATATGCTATTGTGAGATTATGCTATTACCATTTAGGAAATGCACATGCGTAGCTTAAACGTATCATTGATGATGATCTTGGGCGGCCTTGGTTGTGCTCTTAAGGCCTTAGCTTATGATCCTTCTTGCATTAATCAACCTTGCCATAGTGATTTAATTAATCTTGCGCAAGCTGATGCTATCTACCATAAACTCTCTTCTAGACCCGATCCAGAGTCGGTCTTCTACACCTTAGATGTGCGTCATGCGCAAGCCTTGCGCGTTAAATTTAGCTCTTTGAGCAATTTCCACCATGCCCAGATCAGCTTGGCCGTATTAGAGCGGCAAGGTCTGCTAATGCTTGCTAATAATAGTAGCTTTGATCTGGACAATCTTATGCGCTTTTACGTCTGCTATGCTACAGCAGCTAAAATTAGCTCTGATAATTTGCCTTATAATCACCCAATTAAAGTCAAGCTGTCAGACTTTAAGGGTGTCTATAGCGGTTCTTTATTCCAAGCATTGGTTGCTAATAATGCGCTAGCAGATACCGAGCCAGCCAAGCAAGGTTTGCTGTCTCATGATTGGTTTGCGCATAGCGCAATTAAAAATGACTTTGACATCGCCTTAAGCGATCTTATCTACTATAGCCTCAATGAAGGTGATGCTAGTGCTACTAGTATTTTGTTAGATAAGTTTTTATTAGGTGAGCATAATTTAGAGCTCTTTTTAAAGAGCAAGAGCGTAGCATTAGCAACTCTACATCAAGATAAGAGTTTGGCTTTTCGCTATGAGCTAAGTGCGTATGATAATGCTCGCTTATTAAGTGAACTTATCAATGATAAGTCTTTGTCTATTGAGCTCAAAGATATGATGCTCCAAGCAATGCGCTTTGCCCCGCACGCTCAAGGTTCACTTGCTGAGGGTATTAAGAAGTCAATTGCTGGCAGAACTGATTTATACAGCAGGTTTGGTGAACTTAAGATCTTTGATCTTAATTGCTTTCGCAATAATCAAGAAGCCAGCTCTTTAGCCTATATTGAGTTTTTAGGTAAGCCTTATATTATTAGTATCCAAGTTCAAGGTTTAGTAAAGTTAACTCAAGAGCAAGCCCAAGAACTCTTAGAGCAGTTAGGCTTAGTGATTTTTGAGCATATCCTCAAAGACCATTAGTCGACATTAGGGCGATCTTCGGCCAAGGTTACAGGAGTAGAGATACTTTGTCCTGCGCGCTCTAAGGTGAGAGTTAAGATCGTTCCTGGGGTGGTATTAGAGATAATATCAATGAGTTCACGGACATTATTAATGGCCTTGTCGTTAACCTTTTTGACAATATCGCCTACCTTGATATTAGCTTGTGCGGCAGGCCCTAAAGGGTCTATATAGCGCACTAAGACACCTTTAATAGAGTTATCAGCTACTAATTCATCATTTTCATCGCTAATACCCAAATAGCCTCTAATGACTCGACCATGCTCAATGATTTCATTCATTACTCGTACTACAAGCTTAGTAGGGATAGCAAAGCTAATACCATAGGTGCCGCTATGGTATTGGTTAAAAGAGGCTGTATTAATACCTACTAAATCACCATTGCTATTAACTAGGGCGCCTCCTGAGTTGCCAGAGTTAATAGGAGCATCAGTTTGAATTAAATCTTGCAACCCTTCTCTAATATTCATCATCTCACGTGTGAGCAATCCAGAGCCAGTACGAGCTGTAGCACTGATAATGCCATGAGTGACCGTCATTCCTAAGTTATTAGGGTTACCAATAGCAAGAACAATATCGCCTACCTTAGGTAGGTAGTGAGGATTGATATTAATAGGAGTGAGATTTTTAGCCTTGATCTTAAGGAGCGCGATATCAGTCCGGCGATCAAAGCCTACGATAAAGGCTTGTAATAACTTACCATTAGCCGTCTGTGCCCAGACGGCACGATTAGGCTCATTAAGCGAAGGAATAACGTGATAATTGGTTACTATATAGCCATCAGAGGACATGATTACACCTGAGGCTGAACTAGTAATAGGGCCAGGATCTTTGGCCATGCCTGTATAGTCTTTATTTAGACGAGAGACGTAGATATTAACTACGCTAGAACTGGAGCGGGCGACAGCATAAGAGTAGGAGTGGATTTCTTTGCTCGAACTATAAAGCTTATTGCCAAAGGACTCTCCTAAATTAGGATTGAACTTTAAAATGATACCTGCAGCAATTAAGCCCACTGCAATTGGGACCACACCCAAGGTAAACCAAGACTTTTGGTAAAATTTAGGCATCGCGCTTTCCATTCCTTACACACATTCATTCTTATTTTAACAGTTATGTAAATAAAAAAGGGGAGCCAAAGCTCCCCCTGAAAAAAGTTTTTGTCTTAAATCTTAGCGACGGATAGTCAGATATAAAGTACTTGAACCACGCTCAATGCGTAAGGCAGTAGACTTATTCTTGCTCTTAGAGAGTTTGTTCTTAAGAGTAGATAAGTCCTTAACTTGATCGCGGTTTACTGAGGTAATGACATCACCTTCGCGTAATCCTAAAGCAAAGGCACGAGAGCGCTTATCAACAGCAGTTACCTCAACACCACCTTGGTCATGGTTAGCTAAAGTAGCACCATCAAAGATGTCAGATAGGGCACCAGTGTCGGCACCTGATAAGGTATCTGGCTCTTGTAAGGTAGCAGTGACATTGATGTTCTTGCCATCACGGAAGATACCAATATCAGTCTTGGCACCTGCACCTACAGTGGCGATAATGGCCCGTAACTCAGCAAAGGAGCTGATCTTCTTGCCATTAACTGAGGTGATGATATCACCAGGCTTGATGCCAGCCTTAGCGGCAGCACTGCCCTCGGTAACTTCATTAACAAAGGCACCTGCCTTGCCCTTAAAGCCAAAGTTATCAGCTAAATCTGGGGTGAGCTCAGAGCCAGTAACACCTAAGGTACCACGACGTACTTCACCAAATTCCTTTAATTGAGAGACTACAGTCTTGACCATATCAACAGGAATAGCAAAGCCAATACCGATATTGCCGCCATTAGGTCCTAAGATAGCAGTATTAATACCCACTAACTCACCGCGTAAGTTCACTAAGGCACCACCTGAGTTACCAGAGTTAATGGCAGCATCAGTTTGAATGAAGTTTTCAATATTTTCGATATTTAAGCCCGTGCGTCCTAAAGCAGAGATAATGCCTGAAGTTACGGTTTGTCCTAGGCCAAAAGGATTACCAATAGCTACGACAAAGTCACCGACCTCCATATTTCCTGAGGTGTCCATAGCAAGAGCAGTTAAATTCTCAAAGTCCTTTAACTGTAATAAGGCTAAGTCAGTGTGAGGATCACTACCGATCTTCTTGGCTTCATATTCACGGCCATCAGAAAGAGCAATACGAATTTCTGAGGCATCTTCTACTACGTGATGATTGGTGACCACATAGCCTTCTTTAGCATCAATGATGACACCTGAGCCTAAGGCACGGAATTCGCGCTGACGGTTAGGCTGATTAAGCTGTGGAAACATGAAGCGGAACTCCTCAGGAATGTTAAACATAGGAGAGGAGACTTCCTTAGTGCCTTTAACGGAGATATTAACTACACCTGGGATGACATTCTTGAGCATTGGGGCTAAAGATGGCTGACCTTGGCTATTTTGCATAGCGCTAATTAAAGGCTGGGCGTCGGCTGCTAAGGCGCTATTTGCCATAGTGCCAGAGAGTAAAGTAAAACCAGCAAGAGCTAAAGCCAAAGCAGAGCGTTTGAAAGTTTTCATAATTAGTAATTCCATCATCGTTCCATAAAACTAAAGCCTAGGTCTAAGCACCATCACTTAAAAACTATGTAGTAATTGTTAGGTGATGATACTTGTGCCTAGGACCACTATTGTGCACAGATAGAATCTTAAAATGTGATGCTTAGCAAATACTTAGCTCTAGCTCAAAAACTATCTTTTAAGAGCCATCAAGGTACGAAAATCAAGGCTTAGAGCACAGTTAAAAATTTTTTGCGGTGTTTTAAATGTTTAATTGAGTCATGATAGTGTGCAAAAATAGTGAAAAGTCGTTAATTTTGCACCAAATTGGCTAATTGTGCCCATAAATGGCCTATTTTTAGCCTGTAAATGCGATATGTCCCTCAAGTTGAGGCGGCTAACTTGAAATTTTAAAGACCTTAAAAGAAAATGACTGTGCACCGATGGAGGCTAAAGCATAAGCTTTGGAAAAAGTTTGAGCTTTAGCTGACATCACTATCTTAGTTTCACTTGCTTTTTTGGGCTTTTAACCATGAAGTTATTTTCTCCTAAGACTCTTTTAGCTACTGCTATGTCAGTAGCATTTGCTGTTGGCACTTTAAGCTCTGCAGCCTCTGCTGCTCCTATGTCCCGTAAGCCACAAGACAATTTGTTCTACGCTACCTCCACTGAGCCATTAGGCCTTGATCCTGCATTAGTTGATGATAATGACTCTGGTAACGTTAACTGCAATATCTACGAGTCTTTATTAAAGTTTAAGCCAGATAACACTGAAATTGAGCCAAGCTTAGCTGAGAGCTGGACTATTAGCGATGACGGTCTTACCTATACCTTCAAGCTTCGTCAGGGCGTTAAGTTCCATGACGGCACCCCATTTAATGCCCAAGCTGTTAAGTTCAACATTGATCGTCAGATGCCAGAGAACTTAGTTCCAAAGATGTCCTATGCTCCATTGGTATTTGGTGATGTTGAGTCCACTACTGTAATCGATGACTATACTATCGAGATTAAGTTAAAGCAAAGCTCCACTCCATTCTTACGTAATATGGCTATGTGCTTTGCCGCTCCAATTGCCTCTCCTGCTGCTTTACAAAAGCACAACAACAACTTAATGGAGAACCCTGTTGGTACTGGTCCTTACAAGTTAGTTGCTTGGGATAAGGGTCAGCAGTTAATTTTAACTACCTTTGATGACTATTGGGGCAAGAAGCCAGCTATTCAAAACGTTATCTACAAGATCATGAAGGAAACTTCTGCTCGTGTAGTAGCTTTAAACAATGGTGAAGTTGATATTATCAATGGTATCGACGCTAACGTTATTGATCAGTTAAAGCAAGGTGGTTCTTCCATTTTCGAGGCTGAGGGTAATAACGTTAACTACATGGTTTACAACTGCCGTGATGGTTACATTACCTCTGATCGTGAGGTTCGTAAGGCTTTAGCTCAGGCTATTAATGTTCCTGAGATGGTTCAGTCTTTATACAAGGGCTATGCTGCTTTTGCACCATCCTTCTTCCCAACCTTCATGGCTGGCTATGATCCAAATGTTAAGGCAGTAACCTATGATCCAGAAGCTGCTAAGAAGACCTTAGCTGACAAGGGTATCAAGGAGTTACGTATCTTAACTTACTCTAATGCTCGTTACTACAACACTGTTGGTGGCCAGGTATTAGCTGAGGCTGTTCAGGCTTACTTTGACAAGGTTGGTGTTAAGGCCAAGATCGACGTTTACGATTGGACTACTTTCAAGTCTAAGCTCTTAACCGATAAGTGGGATATCTCTTTCATTGGTTGGGTAGGTGATAATGGTGATCCTGATAACTTCATCAACATCTTAGCTGCTAACGATCCTATTGCTAACCAAGGCTTATGGCAGAACAAGGAGTTCATCGAGTTAATCAATAAGGCTACCCACGTAGCTGATGGCCCAGAGCGTGCTGCTTTATACCAAAAGGCTGAGGCTGTATTAGCTGAGGATGTTGGTGTTCTTCCTATCTCCCACGCTAAGACCTTAGCTGCTTATCGTCCAAACATTAAGGGTAAGTTCACTCACCCAATCGGCTTAAACTTCTTCGACCAGGTTACTAAGCAGGTTGATTAATCTGATTTGGTAAATATTTAAGCCAAAAAAGAGCAGGAAGCATTATGCCTCCTGCTCTTTTTTCTTAGTGCACTAATATTGTGCATTGTTGCGCTGTTAAATACGATCTAACTCACAACTTTAAATAAAAGTTAAATAAAGGCTAGACAGTAGCACAAGCTCTGATCTCCTTAGACTGTAAAGTGGCTTGTAATAGCCTTTAGCAAGGTTCAATCAATTATATTTGATTAATAAATTTGGCATTACTTGTAAAATCCAGGGCTAAAAGTAATACGCAAGTATCTATTGAAAGTAGCCACAAATACCGTGGGAATCGTATTTCTTGCCCCTGATATATTTGAGATCTTGCCTATAATATTTTAGAATGCCCTATAGGTGAATACCTCTCTCTTTGCTTGTTTTAGCCAGTTTTCTCTACAAGGAATGTCATTCATGGCTACTTTCTCCCACATCCCTGTTTTACTACACGAGTGCCTTGATGGTCTTAACATCAAAGCTGATGGTGTCTATATTGATGGCACTTTCGGTCGTGGGGGTCATTCACGCCAAATTTTAGCCTCCTTAGGCCCTCAAGGTCGTTTAATTGGTTTAGATAGAGATTTAACTGCCGTAGCTGTAGGTCAAGAGCTCGCTGCTCAAGATCCGCGTTTTAGCATCATTCATACTCCTTTTTCGCGTTTAGCTCAGGTTTGTGAGCAATTAGAGCTCTTAGGCAAGGTTGATGGTATCTTGCTTGATATTGGTGTTTCCTCACCACAAATTGATGATGGCTCTCGCGGTTTTTCTTTTGATAAAGATGGTCCGTTAGACATGCGCATGGATCAAAGTGCGTCCAAGTCTGCTCAAAGCGTCATTGCTACTTATGATGTCAAACAATTAGCTTATATCTTCAAGGTTTATGGTGAAGAGCGCTTTGCCAATCAAGTAGCCCGTGCTATTGTGCGCCGCCGTGAGGTAGAGCCTTTTGTCTCGACTAAAGATCTTGCCAATGTTATTGCAGGAGCCATTCCAGGTAAGCCAACTCCTAAGCATAAGGCTACCCGCTGCTTCCAAGCTTTACGTATTGAGGTCAACTCTGAGCTTGAGGAGTTAAAGCAAGCCTTAGTGGGTGCAGTGTCAGTTTTAGCACCTCAAGGTCGTTTATGCGTGATTTCGTTCCATTCTTTAGAGGATCGCATTGTCAAAACTTTCTTTAAGGAGAGTTCTGAAGGACAAAAGATCCCTTCAGTAGTACCACTCACTGCTGAGGAATTAGACAAAATTCGTCGTCAAACCGCTACTTTAGATTTAGTAGGTCATGCTATTAAGGCCTCCGATGCCGAGCTTGAAGTAAATGTACGTGCTCGTAGTGCTACTTTACGCGTTGCCCAGCGTCTTAGTGCAGGAGATTAAGTATGTTTGGCTTTAAAGCTAAAGGTCGCCGTGACGCGCCTTTGGACAATGACGAGTTGCTTGAGTTAGGCTCGAGTCTAGAGCAAGACTTAGAGCATGTAGTATTAGATGATGTAGAGAGTTCCCATAGCGAGAATGACAATAAGAGTGTGGGTTCTTTTGTGCCTGTAGATAGCTTTCATGACGATATTAAGATTGAGCAGCTTGAAGTTGAAGCAGGTAATGTAGTTCAACAAGATATCATCTTAGATGAAGATAGCGCTTTGCGTGAGGCTAAGACTCAAGAACGCTTAAAGGCTCAAGAAAAAGATATCTTGACCTTAAAAGAAGAAAAGCAGTCTAAAAGCGCTTTTGCCTTAATTGGTCACAATCTAATGAGCGTACAAAATGATGATGATAATTTGTTACGCGATGAAAAGACCGATTTAGGCAAGATTGAAGCTGAAGACTTTATTACAGGCAATGTCACTGTTATTAAGCAAAATCTGCGTACTGGTACTGATAATTTGCTTGTTAGCACTAGTGCTAATGCTGTGAGTACCTTTGACGATGAGTTTGAAGATGGCTCTGATATTACCCATGAGCTTGATTTTTCTGATAATAAATTACATTGTTCCATTACTTTAAGTTTACCGAGCAATGAGCAAGAGCAAGGGGAAGAGCCCTTTTTACCTTTATTGCTGCGTGAATTTGGCGAGCATTGGCTGACCTATGGTTTAGCTATTATTGTCTGTGTCTTATGTCTGCTTAAAGTCTATCAAGTACAAGAGACTCGTGATTTGACAGCCCGCTTAAATGAAGTAGTAGTTTCTAATGCCGATTTGGAAAAGCAATGGTTAGTATTAGTTGCCTCCCGTCAAAAGCTCTCTGAGCACTCCAAGATTAAAACCTTTGCGCGTGAGAAGCTCTTAATGGTTTCTCCTAAGATTCAAAATGAAAATGTGATATCTCTGCATAAAAAGTAATTTTCAGTTTTGGGACAGTTAAACTTTATCTCTATACATTGCAATGTATACTAATTATGAGGCTGCTTATGCGGCCTTATTTTTTAGGTAGCAAATGTGATTTAAGCGCTAGATCTCTTATAATTGTGTGTTTATTTATGGTTTAACTTAGGGGTGTAGGGCTTATGTCTTTGTTTAGCTTTGTGACGCGTAATGCCAATAAGACTAAGACTACGCGTCTAACTCAGTCATATCGTGCCCCCAAGATAAGCCATGAAGGTAGCTCTGAGATTTACTTATTAAGTAATTTTCGTTTAGCTATTGTATGGATTGTTATTGCCGCTTCTTTAAGCTTTTTAGTGGGCCGATTATTGTGGATTCAAGTACTATATCCTGAGCGCTTGATTCAAGAGGGCAATAGCCGCATTATTCGTAATTACACCTATGAACCTGCCCGAGGTTTAATTACTGATCGTAATGGCAAGATCTTGGCTCTCTCGGTTCCTGTAAAGAGCATTTATGCCAATCCTCGTGAGATGAATGAAAAAAAAGTTACTCACGATCCTAATTTGGTACGACAGATTGCCTCAATTTTAGAAATTGAGCCTAAGGAGTTGTTTGAGCGCATTCAAGATAGTTCGCGCCGTCATATTCGTATTAAGCAATATCTGCCTTTAAATAAAGCCCAAGAGCTTGCTAAGCTTAAAGTTCCTGGTATTACTATTTCTGATAATTACCAGCGCTACTATCCTACAGGAGAGGTCAATGCTCAAATTGTGGGTATTTTAAATGGCGAGGGTACAGGTGTATATGGCGTGGAGATGAGCTTTGATGAGTTCTTGTCTGCTGCCAGTGGTCGTCGTAAGGCCAAGAAGGATTTAAGCGGTCATATTATTGAAGATTTAGGCGTAATGGAAAAAGGCAAGCCAGGTGGCAATCTGGTTTTAAGTATTGATGATCGCCTTCAAACTTTTGCCTATGGTACCTTAAAAGATACTGTAGATACCTATGCCGCAGAGTCAGCATCTGCGGTTATGATGGATGTTAAAACAGGTGAGGTCTTGGCTATGGTCAACTATCCTAGCTTTGACCCTAATGATCGTACTTTCTTTGACTCTAATAAAGCACGTAATCGTGCTATTACTGATACCTTTGAGCCAGGTTCGACCATTAAGCCTTTTGTGGCCTTAGCTGGATTGGAATCCCAACAGGTACAATGGAATGAGGTCTTTGATACTAGACCTTATCGTGTAGGTACCAAGATTATTAAAGATAGCCATAGACAAGATAAGTCTACCTTGGTGGATATCTTAAAGTTCTCTTCTAATACAGGTATGGCTCAAATTTCTCAAAGAATAGGCCCTGCTCTGGTAATTCAGATGTTTGAGCGTTTTGGCTTTGGTGCTACCACTAATTCAGGTTTATCTGGTGAGGTAGCAGGTAATATCAATAGTGCTCGTACTTATTGGGCAGAGATTGATAAGGCCACCATTGGCTTTGGTTACGGTCTGACAGTCACTTCTTTGCAATTGGCTTCAGCCTATGCCACTTTAGCTAATTATGGTGCTCGTTTACCTGTTTCAATTTTGCGTTTGGTAGAAAAGCCGCAGTATTCGCAAGTGGCTAATATCAATGAAATTAGGCGCATTCATAGCGTTTTAGAGTTAGTAGTCTCGCAAGGTTCAGGTTCGCGTGCCTCTATTGATCGTTATCGTATTGCAGGTAAAACAGGTACGGCACATATTGCGCGCAATGGTGGTTATGCTGATGATTATGTAGCCTCATTTGTCGGCTTTGCCCCTTTATCTAACCCACGCTTTGTGCTTTCGGTTATCGTATTCTCCCCACAAACAGGTAGTTACTTTGGTGGTAAAGTTTCCGCACCTGCATTTAACAATATTATGACTAAGGCGCTCCAGCTTTATAATATTCCACCTGATAAAAAAGAAGAAAAGCAAGAAGAAAAAGAAGTAGCTAAGAGATGAGGTGTTTTTGCTGATGAATTTTAAAGGTACCTTAGAGAGTGTTTGCGATTATCTAGAGATCACTCCTGTTTATAGTGACAAGATTCGCCCTCTATTAAGCAAGATAATGGTTACTAATATTGAGTGTGATTCTCGTAGAGTAACTAAAGGCACCATCTTTTATGCCAAGAAAGGAGCACACTTTAATCCTTTTGAGCACTTAGAAGAGATCAAGGCTAAAGGCGCAGTGGCCATTTTAATTGATGCTCCTGAGAGTACTCCAGATGAGTGGCAGCTCAATTACGGTATTATGGGCACTCCGTTACAAGAGAGCTTTGAAGCCATTGCCTGTGAAAGCAAGGAAACTAGAGTACGCTCTGGCAAAGCGGTGATCACTAAGTATCAAAGCGATCCTAAACGCGCTCAAAATGAGTATTTAGCCTCCCAGAACACCCCTGAGGCTAAGGCCATTAGTGAAGCTAAGATGCTGCGCTTAGTGCTCCCAAGCAATAAGAGCTTAAGTGCTTTGGCAGGCTTTATTTATGGCAATCCTTCACATAAGTTACGCTTAATTGGCGTCACAGGAACTAATGGCAAGAGCACTATTACCAGCTTAATTGCCCAAATGCTCAATCAATGTGGTCATAAGTGCGCCTTATTTGGTACCTTAGGCTATGGCTTTTTAGGTCAACTTCAAGAAAGTGCTAATACCACTTTAGATGCTATTTCCTTGCAGCGAGAGTTAGCTCATTATGTTTCTCAAGGAGCTGACTATGCAATTATGGAAGTATCATCAATTGGCTTTTGCCAAGGGCGCGTTTCTGGTCTTAAGTTCTATGCTGGTGCTTTTAGCAATTTAAGTCGGGATCACTTGGACTATCATAACAATATGCGTGATTACTTAAGTGCCAAGACCCAATTTCTTAAGATGGTGCCACCTAAGCATTTAGTCATTAATTGCGCTCATCAAGAAGGTCGCGATATCGCCAGTGAGATTAAGAATTGCTATCAAGTAACTATGCAAGGGGGCTTAGGCGATAGCACTATTAGTACGGCTTTAAATGTTCAAAATATCAAGTATGAGAGCTCTTATACTGAGGTAGCTATTAACCTTACTGCTAAGAAAGTTATGAGCACCAAATTAAACTTGTTAGGCAAGTTTAATGTGGAGAACTTTGCAGTAGCTTTAGGTGTATTAGTTGCTATGGACTATGATGTGAAGTTCTTAATGCGCAATGCCTCTAAGCTTAAGCCTATTACTGGTCGTATGGACTGTTTTTGCGCTCCTAATATGCCACGCTTGATTGTCGATTATGCTCACACTCCAGATGGTGTAGAACAGGCTTTGCGTGCTGCTCGTAACCATACTCAAGGCAAGGGTCGTATCTTTGCTATTGTTGGCTGTGGTGGTGATCGTGATGTAGGTAAGCGTCCTATTATGGCTTTAAAGAGCTCGGTTTATGCTGACTATGCTATTTTCACAGCAGATAATCCTCGCTCTGAAGAGCTCGATAATATCTTAAGCGATATGCTATTGGGTATTGAGACGCAAAGTGATGAATACTTAAAGTATCGTATTTGTCATCACTATGGCCAATTACAATTGCTCTTTAAGGATCAGCCATCTTTAGTTACTAAGGCTCTTAAGAATAAGGAAGTTAACTTGGCCTTGAAACAAGGGTTAAGTGGCGAGCTCTTTTTAAGTGACTTTGATGATGAGCTTGAGCCTTTAGAGCAGCAGTTACAACAAGCTTTAGCAAGTTGCGCTCAGCACCTAAGCGTTGATGATTACTATAACTTGCGCTGTAAATATGATAAGAGCTTAGTGCAGCAAGGTAAGCGTGGTAAGTACTATCAACAGCACCAAGATATCTTTGGTCTGCCAGCTAGCTTAGTGCCTAATAAGGCCTATGAGCGCAATGTCTTTATTATTAAAGATCGTTACCAGGCTATTGCTTTTGCCTTTGAACATGCCAATAAGCATGATTGCGTAGTGATCGCTGGTAAAGGCCATGAAGACTATCAAATCTTTGCTCATGAGACTATTCACTTTAGTGATCGTGAGATTTGCTGTGAGCTCTTGGGTATCGAAAATTCATAAGGATATTAGTTATGATTCCTTTTTCATTGTCTGAGTTGGCTAAGCGAGCCCAAGGTGTTGTTTGTGGAAAAGATGCTCTAGTTAAGAGCATTTCAACTTCATCCAAAAGTGTTGACCATGATAGTTTGTTTATCCCACTTAAAGGAGAGCGCTTTGATGCTCATGACTTTATTGGTGATGCTATCAGTCATGGCGCTACTATGATAGCTTCAAGCAGGGATGAAATTAACTGTCCTCAAGATTGTGCTGTATTGCGCTGTAGTGACACCCTACGCCTTTTAGGAATATCAGGCCAGATAGTGCGTGAACACAGTAAAGTCTTAGTCGGTGCTATTACTGGCTCTTGTGGTAAGACTACCGTTAAAGAGATGACAGCGGCAATCTTAGCTAATAAGGGTAAGACTTTATTTACCGAAGGTAATTTTAATAATGATGTTGGTGTGCCTTTGACCTTATTGCGCTTAGATCAGAGTTTTGATTATGCCATTGTGGAGCAAGGAGCCAGCCACCTACAAGATATTGCTCGTACTGCTGAGTTTGTCGAAGCTGACTTTGCCTTAATTACCAATGTCGGTGATGCCCATATTGAAGGCTTTGGCTCAAGCAAGGGTGTTTATCTTGGTAAAAGTGAGATCTTAGATAGTTTATTTGCTCGTTACCGTAATAGTGCTGATACTACTAAGGGTATAGGTATTATTCCTGCTGATAGCCCTTGGTATGAACAGTGGTTAAGTGACTATTGCCACGATAAGTTATTGAGCTTTGGTGAAAGCTCACAAGCTACTATGCAGGTAAGCCATATTGTAAGTGAGGGCACCCAACTATCTTTCCACTTACAAAGCCATGATGAGCGCTTTAAGTGCGATGTTGATATTACATTAAATGCCTTAGGCCGCCATAATGCCATTAATGCTGCAGGTGCTGCCTTATTAGCTATGTGTATGGGAGCTAGTGAGCAAGATGTGCAATATGGCTTGAGCGCTACTAAGAATATGCAAGGTCGTTTAAGTCCTATTGAGTATGCTCAAGGTCTAACTGTTATTGATGATGCCTATAATGCTAGCTTCAATGCTGTAATAGCTGCTATTGATACCTTAGCTTCCTTTAAAGGTAAGCGTATCTTTATCTTTGGTGATATGGGCGAGCTTGGAGACAAGGAAGTAGAGCTCCATCAAAGGGTAGGTGAGTATGCTCAAGATAAGATTGATTTACTCTTATGCATTGGACCTTTATCGCAATACTCCGTAAGTGCTATGGGGCATAATGCTCTCCACTTCTTACGCCATGAGGACTTAATTAGCTATTTAAATAGTTATTTATCCTCTGAGCTGACTAGTGATACCCACATAACATGCTTAATCAAGGGCTCTCATGCTATGCATATGGACAAGGTAGTCAATGCCCTTAAGGACTTTGCCTTTTAATAATCAAGCTTAATCGCTCGAGCAAAGCTCGAGCATAAGCTTCCTTGTTATCAAGTAGGGGCGGGCGTTTTTATTTACTTTTTTACAGGGCGCCACAGCGGCGCTGGGGAGATAATCATGCTGATTTTGGTGGCAGATTGGTTGACACAATATGTGCCAGCCTTTCGTGTCTTTGAGTATCTGACTTTTAGAGCAGTGTGTGCGCTCTTAACGGCCTTGGTGATTTCCTTATGGCTGGGACCAAAAACTATTGCTCAACTACAGATTTTGCACTTTGGTCAGGTAGTACGTAAAGATGGTCCTGAGAGCCATTTAAAGAAGCAGGGTACTCCTACTATGGGCGGCATTTTGATTAATGCTACCATTATCGTGACTATTTTACTCTGGGCTCGCTTGGATAATGTCTATGTGTGGTATACCGTAGCTACAGTATTGGGCTATGGTTTAATTGGTTTTGCTGATGACTATTTAAAGGTAGTACGTCACGATCCTCGCGGCTTACGTGCTAAGTATAAATACTTTTGGCAATCAGCCATTGCTCTGACTTTAGGCTGCTTTATTTATGGATTTGCCTCATCTCCTGCTGAGACTACCTTGGTAGTGCCTTTCTTTAAGAGCTTTATGCCTGATATTGGCTTTTTAATTATTCCGCTCACCTATTTTGTTATTACGGGCTCTTCTAATGCTGTTAATTTAACTGACGGTTTAGATGGCTTGGCTATTATCATCACTATTACAGTAGCTACAGGCTTGGGTATCATTGCGTGGCTGACCTCTAACTACAACTTTGCTGAGTATTTATACATCCCTTATGTACCATTAGCTTCAGAGCTAGTTATTGCCTGTGTAGCCATTGTCGGTGCTGGCTTAGGCTTTTTATGGTTTAACACCTATCCAGCTGAGATCTTTATGGGCGATGTTGGCTCCTTAGCTTTAGGTGCTACCTTAGGTATTATTGCCGTATTAATCCGTGAAGAGCTCTTATTGTTCATCATGGGCGGTATTTTTGTTATCGAAACTTTGAGTGTAATTTTACAGGTAGGTTCCTTCCGCTTACGCGGTGTGCGTATCTTTAGAATGGCTCCTATTCACCATCACTTTGAAAAAGGTGGCTGGCCAGAGCCACGCGTAATTGTACGTTTCTGGATTATTACCATTGTCTTAGTGTTATTAGGCTTAGTCACCTTGAAGTTAAGATAGGAGAACAAAACAATGGATAGATATCAGGGCAAAAAGATCGCCGTAGTTGGTTTGGGCATTTCCAATATTGCCGTCGTTTCTTTTTTATTAAAGCATGATTTAAAGAAGCTCTCGCTTTTTGATACTAGATCTAACCCTCCTTATGCTGAAGAAGTTCCAGGAGGTGTGGACTTTAACTTAGGCCCACTTAATGTCGAGCTGTTAAAGAGCTATGACATGATTGTCTTAAGCCCAGGCCTTAGTGTGAATATGCCTGAGATCAAAGAAGCAGCTGCATCTGGCGTTGAGATTGTCGGTGACATTGAGCTCTTTGCTCACGAAGCTAAGGCTCCTATCGTGGCTATTACTGGCTCTAATGGCAAGTCTACCGTAACAGCTTTAACTGGTTTTATGCTGGAAAAGGCTGGTATGAATGCTGCTATTGGTGCTAACTTTGGCAACCCAGTTTTTGACATTCTTTCTGATAGAGTGGATGCCTATGTCTTAGAGCTTTCAAGCTTTGAGTTGGAGACTACTAAGAGCTTACAAATTGAAGCTGGAGTTATTTTAAATGTTTCTGAGGATCACTTAGATCGCTATGATGGTAGTTTAGAGTTATATGCCCAAGCCAAGCGCCGCATCTTTGCTCATTGCAATAAAATTATCGTTAATCGTGATGATAAGCGCACTTATCCTACAGAGAAAGCTCAGTGCAAGAATATCTTTGCCAGCTTTGGTTTAAACAACCAAGAGTATGGTCGTGAGGTTACCGAGCATACTACTTATTTATGTGTTAATGGCCAAAGAGTACTCGATGTCCGTGATCTAATTATCTGTGGTATTCACAATGAGCTTAATGCTTTAGCCGCTATGGCTTTAGCTGATGCTCTTAAAGTGCCTCGTGAGGTCCAAATTCAAGCCTTAAAGAGCTTCTCTGGTCTTGAGCATCGTTGCCAATTAGTCCGCATTTTAGAGGGCGTCTCATTTTATAATGACTCCAAGGCCACTAATGTTGCCTCCGCAGAAGCTGCTATTGATGGTTTAAGCCCACGCCATCGCAACGGCATTATCTTGTTAGCTGGTGGTATTGGCAAGGGTCAGGACTTTACTCCTTTAAAGCGCTTTATTGGTAAAGAGGTCAGCAAGGTCTATTGTTTCGGTCGTGATGCCGATAAGATCCTAGCTTTAGATTCTGAGCGTTGTATTAGCGTCGTAAATATGCGTCAAGCTATGAGACAGGCTTTTGCTAATTCTCAAGATGGCCAGGCTATTTTATTAAGCCCTGCCTGTTCTTCTTTTGATCAATTTAAGGGCTTTGATGAGCGTGGTCGTGTCTTTGTTAACTTAGTGAACAATTTGACATCACGTGATGATTTATAGTTATCTATTTTATGTTAGCTAGCAGTTAGTTCTAAGGCGGAGTTTTAGCTCCGCCTTTTACGTTTTTTAGGTTATCCATGGTCAAGAGCGAAAAGAAAGTCCCCAAGGTTGCTAAGTTCGACCGCACTATAGTATTTTGCAGTTTGCTATTGATGTTGATCTCCTTAGTGTTGATTGCTTCAGCTTCAGTGCAAGAGGCCTATCATTCAACAGGAGATAGTTACTTTTACTTAAAGCGACAGTTGGCCTTTATGAGTGTGGCCTTAGTGTGGGGGCTGATTATGACTTCAATTCCTAGCAAGTCATGGATGAGCGCTTCCTTGCCTTTGATGGGTATTACTATTGTCTTGCTGATATTAGTGCTCATAGTAGGCCGTGAGATCAATCAGGCTAAGCGTTGGATTAACTTAGGTCCTGTTAATTTACAACCTGCCGAGCTCTTAAAGCTCTTTTGGATCTTGTATTTTTCAAGCTATACCTGTCGCAAGATTGAGATGGTGCGCACCAAGATTTCTGGTTTTGTTAAGCCTATTATCTTTTTAATTGCTATTGCTGTTTTATTGCTCTTGCAGCCTGACTTTGGTTCTTTAGTAGTGGTGACTGCCATTACTTTTGGCATCTTATTTATGGCAGGAGCAGGTCTTTTAAAGTACCTGTCAATTTTGAGTTTAGTTACGTTCATAGGTGCTGTGATTATTTGGTGGCAGCCATATCGTGTCGCCCGAGTGCTCGCTTTCTTAGATCCTTGGGAAAACCGTTTTGGCTCAGGCTATCAGCTGACCCAATCGCTCATGGCTTTTGGTCGTGGTGGTTTAACAGGTGAGGGAATTGGCAACTCCATTCAAAAGCTAGGTTATTTGCCTGAAGCTCACACTGACTTTGTTATGTCCATTTTAGGTGAAGAGTGTGGCTTTATTGGTGTATGCTTTGTGATTTTGTTGGAGTTTATTATTATTAGTAAGGCAATTATTTTAGCATCCAAGATTCTTCGTCAAAGATCCCAATTTCAAGGCTATGTAGCTTTTGGTATTGGTATGTTTTTCTGCTTGCAAACAGTCATTAATATTGGTGCCGCCTCTGGTGGTTTACCTACCAAAGGTTTAACCTTGCCTTTAATTTCCTATGGAGGCTCGTCTATTGTAGTTTGTATGTGGGCTCTGGCTATCTTGTTACGTATTGACTATGAGTGGCGCACGCAAAAGTTAGGCGATCTTAATTATTCTTAAGAGAGACATTGTTTATGGGTAAAAGAGTTTTAGTCATGGCAGGTGGTACAGGAGGTCATGTCTTTCCTGCCCTTGCTATTGTCAAAGAGCTACAAGCACGTGGCCATGAAGTTCAATGGTTAGGTACCAAAGGTCGTATTGAAGAGCAGGTAGTGCCTAAAGAAGGTATTACTTTGCATTATATCGACGTCAAAGGCGTACGTCGCAATGGTGTAATGTCCTTGCTCAAGGCTCCTTTTATGGTTATGCATGCTATTTTCCAAGCCAAAAAGGTCATTGCCGCTTTTAAACCTGATGTAGTTATTGGTTTTGGTGGTTATGCCTCAGGACCTGGTGGTATGGCTGCTTATTTAAGCTCTGTTCCTGTAATTTTACATGAGCAAAATGCTGCAGCTGGTATGACCAATCGCATTTTATCTAAGGTAGCCTATAAGATCTTATTAGGTGTAGGTCAGGCCTTTAGTGGTCCTAAGGTAGAAAGTGTAGGAAACCCTGTACGTGCTCCTATTTTAGCTTTGCATGCTCAAGAGCGTAACTTTGCTCATGCAGATGGTAAGACGCGTATTTTAATCATTGGCGGCTCTTTAGGAGCTAAAGCCTTAAACGAGCAAGTGCCTTTAGCGCTCAAACATTTTAAGCAAGATGAAATTAGCGTACTTCATCAATGTGGTAAGGGCCAGAGCCAAGCTACTGCTGCTTTGTATGAAGGTGCAAGCTTTGATTATCAGACTTCAGACTTTATTGAAGATATGGCTCAGGCCTATAGCAATGCTGATTTGGTGATCTGCCGTGCAGGTGCTTCTACAGTTTCAGAGTTGAGCGTAGCTAAATTGCCTGCGATCTTTGTTCCTTTACCAACAGCAGTAGATGATCATCAAACGAAAAATGCGCTTTCGCTAGTTAATGCTCAAGGCGCTAAGTTATTAGCTCAAAGAGATTTAAATGAACAAAGCCTTTATGAGTTAATTGCCTCATTACGCCCAGTTAATACCTTAAGTGCCATGTCTCAAGCTTGTGCTAGTCAAGCTAAATGTGATGCTACTACTAGAGTATGCCAAATTATTGAGCAATTGTGATATCACATAAGCTTTGAGAACATAGGCTAAGCTTATAGTTTAAGATTAAAGTTACCTTGACACATGCCCTGTCTAGCTCAGTAGCGATCAATGCCTAAGATAGGGCAAATATGGTAAACTTGCTCGGCACTTAAGGTGCAAACTGTAAAGATAGAACTTTTTAGCTAAGACCAAAACTTTGGAATTATCATGATCAATACAAATTTTGAAAGTGTGCCTCATATGCACAAGGTTCGCCGTATTCACTTTGTGGGAATCGGGGGCTCAGGAATGTGTGGTATTGCCGAAGTTTTAAAGAATGAAGGTTATGTGGTCTCAGGCTCTGATCTTGCTAAGAGTAAGGTTACAGAGCGCTTAGAGCAATTAGGCATTAAAGTCTTCATTGGTCATAGTGCTGATAACATTGTCGGTGCTAGTGTGGTGGTTGTCTCTTCTGCTATTCATACTGGCAACCCAGAGGTCGATGCAGCTATTGCTCAGCGTATCCCAGTAGTCCGTCGTGCAGAGATGTTAGGTGAGCTCATGCGCTATCGTTACGGCATTGCTGTATCTGGCACCCATGGTAAGACTACTACTACCTCTTTAATTTCTTCTATCTTTGCTGAGGCTGCTTTAGATCCTACCTTTGTAATTGGCGGTTTACTCAATAGTGCAGGCACTAATGCTCGTTTAGGTACCAGCCGTTTTTTAATTGCTGAGGCAGATGAGTCTGACGCTTCGTTTTTACATCTCCAGCCAATGCTTACTGTGGTCACTAATATTGAAGCTGATCACTTAGAAACCTACAATGGTGACTTTACTAAGCTCACTGATACCTTTGTCCAATTTTTACATAATCTGCCTTTTTATGGTGTAGCTGTAGTATGTATTGATGATCCTACTATAGAGAGTATTATTCCTCGCATTGGTCGTCAGGTCATTACTTATGGCACTAGTGAGAAGGCTGATTTGCAGGTTACCAACTTTATTCAAATGCAGGCAGGCTCTTTCTTTACGGTTAAGCGCAAGAATGGTCCTGATCTTAATGTGAAGTTACCACTACCTGGTATTCATATGGCTAAGAATGCTACGGCTGCTATTGCAGTTGCCTTAGAAGAAGGTGTTGATGAGCACTTTATCTTAAGTGCTTTGGAGCACTTTGAAGGTGTGGGACGTCGCTTCCAGCGTTATGGTCGTTATTTAGCACCTAAGGGCATGGTAAGTATTGTTGATGATTATGGTCATCACCCTTCAGAGGTTATGGCTACTATCAAGGCAGTACGTGAAGGTTGGCCTACTAGGCGTCTGGTTATGGTTTTCCAGCCACACCGTTATTCAAGAACACGTGATCTCTATGAGGACTTTGTTAAGGTCTTACAAATGGTCGATGTCTTGATCTTAGTAGAAATTTACCCAGCAGGTGAAACTAAGATTCCAGGTGTGGATGGCCGCCACTTATGTCACTCAATTAGATCCCAAGGTCGTATTGAGCCACACTATGTTGAAAGTGTTGAGGAAGTACCAGCTTTGCTTGATGTCTTATGTGAAGAAAAGGACATTGTATTAACCCAAGGAGCAGGCAATGTGGTGCAAGTGGCTGGTATGTTATCTGCTCGCTGGCCAAAAGCTGATAGCTAAGTTCATAGTTGTTAGGAAATAATAAGTGGCAAAACAAGGTTTTAAAAAGCGGCGCTCGCGAGGAAGCTTTATTCTTTCGCTTTTAGTCTTTTTAGGCTTTTTGTTTGCCAACTACAAGGCTTATGAGCTGTTAGTGGAGTATGCAACAGATAGCGCTACTTTCCCTATTTCTCGTGTGGTTATTTCAGGTAAGCTCAAATACATTACTAAAGAGGAGATTGCCACTACTGTAGGTAAAATGGCTGGAGGTAAGAACCTCATCAGTTATGATATCTCACTGCTTCATAATGCCTTGGTGCAAATGCCTTGGGTATCACAAGTATCAGTCAGAAAGAAAATGCCTGACACTATTGAGGTGTCTTTAGTTGAGCATTTTCCTTCAGCTAAATGGAAGAGCTCAGGTTTTTATGACGCTCAAACCAATAGCGTCTTCTACCCTGATATGCAAAAACTCAATTTGGCTTTAGTTACCTTAAGTGCGCCTCATGATACTTTGGCAGGAGAGCTTTATACTCATGCTTATAAATTCATCTCTCTTACTTCTAAGACACCTTATATTATTAAAGAAGTGCACTTAGATGCAGCTCGTGGTTATCGAGTATTACTAGAGGGCAATGTGTGGCTTATCTTAGGTCGTGAAAGCTCTGTAGATTTACCTTTATTGCGTTTAAAGCGCTTTATTTTGGCGTTTAGAGAAACCAAGCTTAAATTAAGCGATGTTGAGTATGTAGACTTACGTTATGATAATGGCTTTGCTGTAGGTAGCCGTAATCAAGAACCAGAAGCAAAGATCGAAGCTCAATAGGTGCAAAGCAACCTTATTTAAGGCACAATAGGTAGTATTAAGAGAGGATAGGAGGGAGATATTGGTATGTTGTTTTCTAAAGGAAATAAAGTTGCTCAAGCTCAGGCTAATGCTCCAGAACCTTTATACGCATTAGATATTGGCACCTCTAAAATTCGTCTTATTGAGGGTAATGTCCTAAGCACTGGTGAGCTTGAGATCTCTTATTATGCTGATATCCCTTCATCTGGTATGGTCAACGGCAGTGTCAGTGACTTAAATAAATTAAGCGAACAGATCTCAACCTTAATCCAAAGATACAAACAGGACACAGAGAAGTCTTTTTCTAAGTGCTTTATTGGTATTGCAGGTCGTCATATCCTGTCCCAAAATGAAAAGGGTTTTGCAACAGTGCCCTCTCATAAGGTCACTGAGGTAGATAGAGAAAATGCCTTAGAGCATGCCCGTTCTGCAAAGTTTTCTGAGTACAATCACCTATTGCATGTCATTCCTCAAGCTTATGAGATTGATGATATTACTGATATTGATAATCCTGTAGGTCTTAGTACTTTACGTTTGGGGGTAGGCGTACATTTAATTGCCTGCAATGAAGATCAAGAGAACAATTTACGCGCCGCTTTTGAAAAGCTTGATAACAAGATCCAAATTGAGCATGTGATCTATAACGGTATTGCCGCAGCAGATGCAGTTCTTACCCAAGAGGAAAAAGAAATTGGTGTGTGCGTCATTGACTTTGGTGGTGGCACTATCAATGTTGCTGTATATGATAGATCGAAGCTGGTATTAACTTTTGGCCTTGATAAAGGCGGAAGTAATGTCACTCGCGATATTGCAACTAACTTTAGTATTCCGCTGCGCTCTGCTGAAGTTATTAAGCTAGGCTATGGTGTAGCTCATCCATATTTGCTCTCAGAAAAAGAAGCTTCAGCTCATTTAGCTATTAATGAGCCTGAAGATAAGATCTTAATTTTGCGCAGGAATTTATCTACAGTAGTAGGTATTTCGCTCAGTGATCTCTTTAGTACTATTAGCGATAGATTAGATCGTTATCGTCAAAGCTATGGTCTAGATCTGTCTATTGGTGCAGGCTTTGTCTTAACAGGAGGTGTAGCCTCTACTACAGGTATTACTACTTTAGCTTCTAATAAGCTCACAGATCCTGATGGCACCCGCGCTAAAGTCAGAGTAGGTTTACCTCGTAATGTCATTGGCAATTATGAGGAATTAAAGAGCCCAGATATGGCTACTGCCATTGGATTGTTACGTTTTGGTCATGCTTTGCGCCGTGACAAGCTTAATAAGAATTTAGTGATTAAGGAGCTCAAAAAGAACAATAGTATGTTCTCACGTGCGCTCATTTGGACTAAGGATTGGTTATCTAAAGAGTTTTAATTTGCATAGTGATACAGCTCACAAATTTACAGTTTTCGCCCGAAAACGGTTTTTTTATGGGTTTATTGCACGCAAAGAGCCTTAATTAAGGTAAACTTACTACCCTAGCTTGCCTATCTAGGCAGCATGCTTATCGGGCCAGAGCATATGTTTGGTACTATTATGCCCATGTAGAAAGACCAGCTTGTGCTCTTGAGCTATATCTAACCAAGAAACGAGTTTAATTAATAAAAACAGATCTTAAGCGCTTAAATAGCGCTTAGATAAGCCGTTTCTATTGTTAGTGGTCGTGATGCTTCTTCTTAAGGTTTTAGCCTAGGTTGCAAAATGGTGCCCTGTGGCGCGCCAATGTAATTAGATGTGCTATTTTAGTTTTTGTAACAATGGGGCTTAATTTTCCTCCGCTAACTTAAAGAGTTAAGGTCGAAGAGTAAGCCTAGTATTTATAAAAACCTTATAAATGCCTATCTTGATTTGCTGATGTTAATGGCTGTATCATTACCATTGGAAAAGTATTCAGAAATGTCCTTAGAAAAAGGGCTATCTGATAGCGGTTGCGTGTACCAGCCGATGCAGTTAATTCTTTGACTGTATAAGAATTGGTGAAGTTATTAGTTAAACCTAATAATTAAGCCAAGAAGCTTACTCTATAATCGTCAGATTTGGAGGGAGTCGTTCACAATGAACAGCACACTAAGTTAAAGTAGATCACTAAGTACTTTTTTGGGGGTTTTATGGGCAATGATATTATTTTAGGGCCTGCTATCAATAACGAACGACCATATCAGGAACAAAATCATATTATCCGTGTTCTGGGCGTTGGTGGTGGCGGTGGCAATTCGCTCCAATACATGATCAATCAAAGCATTGGTGGTGTTGAGTTTATTGCTATTAATACTGATGCTCAAGCTCTTGATTCTTTAACTGCCTCTTTAAAGGTACAAATTGGCGTTAAGCTTACTCGTGGTTTAGGTGCTGGTTTAGATCCTAATGTTGGTCGTAAGGCCGCTGAGGAGAGTAAAGAAGATATTAAAAAGCTCCTCCAAGGTAGTGACTTAGTCTTTATCACCGCTGGTATGGGTGGTGGTACTGGTACTGGTGCAACCCCAATTATTGCAGAGATTGCTAAAGAGACTGGTGCTATTACTGTAGGTGTTGTTACCAAGCCATTTAAGTTTGAAGGTAAGCGCAAGGCTATCAATGCCGCAGCTGGTATTACTGAGCTTTCTAAGCATGTTGATTCTTTAATCGTTTTAGACAACGAGAAGCTTTTAACTAACTTAGGTGCCAATATCTCCATAATCAATGCCTTTAATGAGTCCAATGACGTCTTGTTAAATGCTGTTAAGGGCATTACCGATATTATTAATATCGAAGGTTTCTTAAACTTAGATTTCTCTGACGTAAAGACCATTATGCGTGGTCGTGGCCATGCCATGATTGGTAGTGGTACTGGTCAGGGTGCTAACTTTGTGGAAGACGCTATTCAAAGAGCTGTGCACTCTCCTCTTATCGACCAAGTCGATATCAAGAGCGCCACTGGCTTATTAGTCTACACTCGCGTAAATCAAAACTTCCCAATTGCTAAGTGGAATCAGATTAACTCTGAGATCCAAAGTTATGCTGATGAAGATTCTGATTGTAAATTTGGTATTATTTTCGACGATCAATTAGCCGAAGATCAAATTGAAATCATTATCTTAATTAGTGGTATTTCTAGCTTTGAAGATACTCCATCTGAGCGTCAGCTCAATGCTGCAGGTCGTGCCAATATGCAGGCTCGCTATAGCAATGCTCCACAAGCAGATAATGGTTTCTTTCGTCAAGCACAGCAACAAGGTGTAAGTGCAGCTAGCCGTCCTATGAGTCAAGGTGCTGCACCTATGGCTCCTGCTGCTAATATGGCTTATGGTGATCGTCAAGCACGCACAGGTAATGCCAATGCAGGCTTAGCTCCTCGTGGTTACTCCAACATTGCTAAGAAAGAAGCTTCCAACAATGAAGCAAATGGTAATGATTGGAACTCCGATGCTGAGATCCCTTCTATTTTTAGAAAGCAGGTTTAATAACCCTTCACCTATAACTCAAAGAGTTTAGGTTAAAAGATCGGGATAGTATTTATATAAACCTTATAAAAGCCTATCTTGATTTGCTGACATTAATGGCTGTATTATCATCATAGGAAAAGTATTCAGAAATACCCCTATAAAAGGGATATCTGATAGCGGCTGCGTGTACCAGCCGATACAGTTAATTGTTTGACTGTATAAGAATTGGTAAGATTATCTTAATAATCATGCCAAGAGTCTCACTCCATAATCGTTAAGATTGGGAGGGAGTCGTTCACAACCGAATAACTTAGTGTTAATACTACTTTTACAGTAGTGTATTTCAAAGCCCATAGCCTCCCCAAAGCTATGGGCTTTATTATTATTTATAAATCGACTTTATAAAGTCATTAACTAAATTTCAAGCTTTTTAACTTGCTTGGTGAACTTTTTTCTAGGTTTTTACTCTAAAAAGCAGTCAAGATGATTGTACAAGATACATCGCTTGGCACTATGATGCACTTGCGCTATCTGGCTCCTAAGTTTCATGATTTAAGATCACAGCTAAGAGTAGATTTGCAAATTTAAAGTGCAAAAATATGAAATTCGTCACTAATTTGTATTAAAATTACCGGCGTTGGGAATAACTTAGTAGGAGGCAATTCCAATGTTTTTACAGAGAACGATTAAAGAAGCGGTTTCTGCTACTGGAATTGGTCTGCATTCAGGCTCCAAGGTAGAAGTAACGTTTCGCCCTGCACCTGCTAACACAGGCATTATCTATACTCGTACTGATTTAGATCCGCAAGTTACCATCAAGTGTGAGCCTGATGCGGTACGTGACACTCAGTTATGTACTGCTTTGGTTAATCTTGAGGGGGTGCGCATTTCCACTGTCGAGCACTTAACTGCTGCTTTATGTGCTTTGGGTATCGATAATCTTTATGTAGATGTTAATGCTCCAGAGTTACCTGTAATGGATGGTAGCGCTCAGCCATGGATTTACTTATTTGAATCCATTGGGGTACAAGAATTACCTCAATCCAAGAAATTCATACACTTAAAGCGTACTGTACGCGTCGAAGATGGCGATAAGTGGGCAGAAATTACTCCAGGTGATGGTTTTACCTTAGATTTAACTATCGACTTTAACCACCCAGCTATGGATAAGGAGTTACAGCACTTCTTCTTAGACTTCTCTGGCAATTCCTTTGTCAAGGAGCTCTCTCGTGCTCGTACTTTCTGCTTCATGAAAGATGTAGAGTTTATGCACAGTCATAATTTAGCCTTAGGTGGCTCTTTAGAAAATGCTGTAGTACTCGATGACTATCGTGTAGTTAATCCAGATGGTTTGCGCTATCCTAACGAATTTGTTAAGCACAAGATGCTTGATGCTGTAGGTGATCTTTACATGAATGGCCATATCTTATTAGGTAACTTCAAGGCTTATAAGACTGGTCATAAGCTCAATAATATGCTCTTACGCGCTATTTTAGAAAACAGTGCTAACTACGAGCTCATGGAAATTGATAATGCCATTGACTTTGTTGCCTCTCAAGAGCGTGAGATGGTTTTTGCAGGTCACCAATTAGTAGTAGAATAAAAACTCTTTTCCAAACACACAAAAAAGCCCCTCTTAGTAGGGGCTTTTTTGTAGGTAAGTATTTGATCATGAAAATTGTGTCAGGTTGGCTTAGTGGCCCTAAGGTCCGTCAGGTACCTACTAAAAACTTCAATCGCAGACCTCAAGGTGAGATCTCACTAATTGTCTTGCATTGTATTTCCTTGCCTCCTCATCACTATGGGGGGCCTTATGTTGATGATCTCTTTATTGGTAATTTAGATCCTAAAGTTGATCCTTATTTTGAAGGCATCTATCAATGCGAGCTCTCAAGCCATCTTTTTATTAATCGCCATGGGGTGGTAACGCAATATGTCTCTTTTTTAGATAGAGCATATCATGCAGGCAGAAGCAGTTATCAAGGACAAGCAGAATGCAATGACTTTGGCATTGGCATTGAGCTAGAAGGCAGCGATGATAGCTACTATACAGACGAGCAATACCAAATCCTAAATGAGATCATCAAGCTCTTAGTAGCAACTTATCCTGACATTAAAGATCGTATTGCTTCTCATAGCGAAGTAGCTCCAGGACGTAAAAGCGATCCTGGCCCTTTCTTTGACTATCACCAATTAGGCTTGCGTAATGATTAGTTTGGTGCAATTTCTTAAGTTTTGAGAATAAATTGCATTAAAATAGTGCATTATACTTACAGACGTAAAAGTCTTATAGACTTAATCAGTTAAGACTGTTTCTGCTCCATTATTTAAGTATCGAGGTAACTATGGCTCAAGACTATTTAACTGACTATTTTCTTAAGGCTAACGAGAGAGCTCGTCAGCACATTGAGCCTCTCCCTTTAAGTGCTGCTGAGGTTGGTGAGTTAGTTGAGCTCCTCCAAGATCCTCCTGTAGGCAGTGAGACTGTACTATTCAATTTATTAGCCTCACGTGTGCCTCCTGGTGTGGATGAGGCTGCTGCTATCAAGGCACAATTTTTAGCCGATTTAGCTTGCCAAAAGCTGGAGTCTCCTTTAGTAAGTCCTGAGCAGGCTGTTGAGCTTTTAGGACAAATGAAGGGTGGTTATAATGTCGCTCCTTTAATTGCCTTATTAAGTGATGCCGATCTTGCTCCTGATGCTGTAGATGCCTTAGAGCATACCTTAATGGTCTATGATGCTTTTGATGAAGTAGCGGCCTTATGTAATAAAGGTAATAAGCATGCTCAAAGCTTAATGGAGCGTTGGGCTCAAGGTACTTGGTTTACCTCTCGTGAGCCTTTAGCTCATAAGCGCTCTTATACTGTCTTTAAAGTAACAGGTGAAATCACTACTGATGATCTCTCTCCTGCTTCTGATGCTTGGTCTCGTCCTGATATTCCTTTACATGCTTTGGCCATGTTTAAAAACTCTCGTGAGGGCTTAGTAGCTGATGAAGAGGGGGTAACTGGTCCTATTAAACTCATTAACGCCTTAAAGAGCAAAGGTTTGCCTGTGGTCTTTGTCGGCGATGTCGTCGGTACAGGCTCTTCTCGTAAGTCTGCTACTAATTCCGTGCTCTATCACTTTGGTGAGGACATGGAAGGTGTGCCTAATAAAAAGTCAGGTGGCCTCGTTTTAGGTGGCAAGTTTGCTCCTATTTTCTATAACACCTTAGAAGACTCTGGTGCTTTGCCAATTGAGCTTGATGTTAGTGCTATGAATATGGGCGACACTATTGAAGTTAACTTTCAACAAGGTGTGGTTTTAAATAGCCAGAGCCAAGAGATTGCAAGCTTTAAGCTGCGTCCAAGCCTCGTTGATGAGGTGCGAGCAGGTGGTCGTATTCCTTTAATTATTGGTCGTGCTTTAACTAAAAGAGCTTGTGACTTCTTAGGTATTAAGATGCCTGAGATCTTTAGTGCTATTGAAAGTAGCACTCAAGAGCTTTCAGGAGGCTTTACCCGCGCTCAAAAGATAGTAGGTCTCGCTTGTGACAAAGCAGGGGTTCGTCCTGGTGAATATGTAGAAGTTAAAGTTACTACTGTAGGTTCACAAGACACTACTGGTCCTATGACCCGTGATGAGCTAAAAGACTTAGCTTGCTTAAAGTTCACTACACCTTTAGTTATGCAGTCTTTTTGTCATACCTGTGCCTATCCACGTCCTGTAGATGTTAGCAACCATCAAAGCCTGCCTAAGTTTATGCAAGAGCGTGGTGGTGTAGCCCTCAGACCTGGAGATGGTGTTATTCACTCTTGGTTAAATCGTATGTGTTTACCAAACACTGTGGGCACTGGTGGTGATAGCCATACTCGTATGCCATTGGGTATTTCCTTCCCTGCAGGCTCTGGCCTAGTAGCTTTTGCTGCTGCTACAGGCATGATGCCACTTGATATGCCAGAGTCAGTGTTAGTGCGCTTTACAGGCAAGCGCCGTCCTGGTATTACCTTACGTGATTTAGTTCATGCCATTCCTTATTTTGCGCGTAAGCAAGGTTTATTAACCTTAGATAAGAAAGGCAAGATCAATGTCTTTTCTGGTCGTATTTTAGAAATTGAAGGCCTTGAGGATTTAAGCGTTGAGCATGCCTTTGAGCTTGCTGATGCCTCAGCAGAACGTAGTGCTGCCGCTTGCGCTATTGATTTGCATAATGAGAGCGTTATTGAGTATTTAAAGAGCAATAGCGCCTTATTAAAGAGTATGGCAGCTCAAGGTTATGAAGATAAGGAAGCCTTATTACGTCGTGCTGCAGCTATGGATGAGTTTATTGCTCACCCTGTAGCTATTAAAGCCGATGATAATTGTGAGTATGCTGCTGTCCTTGAGATCAATATGGATGAAATTGATGAGCCTATCTTATGCGTCCCTAATGATCCAGATGCCGCTTATCCTTTATCTGAGTGTCAGGGCACCAAGCTCGATGAGATCTTTGTGGGCTCTTGTATGACCAATATTGGTCATTATCGTGCTGTAGGATCAATCTTAAGCTCATTAACTACTGAAAGCCCTTGTCGTTTCTGGATGGCTCCTCCAACTAGAATGGATGAAAGCAAGTTGCGCGCTGAAGGTTTATATTCAGTATTTGCTAAAGCTGGCGCTCGTATGGAAATGCCGGGTTGTTCTTTATGTATGGGCAACCAAGCTCATGTTGCAGAAAATGCCGTAGTTATTTCCACCTCTACTCGTAACTTCCCTAATCGTTTAGGTAAGGGCTCACAAGTATATTTAGGTAGTGCTGAATTATGTGCTGTATGTGCTCGTTTGGGCTATATCCCAAGTAAAGATGAGTACTTTAAGTTCACACGATGCTTAAATGGCCAAGAGGATGTGCTCTATAAGCTCTTAAACTTTGCTGTAGTTTAAGCACAAAAGTGTGAATTTTGATTGCAACATAAGAAAGTTAAAAAAAAGTAACTCACTAGATGAGCTCTTTTGCTAAAATGGCAAAAGCATACGATATGGCTTAACCATATTAGTGGAAAGAATATCGTCTACAGTTATTAATCTAAGCTCAGGTTGATAAAGAGACTTTAAGTAAGCAATGCGTAATAGGTGCTTAAAGATCTCTTTTATAGACAAAATTGCCTTTGAGCTTAATGTTACGCATGAGGATTTAGAAGTATGAAGGTTGCCGTTTTAGGTGCAGCAGGTGGTATTGGTCAGCCACTATCTTTAATCTTAAAGAATGAGTTACCAGCTGGTTCCAGCCTTTCCCTTTTTGACGTAGCACCATTTACTCCTGGTGTTGCCAAGGACTTAAGCCACATCCCAACTGATGTATGCGTAAATGGCTTTACTGGCGATGAGCTTCCAAAGGCCCTTGAGGGTGCTGATGTTGTTGTTATCCCTGCAGGTGTTGCCCGTAAGCCAGGCATGACCCGTGATGACTTATTCAATGTTAACGCAGGTATTATCGCTAACTTAGTAAACAACTGTGCTAAGGTTTGCCCTAAGGCTTGCATCTGCATTATCACCAACCCAGTTAACTCCACTGTACCTATCGCTGCTGAAGTATTAAAGGCTGCTGGTGTTTACGATCCACACCGCTTATTCGGTGTTTCTGCCTTAGACGTTTTACGTGCTGAGACCTTCTTAGGTGAAGAGTTAGGCCTTTCCAAGGTTACCACTCAGGTTCCTGTAATTGGCGGCCACTCTGGCACCACCATCTTACCTTTACTCTCTAAGGTAGTTGGCTCTGAGGTTATCTCCGCTGAGCGTATTGCTGAGTTAACCACCCGTATCCAAAATGCTGGTACTGAGGTTGTTGAGGCTAAGGCTGGTGCTGGTTCTGCTACCTTATCTATGGCTGCTGCTGGTGCTCGCTTTGCACTTAAGGTTGCTCGTGGCTTAATGGGTGAGCCTGGCGTTACTGAGTACGGCTTTGTTGAGGGCGGTTCCCAATACGGTCAGTTCTTTGCTCAGCGCTTAGAGTTCGGTACTGAAGGCTGGAAGCGTGTTATCGACTTCGGTCCAGTATCTGAGTTTGAGCAGAAGTGCTTAGAGTCCTTAAAGGGCGAGTTAGCAGGCAACATCAAGAAGGGTGTTGAGTTCGGCCAGAAGTGGGTTGCTGAGAACAAGTAATCGCTTTTAGTTGCTAACTAAAATATTTTAGGAAAAGAGGCCTTTTAGGCCTCTTTTTCTTTGCTTATGTTGGAGCTATTTTATCTTACATAGATAAATATTGATGATAAAAATCTCGTGCGCTATGCCTATAATGGTGCGGTTTTTGCCTAAAACGGCAAAAAGTTAAAGAAATGGCAAAATTTTGCCGTTACAGTTATAGGACTTTAGGAATTTTCCGAAACTAGTAGCGAGGGCTCTTTTATGAGACAGCGTTGGGCATTAGCATTAGCTTTGTTTGCTGGCATTTCTAGCTGTGCCATGGCATCAGTATCTTCTACTTATGATAAGGTAACTGATGCACAAGCTTTAGTAGCACGTAAGGCTATTGAAAGCACTTTAGAGAAGTATAAAGACGATAATACTGCCGTTAATGTATATACCGTAGATGAGCTTAATACCTACGTCGATAGTGGTGTTTACGTCCAAGTCATTCGTGATCGCGATAAGTGCCAATTCACTCCTGATATCGAAGACCGTGCTCGTATTGTGGGTATGCCTGCTTTTGAATATGTATGGGGCGATATGCTCATTACAGGTATTTGCGTTAAGCAGGATGTAGAATTAGGTTTAGATTATTTACAAAAGTCGGTTAATCATGCTTATGCACCAGCAATGATTAAGCTTTCTGACTACTATGAGCGTGGTTATTTAGTACCACGTAATAAAGAAAAAGCAGTAACTTTAATGCGAGCTGCAGCTTCTTTGGGCTCTCGTACTGCTCGTTTACAATGGGCTGATATGTTAGTACGAGGCTTAGGTGCTCCTTCTTATTATGAAGAAGCTTACTCTTGGTTATATCACTCCTTATACTTTACTGAGTATGAAAAGACCAAGCGCAACTTCTTACAAAGTGAAATGCAAAAGCTCATGCCGCCTAATGTCATTGCTCGTGCTATGGGCGATGGTTTTTACGATATTTAGAGCTAGCAAAATTTAGTTTAGTTTCGGAAACAACCCCGATATCTTGCGATGTCGGGGTTTTTTCGCCTCTAGGTAGGTGATTTTTCCTAGTCGTGTATAATGTTTGCTTGAGTCAAGAATAAGCTTTGAAGAACAAAGTAGTTCTTAGCGTTTTCAACGGATATCGAGTCTTATGTTTGAAAGTTTAACCGATAGACTAAATAGAACCCTGAAAAACATCTCAGGTCAGGGTCGTATTACTGAGGACAACATTAAAGATACCTTGCGTGAAGTAAGAACTGCTTTGCTCGAGGCTGATGTTGCTTTAAGTGTAGTAAAAGACTTTACTGCCAAGGTTAAAGAGAAAGCTTTAGGTGTTGAGGTTAATACCTCATTAACTCCTGGTCAGCAATTCGTAAGTATTGTGCACCAGCAATTGATTGAGACTATGGGCTCAACCAATAGCTCTTTGAACTTAGCCCACCAACCACCAGCTGTAATCTTACTTGCAGGTTTGCAAGGTGCTGGTAAGACTACTTCGGCTGCTAAATTAGCTTTATACGTTAAAGAGCGTTTAAAGAAGAACGTTTTAATGTGTTCAGTCGATACCTATCGTCCTGCTGCTATTGAGCAATTACATACTTTAGCTAAAGAAGTAGGTGTTGAGTCTTATCCATCTGATCCTAAGAGCACTCCACAGCAAATTGCTAAAGATGCTTTAGCTGAAGCTAAGCGTCGTTATGTTGACGTGCTTATCATCGATACTGCAGGTCGTCTAGCTGTAGATGAAGATATGATGAATGAGGTCAAGGAGCTGCATGCTATTTGCGATCCTACTGAAACCATGTTCGTCGTAGATGCCATGACTGGTCAAGATGCCGCTAACACTGCTAAAGCCTTTGCTGATGCTCTGCCATTAACTGGTGTGATTTTAACCAAGGCTGATGGTGATGCTCGTGGTGGTGCTGCCTTGTCTGTAAGACAGATCACAGGCAAGCCAATTAAGTTTATTGGTATGGGTGAAAAGGTTGTAGCCTTAGATCCATTCCATCCAGATCGTATCGCCAGCCGTATTTTAGGCATGGGCGATGTGCTCTCTTTAGTAGAGTCTTTACAGTTAAATGCTGATAAAGCTAAGGCTGATAAGTTAGCTGCTAAGCTTAAGAAGGGTGAGACTTTTGATCTTACTGACTTCCTAGAGCAAATCCATGAAATGAAGAAGATGGGGGGCATTTCTGAGTTATTAACCAAGATCCCTGGTGGTGAAAAGTTAATGGCTCAGGCAGGTAGCTCCTTTGGCGATAAGCAGCTATCTCATGTAGAGGCCATTATCTTCTCTATGACTCCTAAAGAGCGTGCTCATCCTGAAATCATCAAGGGTTCACGTAAAAAGCGTATTGCTAATGGTTGTGGCTTAGAGGTGCAAGAAGTAAATCGCCTTTTAAAGCAATTTGAAACCATGCAAAAGATGATGAAGAAGATGAAAGGCGGCAAAGGTATGCGCGGCATGATGAACGCTATGCGTGGCATGGCAGGCATGCGCAATATGCTAGGCGGCGGTGGTGGTTTTCCACCAATGGGCGGCTTTAGACGCTAAAGAATAATCAAGGGCGCTACCTTTACTTAAGGAGCGCCTTTTTCAATAGCATAAAAGATCACTTTTTGCCTAGACTTAAATCGCAAAAAATGCGTTATTGATCTTGATTTTTTATCTAAAAGCTGTAAAATCGCTTTTCTGTATTGATAACTTGGCTGATGCGCATACGGAAGTAAATTTCGATGCACCTCTCAGCTGTGAACGTATTAAATAGGTAAATTACGAAATGGTAGTCATTCGTTTACGTCGCGCTGGCGCTAAGAAGCGTCCTTTCTATCACGTAGTAGTTGCTGATTCTCGTTATGCAGCAACTGGTCGTTTCATCGAGCAAGTTGGTTTCTTCAACCCAATCGCTCGTGGCCAAGAAGTTCGTTTAAACTTAAACATTGATCGTGTTAACTACTGGAAGGGCGTTGGTGCTCAGCCATCCGATCGTGTTGCTCGTTTAATCAAGGATTTCGAGTTAGGCGCTGAGGCTGTTGCCGCTTACAAGACCGCTAAGTACGAGAAAGCTGTTGCTGCTCGTAAGGCTGCTGCTGAAGCTGCTGCCGCTGAGGCCGCTGCTGCTGAAGCCGCTTCCGCTGAAGCTTAATTAGCATTACTACCAGCTTATGGCTGATGATGCACCACGCTCCATGGGTAGACTTGGCTCTACTTATGGCTTAAAGGGCTACTTAAAAGTTCAGTCCTTTACCGAGCAACCTGAAAACCTTTTTGACTACTCGCCTTGGTTTATTCGTCGGCGTGGGGAAGATTGGCGTGAGGTTCAGGTAGAAGCTTGGAAACCGCATGCTGACGGCTTTATTGTTAAGCTAGATGCGGTCAATGTCAAAGAAGAGGCTGCTCTTCTTACTGGCATGGATATCGGGATCAAGCGCTCAAGCTTGCCCGCACTTCAAGATGACGAGATCTATTTAATTGATCTGGAAGGATGCACTGTCATCGGTCTTGAGGGTGTCAACCTCGGTGTTGTATCGAGGGTTGTGGATCAAGGAGCTGCCCCCTATATGGTGGTGTCTCCCTCTGACCAAACAAAGGGTGGACCTCGTCAAAGGCTCATTCCTTATGTTAAAGGCCCAATTGTCACGAAAGTTGATCTCGAAGCGAAGACAATTTGGGTTGAGTGGGGCGAAGATTACTAACTTATGTGGTTCGGTGTTATCTCGCTCTTTCCTGAGATGCTCTCGGCAGTTACTCAGTCAGGAGTAACCTCACGAGCTGTCAAACGTGGTCTTATTGACATCAACGTTTGGAATCCTCGTGACTTTACTCATGATAAATACCAGACAGTGGACGATAAGCCTTATGGCGGCGGCCCTGGTATGTTAATGAAAGTACAGCCGCTTAGGGATGCAATCAGCGCAGCCCGTAATAGTGCACCTCCAGGAACGAAAGTCGTCTATATGTCTCCGCAAGGAGAGCGTCTTAGCCACTCACTGGTCACGCGATTCCATAACTGGGGTTCGTTAATCCTCATAGCAGGTCGTTATGAGGGCATAGATGAGCGTATCCTTCAGAAAGAAGTCGATCTGGAGGTTTCAATCGGTGACTACGTGCTCTCGGGTGGTGAAATCCCTGCCATGTGCGTCATCGATGCGGTATCACGTATGGTTCCTGGAGTTCTAGGAGATATACGTAATGCCTATGAGGATTCTTTTGCCGATGGTTTATTGCACTTTCCTCAGTACACTCGCCCTGAGTCAATCGATGGGATGGATGTACCAGAGGTATTAATGAGTGGCAATCACGAAAAGATCCGCCGTTGGCGACTGCAGCAGGCTGTAGCCCGAACATACGAGAGGCGTCCTGATTTATTGCAGTCAAGGTTACTAAATCGTGAGGAACAAGAGTTACTTCACGAATACCTAGAGCAAAAAAAGCTCAAGGGCTAAAAAAGATTTTTATTTTAGGGTAGGTAAAAAATGGCTAGCCATCCAATTATTGACCAGCTTGAGAAAGAGCAACTCCGTCAGGACATCCCACAGTTCAATCCTGGCGATACAGTTCGCGTTGAAGTTCGTGTAGTTGAGGGTGACAAGTCCCGTTTACAGGCTTTCGAGGGTAACGTTATCGCTAAGCGTAACCGTGGCTTAAACTCTTCTTTCACCGTACGTAAGATCTCCTCTGGTGAGGGTGTTGAGCGCGTCTTCCAGACTCACTCCCCAATGATCGCCTCTGTTAAGGTTACCCGTCGTGGTGACGTACGTCGCGCTAAGCTTTACTACTTACGTAGCCGTACTGGTAAGGCTGCTCGTATTCGCGAGAAGGTCTAATAGTATCAGTTTACTATGCTATAGCTGCTTAAATGAACAGGCAGCTGCTTTAGCGGCTTAAGACTAGTCTTGAGCCTACCAAGAGCCCTATAAGGTTATGCCCTATAGGGCTTTTGTTTTAGATAATCCTTATTCTTATGCGGAATGAGTATTTTTGAATCAACAAATGTAGTTAAACATTAGTACATGCCTTTTATAAGCAGAAAGCTTATAAAATAAAGTTTTTTGGGAAATTGCATAAAATTTCACTATAAATGCAATTAATGGGATGATAGCGTTTAAGCTAGAAGCGTGAGAGCAAAGTAAAATACTGCGCTTGCTATTAAGAGTACATTGAGTGAGAGAAAAGAGTAGGGGAATTTTAGGTACAAAAAAAGCAGCTTGCGCTGCCAGAGAAGATGAAGAGTAAAGAGGGAGCAGATTTACCAACTAACTGCTGGTTGCGGGGGCAGGATTTGAACCTACGACCTTCGGGTTATGAGCCCGACGAGCTACCGAGCTGCTCCACCCCGCGACAATATGAGTAATTAAACTCTTGAATTTAAAAAATGAAAAAAGCAGCTGAGGCTGCTATTATCATCATTGGAGCAAATTTACCAACTAACTGCTGGTTGCGGGGGCAGGATTTGAACCTACGACCTTCGGGTTATGAGCCCGACGAGCTACCGAGCTGCTCCACCCCGCGATTGAATGAGCACATTATAATTAGATGTAGATCACATGTCAACACATTTTTAAATTTTTTAAAAGAGCGGTTAAGATAATAGCGCCAGCAAGCACAACACTTGGGCGCTAAAGCTCTTATTTGTCGACAGTGACTGTAAATACTGAGTTATCGCCTCCATAAGGATTAGGGGCATAGCTCTCGGCATCCCAATCATTATCAAAGCGCTCTTGGCCATCGGCCATAATATACTTAAAGCGATATTGGTAGCTTGGTTGGATACCTGTTATAACAGAAATAGAGCCGCAGAAGGTGCCATTTTTCATAGGCTTCATGGCTACTTCTTGCCAGCCATTGTGTTCACAGATTAAGTAAATACGCTCAGCGCCTTGGGCTGCTTCCTTTTTAATGTAGAAAGTAATAGTTACTTTCTTGCCATCCTTAGTGGCTCTCTTGGAGATGCTCATAACCGACCTCAATGTTTAGCTATATAAGTATGAGCCTAGTTAGGCAGTACCTTAATCAGAGGTACTTGCTATCCTTAGTTTGATCATTAGTATATTAAAAATACTAATTCAAAGAATATTCTTATGTAGATTATATGGCATCTTTATCGAGATTACAAAGGCAAAAATCAGATAAACATCAAAAACTTGCTCTAAGCTCTAAGCTCTTGAGGGTATCAAGATAAATTTCGTCTATACCTTGTTCAGCTGCAAATTGTGTTAATAGAGTATTAGTAAAGTTAGTTCGCAAGTAGTAAGCCTTAGGTCCAATATAGCTCTTTTGGCCTTGATTATCTCTAATGGTACTGACTATTTGACTATTAGCAGCTTTAGGGCGCATTTGAATAATATTACCCAGCGCACCTGTGATATTGCGTGCCTCTCCTGCAAAAATAAGTTCACAAAATTCATTGTAATCAGCATTGATGGTCTCAAGGGTTTTACCTTCAGGTTTAAAGAAGAAATAGCCTAAGATCCTGCGCTCACTTAAAGGTAGGTTACGCGGGGCATGTAATAAGACAAAGAGCATGTGCTTCATCTTGTGATAAAGAGCAGATTGTACAAAAGGCAGATAGCGCTCAGGAGATAGATCGGCACTACAAATAAAGGTAGACTCTTGGGCCTTAAAGTCACTAGAGATAGGGAGGCTTTTAAGCTCAATACCTAAATTGACGAAGTCAGGACACGAGAGGTTATGAGCATGAGCTCCTAAAAAGAGCTCTAAAAGTTGTCCTGCAAAGCCCTTATGCTCACAAGAAGCTACTTTAGCTAAGATGCTAAGCTCAGCTAAAGAGCGCCCAATTAAGAGATCTAAGCGTGAGCATAACTCTAGGCTATCGTGCGGAGGCGCAAAGTACAAAGGGCTTTTAATCTCGTTTGGTTCGTAGCTCATGGATCATCAAAAAAATTATTACTAAAGATGTTCGATTTTGAGAGCTGACAAGATTAATTGCTAGCGCTCATATGGGATAATTATAGCAAGCTCTCAGATAAGCTCTGAGCGCTAAAGCTTAAAGCAAAGCAATAAGGAGCCTAACTTTTAAGTACATAAGATGCTTAGAGGTTGAGCTCTTTTTATTGTTTTGGGTACAGATATTTGGTATCTCATATAGCTTATAGCAACCTTTCAGGGAACCTTAAGTGCCCTTGTTTGTCTATTAAATTAATAAGTCTACTTACTTTTACTTAAAGTAGACCTTGGATTATTGTTCTTTTGTTGTTTGGTATTTAGAAGATCACTATGAGGCTTAGCACTTTAGACAACGATGGTTATCGACCTAATGTAGGCATGGTGATCTTTAATGGCCATGGTCAGGTTCTATGGGCACGTCGTGTCAAACAAAATACTTGGCAATTTCCTCAAGGAGGAATTAAAGACGATGAGAGCGAAGAAGAAGCCTTGTATCGTGAACTTTATGAAGAGCTAGGTTTGACCCAAAATGATGTGTATATAGCTCAAACTTCACGTAACTACCATCGTTATCGTGTACCTAAGCGTATGTTAAATGAATATCGGGATCGTAATTATCAAGGGCAAAAGCAAAGATGGTTTTTGCTAGGTCTCAATGATGATGAGCGTCTCGATAGTGCCGTTAAATTCAATAATTGCAAACATCCTGAATTTGATTGCTGGCGCTGGGTTAGTTATTGGTACCCATTACGTAATGTGATCATGTTTAAACAGGATGTCTATCGTAAGATTTTAGTGGAGTTTGCTCCCACTGTTTTAGGTTTAGATCTGCAGCAGCAAGCTATAGGGGCGTTTTCGTTAAAGTTCGATCCCTAGCATAGTTTTAAGCAAAAAAGCTTAATTGCAGGTCATACAAAAGTGCATACTTAAAATAGTATGTTGTTTGCTCTTAGCAACGCAAAACTTATCTCACCGAGTTTATTAAAAGGAGGCTACCGCAAGGATTGATATACTTTCTCTTGCGGAAGTGATGTTATGGACGGACAAATTTTTTTACAAGCTTTGCGTAAGATTACTCAAGAGGTTTCTAGTGAGCATGACTTGAATAAAGCCATGAACTTGCTTGTTCAGCATATCCGTCAAACCACAGAAGCAGATTGCTGTTCCCTTTATTTATTAGATAACTTTCGTAAAGGCTATCGCCTTATGGCTACTGATGGTCTCTCACAGCAAGCAGTAGGCAAAATTGCCTTACGCTACAATGAGGGCTTAGTAGGTGTCGTAGGCTCGAGCAGCGAAATTTTGAACTTAGCCGATGCCTCCTCTCATCCTAATTTTATGTATTTACCTGATGTAGGTGAGGATGAGTATCTGTCCTTTTTAGGTGTACCTATTTTAAATCAAGGCACTTTATTGGGTGTTCTGGTTATTCAAAGTAAGAGCAAGCAGGTCTTTGGTGAGCAAGAAGAATCCTTTATTGTGACCTTGGCTGCGCAAATCGGCTCTATTATTGCGCGTTATAAGCAAGAAAATAGTGTTGAAGATGATGTCTTGCAGCGTCTTAAGGGTATTAGCTCTACAGGTGAGATTGCTATTGCCCCAGCCTTAGTATGGCAGCCTGATGTTGCTTTAGAGGAGATCAAGATCCAACAGTGTGACGATCCTATGATGCAAGTGGAGCTCTTCAATCAGGTGATGTTCCAATTGCAAATTGAGATGGATCGCGCCACCTTAAAGATGCAAGAGGGCGATAAGCGCTCTGCTGCCTTTGGTTATATGTCAAGCTATGGTCGTCTGCTTGATGATTCCTCATTCCAAGATGAAGTGATCTCCTCTATTGAAGAGGGACACTATATGGCAACCTCGGCAGTGAAATTTGTCATTGAGCGCCGCTTAAAGGATGCTCAGATTGCAGGTCAAGATGACAAGGTTATTGACATCCAAGACTTTGGTCATGTTTTAATCTCACGTTTGGTTCATGCTTGTAACCGTCAGTTTGATATTACTGAGCCTGTGATCTTGGTAATGGAAAGTATTCCTGCCTCAATGGTGGCAGATTTACCAAAAGATAAGATTGTCGGTTTCGTAGCTACCTCCAAGGTTGCTAGCTCCCATGCCACTATTTTGGCTCGTGATTTTGGCATTCCTTCAGTATTAGGTGTCAACTTAAATATTGACGATGTTGATGGTCATACTATTATTGTCGATGGTCGCAATTGTGAGGTCATTTTAGATCCACCTGAGAGCGTGCTTGATGAGTTTAAGCAGCTGGAGAATCAAAGCCGCGAGCAGCATGATCTCTTTGCTCGTGAGACTGATAAGACAGTAGAGTGTTTAGATGGTCGTCATATCACTATTGGTCTTAATGCTGGTCTTAATCACAAATCTGATGACAATGCAGATTGTAGCGATAATATTGGTCTCTTCCGTACCGAAATTGCCTTTATGTTGTGCCCAACTTTCCCAAGTGAGCAGCAGCAATTTGAGTGGTACTCGCACCTGTTAGAGCAGTTTGCCCCTAAGGCCGTATGTATGCGCACATTAGATATTGGCTCTGATAAGGGTTTAACCTATTTGCCAATTAAGGAGAATAATCCTGCTTTAGGCTGGCGTGGTGTCCGCGTTACTATGGATATGCCTAATATTCTCTATACCCAATTGCGCGCGATGTTACGTGCTCACCAAAAGTATGGCAATTTAGAGATCATGATTCCTATGATCTCCCGTATCGAAGAAGTACTATTTGTCAAAAAGGCTATGATTGAGGTGGCCAATGAGCTGCGCTCGAAAAGTGGTGAGGAGGTTACCTTACCACGCTTTGGTGTCATGATTGAGGTACCATCATGCATTTACCTGATGGATGAGCTTTCCAAGGAAGTGGATTTCTTCTCCATCGGTAGCAATGACTTGATGCAATACATGTTAGCAGTCGATAGATCTAACCCTAAGGTTAAGCGCTTCTACGACTTCTTCCATCCATCAGTAGTACGTTGCTTAAAGGATTTATTTAATAAATCTCAAGAGCATCATAAGCACATTACCGTCTGTGGCGAAAATGCTGGCGACCCACTTTCAGCTCTACTCTTGCTCTCTTTAGGTTATACCTCTTTGAGTATGAACTACTCTTATATTTCGCGCATTAAGTACATCTTACGTCGTGTAAGTTTTGAGCAGTTGCAAGAGTTAGGACAAAAGGCTTTAACCTTAAGCTCTGCTCAAGAGATTCGCTCTTTGTATGAGATCTATGCCGTAAGCCAAGGTTTAGGTAAGATTTTTGGTCTTTACCAAGGCGAGCATAACCAGGTAGAGCCTAATATTAAGTCAGCTCAAGACTAATTACTCTAGCTTCATTAATCATTATTTAAAGTGCCGCTGTGCTCTTAATTGTGCAGCGGCACTTTAATCTTTTCTTTGCGCAAGATTGGCATTCGTGCTATTTTTAGGCCGCATTATTGTATTTTGGAGATGTTAGGCACATGAAAGTTTATCTTGATCTCATGAAGAGAATTATGGAAGAGGGCGTAGTACGAGAGGATCGTACTGGAACAGGTACGCGCTCAATTTTTGGTACGCAAATGCGCTTTGATATTAGTGAGAACTTTCCTTTATTAACTACTAAGAAAGTCCACTTGAGATCAATTATTTATGAGCTTTTATGGTTCTTAAATGGCGATACCAATATCAAATTCTTAAATGATAACAAGGTTACCATTTGGGATGAATGGGCTGATGAACAAGGTGAGTTAGGCCCTGTTTATGGTAAGCAGTGGCGTCGCTGGGAGTGTGCTGATGGTCGTGTGATTGACCAAATTTCCAATGTAATAGAGCAAATTAAGCATAACCCTAATAGCCGTCGCTTAATTGTTAATGCTTGGAATGTAGCTGATGTTGATAATATGGCTTTGCCTCCTTGTCACTTGCTCTTCCAATTTTATGTTGCCAATGGTGCGTTAAGTTGCATGCTCTACCAACGTAGCTGTGACTTCTTCTTAGGCGTGCCTTTTAATATTGCCTCCTATGCCCTCTTAACTATGATGATCTCTCAGCAGTGTGGTTTAAAGCCTGGTGAGTTTGTTTGGACTGGTGGTGATACCCACTTGTACTTAAATCACTTAGAGCAGGCTAAAGAGCAATTAAGCCGTACTCCTCGTGCTTTGCCTCAGATGTTAATTAAGCGCAAGCCTGAGAGTATCTTTGACTATAAGTTTGAGGACTTTGAGCTCGTTAATTACGACCCATATCCTGTTATTAAGGCTCCAATTGCCGTCTAGTTATCAGGCCAAGGACAGTATCTTGCCCTTGGCTTTTTTGTTTTGACCAAAGGCGCAATTTTGCTGATAATGTAGCTACTGTCAAAAGTAAGAGGAGTGCTCTATGAGCGAAATTAATTGGGGTAAGATTAAGTGGCAGTCTCGTCGTGGTATGCGCGAGCTGGATTTAATGCTCTTACCTTTTGTTGACATTGATTTACCTAAGATGGATGCAAGTGTAGTTGATGATTATATTGACCTGTTGGATGCTAGCGATTTAGAGCTCTTCCGTTGGTTGCATCAAACAGCTACCCCTGATACTGCGCGTCGTCAAAAGATGGTTGAGACCATTATTGCATGCCATGCTACCCGTGCAGGTCGTGAAGGCGTCTAAGCTCAAAGTTGTGCGGGCATTAATTTAATTAATTTAGAGATTTTGTAATGTTTGAAGAGTTTACTCTACCTGGTTTTGTCCTTGATGCTGTAGAAAAAATGGGCTGGGATGCTCCTACCCCCATTCAAAGCTTGGTTATTCCTAAGGCTTTGGAGGGTGCTGATATTTTAGGTGGTGCTCCTACAGGAACAGGTAAAAGTGCTGCCTTCTTATTACCTATTATTGCCCGCCTTACCCAAAGACCACGTAAGGGAGTGCAGTGCATTATCCTTGAGCCTACTAGAGAGCTAGCTATGCAGATCATGAATGTTGCACAAAAGCTCTTAGAGTCTCAAGAAGAAGCCTTACGCTCAGGTGAGGGTGAAATTAGCGAAATGATTACTTGTGGCACCATTATCGGTGGTGAGGATAGGTCTAAGCAACGTGAGCTTTTACCTACTATAGTGTGCGCCACTCCAGGTCGCTTACAAGAGTTTTTAAAGAAGTCATGGCTGGATAGCCGTGATGTTGAGATCTTGGTGATTGATGAAGCCGATCGTATGCTTGATATGGGCTTTAGAGAGGATATTGCTAATATCACCTGTCAGCTTGATCGTCGTTATCAAACTATGCTCTTTTCGGCTACCTTAGAAGGCTTTGGTGTGCGTGACTTTGCCTCCAAAGTGCTCAATGAGCCTTTTGAGGTTAAAGTAGGTGAGAGCGAAGAGAGTCAAGAAAAACTGCCTGAGCTGTTACAATCACGAGCTTATTACGCTGCTAATGAAACACAAAAGGTTAAGATCTTGCTCCATTTGCTCACTACTGTTAAGGGCAAAAGCATTATCTTTGTACGAACCAAGGACAATTTAAGCAAGCTTGCTTCTTTGTTTAAGCGTCAAGGCATGACCTTTGCAAGCTTAAAGGGCGAAAGCTCACAACAGGAGAGAAAAGCCGCTTTACGTCGTTTTAGTGACGGCGAAGTGTCATTACTCTTGGCCACCGATGTCGCTTCCCGTGGCCTTGATTTAGACGATGTTGCTTTTGTGTATAACTTTGACTTGCCATCTAAGGGCGAAATTTACGTCCATCGTGCAGGTCGTACCGCTCGTGCTGGTTCCAAGGGTGTTGTTATTAGCTTGGTACAAGCAGACGAGTTTGCAACTTTAGAGCGTATTGAGCGCTATACCGATAGACCTATTGAGCGTCGTGCCATTAAGGGCTTGTGCGCTTCATTTGAAGAGGTTGGTGTAGTTCATCAAAGCGAAAAGAAGCGTGGCCGCGCCTCTCCTAATGGTGGCTTTGATAAAAAGGCTAAAGACGATAAGAAGCCTCGTAAGAAGATTCGTCTGCGCGATAAAAAGAACAAGGGTAAGCCTGACTTTGCTGCTAAGCGTCAAAAGAAGGCCGCACGCTTGTCCGCCCTTGACAATGCTAACACCTCTGCTCAAGAGTAATCGCACTTTTATAGATGAAGTCCCGTTAAGCTTAGCCTTAAGCTCCTAATTATCTTTAGGTGCAGGCAGTCAACTTTGGAAGTAAAACCATGGGAGCAACAATATTACGCAATGCCAAATTACACCTTACAAAAGGTGTACTTGAAGGCGCTGATAGTTTAGCGGTGCAAAATCACCGTATTATTCCATTAGATCCTGTATTACTCGAGGATGGTGCCTCTGAGGAAATTGATCTTAATGGTATGCACGTAGCCCCTGGTTTTATTGATCTTCTGGTCAATGGCTGCGCTGGTGTGACTTTCTCCTCTGATTTGAGCTTGGATGGCTTAGAGCGTATGCGTCGTTGGCTGACCTTGCGTGGTACCTTGACCTTTGTACCAACCTTGGTATCAGGTCCTCGTGAGAGCATGACCCGTGCCTTAGCCTCAGTGCGCAAGTTTATGGATAAGCATCCAGGTGTATGCCCTGGTATTCACTTAGAAGGTCCATTTATTAATCCAGAGCGCAAGGGTTTCCATGGCAGTGGTTATATTAGAGGTATTAGTAACTCTGATTTAGCTTATTTACGTGACAATATCGATAATATTGCCTATATGACCGTCGCCCCTGAGGTAGTTCGTGGCAAGTTCTTAATGGAGCTGCTCAATATGGGCATGAAGCTCTCTTTGGGCCACACCAATGCTACTTTCAACGATACAGTTGATGCCTTTAAGTTGGGTGTTAATAACATTACCCATCTCTTTAATGCTATGCGTCCTGTTAATGGTCGTGAGCCTGGTATTATTGGTGCAGTGTTAAATGCCCAAACCGTACGTGCAGGTGTCATTGCTGATGGTCGTCACGTCCATCCTGCTATTGTGCGTATTGTTCACCAAATGCTCAAAGATCGTATGTACATTGTCTCAGACTCACAAGCAATTGCAGGTTCTCCTGAGATTATGAATAGCTTTACCGTAGCTGGTACTGAGGTCTTTAATGACTCCAAGCGTGGTCTTATTGATGCTAAGGGCTCTTTAGTAGGCACCAATATTTGTATGATGGATGGTGTTAAGTTCTTAGTTAAAACTTGCGGCATCCCTCTTGAGGAGGCCTTAATGGCAGCCTCTACTATCCCAGCTCGTGTCTTAGGCTTAGACTATGAGTCAGGCTGGATTGACAATGGCTATCGTGCTGACTTGATTGTCTTTAACGATGATTTCAAGATCCGTTATGTAATTCAAAATGGTTTCTTAAAGACTACAGCTGAGCTTATTTAAAAGCTTAACGCTCAAAGCTACTGATACCCAAAAAAGCACTGCTCAAGCAGTGCTTTTTTGTTTTCAGAGCAAAAAATTGATGTACTATGATTAGATATTATTCCCATTCCTTGCAGTTAAAGCATGTTATTGGCTACTGCGTTGTATGAAAATCCTTATTCTTATGCTGGATGAGGATTTTTTGAGCCTATAAATATAGTTACAAAGATGATTGGCGCCAAGCCACTAGGCTTGCCTAGTGGTATAGCGCCTAAAGAGGTAAGTAAGGAGTTCTATACTGCAGGCCAGAACACTATTAAAGCTTACAAAGAGCAGTTCTGATGTAGCTCTATTAAATAGAAACCCAAGGACACTATTAGGCCTGGGGTTTTTTGCTTTTTGTAGAGCTTATTTGTTAGATAAGGCTTGAGCAATTTTCTTATCAGTATTGTAGTTGTTGAGTGCATATACTGCCCAAAGAGCAGAAGGAAGCCAGCCAATTAAGGTAATTTGTAGGATAAGACAGATAATGCCAGCCAGAGGACGGTTAATAAAGAAGAAAGAAAGCCAAGGTAAGAAGATAGCAAGCAAGAGACGCATATTAAGATCCTTAAGTGAAAGCTAAGTACTAGTCTTATTATAAACAGATACCACTATACAATAGAGCTCTTAAATGATGAATAGTAGGTAGTAGAGATCACAAAATTCGCGATCTGATAGGGTCAGAATTAATTATGCTTAGGACAAATAGAGGATGATAGATAAGGGGAGTAGTGTAGGGAAGAAATGAATGGAGCGACTTACGGGAATCGAACCCGCGCCAGAAGCTTGGGAAGCTACGGTTCTACCATTAAACTAAAGTCGCAGCATGGTTATTTTATTCTATTACTAGAAAATTGCAAGCAAGAGGGTGCGGGAGTTTGATAGAACAGGGCTAAAGCGCCCTGTTCTATCATTAAGAGAGTGCTGGTTTAAAGCTGCATCTTTCGTCTTAGATACTGGATACTCTCAATAAGAGTATTAGGGTCAGTAGCTGAGCTTGCTGATGTTACATACTGTAAACCGCTATATGGACCATCTAATAGCTGACCATAGGCAGTTAGTGGTAATACTTGACCTTGGATATTGATACCTAAGGATTTAAGCTCGCGGCAAATAGCTACAGTGTACTCAGCTCCTGTAGAGTAAATAGCCTTAAAGTTAGGACAACGCTCTAGCACCATACGGGTGATTTGACCGTAGGCAGTGGCAATTAAGTCCATAGCCTCAGCAATGCTTCTATTGCTCTCTTCTACCATTTTGTCAAATTGCATTAAGATCTGCGAGTTAGCACCTAAGTGATCTGAGACAGCAAATACTGTAGTAAAGTCATTAAAGCGAGCTACGATATTGCTTACCACGCGTTCAATTTCAGCTGCTCTCTTTTGGTCATCATCAATTAGATCGATATTCTTAACAGGAACAAAGAGGGCCTTTTCTTCAAGGCGCAACATTTCTACCTGAGCGGCAATTAATGGGTTGGAGCCACCAATCAGACCAAAGATCTTTTGGGTGGATACTTGCTCTGTACTCTCAGTGCGCATCACCTTACGGGCCATAGTAGCGGTAAATGGACCTGGGTCAACGGCAATGAACTTAATACCTGATTTAATGACAGCATCAGCAATGGTGTTGATATCTTGCTGTGAGGTGCAATCAAAGATAATGGCGCGGGTGCCGTTTTGTGCAGTAGTGCGAATCTTTTGAGCTAAATAGTCGATGCCATGACCGAGCTCTTTTAAGTAAAAAGGCTCTGTTTTATAGCGAAACTTCTCAATAAAGAGATCAGCAACACGGCCACTAGCTGAAGGACGTAAATCATCTAAGCCTACTAGTGATTTTTGAATAGGCTTGCCGTCAACTAAAATATAGCCACCGACATTGGAGCGACGTAGCTCGGGGAAAGCTGGCACTACAATAGCTACACGATCGTTATCGCCTAAAGCATCTAACAAGGCTTGAGTTTCAGTGCAGGTATTGCCTCTCATAGCAGGATCAATACGTTTAGCGTAGAGTTTGACATCCTTGGACTTTAAAAGCTTGCCTGCATAAAAGACCATTTGATAGCTTTGAGGCGGCATTAAATTGCGACTGTTAGTTGAGTAGACTAAGCAATCATAGTTTTGAGTGGCAGGATCTTTGAGGCCTCTGGAGCTTACTAAAGAACAAACACTAGAACGGTTCTTTTGTAGCATGGCACCTACAGAACTAGCGCCTGTAATTTCATCAGAGATCACAACGCATTGAGCCATAATTGATTATTCCTTTCTTATAATAATGGGAAGGCGCTTAGCCTAAAGTGGAGATACGAGCTCTGATCATAAGTACAGAGGATGGCACCACAGAAATTTCGTCAACTCCCATGCGTACTAGCTCATGGGTAAAACCTTCATCGGCAGCTAATTCGCCGCAGACACCAACCCAAATGCCTTTAGCATGGGCATTTTTCACTGTTAATTCAATTAAGCGGATAACAGCACGATGGTAAGGGTTTAAAAAGCGACCTACTTCGGCGTTTTGACGATCAACAGCTAAGGTAAATTGAGTGAGATCGTTGGTGCCAATACTAAAGAAGTCCACATGCTCTGCTAAGAGATCTGAAATCATGGCCGAGGCTGGGGTTTCAATCATAATGCCTAGTTCGACCTTATCAGAATAAGGTTTGCCTTCTTTGGTTAGTTCTTGTTTAACTTCTTCACAAATACGCAAACACTCTTTGACCTCTTCAACAGAGGAGATCATAGGGAACATGATCGCAAGCTGTCCATAATGAGAGGCTCTATATAAAGCGCGTAATTGGGTTTTAAAGACCTCATGATTGGTAAGGCATATTCTAATAGCTCTCATGCCCATAGCTGGGTTTTCCTCATGTTTGAGCATGAAGTAATCTGCTGTTTTGTCTGCACCAATATCTAAGGTTCTAATGACGACCTTTTTTCCCTCCATAGCCAATAAGGTCTCTTTGTAGATATTAAATTGGGTATCTTCAGTAGGGTAGTCATTAGAGGAGAGGTAAATATACTCAGAGCGGAATAGACCAATACCTTCAGCATCAGAACTCTTGACTAAATCAAGATCACTTACTGCACCAATATTGGCATAGAGGCTGATTTTACGACCACTTAAGGTCTTGGTTTCCTTACCTCTAAATTGCTCTAATCGAGCACGTAGAGCATCTTCAGTGCGCTTACGATCGGCATAAATGCTTAGGGTTTTCTCATCAGGATCAATGATGACTAAACCAGCACCGCCATCGATAATGGCCATCTTGCCCTCAAGATCCTCTGTGAGCTTGTTGCCAATGCTAATAACAGCAGGCAAGCCCAAGGTACGGGCAAAAATTACTGTATGAGATCTAGCTGAGCCTTCAGAGGTAATAATACCGCGCACCAGATTTTGATCTAACTGTACAGTTTCTGATGGTGCTAAATCATCAGTAGCTAAGATGATAGGTTCATGGGAGTTAACAAGCTGATGAGGCTTTTTAAATCCTGTATCCTCATTTAAGATATCACTTAAACGACGGGATACATCAATAACATCAGCAGCACGCCCTTGCATATAGTCATTGTCCATTTGGCTGAACATTTCAGCAAACTTTTGGCCAGTGACATCAACAGCGTACTCGGCATTGACCTTTTCTTCACGAATAGTTTGCTCAATAGCATCCACATAATCAGGATCATCAAGCATCATTTGGTGAATTTGGAAGACTACAGCATTTTGCTCGCCTAAGCGCTCTACAGTAACTTCGTATAAAGAGCCTAATTGTGCAATAGCTTCATTGCGGGCATTTTCAAAGCGCTTTACTTCACTTTCGACATCTTCAATGTTTTGGCGTGATGCTAATTGCGCATGTCGCTGCAAGAAGGAAATGCGGCCTACAGCAATACCACGACTAGCAGGGGTACCACTAATGCTCAACAGCTCTTTGTTGGGTACTAAAGGCTCGCTTTTAGCAACTAGGATGCTCTCTTCCTTGTCATAACTTAAGCCACTAGTAGCTACATCAGAGCTTAGATCATCATCATGGTGTTTTAAGCTTGCACTAGCTGCAATACTACTACTTGGCAAATTGCCTTTATTAGCAATAGGGTTAGTACTTTTAATCTCGCCTTCTGGGTTGTTGGTATCTTGGGTCAATGCAGCAGCGGCAGCGGCTGCAATATTAGCCGCATCAGCAGCAGCTACAGCAGCGGCGGCAGCGGCTTCAGCTACTTGTAGCTTTTGCTCAACGCTTTTGTTCGTATCAATAAGACTAGAGCTCGCTAGAGCTTCTTCTAATAAGGGATCAGTATGATTTTGGTCGCTCACTTTGGTATGTCCTAATGCACAACTATCTTTTCATAGTACCGCAAAAGGCTTGCTTTATTAACAAAGTCATCTAAATATAGCGCCAATGATGGGCTCTATCGTAATAAGTTGAGCTAAGTGTTAAAATTAGTAAGCTTGCTTTTTACTAGCAGGTAAGTGTCTGCTATACATTAAAATCCTCCAAAGAGGCGCGGTTTTTAATGTATAGCAGGAACAGTTAATTTTTTAATGAGGAGACCGTGGCTAGCTCTTATCTTAAAGAGAGGTACGGCTTAATTATGGAAAAAGTAAAAACTCGTTTTGCTCCATCTCCAACTGGCTATCTCCACGTTGGTGGTGCAAGAACCGCTTTATTTTCTTGGCTTTATGCTAAGCACTGTGGTGGTACCTTTGTCTTACGTATCGAAGATACCGACCGTGAGCGTTCCACCCAACCAGCTATTGACGCTATCTTAGAGTCCATGGAGTGGTTAAACCTCTCTTGGGATGAGGGTCCTTACTATCAGACCAAACGTTTTGATCGCTACAAGGAAGTTATTGAGCAACTCATTAAAGATGGTAAGGCTTACAAGTGCTACTGCTCCAAAGAGCGCTTAGAGCAAGTTCGTGCTGAGCAGATGGAAAAGGGCTTAAAACCTCGTTATGATGGTCGCTGCCGCGATGATCACAGCGAGCACAGCCCAGATGAGCCATATGTAGTACGTTTTAGAAACCCAGATACAGGTGTAGTTGCTTTTGATGATATGGTCAAGGGCCATATTGAGTTCCAAAACTCTGAGTTAGACGATTTCATTATTCAGCGCTCTGACGGTACTCCAACTTACAATTTCTGTGTAGTAGTTGATGATTACGACATGGGTATTACCCACGTTATTCGCGGTGATGACCACGTCAACAACACCCCACGTCAGATCAATATCTACCGTGCTTTAGGTGCTAAAGAGCCAGTCTTTGGCCATGTTGCTATGATCTTAGGTGATGATGGTAATAAGTTATCTAAGCGTCATGGTGCTGTAAGTGTTATGCAGTATCGTGAAGATGGCTACTTACCAGAGGCTTTATTAAACTACTTAGTACGTTTAGGCTGGTCTCATGGCGATCAAGAGATCTTCACTGTTCCTGAGATGATTGAGCTCTTTACTCCAGAGCAGATTAATAAGTCAGCCTCTAGCTTCAATACCAAGAAGCTTGAGTGGTTAAATGCCCAATACATGAAGAGCTTACCTCGTGAGCAAGTAGCAGCAGAGCTCAAGTGGCACTTTGCTCGTTTAGGTATTGATACTGACAAGGTAGAAGGCCCAGCTTTAGAGTTAGTAGTTAAGAACTACTGCGAGCGTACCCACACCTTAAAGGAAATGGCTGAGAAGACTCGTTGCTACTTTGAGGATATCACCTCTTATGATGCCGCTGGCGTTAAGAAGTGGATCAAGGAAGGTTCTGTTGAGATCTTAAAGGACAGCTTAAGTGCACTACAAGCTTTAGAGTCTTGGGATGCCCAAACTATTGATAAGGCCTTAGAGGGCGTAGCTGCTGCTCATGAGGTTGGTATGGGTAAGGTAGGTCAGCCATTACGTTTGGCTATGACTGGCACTCCAACCTCTCCTGGCATTGGCGATACTATGGAATTAGTAGGTCGTGATCGCACTTTCAAGCGTATTGAAGATGCTATTGCTGCTTTCTCTAAGTAATAGAGCTTAAGCGCATCAATGAAAAAAGAGGCCTCATAATGAGGCCTCTTTTTTCATATCACCTTGTCTCTTAAGGGAAAGAACTTACCACCACTTAGGCTTAGCTAAAGCTTCTTCGTAGAGTTTCTCATATTTAACACAAGAGTCTTCCCAGCTAAAGCGTACCTGCATAGCATTGCGACGGATACGATCCATTTCAACAGGATCCTCTAAATAGAAGATCAAGGTACGACGTAAACAGCTTAATAACTCCTCAGAGTTTGGATCCCAGAAAATAAAGCCATTGCCCTTTTGTGGGTCTAAGTCATAGCTGGTTACAGTGTCACGTAAACCACCTACACCACGGACAATAGGTAGGGTGCCATAAGCAAGTGAGTACATCTGGTTTAAGCCACAAGGCTCAAAGATAGAAGGCATTAAGAAGAAGTCAGAGGCAGCCTCAATCTGGTGAGCTAAAGTATTGTCATAAACAGAGCGGAATACCATCTTATCTGGGTGACGAGCTGCAATCTCGCTCATTTGACGAGCAAAGTTTGGATCACCAGTTCCTTCAATAACTACTTGAACGCGGTGACGCAAGAACTCCTCTAAAATAGGAATTAAAATGCCCACACCCTTTTGGTCTGTTAAACGAGCTACCATACCATACATTGGGGTATCACCCATTGGCAGGCCTAATTCCTTTTGTAAGAGATACTTACCTAAAATCTTTTCCTCTAAGGTATTGATATCATAGCGGATCTTAAGATGGTGATCGGTAGCAGGATCCCAATCAGAGTAGTCACAGCCGTTAATAATACCTACTAAGTCAGCAGCACGGTTTAAGAAGTTGATAGTCATACCGTGGCCGCCTAGATAGGTGGTAAGCTCAGCGGCATAGCCAGGAGATACAGTAGTGATCTTATCTGCGTAGAAGACACCGCACTTTAAGAAGTTGATATAGGTGCCTTGAGAAATGAGATCATTGTAGACTTGGCAAATCTCTGGAATTAAGTAGATCTGACCGCGATCAAAGACACCTTGGAAAGCGCCATTATGAACAGTAATGATAGAGCGGGTTTTATCAAAGAATGGCTCATTGCCATACTTGATGCGCAAAATCATTGGGGTGAGGCCAGCGTGCCAATCGTTGGAGTGGACAATATCAGGACGGAAGTTTAAGGTTTGACAGGCATCTAAAGCACCTGCAGCTAAGAAAGCAAAGCGCTCACCATTGTCCCAATAGGCTTGGTTATTGTCACCATAAATGGAGGTGCGATCGTAGTAGCGAGGGCACTCTAAGAGCCAGACTTCTAAGTTGTCAGCAATGAAAGTTTGACGGATGTTATAGTCGATTTGACGATCAGTGCCTTTGTTTAAACTTGAAGAGCCAATGATAGGAAAGTTCTCTACACCCTTAATCAAGCTGTAGCAAGGCATGATGACACGAACATTGTGTCCATTTTGTTTAAGTTGTGCTGGTAAGGCCTTAGCAACATCAGCTAGACCACCAGTTTTAATTATGTCTGCAACTTCTGATGAAATAAATATGATGTTCAAAGAGTCACCTTCCTTTTAACTATGCACTAAAGCAAAAATCTTAGTGCGTTAAGTAATTGTCAGACCAAGCGCTAAGAGCAGCACCACAAACAAACAACTACATACAAAAAAAACATTTCAGTGCCTACATTGTAGCTAGGCACAAATCCTTAAAGTGTAAGGTCTATTATATCGTGCTTAGCACTATGGCGCTTATAGACAAAGCTAGATTATGTTGTCCTACTCACGCTTTACCTAGCTACATAAGGATCATATGAAAAAGGGCCACCTATTAATCAGCATGAAAAATAGCGGCCCTCTTTGCTTATTAATTAAAGATCTTAATTATTTGTTAAAGCCCAGTTTCATGCCCTTAGGAATAACAATAATGCCGCCTGCAGAAATGCGTGGGCCATTATGATCAGCTGGATTTACCAGTTTCATATCAGCTTCATGGTCATAACCTAAGGTAAAGCCTGGTGCGAGCTCAACATCACGATCGATAATAGCTCTTCGGATCTTACAGTTAGCGCCAATCTTGACATCACCAATAAAGACGGACTCTTCAACCTCAGCACCATCTAATACTTCGCAGCGGAAACCAAGTACACTCTTATTGATCTTGGCTCCTTCAACATTACAGCCAGCAGAGATCATAGATTGCGATACCATAGACTGGTTTTGAGCAGTATCAGAGAAGTGTGCTGGTGGAAGAGGTGGGTAGAAGGTGTGTAAGGCCCACTTAACGTTCATTAAGGAGAATGGAGCTTGGTCTTTTAACAAGTCCATATGAGCATCCCAGTAAGCATCAATGCTTCCTACATCACGCCAGTAAACTTCATTTGGCTCTCCATCGATGACATTATTAGATAGGTCATAGACAAAGACATTGCCACGAGGGAAGAGCTTTGGAATGATGTCTTTACCAAAGTCATGAGAGGAGTTTGAATCTTCGGCATCAACACGCAACTCATTAGCTAATACTTCAGTCTTGAAGATATAGTTACCCATAGAAACTAAGGAATAACCAGGATCACCTGGGATCTCTTTTGGTACGTCTGGCTTTTCTTCAAAGCCAATCATACGACCTGCTTGGTCTACTTCAATAACACCAAAGTTCTTAGCGCAGTCTTTAGATGGCAATCTAATAGCAGCTACTGTCAAATCTGCTTTGTTGGCATTGTGATAGTGAAGCATCTGACGAACATCCATCTTATAGATGTGATCAGAGCCGAAGACGCAGACATCATCTGGATATTGGTCTTCAATGAAAGTTAAGTTTTGGTAGATAGCATCAGCTGTGCCTTGGTACCATTCTTTACCAGTACGCATCTGAGCTGGAATTGGATCAATAAAGCATCCTGGAATACCAGATACGGTCCAACCGTTCTTTAAGTGCATATAAAGAGATTGAGACTTGTACTGGGTAATTACAAAAAGACGTAAGATGCCAGAATTGACAAAGTTATTAAGTACGAAGTCAATCAATCTATAGCTGCCACCAAAAGGTACAGAAGGTTTAGATCGCGATTTGGTAAGTGGCATTAAACGAGTGCCCTCACCACCTGCAAGGATCATTGCCATTACGCCTGACATAGTTTCACCTCTTTTGTAAGAATTAAGAAGATCTTGCGTCTTAATCAGCAAAGTAACAAGGAGCAAGAACACTAATACTCTAAGGATACGCAAAAAAGCTGGAGCTATTTTTGATACAGGGCGCAAATTTCATAATCTAAAGTTTTACTCTCATTAAACTGGGCGCTAGCTCTCAATTTTGTCATTATCTATATAAATACATTCCTAAATAACGTAGTTCAACACACTCTAAAAGAGTGCTCACTAAGGTTAGTACATCAGTAAGGGCAAGTCTTTGCCTTTAGGCGGGGGACACTGGTGAAAGCTAGTAATTGCACCACTAAAGATTAATTAAGGTGGCAAATAAGCTATAATTGCACATTTTAGGACTTTCATGCTATAGCAAAACACCAAGGAATTAGTTTGATGAAAAGCTCTTTATTGATGGCAGGCTCCCTTGCCGCTTTATTAGTCAGTGCTTGCCAAGAGGTGGCAGTTGAATCCAATATTGCTCCTAAGAATTTTGAAGAGTATTTCAAGCCTGCTAGTGTTGAGGTTTATACCAAAGACAGCATTTTAGAGCAGCGTCGCACTCACTCTTTAGGCCTAGTTACAGGCTTAGCTTGCCAAGAAAAGCCTCAAGACTTTATTGCTCGTGAAAGTGAAGCCCGCTTGGATGCTTTAGTTCAGGCTGCGGATATGGGTGCTAATGGTATTGTCTATGGCAAGTGTATTCGCCTTGAGCGTACCCAAGCTTGCCATGTTTCCGTTACTTGCTATGGTGAGGCATTTGTTGTAGATAAGGGTACTAATAATGCCAAGTCTAATGAGCAAAAAATAGCTAAGGCTCAACCAAAGTCCGCAACTCCAGTAGTGTTAGTAGCGCCTCAGATTACCAATTCTGCATCAGCTAACACCGTAACAGTACCTGCTGCTACTCGTGTAAGCACAGGTGGTGAGACCCAATTTATCGATAAAGCATCTACTAATTTAGAATCAGCCCCACTAGAGACAACTCCTGTAAAGACTGTTGCTCCAGTAGTGGCAGCTCCTGCAGCTAAGAGTGAGTCTGCTTTAGCGCCAAATTCTTTAACAGCTCCTGTTGCTTCACAGTCGGATAATGCTGATCAAACTTATAAGTTTGAGGATATTGAAGTTGTTAAAGATGAGGCTAAGGTAGTTCCAAGTCAGCCTAGCAAGGCTGAAATGCGTGCTCGTGAGCGTCGCAATCGTATTTATAAGATTAAGCTTGACTAGTCTGGTTGGAATTTAGATTTATCGATAATTAAGAGCGTAAGGGCTAAGTTGTTGTGATGCTCTTGCGCTTTTTTCATGGTGTTTTTCATGAGCAATTTTGCCCTAGAGAGTATAGGTGTCATTCGTACCCCTTATGGTCAGAAGTTTGCAGTGCCGCGTCAGCCTGGTCTGGCGCATTTAGCCCAATGTGAAATTGAGCTATTTGCTCCTTATTGTGATCCTCAAGCTGTCATTGGCTTGGATGGCTTTAGTCATATTCATGTGATCTTTGTTTTTGACCAAGTAGAGGTCGATAAGTTTAGACCTATGATTAGACCTCCTCGCTTGGGAGGAAATCAAAAGGTCGGTGTCTTTGCATCACGTTCTCCGTTTAGACCTAATCGTTTAGGTCTTTCAGTGCTTAAGTTAGAGCGTATCGAAAATCGCCAAGGAAAGATAGTCTTGCATGTGCTTGGTGCTGATATGGTTGATGGAACTCCTATTGTCGATATTAAGCCCTATATTCCTTTTGTTGATGCTATTGCTGATGCTCAAGGCGGATTTGCCTCAGCACCTCCTGAACTCAAGGAGGTAAGCTATGAGATGGTAGCTGAACATAAGATACAAGAGTTGCACTTAAATAGAGCCTTGCTCACTGAGATCTTAGCGCAAGATCCTCGTCCGGCTTATAAAGGCAGTGAGGATGATAAGCCTTATTTTGCCTTGCTTATGGGATATAACATTAAATTTAAGGTTACAGATAAGCTCGTTACTGTCCTAGATATTTTGCCGCCAGATTATATAGGTTCTTAACAAGAGCTTTGTATAATGGAAAAGTCTAGCTGTAAGGAATTTTTTATGAGTAAGTATAAGCACATCCTGTTGGATGTAGATGGCACCTTGGTTGATACCTATGAAGCCAACATCTCCTCTATTATGGAGCTTTTAGATCGCTATACTCCAGGCCATGGTCGTGGCTTTAATGACTTTGCCCATATCTTTGGCTTGCCAGGTAATGAGTGCTTGCGGGTTTTAGGAGTACCTGAAGAGCAGATCCCTAAGATCTTACAAGAGTGGATTGCCTTAGTTGCTACTAAGGGGCATTTATGTCATTTATATGATGGCATTGTGCCTGTATTGGCATTGTTAAAAGAAATGGGTTATAAATTATCTGTAGTTACCTCTCGTACCCGTGGCATGTCTATGGGCGGTCCTTTAGGTGATTGTATTCCTCAGCCTTTAACGCCTTATATTGATAGAGCTATTTGCGCCAATGATACTAAGCGTCCTAAGCCCTATCCAGATCCTATCTTGTTTTATATGGAGCAAACAGGCGCTCAAAGAGATGAAATTATCTTTATTGGCGATGCTCATACTGATTTACAAGCTGCGCGCTCTGCAGGCATTGATTTTGGTTTAGCTATGTGGGGTTATCGTGGTGAGGAACACCTTTATTGTGATCACTACTTTAAGAGCCCTTGGGATATTATTAATGTTGTAACAGCTAACGAGATTAGTAGCTCATCACTGGCTATGCAGCTTCATAGCTGGGCTCGTGAACTCAATGCTATGGCCCAAACAGGTCTAGCATATGTTCAAGATCGTTTTGATAAAGAGCGTTTTGAACGTTTAAGTGATATTGCCGCTCAAATGGCCGCTGTTTATATTCCTGAAAACGCTCAAGTGATTAAACAAAATTGGTGCTTGGATCATTATAAGTGCCCTCAATTAGATACTCGTGGTGCGGTCTTTAATGAGCAAGGTCAGATTTTATTAGTCAAAGAAAAGCTGACCAATAACTGGAGCCTACCTGGCGGTTGGTGTGATGATAATCTCACCATTATGGAAAATACCGTCAAAGAGGTAAAAGAAGAAGCTTGCATGGATGTTGCTCCTGTTAAGCTTATTGCTTTAGTTGATAAGAATCGCCACAACACTAACCCTGCTATTAATGGTTGTTTAAAGGCTTTTGTCTTATGTAATGCAGGCCCTGGTGTTTTTGTTGATAATATTGAAACCTCAGAGCGTCGTTTCTTTAGCGAAGATGAATTGCCGCTAGACAATTTGCGTACTTCCACTACCTCTTACGAACAGCTTAAGATGTGCTTTGCCTCCTATCATGATAAGTTGTGGCAAGCCATTGTAGAATAAGGATACAATCATGCGTTTTTTGGTAGATCTTCACACTCATACTGTGGCCAGTGACCATGCTTATAGCACAGTCAATGACTATGTTTTACAGGCCCAAAAGAATGGTATTGCCATGTTCGCTACTACCGATCATGGCCCTGATGTTCCTGATGCTCCTCATCCTTGGCACTTTGGCAACTTACGCGTTATTCCTCACGTAGTAGACAATATTGCTATTTTGCGTGGTGTAGAGGCGAATTTACGTGCTGATGGTACCATTGACTTAGATGACTATATCTTAGAGCGCCTTGATATTGTTTTAGCTGGTTTTCACCCAAGCTTAGATCCAACTAATGAAGCAGAGCATACTGCCATTGTTAAGAAAGTGATTGCCTCTAATAAGGTTGACGTTATTACTCATTTGGGTAATCCAAAATACCCTGTGGATATCAAGGCTGTTTTAGAGTGCGCTAAAGAGCACAATGTGGCTATTGAGTTAAACTCATCCTCTGGTATCAATACTCGTTTTGGTAGCCATGACAATTGTGTACAAGTAGCTAAGATGGCCAAGGAAATTGGTAATGTTATTGCCTTAGGCAGTGATGCTCATGTGTGCTATTTCTTAGGTAACTTCAAAGAGGCTGAGCAGGTAATTGAGGAAGCTGGCATTTGCTATGATCAAGTGATCAATACCAGCCCAATGAAGGTTTTAGACTTCTTAGAGTCTCGTGGCCATGCTCCAATTGAGTCGCTGCATAATCTCTTTACTTTCTACTAGTACTAGATTTAAGCTCTTAGCTAAATGATAAGTCTAAGGCCTAAAATGCTAAGTTGCTATTGAGCTCCCAAGCTTCATACGGTATTTTTATTATTAAGGATGTGTTGGTAGGAGGTTTGTATGGAGCTCCATCATTTAAGCCACAATATTCAATTGTGGCAAATGAATCAAAAGTATGCTCGCAGAATTATGCGTCATCATGAAAGTGAGCAATTTGGTGAGTTTACTTTTGTGACAGGTAAGGTGAAGTATTTGAAAGAAATACAGATCCTGCATGCGCAATTATTTAGAGTGCCTATGCTTAATTGGCTAGTATGGCTCTATCGCTTTAGAGCCCCTGAGCTGTTGTCGGTGGTCTTAAATAAAGAAGGCAAGGTGGTAGGTTATGAGTGCTTTATGCTCAACGAGGGTGAGATTGAGCAGCATATCTTGCATGGCTTATATGTAGGCGTACATCCAAGTTTGCAAGGTCAAGGTATTGCTACTGCTTTGCGTCGCTATTCGATTAAGTCTTATGACTTTGGAAATTTAACGGCACTTTCTACTGTCTCTGATATGAGTGATATAAAGGCATTGCGCTCGGCACAAAAGGCAGGCTATGCCATTGAAAAGCAGGCTTTAAAGCCACCAGGGCACTATTTAGTCAAGCATTTAACCTTAGCTCGTTAAGGGCAAAAAAAGCGCCACTAGGGCGCTTTTTTTCTAGGGTTACTTAGCTACCTTCTTGAACTTCAAGCGGTGTGGCTGAGCATCTTCACCTAATTCTTTCTTCTTCCAAGCCTCATACTCAGTGTAGTTGCCCTCGAAGAAGCGTACCTGACCCTCATCACCGTAGTCTAAGATGTGGGTGGCAATACGATCTAAGAACCAGCGATCGTGGGAGATAACCATAGCAGAGCCAGGGAACTCTAATAAGGCGTTTTCTAAGGCACGTAAGGTTTCAACGTCTAAGTCGTTGGTAGGCTCGTCAAGTAGTAATAAGTTACCGCCAACTTGGAGTAACTTAGCTAATTGTAAACGGCCACGCTCGCCACCAGATAAATCGCCAACACGCTTTTGTTGATCGGTGCTCTTGAAGTTAAAGCGGCCAATATAAGCGCGAGATGGGATCTCGTAGTTACCAATTCTTAAGATATCCTGACCGTGGGAGATTTCCTCAAAGACGGTATTGTCATCGTTCATCTCATCACGGAACTGCTCAACATAGGCAGTAACTACAGTATCGCCGAGCTTAATCTCACCTGAATCTGGCTTCTCAAGACCAGTAATCATGCGGAATAAGGTGGACTTACCAGCACCGTTTGGACCGATAATACCAACGATAGAGCCTTTTGGCAGAGTAAATGACAGATTGTCAATTAAGACTTGATCGTCATAGGACTTACACAGGTTCTTAACCTCTAATACCGAGTCACCTAAACGTGGCCCTGGTGGAATATATAATTCGTTGGTCTCGTTACGGCGTTGATACTCAACAGAAGACAGCTCCTCAAAGCGGTTTAAACGAGCCTTGGACTTAGCTTGACGACCGCGTGCACCTTGGCGTACCCACTCAAGCTCGCGCTCGATGGAACGACGACGGGCGCTTTCAGTGTTCTCTTCGATTTGTAAGCGTTGATCCTTTTGCTCTAACCAGCTAGAGTAGTTGCCCTGCCAAGGGATTCCCTCGCCACGGTCTAATTCTAAGATCCAGCCTGCGACATTATCTAAGAAGTAACGATCGTGGGTTACTGCTACTACAGTGCCTGGATATTGGTGTAAGAACTGCTCTAACCAATCAACAGATTCTGCGTCTAAGTGGTTAGTAGGCTCGTCTAATAAGAGCATGTCAGGACGCTCTAATAAGAGACGGCATAAAGCAACACGACGACGCTCACCACCAGATAAGAGCTTAATTTGGCGCTCAAAGTTTGGTAAACGTAAAGCGTCAGCGGCGCGATCAATTTGGCTATCTAAATTGTGACCGTCATGAGCCTGGATGATAGCCTCAAGTTGAGCCTGCTCTTTAGCTAAAGCGTCAAAGTCAGCATTTTCATCGGCGTAGGCGGCATAAACCTCATCAAGACGAGTTAAAGCTTGGTTAACCTCGCCAAAGGCCTCTTGGATAACTTCTTTAACAGTCTTTTCTGGGTCGAGCTTTGGCTCTTGAGGTAAATAACCGATCTTGATGCCAGGTTGTGGACGAGCCTCGCCCTCATAATCCTGGTCAACACCAGCCATGATCTTAATTAAAGTGGACTTACCAGCACCGTTAAGACCTAAAACACCAATTTTGGCACCAGGGAAGAAAGACAAAGAGATATTATTTAAAATTTGTCTCTTTGGGGGCACAATTTTGCCCACACGATTCATAGTAAAAATGAACTGAGCCATGGAACTCCTCAAGATAGAAACATTGGAGGTAATTGTAGCAAGTAAAGCATATATAAGCTAGGAAAGAGAGCTTTTTTACTAAAAGTATAGATAAGTATCTATTAATATTGGCATAGCCTGTGCATCATAAAAGGTACTAAGCGGAAAGAGAGAGTAATATTTGCCGCTTGGTGCTAATTAGCTCGCTAAGTAATAATTAAAGAGAGAATAGAGCAGCGGGCTTGTACTTAATATGGAGTTTGAAGATTATGTCATTATTCATTAATACCAATATTTCCTCCTTATATGCCCAGCGCGCAGCCCAAAGAGCTAATGATGCTTTGGATACTTCTTACCAAAGATTATCCTCTGGTCTACGAATCAATCGTGCCAAGGATGACGCTGCTGGTATCCAGGTAGTTAACAATCTTACTACCCAATTAGATGGTTTAACCCAAGGCAATCGTAATACCCAAGACGCTTTAGCTTTCTGCCAGACCATCGAAGGTGCATTAGATGAAGTTACTAATATGCTCCAACGCATTAGAACTTTATCTGTTCAGTCCATCAACGGCACCAACACCGAACAAGATCGTAAGTCCTTACAAGTTGAAGTTGATGCTTTAACTGAGGAAATCACTCGTATTGCTAATGACACCACCTTTGCAGGCGCTGATGTGCTCAATGGCAAGGCAGGTATTGCCAGCTTCCAATTAGGTGCAGATCCTTCTTCTATCGTTAAGATCGATTTAACCCAAAGCATGGATGTTAGTGGTATTGCTGCTTTGGCTGCTAAGTATTCTGGTAATACTTTTGAAGATGCCGATGGCAATAAGTGGAACTATGCAGATATCTTTAAGAATAAGACTGGCAACAATCCAGGCATTAAGATTGATACTGCAGAAGATGCCAATAAGGTTTTAGCAGGTGTTGATGGCATGATTAACGCCATTAACCGCAAGCGTGCCGAGTTAGGTGCTTTACAAAACCGTTTTGAAGCTACTGTTCGTAATCAAGATTCTATTAAGGAGAACGTAGCCTCTTCTCGTTCTACTATGCGTGATACTGACTTTGCCGAAGAGACTGCTAAGTTAACTCAGCAGAACATTATTCAGCAGGCTACTGCTACTATCTTGACTCAGGCTAATCAGCGTCCACAGGTTGCTTTAAACTTATTAAATCGTTAAGATCGCAACATTTTCTTTAAACTCTCTTGTAATTAGGGCAAGACTCTTAGTGCGCTATAACTCTCTATATAGAGCACTAGAGTTTCTTGCCCATAAAAAAACCACTAGGCTTTAATAGTCTAGTGGTTTTTTTGTTTGAATCCTGTTAAGCCTTTAATGGGCGGCAGCAAAGAAAGCAGTACTTACAAGGTAGACGGTATAAGCTACATAGCTTAAAACCAATACAGCACCTTCAAAGCGATTGATGCGAGCTTTACCCTTTTTGCCCATACCAAAGAGTAAGAGCAATATTGTTAGGGCTGCCATAACGCTCATATCGCGATAGAAGACTTCTGAGCTTACCTCCATAGGATGAATAGCACCAGCAATACCTACTACTGTTAAGGTATTAAAGAGATTAGAACCAATGATATTGCCTAGAGCAATATCGTGCTCTCCTTTAATGGCAGCAATAATAGATGATGCTAGCTCTGGTAGGGAGGTGCCAACAGCAACAATGGTTAGGCCAATAATTAAATCGCTAATGCCTAAGGCATGGGCAATTTCTACTGCACCCCATACCAGCATACGAGAGCTAACAATGAGCAGCACTAAACCCAAGATCAGCCACATAATAGCTTTGCCTAAAGATACTGAGCTTTTGTCGTCGCTGTCAGGACTTTCTTGTTTTTTGTGCTGGAGTTCTTGATAGATAGTAAAGCCCATAATGGCCGCAAAGACAGCTAATAATAAGAAAGCTTCGATGCGGGTAATGGAGCCATCAAAAATTTGCCAAGCAGCATAGGCAGTAACTCCTATTAAAATTGGCAACTCTTTTTTCATTACTTGGCTAGAGACAGCAATAGGGCTAATTAAAGCTGTAAAGCCTAAAATCAGGCCAATATTGGTAATGTTAGAACCATAAGCATTACCTAGTGCAATACCAGGATTGCCTTCGCTAGCGGCTAAAGCTGATACTACCATCTCAGGAGCAGAGGTTCCAAAGCCTACAATGATAATGCCAATAAGTAAGGCTGGCATTCCAAAGTATTTGGCTGTGCCTGCAGCACCGTCGACAAAACGATCTGCACTCCAAACTAGTAAGATTAAGCCTACGATAATAGCAGCAATAGGAAAGAGCATATGAGCCTCGCTAAATGGATTTAGGTAGCTATAAATGCAAACAGGCCTCATTGCGACGCCCTCGCGCCGCTCAATGAGGCCTGCTTAAGAAATCTAGATTTGGTGGAGGTGGTGGGATTTGAACCCACGTCCCAAAAGACTCTGCCGTTAGTACTACATGTTTAGACGTCTCTACAATCTTAGTACCAGCTGCGGAGGGTCACGCCACTGAGTACCCAGCTTGAAAAAATCTTTAATGCTTCCACCTCAAGCGGGGTATCCACACGAGCTAGTGAGGAAACTGACACCAGATTTGCTAAGCGACACTAGCAGGGCTTAACACTGATGGCCTTACGCAGGTTATTAAGCTGCTAAAGCGTAGTTTTCGTCGTTTGCGACTATATTTAACGGGCTTTTTACGAGGCTAACCACACTCGACATGCACCTCAGGCTCGGTGACTTCCGGTCGAATCCTAAATCACCCCCTTTAGCATATCAATTATATGATTTTGTAAAAAATATTGCAAGAATGGTAATTTTTAATTAAAACCTAGCAAAGGAGTATTTAGCCCCTATAATGTTAAGGTATTTATATAGTGTGCTTTGTGGTGTTTAGAGGTGTGCAATGGCGAAGTTAGAGTTAAAAAAGTTAGTGTTAGGGGCAAGCTTGTGTTTGTCATTAGGAACATTGACAGCCTGCTCCAGCAATGTAGCTTTAGACTCTAAATTCTCTATTGATGATAATGAAGTTATTTTAGTAACTCCTGATGTGCTGGAACGTGAACAATACCAAATGCTCATTACTCAATTTACCCAAGCTTTAGGTAAAGAGAATCTTAGCCATGAGCAAAAAGCGCAAATTTTGTATCAATTAGGCATTATTTACGATAGGCTTGGTTTGGATGTGACTGCCCGTAATATGTTCTTAAGCTCTTTAATTGAGCTGCCTGATTATGCTCAAGCTTACAATTTCTTAGGTATTTACTTAGCCAGTGCTGAGCGTTTTGCTGATGCTTATGATGCCTATGATGCTGTCTTAGAACTCGACCCTAACGAAAAATATGCCTACTTTAATCGAGGTATTGCCCTTTACTATGGCGGTCGTGCCAAGTTAGGTATGAGCGATTTAGCAAAGTTCTACGAATTTGACCAGAACGATCCTTTCCGCATGGCTTGGCTCTATTTGTGTGAACGTGAGGCCCTAGGTCAAAAGCAAGCTTTAGTCAAACTCTCTGAGCGTCAAGCTAAAGTAGATAAGGAAGTGCCTTGGGGATTGGAGGTCTTGGACTTCTTTGCAGGAAAGCTTAGCTCTAAGCAGATTATTGCTAAGCTTCAAGAGTCCAAGCTCGATAAAAGTGAGCTCGCTCGTCGTTTGTGTGAAGCTTACTTTTATATGGCCAAAGAAGCTCAATATCAAGGCAATAATAAGCGTGCCTACGACCTCTTCCACTTATGTGTTGCCACTAATGTCACAGGCTATTTAGAGTATCGTTATGCACTTTTAGAAATTGAGCGCTTTAGACGTCAAGAGGCCATTACTAAAGCTGATGCCAAGGCTTTAGAGCAATACCAAGAGCGTGAGAAGTTTTTAAAGGATCAAGCTCAAGATGCCCTGCAATCTAAGGGCTCATAAACTCAACAATCATAATACTGTCAACAGATACGCCCAGATCATGGGGCTTGGTTCCTGGTATACACCGTTGACACCCCAAGGTGGTTGAGAACTAAATCCTTCTGTGTCGTAATTGTCTCTGCTCATTGAAACCGAAGTTTCAAGCTCCATCCTAAAAATGAGCTCAGCTCATTTTAGGATGGAGTTGTTTACATTAGTTAGTGCCTAAGCTTGGGCGTAAGAGACGAGTTTCTACCTCATCAGTGTATTTACCTTCGATACGGTCAATGAGACGATTGATTGCCAAATCAGCAGCCTTAACTAAAGGATGGGTCAAAGTGCCAATATGATAAGGCAGTACAGGTAGCCAATCAGGACTATCAAAGGTAAAGACCTTTAAGTCCTTGTTGACTTCTAATCCTTGATCATTAAAAGCTTGGACAATGCCTGCGGCAATGGAGTGGTTGGTCGCTAAAAAGCCATCAATAGTCTTACCACTTTCCTTACCTATTACATGATCACTGCTAGGCAATAAGAGCTCTTCAAGCTCGGGCGAATGAAGCTTACCTTGCAAGATATTATGGGTGAGCAAACGTGCTGTATCAATTAAGCCTTGAGCTTTGACATCCTTAATAAAGTAGGTACTGTATTCTAACTCTTTAGCGCAATTGAGTAGGGCTAAATGACGGGCTTTAAATGATGAGATGCGCTCAATATTGCCTAAGATAGCAGCAATATGATGACAGCCTTGCTCTTTTAAATAAGAAGTTGCCATTTGCATAGCCGCCATGTCATCCATGCGAAACTCATCATTCTTAAAGGTTGAAGTTGATCTATCAAGTTCCACTACAGGGATATTGTTGAGCTTATCTAATAAAGAAAAAGTGGCAGAAGAGGGGATAATAACCACGCCACAGACATTTAAAATGAGCAAGCGCTCAATCGATTCCCGCTCTTTAGTACGGCTTTCATCAGTAGAGAGTAATACAGGGAAATAGCCGCGTTTAAAAGCTATATCTTGCATGATATTAGCTGATTGGGCAATCAAGCTATCACATAAGTCATTGACCACAATACCTATGGTTTTAGATTGCTGCTTGCGTAAATTACGAGCAGAGATATTTGGGTGATAGCCTGTTTCTTTAATGTACTTAAGGATTTTTTCACGGGTTTTAAGTGCTACTTTTTCTGGAGATGAAATAGCTCGTGACACAGTAGAAGGAGCTACATTGAGCTTACGAGCAATATCAATTAAGGATTCAGGCATATCAATTCTCTCAAAAGCGTGTTTGATGTGTATTGTAGCATTAGGCACAATGAATCTTAGTCGTCTGTAGCTATAGCAACGTTATCTATAGTTTTCGATATTTTGCATCATGTTGCAGCACAATCGAACATTAATATCTATAAAGTTATTAGTTAATACTTGGGTATAATTAGCATATATTTGGCATTTTGATGGTTTTTTAATCTTCACTTAATCTACTTTTAGAAAATGTGATCTTGGCTAAATTAATTGCAATCGTTTGCAGAAAACGGCCCTTAAATGGGAGCAAGATCGCATTTTTCTCAGTAATTGATCTCTACAATTAGTGAGAAATGAGCAAAATTCGCAAGTACTTTCTACATCTATAATCTAAGAGGATTAAAACCATGAGTGCCGATAAAGAAGTGGTAGTGAAGTTATCCAAGATCTGCAAGTCCTTCAACGGCGTGAGTGCTTTAGTGGATGTAGATTTTGAACTTCGTAAGGGTGAGGTCTTAGCACTATTAGGTGAAAATGGTGCAGGTAAGTCTACCTTAATGAAGATTTTAAGCGGCATTTACACTCGTGATAGTGGAGACATGACGGTCTTTGGTAAAGATGTAAAGGCTCAAACTGGCAATTTAGCTCGTGAGCAAGGCATTGCTATTATTCACCAAGAATTAAATATGTGTCAGCACTTAACTGTAGCTGAGAATATCTTCTTAGGCCGTGAAAAGGTCAGCGCAGGAGGTTTTTGGGTGCGCCAAAAGGAGATGAATGCTGCAGCTAAAGAGGTGTTGGATCACTTGAATGTCGACTTTCCTCCTACTGCAATTACCTCTACTTTATCTGTAGCTAAGCAGCAAATTGTAGAGATTGCCAAGGCTCTCTCATGCAACGCTCGTATCTTGATTATGGACGAGCCAACTTCAGCCTTAACTTCTAATGAGATTGCCGATCTGTTCAATATGATACGCCGTCTTAAGAGTGAGGGCGTGTCTATTGTCTATATCTCTCACCGCTTAGAAGAGCTCAAGCATATTGTTGATCGTGTCTCTATTATGCGTGACGGTCACTATATTACCTCCATGGACTTTGATGAAAACAAGATGGATCAAATCATTGCTCACATGGTAGGTCGTGAAATTACTGATAGATTCCCTCGTGTGGAGTGTGAAGTAGGTGAGACCTTATTTGAGGTTAAAAATTTAAATGCTGGTCGCATGGTGCGCAATGTAAGTTTATCAGTGCGTCGCGGCGAGATCTTAGGCATTGCAGGTCTGATGGGTGCAGGTCGCACTGAAACTACTCGCGCCATCTTTGGTGTTGATCCTAAAGAGTCAGGTCAGATTTTTGTAGGTGGTAAAGAGATCAAGATTAACAAGGTCTCAGATGCTATTAAAGCAGGTATTGTATTAGCTCCTGAGGATCGTAAACGCGACGGTCTATGCACCAAGTTGCCAATTCGTGAAAACATTGGTTTACCTAATTTAGATTGGCTCTCTCAAGCCTTAGGTATAGTTAATCGCTCTGAGGAGATGAGCACTGTTAAAAAGGAAGTGCAGGATTTAGCTATCAAGGTCTCCAATGTCGAAAATGATGCTGCCTCTTTATCTGGCGGTAATCAGCAAAAGGTCGTAATTGGTAAGTGGTTAGCCCGTGACTCTAAGGTTGTGATTTTCGATGAGCCTACTCGTGGTGTAGATGTAGCTGCTAAGGTAGAAATTTACAACATTATGAATAAGCTCAAGCAAGAGGGCGTAGCTGTAATGTTTGTCTCTTCTGAGCTGCCTGAGGTTTTAGGTATTGCCGATCGCATCATTGTTATGTGCGATGGTCGCGTAACAGGTGAGCTGATGGCTAAGGATGCTACTCAAGAGCAGGTCATGAAGTTGGCCACTACTTTTGAAGATAAGTTTGCTCAATAAATCAGTTTTTACCCTTAGTGCTAAGTACACTAAGGTCGTATCTTGTGCTTTTCTGTCAGGGAATTATTATGGAAAACCAGAGCTTCATTGCCCGTATTTTTGCCATTCGTGGCATGGGTCAGGTTGTCACCGTAGGTCTTGGTCTCATTATTTTGTGTTTGGCCTTCTCCTATTTAAATCCTTACTTTGCTACCAGTCGTAATGCTGCCAACTTATTAAGACAGATCGCACCGATCTTACTTATTGGTATTGCTCAGTCTTACGTGCTTATTACTGGCCAAATTGACTTGTCCATCGGCTCAGTAGTTGGTATGTCTTGTATGATCTCAGCTACCTTGATGACCAAGGGCTTTGATCCATGGCTTGCTTCTGCCATTGCTTTAGCTTGCTGTATGGCTGTAGGCTTAGTTAACGGTCTGTTAGTCTCCAAATGTAGGGTTGCAGCCTTTATTGCTACCTTGGGTACTATGACTATTGCTCGTGGTATTGCTCAGATTGTTAATAACAACTTCAATACTGACTCCATTGGTGAAGGGGCTGAGGTTTTCCGTAACTTCTTCTACTATGGTAAGACTATGGGTATTTACAACACCATTTGGATCGCTTTAGTGCTCTGGTGTATCTTTGCTTTCTTATTATCTAAGACTCGCACTGGCCGTCACATCTACGCTGTGGGCTCTAATATGGAAGCTGCCCGTTTATCTGGTGTCTCTGTTCCTCGTACTATTACCACTGCGTACTTAATCTCTAGTTTCTGTGCAGGCGTAGTAGGTTTAATCACCTGTGCTACTGCAGGTATGGGTACTATGGACTCAGGAAACATGTATGAGTTATACGCAGTTGCTGCCTCTGTTATTGGCGGTGTTTCTACCTTTGGTGGTCAAGGTTTACTCTTAGGTACTGTTATTGGTGCAGGCATCTGGGGCGTACTACAAAACGGTCTCCAATTTGCTGGTGCTCCATTAGCTATTCGTAATATTGTTATCGGTATTATCGTAGTAGTATCTGTGCTCTTAGACGTCATGTTACGCTCTGGCAGCATCAAGAACTTAACCAAGAATTTCAAGTTCTTACATCCTGTTAAGTAATTTAGCTATCCCTAGCACTTTGACGCGCTTGGCAATTTGCACATAAGTAGCTAGGGTTTTAGTAATAACTATGAGTAGAATAATTAAAGTGCCAAAACTTGGTACTTGCTAGCTTTAGATATCTTTTAGGAGCTTTTTGTCTATGAAACTTTCTCGTCTCGTATGTGGTCTTTTCGCTGCCGCTGCTTTAACTAGCTCTTCCATGGCTATGGCTGATGACTATAACGTCTTCTTAATCACCATGGATCAAAACGATCAGCACTGGGTTCGCGTTAACGCTGGCGCAGTTAAGGCTGCAGAAGAGCTTGGCAATGTAAAACTTCAGTGGAATGCTCCAGATATTAAGGACGACGCCAAGCAGATTGAAGTTGTTAACAATGCTGTAGCTGCTGGTGCTGACGTCTTATTATTAGCTGCTAACGGTCCTACCGCTGTAACCTCTGCTTTAAAGGAAGCTGATGCTCAAGGCGTTAAGATCATCTACGTTGACTCCCCAGCTGACTTCCCAGCTTTAAAGACTTTTGCTACTGACAACTTAGCTGCTGGTACTACCGCAGGTCAGAAGTTAATTGAGACTTTAGAAAAGAATGGTATTACCGAAGGCCGTATTGGTATTGTAGGCGTTAATGCTGCTACTAACTCCACTGTAAATCGTGAGATGGGCTTCCGTAAGGCTTTTGAAGGCACCAAGTATGAGTTATTACCAACTCAGTACTCCGATGGTGATACCGCTAAGGCTAAGGATATTGCCGCTAACTACTTCAACCAAGGCTGCGTTGCTGTCTTTGGTACTAATGAGGGTTCCTCTGTAGGTGCTGGTAACGCTGTTAAGGAGTTTGGTGACGGTGTTTATGCGGTAGGCTTTGATAAGTCCAATATGATCTTATCTTTAGTTAAGGGCGGTCAATTATCCGCAGTTATGGCTCAAAACCCAGAAGTTATGGGCTATGAGGGCGTTAAGGCTGCTGTTGCTGCTATGGAAGGTAAGGACTTAGGTGAGAAGTATGTTGATACTGGCGTATCTGTCATCACCAAGAAGAACATGGCTGACTTCTTATAAGAATAACTAATCTTTATACCTCTTTGATAAGGCCGCTTGCCTCTTAGGTTCAAGCGGCCTTTTTATTGCCCAAAGTTTAAAATTTATGCAAAGGTTTGCTGTCTTTTCTGATATAGAGAAAATTCGCGATTAAATCAGGGATTTTTATGTGTTTTAGCTCTCGATTTTGTTAATAATTTGCTTACAAAAAAGTCTTTTTGGAGTATGATTTATGCAAACGTTGTATACGGGATTTGTTAGGCCTTTTTGAAGGACTAAAAAGCCCGCACTGGCAGATTACTTCGTCCCCAAGTGCGAGACGAGGAAAGTTTACTCTAATTAACCAGGAGGCTGCGCTTACTTATGAAGCGTTCTTTTATCAATAAGATTGTTGACGAAGCTATTGAATTTTCCAAGTCTTTAAACATGACCTTACCTAAGTTTGCCTACATCAGTGCTGAGGACTGGAAGAAGGCTGACCAAGAGTCTTGGGCTGAGGTTTTTGATTTAGAGTTAGGCTGGGACGTAACTGACTACGGCACTGATGACTTCTACAAGTCTGGCACTTGCTTATTTACCTTACGTAATGGCTCTGTAAGCGATGAGCGTTATGGCAAGCCATATGCTGAGAAGATGATGATCATCGAGGATGGTCAGGTGCTCCCATATCACTTCCACACCTTTAAGATGGAAGACATCTTAAACCGTGGCGGCGGCACTTTATGCATTAAGTGCTATTGGGCAACTGAGGATAATAAATTAGATACCGAGCGTCCTGTTGAGATCTCCTTTGACTCTCAAAAGGTAGTTTTCAAGCCAGGTGAAGTTATTCGTATTCCTGTAGGCTCTGGTATTACCCTCCCTCCACGTTTATATCACAGCATTTGGGCAGAAGATGGCAAGGTCATGAGCTGGGAAGTTTCCAAGGTTAATGACGACCACACCGATAACACTTACTTAGTAGGCTGCCCACGCTTTAGCGAGATCGAAGAAGACGAGCCGATGAAGTGGTGCTTATGCAACGAGTACGACAAAGTTCGTAAGTAGTTGTTTCTTGTGATCTCAAATTAGGTTAAAACTAAAGGCTTGCTGCTTAAATTAATAATAAGTAGCGAGCCTTTGTTGTTTTAGTTAAGGAAATTTATGAGTAAGTACACTTTAGGCGTAGATTTAGGCGGCACTAAGACTGAGATCATTGCTTTAGATGAGTGTGGCACTGAGTGCTTTAGAAAACGTGTCAGTACAGTTAAAGGCTCTTATGCAGACACCATTAAGACTATTAGTTCTTTAGTACTTGATGCCCAGAAGCATATTGGTCAAAGTAATTGCCCTTTAGGTATTGCGATTCCTGGCACAGTTTCCGATAAGACCCATCTTATTAAGAATGCTAATTCTTATTGGCTTAATGGCCATGATCTCAAGGCTGATTTAAGTGAAGCTTTGCATAAAGAGACCATCTTCTTAGAAAATGATGCTAACTGCTTTGCCCTTTCTGAGGCTGTTGATGGTGCGGGCAAAGAGGGCTCTTTAGTTTGGGGCATTATTTTAGGTACGGGCTCTGGATCTGGTCTTATTTTTAATAAAAAGATCTGGCGAGGCCGTAATTTGTTAGGCGGTGAATGGGGGCACAATCCGCTACCATGGCTTTCTTTAGCTGAGTATGAGCGCTGGGCTGATGTTAAATGCTTTTGTGGTAAGAGCAATTGTACTGAAACTTTTGTCTCTGGTACAGGTATGGAGCGTGAGTACGCTAAACTTACTAATAACTTTGACCCTAACGCTTTAGTCTACGAGGTTTCAAGCTTACAAATAGTAGAGCGTATGCGCTCAGGTGAGGCCTTAGCTTTAGAGTGCTTTGAGCATTATCTCTCCCGTCTCGCTCGTGCTATTGCCAATTACGCTAACTTCCTAGATCCAGATGTTATTGTCTTAGGTGGCGGCATGTCACATATCGATGAAATCTATGAGCGTTTAAGCCCTAAGATTAGAGAGTATATCTTTGGCGGAGAGTTTGATACCCCTATTGTTAAAGCCCAATATGGAGGCTCTTCAGGTGTTAGAGGGGCAGCTTGGCTTCCAGCAATGCATGATGCTTTTTAATCATAATAAGCTCTTTAAGAAAATAGCCTGTAGCTGTGTGCATAAACTGACATTAGCGAGATTGTTTTATGGAAAATCCTATTTATTTACAGTCCCCTCAGGGTACTTTAAAAGCAGTATTAGACTTAAATGGCGGTATGCTTGCCCAGATTTATCGCAACAATATTGCTATTTTTCATCAAGCTCCTTGGCTAAAGGACAATTACTATCAACAAGCACCTGGTTTAATGGAGCACCTTTCAGGTGAGTGGGCCTGTGTGCCATTTGGCTTTGTTACCCAAGATAGTTCTTTGTTTTTAAAAGATGCTCCTCATGGTCTGCCATGCCATAGCACTTGGCAGTTAGTAGAGCTTGCTGCAGATAAGAGCAAGGTCACCATTGCTTATGAATATCCTCAAGACAATGACTTAGAGCGTATTGAACGTACCATTGAGCTTGGTGAGGATAAGGTCAATATTAGCTATAGTGTTACTGCTCGTCGTGATTGTGCTGCTCCTATGGGTGCTCACCCAGTCTTCCCTACTGAAGGCGCAGACAATGAGCTAGAGCTGGAGATTGCTGGTGATGGTATAGTCTATGGTATTGAGTGTGAGCCGCAGGTCAGCCGTTTAGTGCCAGGTAAGTATTTTGAGTCATTAGCTGCTTTACCATTACAAGAGCAATACTTTAATAGTGATGGCAATAGTACCGTTATGGATGGTACCCACTTACCAAAGCCATATAAAACCGAAGAGATTGTGCAAATGCTCCATCCTAATGGTCAGGCTGTGCTCAAGTACCATCATAAAAAGCTTAAGGTCACTTTATTTTGGGATGCGCAACTGATTCCAACTTGCCTTTTATGGATGAGCAATTATGGACGTGCTTTTGCTCCTTGGGGAGGTAAGAACTGCTGCCTAGGTATTGAACCTATTGCAGGTGCTTGGGATTTGGCCGTTCAGTCAATTAGCTCTGATAATGCCATTATCTCTCAAGGAGTTAAGACTACAGTAGAGCTCAAGGCCAATAATCCAGTAACCTTTGCCTATGGTCTCTTACTTGAAGATCTTTAGGATATTAAGAGCTTAATAGCAAAAAACTCCTAACTACAAGGTTAGGAGTTTTTTGTGCCTTAAGCTTTCTTGAGCATAGTGACTGTTTGTTTAATGTGCTCAAAGGCCGTATCAATATCCTCTTGGGTGTTAAAGCGACCAATGGATAGACGTAAGGAGGCGCGGGCCATATCATCATCAAGGCCTATGGCAGTAAGTACATAGCTTGGTTTGAGCTCTTTTGATGAGCATGCAGATCCTGTAGAGCAGGCTACTTTGCGCAGGCTAGGAATTAAGTACTGGCCATCAATATTACTAAAACTAACTGAGACAATGCCTGGTAAGTGTGCGGTAGTGCCTTCTGAGTTGTAACCATTAATGTGAGCATTGTCTAAGGTCTTAAGATGAGATATTAAGCGCTCTTTTAAGGCACTTACATGAGCTATTACTTCAGTGCGCTCTTTGGCCATAATCTCAAAGGCACAGCCCATGGCAGCAATTTGGTGGGTAGCTAAAGTACCTCCGCGTAAGCCCTTTTCATGGCCACCGCCGACGATTAACGGCTCTAAGACGATATTTAAATCTTTCTTGATATAAAGAGCACCTACACCCTTAGGTCCGTAGATCTTTTCTGGGGTCAAGGTCACCATGGCTACAGGGGAGTTATTAAGATGCAAATCAAAGAGGGCATTGCTCTGAGCACAATCAGAGTGGAAGAGCACATTATGCTCTTTACATACTGTAGCTAAAGCATCAATGTCATTCATGGATCCTAAGACACTATTAGCCTGGGAGATCGACACTAAGAAAGTGTCTTCACTAAGGGCGCTCTCTAAGTCCTCTTTTGAGACAGTACCATCGCTGCGCGGATTTAAATAGGTAACCTTAAAGCCATGGTGTGCGAGCTGTTCACAGCTTTCAAGTACGGCTTTGTGCTCAATAGTAGTAGTAATGATATGACGGCGGGGGGCATTTTTTTGATATTGAGCATAGCTAAGTCCCTTGAGAGCTAAATTATTGCTCTCAGTAGCTCCTGAGGTAAAGATGATCTCTAAAGGAGAGCATCCAATAGCCTTAGCAATATTATCGCGTGCTTGCTCAATCACTTCGGCGGCTTGCCAACCATAAATATGATCTTTAGAGGCGCTATTGCCAAAAGTGCCGCTTGCAGACAGGCAATCAACCATAGCTTTAATGACGCGCTCATCCATAGGAGTTGAGGCAGCATTATCAAGATAAATAGGTCTTTGTATATTGTGCATCGCTATTATTCTTCTTTGATGTGCTCAATGGCTGTGGCTATTACTTGAAAGACATGATCGTCACACAGGCCATAGTAGTTCTTTACGCCATCGCGTTTTACTGTTACTAACTTGCGCATTCTCAAGGTTGCCAATTGATGGGAGACAGCTGAGATTGACATATTAGTTTTGTTGGCAATATCACTTACTGATAGTTGCTTATGCTTGAGTAAGAGATAAACTATATTCAAGCGACTAGGATCAGATAGGGCTTTGAAAAAAGCAGATAAGACTTCAATATCATCACTAGGCATTAGCTCGCCATTTTCTAGTGCTAATTGATGCTCGTTGATTTCTGAACAGCAATAACAAGTACAAGTATTTTTAGCTTGCTTAGCAGATGATGATTTAGGCATAACACTGGGCCCTCACAACAGTAATATAAAGCCCTAAGAGGGGCAATCAGCCCCAATTGTAGCTTTTTTGCATCCTAAAACGCTAATTTTCTTGAACTAAGCTAAGGAGTATTTGGCCTAATGAATATTATCTTGGCGCCTGATTACTTTGTTCGTGAGGATTAGGTTTTTAACAATTAGGCGTAAATTATATATGTATCATTGAAAATGAAAGGCTAGTATTGGTGATTCGGTACTAGCTTTTTGTATCCTTAGCTTAAAGGAGGGTTTGGTAGTTCATCGTGCTCTAGAAGATAATCGACAAACTTAGGTAAGGTAGTACCAGCCTTTCCAAGATAAACACGGTCAAATTTAGACACTATTGAGCTTGGTTCTAAATTAAACTCTAAGCAAGGAGTGCCTTGAGCACGGCAGATGCTGACAAAGCCTGCGGCAGGATAAACTACTCCTGAGGTGCCAATGGCTATAAAGAGATCACAACTTTCTAGGGCCTGCTCAATTTCGTCCATGAAATAAGGAATCTCGCCAAACCAGACAATATCTGGACGCATGCTCTGTTGTAGACAGTGAGGACAAGTAGTGTCTACAGAAGAATTATCTAAAAAAGTAATTCTTTGGTGGCAGTGCTCACACAGCAAGCTATTGAGCTCACCGTGCATATGAATGACATTATGAGAATGGGCACGCTCATGAAGGTCATCTATGTTTTGGGTAATGATAGTGACCTTGCCTGCATAGTGTTCTTGAAGCTTAGTGAGTGCCTCATGAGCCTGATTAGGGTTCTTGTTTTTAAGATCTTGGCGCATGTCATTGTAAAAATTATGCACCAAGGTAGGATTGCTCTCAAATCCTTGGTAGGTCGCTACATCCTCAACACGATGCTTATTCCATAAGCCATCTTCTGAGCGAAAGACAGGCACTCCTGATTCAGCTGATATGCCTGCACCTGTGAGTACTACAATATGCTTAAACTTCATAATAAAAAGGCGCTTTATTAGGCGCCCTCCTTTTTAAATAACTTAGTTGACTAGCAAGGCTGCCTCTTAATTAAAAAAAGCTAGGTTGAGCCTTGATCCTCTTAAATGCTAGTGATTAATATTGAGATCCTACTAACCAATGGGCCAAGGCTAGCACAGTATTTCCTGTAGAGCCAGGAGCTAAGTAAGGGGAGCTGTCACATTGATAGGCATTGGCTAAATCAAGGTGAGTCCACTTTTGGTCAGCATTGACAAAGAAAGATAAGAAGGCAGCGGCAGTAGAGGATCCTGGGGCGCCATCACCATGGCTGGTATTGCATACATCGGCACGACGTGAGGTAATATAGCGCTTGTGATACTCGCGCATAGGTAAGAGCCAGTACTCTTCTTGAGCATAGTTAAAGGCTTGTTCTAATTGCTCATCCATTACGTTCTCTCGGCAGAGTACGGCGCACATATCACGACCAACAGCAATCTTGGCTGCACCAGTTAAAGTAGCAGCATCTAAGATAAACTTAGGCTGATCTTGGCTAGCTAGTAACAGAGCATCAGCTAGAATTAAACGTCCTTCTGCATCAGTATTGCCAATTTCTACACTGACCTTATTAGGATAGGTGATGATATCACCTGGCACCATGGCATTACCAGAGACCATGTTCTCTGCACAAGGCATATAGCAGCGAATGTGCTTATTAGCCCCCATAGCAGCTGCTAAGGCAGTGGCAGCTGCTACATAAATAAGACCAGACTTATCAGTGCGCATAGTCTCCATAAACTTGGAGCTCTTGATGTCATTACCACCAGTATCAAAAGCAATGCCCTTACCTACTAAAGCAATATCTACGGTTTCTTCAGAAGCAGCAGGACCTACATAGTCAATTACAGCCATGCATGGTTCATGAGTTGAGCTCTTACCTACAGTTTGTAAACCAATACAGTTGTAATCAAAGAGAGAGTCTCCTTTTTTATAGAGCTCGAAAGATAATTGACCATAATTGCCAAAACGCACAAAAGCTTCTTTTAAGGCCTTGTAATAGCTCTTAACTAAATCAACAGTGTGATATTGGTTATTGGCGCTATTGGCAAAGATACGAGCTAAAGTAATGAACTCTACATCACGGCGTACGGAGTTTAAGATCGCCTCATTAAGATCAAAAGCAATGCTTAAAGAAGAGCGCTCGACACCTTCTGAGTACATACCCAAGACAAAACGGGCGGCACTAATAGCATCAAATTTTAAGGTGCTGTTTTCATCAATGGTTACCTTGACCTTTTTAACGCCCAATGAGCCTACGCTACGCCCAGCCTTTTGCATATGGCGATAGTCGCTCTCATCAACCCAAATATCAAAGCCGCCTTCTTTATTTGGTATGCAGGCAGTGTTTTCTACAAAACAATCAGGGCAGGGCTTATTAGTCAAGCGTACATTTAAATAAGAGTCATCTGCTTGGCACAGTTTGAGAATTTCAATATTTGTCATAATATTAGTAGCGCGGAAACCCCTGTCTTTAGACGGGGGAGGAAGCGCCCTCCTTTTTGATTACAGTTAGAAATGTTTTTCGCTTTTTGATAAGCTTAATTTTTTTAGGGGTGATATATACTCCTAAAAAAACGTAATTCACCTCTGACAACGGCTTGAGAGGTAAACCTCCCTTATAAAGATTCATTTAGGAATATCCTAAGTCTATAATAGCAAAGGCTAGCTCTAGTAGTGCTATTTGCTAAGCAGAGATTTTTCATCGTGAGGGTGTCTTATGAAAGTTGCAATTATTGGTACAGGATATGTGGGTCTTCCTACAGGTGTGGGTTTAGCTGAGTTAGGTCATGAGGTCGTCTGTATTGACCGTGAAATTTCCAAAATCACTAAATTGCAATCAGGTGAGGTCACCTTATACGAAGATGGCTTAGAGTCTTTACTTAAAAAGAATATTGAGCGGGGTACAATTAAGTTTACTACTAACATGGCTGAGGGCATCAAGGATGCTGCTATAGTTATTATTGCCGTAGGTACACCACCTCACCCAGTAACTCACGAAGCCGACCTACATTATTTGTATTCCGCTGCTTCAGAACTTGCTCACTGTATTAGTTCTTATACTGTGGTAGCTACCAAGTCTACGGTGCCTGTTGGTACAGGAGATAGTATTGAATCACTTATTCAAAAGACTTGCCCTAATGTAGAGTTTGATGTCATTTCTTTGCCTGAGTTTTTGCGTGAGGGCTATGCTGTTTACGATTTCTTCCATCCTGATCGTATTGTTATTGGCGCTAATAGCCAAAAGGCTAAAGATGTAGTGGCTGCTTTATATCAGCCTTTGTTAGAGCACAGCCCTAATACTCATGTACTTTATGTTTCTCGCAGATCCAGTGAGACTATCAAGTATGCAGCCAACTCTTTTTTAGCCACCAAGATTCATTTCATCAACGAAATGGCAGATTTTTGTGAAAAAGCAGGCGCTAATATCTATGAAGTAGCTTCAGGTATGGGACTTGATAGACGTATTGGCTCTGCCTTTTTAAATCCAGGTCCAGGCTTTGGTGGTTCTTGCTTTCCTAAAGATACTATGGCCCTTGATTTTATGGCTCGCCAAAATGACTTGCAGATGTCCTTAGTGCACGCCACTATTGATGGGAATAATAAACGTATTGAGGGTATGGCTGAGCGCATTTTGCAAGTATTAGAGCCATTAGATGCGCGCAGGGATATTGTTGTTGGTATCTGGGGCTTGGCCTTTAAAGAGGGCACTGATGATTGTCGTGTCTCTCCTGCTATGCAAATTGTTGAAAGTCTGCTTAAACGTAATTACAAGCTTGCTTTGCAAGTTTATGATCCGCAGGCTATGGAAAACGCTAAGTTTTTGCTCCAAGACTATGAAGAGCGCATTACTTTTGCCTCTAGTGCTTTAGAGGCAGCAACTGGTGTGGATGTTTTAGCTATTTTGACTGAATGGCCTGAGTTTAAACAGCTGGAAGGTGATGATTTAGCTAAGGTTATGCGCAATAAGGCTGTTGTTGATTGTCGTAATATGTTGTTAACACAGCGTGAGCACCTACAAGCTCTTGGTTTTGTCTATCGAGGTATTGGTCTGTAGCGTATGAGAATCTTAATTACTGGTGGCAGTGGTTTTATTGGAGCTAATTTAGCAAGAGCCCTATTATTTCAAGGGCATCAAGTATTGTGCTTAGATAATAACTACACAGGCTCACTAGGTAATCTTGAGCCTTTAATGGCACAAGATAATTTTGCTTTTATTGAGCATGATATCTGCACTTCTTTAGTAGACAATGAGCAGTTGCTAGCATACGGAGTGTTTGACCAAATTTATAATTTAGCTTGTCCTGCCAGTCCTCCTGCCTATCAAGGAGAGCATGCTTTAGCGACTACTAAGACTTGTACTATAGGTATGTTTAACGTCTTAGACTATGCGCGTACTCAAGGTGCCCGTCTTTTGCAAGCGTCAACTTCTGAGGTCTATGGAGATCCTTTAGTGCACCCTCAAGTAGAAAGTTATCGTGGCAATGTTAATCCGCATGGCATTCGTGCCTGCTATGATGAGGGCAAACGTTGTGCTGAGAGCATTTGCTTTGACTACCATCGCATCTTTGGAGTGGAGATTAAAGTAGTTCGTATCTTTAATACTTACGGCACTTTTATGGATCCTCAAGATGGTCGAGTAGTGAGCAACTTTATTTGCCAAGCCTTGCATGGGGAAGATATTACTATTTATGGACAAGGCCTACAGACACGCTCTTTTTGCTATGTTGACGATCTATTGCGCGGCTTGATTGCTATGATGAACTCTCAAGCTGATTTCTTAGGCCCTGTGAATTTAGGCAACCCTAATGAGTTCACCATTAAAGAGTTAGCTGATCTGGTGTTAGCTAAGGTGAGCTCTAAATCTCATCTTAGATATCAAGACTTACCTCAAGATGATCCTAAGTGCCGACGCCCTGATATTACTATGGCGCGTCGTGAACTTAATTGGGAGCCTATTATTATGCTCTCAGATGGTTTAGATAGAACTATTGCCTATTTTAAGAAGCGCTTAGCGCTGTAGTTGTTGCCTCTTGCCAGGAGATATTGTTTATGGCCAAGATTCTATGGCTCTCACCTTTTAGCCTGCATGACACCTCCTCTGGTGCGGCAGTTAATTGTCATTATCTCCTACGCTCTTTGCATAAGCATGGTTTTGAGGTACGAGCTTGCTCCTCTTTTATCTTTGATGCTCCTTGTGGCGCTATGCAGCACTTTGGCTCTTTAGAGGAGATGTTTTTGCAAGATAATAGAGAGGTCTTTAACTTTGTAGAAGATAGTATTCATTACACCTATACTCGAGTAGCTAGCACTCATGAACAAGAGATGACTTTAGGGGAGTGCCAGCTGTTTTATAGTACTTTTTGCCAAGAGCTAAAAGACTTTGAGCCTGATATTGTTATTGGCTATGGGCGCAATCTTGTGGTTATGACCTGCTTTGCCTTCGCCAAACAGAAGAATATTGGTACTGTCTATGTGCTCTCTAATGGCACTTATAGTAGCTATCTCTTTCCTAATATCGATTTGATCTTAACTGACTCTTATGCGACAGCTAAACTCTATGCTGAGCGCGATGAGATTAACGCTGTGCCTATAGGAGCGTTCTTTGACTTAGATAGTATCGTATCTCAAGAGCATCAAAAGCGCTTTGTCACCTTTATTAATCCCTCAGATTATAAGGGAGTAGCGATTTTTGCTAAGTTAGCTAAGGTCTGCCAAGAGCGTTTACCTAAGGTGCAGTTTTTAACAGTTAATACCCATGAGCGTTTTAGTGATTTAGTAGAAAAGCTGCACTTAAAAGACGATCTGAATGCTTTTCCTTATAAGCAAAATGATTTTCCTAATGTCTTTATGGTTGAGCAGCAAAAGGATATGAGAGCCATTTATGCTATTAGTGCTGTGGTCTTGGTGCCTTCTTTGTGGTTTGAAGCTTGGGGACGAGTAGCCTCTGAGGCTGTGTTTAATAATATTCCTGTGATTGCTTCCAATTCAGGAGGTTTAGCTGAAGCTAGTGCAGGAGGTGGCGTACTGATTGATACTCCTGATCACTGCCAAAATGATTATTATTCACTGCCTAGCGATGAGGAAATTGAGCCATGGGTCAATGCGCTACAGGTGCTCTTAACTGAAAACTTCGATCAAGAGCTGTTAGCTGCTCGCGAGCGCTTATCTCAAGATAGTGCGGTCAAGCGCTTGATTAAGGTCTTAACCCCACTGATTAATAAGCATCAAGGTAAGAGCTTAAATGTCGATGCCCTCTATCAAGAGTTAGCAGATCAAGATGCTCCTTTAGATGAGATTAACTTTTAAGGGGAACAAGCCATGAGTAAGATTTTGTGGGTGTGTCCTTGCTGTGTTCATGACCTGGCCTCTGAATCTGCGCTGCAAGTACGTAATATGATTGCCTCATTAGTAGAGCGCAATGTTAGTTTAGTGTGTTTAAGCTCTACTATTAGATCAAGTAGAGATCCTAATACTTTGCATCCTGTAGCTCGTGAATTAATTTTGCACTCTAATAGCAAATTCCAATTTGCTGATGAAAGGGTGCAGTATATCTACACTATTACAGAGCCGCACTCTTTATCTAGTATGACTATTGCTGAGCAGAGTAGTTTCTATAGTGAAATGACTCCTATTATCTGCGGATTTAAGCCAGATTTAGTCATTGCCTCTTCAAGCGATATTGTTTCTATGTCGTGTTTGAATTTGGCTAAGAACCTTAAGATTCCTACAGCTTTTGTCTTGTTAGAGCAACCTGCTAATGACTTTGCTTTTTATGATAGTGATGTAATTATCAGTAGTAGCCAGTCACTCATTGATGAGTATGTTACTCCTCAAGGCAAAAAAGCTGTTTATGTAGGCCCTTTTGTTATTCCTAATGGACCTTTAATGAATAGTGTTGCTCAGCAAGAAGTTATTGGGGAGCAGCTTAACAAACGTAAGCTCATCTTGATGGTTTCGCCTGATTTTGAGCATGGCTTGGGTATTTTCCTAGCCTTATATCTCTCTCTGTCTCAAAAGCTCAAGCAATATGAATTTGCACTCTTAGAAACAGAGGACAATCAACTACTGCTTAATGTGGGGGGCTATCAATATCAGGGTAAAAAGGCTTTTGATAGCGATAAGCTGTCACAGCTTAAGCTCTTTAAGGTATGTTCTGATATTAATGAGATCTTATCTCAAACAAGAGTGCTTGTGATGCCTACTTTGTCTTATGTTTCTAATAGCTCGTTAGGACTTCAAGCATTAAGCCATGGAGTATCCATTATTACGACTAAGCAAGCTATTTTAAAAGAGCAACTAAAAAAGGCAGCTACTTATATCGAAGTAGATCAAGAACTTATTGACGATATGACCTTGGCACCTAATGAAAAACAGCTAGAGCCATGGCTTAATGCTTTAAAGCAGGCGTTAACAGATAGTCCTAATATGCAATGTTTTTGGCAGGCATTAGAATCTTGCGATTATGTTAAATCAAGCCGTAGACTGGCTCATGTACTAAAGAGTCTATTAGAGCTTGAAGCAGGTAACAATCCTCAGCTTTTACGCACAGGTGCTTTTAGTTTAAAGGCTATTTTGCAAGCAGAAGAAGAGGCTCAAAAGCGTGCTGCCCAATTAGCAGCTCAAGAAGATCAGGTTAATAATAGCGCGTTATACTCCTATAGCTCTTTAACCAAACAGTGCCAACAAGAGCTCTCAACTCAAGGGACTAATAATATAGGATAAATACCAACTATCAATATAGAGTACAAAGGATAAGCATACTACACCATATAGACAGCCAATCTCGCCTTAAAACCTCTCAACTGCAAAGATACCCCACAATTAAGACATTAAAAAGCCAAATTTAGTTCTCTTGGCAAAAGATAATATAGTGTAGTTTTGTTTTATTAGGACAATAAGGAAGGGGACAAGAAGACAGCATCACTCTAGAGCTAGCCATTAGAAAGGAAGCGAGGTATTAATGATTGACTTTAGGAGTTGCTATGCGGACATAGCAACACAAACAAAAAATAAGGTTAATATTATATGTCATTATCCTCAAACCAAGCAAAGCTTACAGAGCCTGAAGATAACCACTGGGCACCTTCTCTCCTCGATAATATTGTCAATATC